>OCTA010000142.1_pt1 | contig 67868 bp, 67 predicted proteins | sample 1538991 | NCBI WGS metagenome assembly OCTA01 (sample SAMEA3539302, study PRJEB22396) | soil metagenome | biome: tundra; feature: field; material: soil | place: USA | collected 2010-05 | depth 0.15 m
CCGCCGCGTGCGCGTCATCGCGACCGATCCGGTTCACATCGATCAGTACGCCACCTACGTTCAGACGCCTGCGCCCACGACCACGTCGGCGACCGTCCAGGTCTCAACCTCGGTGGTCAATTCGGGCCCGGCCTCGGCGAGCGTAAGCGTGCAGGGCATCGTCAGCGACCCCTCAGGGACGGCGCTGGCCCCTGTCTCGGCGGCGGCCCAGACCATCGCAGCGGGGGCATCGGCCAGCTTCACGTTTAGCGTCCCCGTCGCGAACCCCAAGCTATGGGATCTCGCCAATCCCAACATGTATCAGCTTCTGACCAACGTGGTGGTCGGCGGCACCACGGTAGACGATGACGTGACTCCGTTTGGGATCCGGGAGATCAAATTCTCCACCGGCATGACTATCAACGGCAAGAGCGTGAAGTTCCAAGGGGTCTGCAACCACCAAGACTACCACGGGCTAGGGCTTGCAGCGCCGCAGAGAGCAATGCAGAGGCGGCTGGCGCAGCTCAAGGCCATCGGCGTGAACGCCATCCGCACGGCCCATGATCCGCCTAGCCCAGAGTTTCTTGATCTCACCGACCGGATGGGAATGCTCGTGCTCGATGAGTTCACTGACGTCTGGGGCGCAAAGAAGTACCAGGATTCTGGCGACTACTCGATGTACTTCAACAAGGCCCCGACGAATCCGACGGGAATGCCCGCGTTGCCTTCGAGCGCAACTGGAACTGCCACCTGGTGGAAGGTCGATTTTACCGGCTGGATCATGCGGGATCGCAACCACCCCAGCGTCGCTCTCTACAGCGTGGGAAACGAAATTCATGATGGGATTGGGACGAGAACTCCAATTCTTACAATCATGGTTGCCATGAGTCACCAGCTCGATCCTTCGCGCAGTGTCACCCAGGCGCTGCTTCAACCCGCCCAGGGCGTCGACATTGGGGGGGCAACGAACACACTCCTTGATGTTTGGGGCGACAACTATCACGTCGACAGTGTTCTGACGGCCATGGTGAATTCGCCTACCAAATCTGGGTTGATCACCGAGATGGGCACTGAAACAAGCACATGGAGCCAAGTCACGGCCAACGCGGGGCTCACAGGCGAGTTCATGTGGACAGGCGTCGACTATATGGGCGAGCGCGACGGCGGATGGCCATCCATTGGGGGCAACGGGGGACTGATGGACGAGCTCGGGGCTGTGAGGAGTCTCGGCTACCAGTGGTCGGCGATATGGGGTGGGCCGTCGAAGTCGGCTCCGCCCAGCGGGGCCAAGGCAGGCCAGGTCGTACTCACGGCGGATCACCCCACGCTGACGACTGATGTGGACGACGTCTCGTTCGTCAAGGCCGAGGTGTCCGGCACCGCCGCCGTAACCTTCGCCATCACGGGCCCCGGCACCATCGTAGCCGTGGACAGCGGCAGCATGACGCAAGAGCCGTTCCACGGAACAACTTCGCGCAACGCCTTCGGCGGCGTGGCCTACGCCATCGTTCAGGCGACTGGCGCCGGAACCATCACGGTGACGGCAACGTCGTCGGGGCTCACCGCCGGCACCGCGACCATCACGGCCACCGACGGCACGTTCGCTCCTTGCTCGGGAACCTGCGACTAGACCCGGGCGAGTTGTAACAGACAGCGCAGCGGCGAATTGGTTCCACAGGGCCAATTCGCCGTTTCTTTGTGAGCGTAACGGGTCAGGACTTGGTTGGTTCGCGCACCATGATGAGCAACATCTTGAACTTGGTCGTCGCGTTCACAGCGTGCGGGACGCCGGCGGGCAGTAGCACGGTCTGTCCGCTTTGCGCGGGGATCTGCTTGCCGCCAATGACGAGTTCGACCTCGCCGTCCAGGACCTGCACGATGGCGTCGAAGGGGGCGGTGTGTTCGGACAGGGCTTGACCTGCATCGAAGGCGAACACGGTCACGGTGCCGCCGTTCTTCTTCACCAACGTGCGGCTGACCACGGCGCCATCTTGATAGGCCACCAGCGCCGCAAGCTCGACGGGCTGCGCAGGGGGCAATCCAGTTTGTTCCGGGACTTGTTTGAGACTCATGGGTCGTTGCCTTTGCTTTTGGGTTGATTGTTGATCAGTCGTTCGGGCCATAGGCCGGGACGTGCCCGCGCGCATGTTGGTACATAGGCGAATCGAGAAGGGTGAAGCGGTGCAAATACTCTGCGGGCGAAATGTCGTTTCGCCAGTGCCCGATCGCCATGGCAACGCCGGTGACTCCAACGAAGATGCCGAACACGATCATGGCCACCGCACGAGTCGAGATGGCGCTGCCAAGCGCGCGCACTTCCAACGTGTCTTTGACCGGGCAGACCGCGACGCATTCCAGGCAGCTGGTACATTCATCGCTCCACACCCGCCCCGAGGTGTGCACGCGAATATCCGACGGGCAAGCGCGCGTGCACAGCTGGCAATCGATGCAAGTCCCCTTGGTTCGCGTGATCTTGAATGGGCTCAGCCATCCGGCGATCCCCAGCAGGGCACCGTACGGGCACAGAAAGCGGCACCACGGATTTTTGATGAAAAGTGACAGCACCGCGAGGACGACCAAGACCTTCAGCGCCGTTCCCGAGATGTGGGCGAAGAAGAGGTACATCTTGATGTCCGCCACCTTGTTGTAGGGGCTGTGCACGAAAGCGGTCACGGTGGGGAGGTCCATCTTCAAAATGGCCCACAGAAAGAACAGCAGCAGAAGGTACTTGAGCGAGCGCAGGGGAGTGTCGAGCCAGCGGGGTAGCGGCAAGCTCTTGCCGTAGACCTTGCGCCCGAGTCGCCACAGGTATTCGCTGAGTGTTCCTACCGGACAAAGGAAGCTGCAGAAGGCCTTCTTGATCGCGATGCTGACGAGGACGATGGCAAGCAAAATGAAGAGCGCCGCGGGATGCACGTGATTGACCGCGCCGGTCGCCAGCCAGTGGCGAAGGCCGATAAGGGCGCTGAGAGGTAAGAAGCCTTCCACGCCGGGTGGACGATCGGCATAGGGTTCGGCCCCTCCTGAAAGTCCCCACTGCATGAAGCGGTGAAACTCGATGCCGATCCATAGGCAGAGAGCGGCGAACGCCACTTGCACGAGAACACGTTGCGCGTGCGCATCGGTGAGTAGCCGCAGAACCAGGCGGCGGCCCCGGCGCCGCTCTTTGCGATAGGCAGGCTGCGGCTTACGCAGCGCCGGGGCAAGCTTCTTGGGGCGAATCTGGACTAGCTTGCTAGGCACGACCAAGCACCCGAACGTCGCTGCCTTGCTCGCGCGCAATCTCGACTGGTTCGCGGTCAGGAACGAGCGCTTCTGACTTGCGCACGGTCAGAACCACGGCACGCACGACGAACACCAGCATCAAGATGGCGCCAGCGGCGAAGATCAGATCCGGAACGATGCGCAGCTTGGCCAAGGTGCGGATCACTTCGCCCGAGGCGATTTCCGGGCTGCGCGCGTACCACATGCCGTCGCGGACGGCGAAGTAGAACTGGTAGAAGCCCGACGGGATCAAGCTCACCACGGTCATGAGCAAAAGGCCGCCGTTGAGACCCCAGAAGCTCCACTTGAGCAGGCGATCCGACCAGGCCTTGAGCTTCACGATGTTGCGCATGGAGAAGAGCATGAGCGAGATGGCGAGCAGGCCATAGACGCCGAAGAGGGCGGTGTGGGCGTGGATCGGCGTCGTGTTGATGCCCTGAATGTAGTAGAGCACGATGGGCGGGTTGATCATGAAGCCGAACACGCCGGCGCCGAGCATGTTCCAGAACGACACAGCCAAGAAAAAGTAGATGGGCCAGCGGTAGGGATTGGGGAAGCCGCCGGCTTTGGCGCTGCGCAGATTTTGGACAGCTTCGAAACCGACCAAGGTCAGCGGCACGACTTCAAGAGCAGAGAACACGCCACCCAAGGCAACGATGGGCGTGGGCGCTCCCGACCAGTACAGGTGGTGGAAGGTGCCGATGACGCCGGCGCCGAGGTAGAGGAAGATGCTGAAGTACACCGTGCGCAGGGCGAACTTCGCGCCCACCACGCCGATGCGGGCCAGGATGAAGGCCATGAACACGGTGGCAAAGACCTCGAAGAAACCTTCGACCCACAGGTGCACCACCCACCAGCGCCAGTATTCGGCGTCCGAGATGTGGCTGCCTTTGCCGTACATGAGGCCGGCCATGTAGAAGGCCGGGATGGTGATGGAGCTGTAGAGCAGAAGGTGGGTGATACCGCCGTTGTCCTTTTCCGCGGCCAGGGCCGGACGAATCGCGCGCACCACCAGGACCAGCCAGACAATCATGCCCACGATGAGCAAGATCTGCCAAAGGCGGCCAAGCTCGATGTACTCGTAGCCCTGGTGGCCGAACATGAAGCCGTCGCCGCCGAAGTGGCCCATGACCGAAAGATAGGTGCCGGTCAACGCTCCGAGCACCACCAGCACCACGGTGACGAACAAACCCCACACCAGCTTGCCTTGGTGCTTGGGTTCGCGTCCCACGAAGGGACCGATGAAGAGGCCGGCGGCGAGAAAACAAGTGGCGATGAAGAAGACCGATAGTTGAAGGTGCCAGGTGCGAACCGCTGCGTAGGGCAGGATCTTGGCAATGGGGAAGCCAAGGAAGCTGGTGCCTTCGACGGTGAAGTGCCCCGTCAGCGATCCCATGATGACTTGGATCACGAACAAGGCCATGGCGGTGATGAAGTACGCCAGCGTGGCCTTCTGGCTCGCCGGCGGCTTGGGCTCGGCAAGGGTGGTGATGGGTTTGCTCTCTTCATCCTGGTCGCGGATGTAGCGCTGGTAGATGAAGATGGCGGCGGCGACGCCAAGGATGAGCAAGAGCACGCTGACGATGGACCACATGAGCGCGTCGGGCATGGCCTTGTTGCCGACCAGTTCGTCGTAGGGCCAATTGTTGGTGTACGTGTGATCGAGGCCGGGGCGGTTGCAGCCCGCGGCCCAAGCCAGCCAGGCGAAGAAGGCGGTCACGCGCTGGCCGTCGCTGTCGCCTTGCTGGTCGCTGCCTACAATCCCGCTTTGCAGGCCCATGCGCGAATTGCCGTTGCGGAACAAGTCGGTGTAGTAGCGGATCAAACTCGTATGGGCTTCGGCTTGAAAAGCCGTCAAAGTCAGGCGGTTATCATCGGCATCGAAGGTGTTGGTCTTGATGTCGCTGGTGACAAGCCCGGTGATGCGACCGCGCGTTCCTGGATCGAGTTTCTCCAAATCGGATTGCGTGAAGGTCGCTGCTTCCTCGGCGCTGCGGCCGAGGTGGCGTGCGGCCAAGAAAAGCCCCGTACGGTGCAGATAGTCCGCGGACCAGTCGGGCGCAAGGTACGCGCCGTGGCCCCACACGCTGCCCATGTGCTGGCCGCCGCGGCTCATGAAATAATTCTGCCCGCCGGTGATTTCTTCCGCGCCGTAAAGGGCGCGACCTTCGGCGGTTGCCACGGTCTTGGGGATGGGCGGCTTTTCCTTGTGCATGAGGTAGCCGCCAAACAAGAGCACGCTGAACGCCAGCGTGAGCATGAACAGCAGGATGGCCTTGATCTTCGAGCTTTGCATATCAGTCCTTTCAGTCTTTCCAATCGAGTAGTCGGCGTTCGCCTTCAAGGGCGCGGATCGCGCCGATGTCTTGTGTGACTTCCAGGCAGCCGCGGTATTTGTCGTCGCCGTCGCGCACGGCGAAGTAGCGGATGTGAATGAAGCGCGGACCCATGTGGATCCAGAACTCGGCCACACTCTTCTTTCCGGCTTTGAATGACTCGAGAATACGGTTCACGGTGTCCACGCTCTTGGGGGGATGGCAGTTCTGTACCGTGCGGCCGATGGCCGCGGGCGTGCGCGGAAAGATGCGCTCTTTGCTCTCCGAGTAGTAGCGGACCACGTCGTTCTCGTCGACGAACGAGAGGTCGAGCGGCAAGTGCCTGAGCACGAGATCGACCATTTCGAGCGAGAGAGCGCCGGTGCCGAGATTGAGCAAGCCCAGGTCAGGCGATGTCGAGGCAGAGGCGGGGCTTACGGCCGGTGCGCTGGCCATCTTCAGTGAGGACGGCTTGATGGCGATGGCCGGTTTGGCCAGCGCATAGCCGAGCTCGTCCTCGCCCCGCTTCACCTCGACCCAGTCCGCGGCCGAGAGCTTCTCCATCGACATGGGAAAGAGAATCTTCTCTTCCTTGTAGACCATTTCGACCAGGCCGCGCGTGAGGGCCGGAATTCCGTCGACCAAACCCTTGAGGTCGCCGCCTTCGGCTGATTTCTTTGCCAGTTTCCACTGGGCGCGGATCTGGTCGTGAATGCCCCACATGACCTGCGACGGGCCGGTCACGCCATGGCGTTCGAGCAACGGAAAGAGTTGGTTCTCCTTGCGCTTGTAGTGGTTGTCGACCCCGTCGTATTTGGCCAGCGCCGCGGTGACGACGGGCAGAAGCTCGGCGGCGAGACTCGCATCGGCGTCGAGCTTGCGCGCGAGTTCCGACAACTGCGTGGCCAGCGCCGCGATGATCCTGTTGTCGGCCATGTACGTGTGCACGGGATGATCAGCGGGCGGCGCCAGCTCCTTCTTCTGGTCCAGAGAATCGCGAAACGCGCCCACGTGTACGTCGCACAGGCGCTGCACCTCGCCCACGGGCAAGCCGCCGCGGATCATTTCCTCTTCCATGTCCGCGATCTCACCCGCGTCCACGTCGCCGACCGCCTGGGCGAAGTGCGCGCGCGCCGTGGCCAGATCGCCGCCGTCGTGCAACTCGGAGATGATGTGGCCGAGCATGGCGATCCTCTGTTCGCGGTTGATGCCGCCGCCGCTTGCCGAGATCTCGGGGCGCAAAGCCGTCTGCTTCTCGATGGCCGCGGCGGTGTCGCGCAGAAGGGCGCCGATGTCGACGCCGGCGATGCGCGCGGCCGCGCCCAACGTCGCCACCCGGCCGACGGTGGCGCGGGCGATTTTGTTCTTGAGCACCGCGAAGTGCGGGTTGTAGGCAGCCAGGAAGTCTTCCAGGAAGGGATGGGTGGAAAGTAGATCGTTGATCTTGGTACTGGGTGAGAGCTGCATAGTGTTCTCCAAGGAAAGTTCAACGTCCGTCGCCGTCGCCGCTCATCACGCGCGTGAACAGGACGTTGTTTTCGAGGTGGATGTGCTGGTTCAGATCGGCTTCAAGGCGTTGCAGGTCGAGGTAAAGCTTTCGCCACGCGGGGGTCGTATCGGTAGGCAGGGCGAAGTCGTGGGTAAGCGCGCGCGTGCGCTGGAGATTGGCCACGTGGTCGTCGTGCTCGGCCATCATCACCTTGATGGGCATGAAGGCGCTCGACCCGCGGCCGTCGAGAATGAGCGGGAAAAGGATCTTCTCCTCCTTCGCCAGATGGCTCTCGACTGCCATCAGGATCTGTTCCAGGTGGTTAGCCAGCCCGGCCGGGTGCAGGGGACTTACCTTCGCCGCCGCCTCGACCACACGAGCCTCGCTGACCAGGACGGGAAGATCGCGGCGCAGGGGCTCGTGAAAGCGGCGAAGAATGAACGCGATGATGGCGTCCGGCGTTTGCGTCTCCCAAGTCGCGATGTCGTCTCCGACTTGGCTGCTGGTGTCGATGGCTGCGTTCATGGTGGGTCACCTCGCGGTTTCGCAGCACCAACAGCAAGCCAAGTACCAGAACTATTGATATTGAATATTCGATAGTTACGATTTACGTTGTACACACGACAACGACGAAGTTGATGTCAGATACACAACATTGATGTCATAGTGACAACGATGGATCAGCTCGATGCCGTGGTGAAGATTGCCCTCGACTTAGCGACTGGCCTGACCGCTTCGGATCGCAATCGTCGCTTGCTGGAAGCCTTGCGGAGGGTCATCCCTTACGACGCCGCGACGGTCATGCGCCTCGACGGCGAGGCCTTGTTGCCGGTGGCGGCCAACGGGCTATCCCCAGCGGCCAGCGGTAAACCCTATCCGTTGCGCGATCATCCCCGCCTGGAAATCATCTGCCGTTCGCGCGAGCCGGTCTTTTTTCCCTCAGACACGACCTTGCCCGATCCCTTCGACGGTCAGCTCCAACACGACCAGGGCGCACTCCATCGCGTACACGCTTGTCTCGGCTGCCCCTTGCTGGTGCACGGCGAGCTTGTCGGCGCGCTCACCGCTGATGCCCTCGACCCCAAGGCCTTCGACGGAATCGATCTGCGCTTTCTCACCGCGGTGTCGGCCCTGGCCGCGGCCGAGATGCGCACCAGCCAGCTTATCGCCGCGCTCGAACACGCGGCCGAGCACCAAGGGCTGGTGGTGCGCGATCTCATGCGCGAGTCGATGATGCAGGGAAGCGAGATCATCGGCACCAGCGCGCCTATCCAGCGTTTGCGGCGCGAGATCGACCTTGTGGCGCGCTCTGATTTTTCGGTGCTCATCCACGGCGAAACTGGCACCGGCAAGGAATTGGTCGCGCGCGCTGTGCACGCGGCTTCCACACGGCGGAACGAACCCATCATCCACGTCAACTGCGCGGCCTTGCCCGAAACCCTGGCCGAGGCCGAGCTGTTCGGCCACGTGCGCGGCGCCTTCACCGGCGCCGCCGGCGACCGGCCGGGCAAGTTCGAGGTGGCGGACAAGGGAACCTTGTTCCTAGACGAGATCGGCGAGCTGCCCGTAACCGTACAGCCCAAGCTTCTGCGTGCTTTGCAAGAAGGCGAGATCCAGCGCGTCGGCGCCGACCGCACGGTCAAGGTGAACGTGCGCGTGCTGGCCGCCACCAACCGCGACTTGGCCGCGGAGGTTGCCGCCGGCCGCTTTCGCGCCGATCTCTTCCATCGCCTGAACGTGTATCCCCTAGCCGCGCCTCCCCTGCGCGAGCGCGGCGAGGACATCGCACTTTTGGCCGGGTACTTCTGCGACGTGGCCCGGCGGCGTATGGGAGTTGGCCCGGTTCGCCTCGATGCCAGCGCAGTCGACACGCTGCTTGGCTATCCATGGCCCGGAAACGTGCGCGAACTCGAGAACGTGATTTCGAGGGCGGTCTTGCGTCGCACCGCCGTGGTGCCTAGGGGCGAGGCCATCGTGCTATCGGCAAAACACCTGGAGTCCGACGTGGGCAAGGCTGGGCCTCCGGCTAGCGAACCATCGAGCCCTAGCGAGAGCGCACGCCTGCGAACCCTCAAGGAATCCTCGCGCGCCCACCAGCGCGAGGTCGTCGAGCGTGCGCTGACCGACAATCCGAACAACCTCGCCGCCGCCGCGCGCGCCCTTGGCATGGATCGGGGCAATTTCCATCGCCTGGTGAGGCGGCTCGGGCTCGAACGGAGAGAGCACAGAGAAGACAGGGGGCACAGATCGTGATGGCTCGGCTCTCGGATGCGGGAACTCACTCCTTCGGTCTCCGTGACCTCTCTTTCTCCTCTGCGTTCTCTCCTGTTTGACTTTGGCGGCACTTGGGATTCTGCTTACCGGGTGATTCTCGCCGTGCGAATTCGTCCTGCCTTGATCGTTGTGTTCGCGCTCGTCTGCGGCGCCGCTGCGAGCAGCGCTGCCAAGGAGTCTGCCATGCGCATTTCTTCGTCCGCCTTTGCCGCCAACGCCGCGATTCCATCCCAGTTCACCTGCGAGGGAGCCGACCGCTCGCCACCGCTGGCATTTGCCGAGATTCCGGCGGGAACGAAAAGCCTGGCCCTGATCGTCGAAGATCCCGACGCGCCCGACCCGTCCGCGCCCAAGATGACCTGGGTGCACTGGGTGCTCTACGATATGCCGCCCCAAACGACCGGACTCACGGAAGCAATTGCGCCCCGCGAGCTTCCGCCTGGAACCCTCGAAGGTCTCAACGACTGGAAGCGCACCGGCTACCGCGGCCCCTGTCCGCCCATCGGCCGCCATCGCTATTTCCACAAGCTCTACGCTCTCGATACAGTTCTACCGAATCTGCACAATCCCACCAAAGCTGCGCTGGAAAAGGCCATCCATGGCCACATCCTGGCGCAGGCTGAATGGGTGGGCACGTATCAGAAGAAGTGAATCAGAGCACCCACAGCGCGAGGTGGACACGCAGGCCGCCGTTGCGGAGCAGATGGGTCTTTGCAGGCGCGCGCCGGGTGCCAGCGGCCACGGCTGCAGTGAACTGCGGATCCGGACACAGGATTCCGGCGCGCCAGCCGCGGTAGTGCGCGTGCAGGATCTGCCCGATGCCGCGTCCGAGGCGAAGAACCTGCGCCCGCTGGCCCAGGCGGTGGCCGTAGGGTGGATTGAGGACGAGAAGTCCCGCCGGAGTCGGGATGTCACCGCGCCCGAAGTCGTTCACCGCGAAGCGGACGGCGTCCTCGACGTGGGCACGAGCGGCGTTGCGACGGGCAACATCCACGGCCTCAGCATCGCGATCTGAAGCGATGATGACAGCGGGTGCACGCGCGGCCGACGATTCAGGAACTGGTTCGCGCAGGCGCTGCCACGACTGCGCTTCGTGCGCGGGCCAGCATTCGAAGGCGAAGGCGCGGCTGAGACCTGGCGGGATCTTGCGCGCCAGGGCCGCGGCCTCGATGGCGATGGTGCCCGCGCCGCACATGGGATCTACGAGGGGCAGTGCTGGGTCGTATTCGCACAGGGCCAGCACGCCGGCGGCCAGGGTTTCGCGCAAAGGAGCGCGGCCAGCCTCTAGGCGCCAGCCGCGCCGGTGCAGAAGCGCGCCCGAGGAGTCGATGCTGGCAGTGAAGCGATCATCTTGGCCGCGCAGGAGAATGCGTGTGCAATCCTCGACGTCGTTTGTCGGTGCTTGCATCTGCGCTTGCGCATGTTTCTCGCGCTTGGGCAGGTCACCCACGCAGTCCGCGATGGCCAGTTCCACAGTCTCGGCCAGGGCGCCTGTATGGTACAGGCGGCAGCGGCTGGTCGAAACATCGATGCGCAGGGCACGGTCACGCGGAACGAAGCTTGGCCAGGGCAGCTTGGCCAGACTCCGGCGCAGCGGCGCGAAGTCGCGCGCCTTGACTTCGCCCATGCGCAGAAGGATTCGCGTCGCGATACGGCTGTGCAGATTCGCGGCCATACCCGCGCCGATCGCTCCTGAGAATTCTACGCCACCCTCGACAACACGCGCGTCTTCGACGTTCGTGAGTGCTGCCAGCTCGGCGCAAAGAGGTGTCTCCAGGCCGGGCGATGCAACGGCGAACCAGCGCAGCCTCGCATTTGCCTTCGGCGCTTTCTTCGCCACGGGACGCGCCGGCTTGCGCTCGCCGACTTTGGGCATGCTCTCTGGGCGGCCGGCGAAACGCAGGTGGGCGAGGATCTCGACGGTGCCGCTGCCACCAGCCACCGGCGAATCGAAGGATCCCAGCAGTGTGAACCCGAGGCGTTCGGCCTTGGCGCGAAAAGTGTCGAGGGCGCGCTTGCGCAGCTCCGGCGCAGCGACCTTGCCGTCTTTCACCAGGTGGCTCGGCAGCTCGAACTGCGGCTTGACCAGCACCACGCCTAAGGCGCCTTCGCGCAGCCGGAAGGCCAGGCCGCGCAGCATGCTTCGCGCGGCCACGAAGCTAACGTCCACGGTGAAAAAATCGAATGGGCCGGCCGCGATACCGAGCGCAGCGGTCTTGAACTCCGTCCGCTCTAGGTTGGTCACCCGCGCGTCGCGGACCAATTCGGGCGCCAGTTGCCCGTGCCCCGCATCGACGGCGGTGACGTGGTCGGCCCCGCAAGCAAGCAGCACGGACACGAAGCCGCCGGTGGACGCACCCACGTCGACGGCGCTTGCCCCACGCACGCGGGCGGCGAGCCCGAAATGCTCGACAGCGGCTTCCAGCTTGCGCCCGCCGCGAGTCAGCTCCGTTTTCATGGGCCGGTGAATCTACGAACTTTCGCGGCCATTGGCACGACCAACGTGCAAAAACGAAAACGGCGAAGCGGGGTGAACCGCCTCGCCGCAATCGCCGGTCCGATCGCCCTACGGACTACACGTTCCAGTCGTGCAGCTCCCCCCCGACGACCCTGCAAAGGAGCTAGTGTCGCATGAAGGATCTATGACGACGGAACTCTGGCCAGTGCACGCGAACGTGAATGCGTTGGTGGCCAAGTTCGCTGTCCCGGTCCCAATCGTAGCGCCCAAAGCAGTCTTCAGTGTGAAGGTCGGGGTGCCGGTCATGAGACCCACAAGCGTGAGTGAGTAGCAGGTTGTGCTCCCATTCTTGTAGGTTTCGGTGGAGTTGAACGTGCTGAGGTCAATCGTGGTGATGACCTTGACTCCGTTCGAGTAGCAATCGTTGGTCCCAGTGGTGGTCGTCTGCTCAACGCAAGTCCCCGACGGTTTGCATGTAGTAGGCAAACTGGCGAGGCAGCTCGGCATGTTGCAGCTTCCCGAAACTCCGCCACCGCCCGCGCCGGCAAGGCCTGCGCCGCCGTTACCGCTGATTCCGCCACCGCCGCCAGCGGCTCCGCCTCCGCCGTCGATGCTAGTCGCGCTGCTGCCGCCGCATCCCGCCGCCAGTGCCAGAATTCCTACTGCCAAGAAAGTGCCGAATGTACGCATGTCTTCTCCTTCATAATCGGACAGATGTAGTCCCCTATTGCTTTCGCGATCTTGCGGAATTATCGCACAAAATAGGAACTAGGCCCGAATTCCTGGTTTGAGCAGTCGGTGGATGGCAATCGTCACGCTTTCCACCGATTTCGCGCCGCTTTGTTCGCCCGAAACCACCAGATCCGCGCGGCAGCGGCTCGGCTCTACGTGCAGGTCGTGCATGGGTCGAGTCAGGCGAAAGTATTGTGTTTCCGCCGCCTCTCGCGTGCGACCGCGCTCCGCGACGTCGCGTTCGATTCGTCGCGCCAGCCGGGTTCGTTCCGAGGCTTCCACGAACACCTTCAAACCCAGCAGCGGGAGCAGCGCTGGAATCGCCAGCACCAGGATCCCTTCGACGATGACCACTGGGCATGCGGCCACCCACGTGGTTTCGGCCAGCCGCGTGTGCGTCGTGAAATCATAGTTCGGCCGCGCGATGGCCTGGCTCGCGCGCAGTTGCCCCAGATCTTCGACGAGCCGTTCATTGTCGAGTGCGGGCGGCTCGTCGAAATTGCATCCGATTCGATCCGCGAACCGCAGATGATCAAGGTCGCGATAGTAGGCATCGTGGGGAATCACCACCACCTGTCCCGGCGGCATCGCTTCGGCGACACCCATGGCCAGCGTGGTCTTGCCGCTTCCCGATCCGCCAGCGATGCCAACGAGCAGTGAAGCCACGCTTACAAACCCTTCATGTACTCGCTAAGGTCGTCGGGCAGCGGGCTTTCCACCGTGATCATTTCCTTGCTTTCCGGGTGCGGAAAAATCAACCGGGCCGCGTGCAAGGCGTGGCGGGGCAGACCATCGAAAAGGGCGAGCAGCTCGGGGGTCATGCCCGAATCGCAGTAGTCCAGGAAGGCCTGCTCGCTGGCCCCGTAGAGTTTGTCGCCCACGATGGGATGGCCAATGTGCGCCAAATGCACTCGGATCTGGTGTTGCCGGCCGGTTTCAGGCGAAGCCTCGACCAAGGCGTGGCGGGCGAACGCGGTGTGAACCTGGTAGCGCGTGACCGCGGGCAAGCCGTCGGGCTCGCATCCCATCATGAGGTGCGACCGGCTTTCGATAAGGCGCATGGGCGCATCGATTTCGCCGGAGGACGGCGCCGGGATCCCGTGCACGAGCGCAAGGTAGGTCTTTTTCACAGCCCGCGAGGCGAAGGCGCGCTTGAGGAACGAGGCGGCCTCGCGCGTGCGCGCGATGAGCAGCACGCCCGAGGTTTCGCGATCGATGCGATGGCAAATTTGCAAGCCCTCCTCGGGAAAACGCTCGCGCAGGATGGCCACCAGGGTGTTCTTCCAGAATTTGGCCGTGGTGTGCATGGGCAAGCCGGCCGGCTTGTCGATGGCCATGAAGTGCGCGTCGGACGCGAGAATGGGAAATTCGCGCGGCACCTCGGGCTCGATGGGGGCGGGGCGATCGATGTGGATGGTGTCGCCCGCGCGCACGGCCAGAGCAGGGCGCGGCTTTCTGCCATTTTGCAACCACACCTGCGATTCGATAATGCTGCAAATCTTGGTGCGCGACAGGCGGCGGATGCGCTGCTTGAGAAAGTGGTCGAGCCGCCAGCCATCGCACTCGGGCGGCACGCGCAAGGCAAGTGGCATGATCTCCCGAGGTTCGGTGAGCTCGTCAGGTCCGGCGTCTTCGCCGCCTTCGTCAGCCTTGTCAGCCTCGGCAATTTCGGACGACGGTTCGGAGCTGTTCATCCCGCCTGCTCCGGCACCACGGGTCAGGACTTCTTCGTCGAAACCGCCCGCTCGTCGGCCAGGCGCGCGCCTTCCATCAGCAAGAACGACGTCGACATTTCGATTTGGTCGTCACCGACGATCTCGCCAGCCTCGAACTCGAACGTGCCCTTGGCCCACTGGAGCATTTCATAGATGGCATGGGCGCCGTGGTTGCCCTGCCCGCCGTCGATTCGCGCGCGAATCACGCGGCCCTGGCGGATGGCCACGCGGCCCGTACCAATGGGACCGTGCAGGGTCACCATGCCCGACATGCGCTCCAGCTCGATGACCATGAGCAGACTTGACAGTCCGAAGTTGACCAGCGATCCGCGCAGGGCCGGCTCTAGCCCCTCCATTTCCCACGACTCGCTCGGCCGCGGCATGACCTGGGTGGCGAACCTGGCGAGGTTGTGTGGTCCGGAAGGAACCTCGACGATGATCTTGGTCGAGCCGAAGTAGCCCGCGTCGCGGGCAGGATCCCCGAGGGCTTTCTCGACGGCCTGGTTCAGGTCGATGAGCGAGAAGGGCTTGGTGAGAAGCTGATCCACCCCTGGCTTGAAGCTCTTGCCTGGCTTGAGCCCCGGCGATTCATCGGCCATGAAGATGAAGGGCACCTTGGCCATACGGCTCTGATTGCGCAGCTCCTCGGCCAGCGTCCACGCGTCGGTGGTGGGCAGATGAACCTCCATCACGATCAGGTCGGGCCGAGCCCGGCCGGCGAGGATCAAAGCCTCCCAGCCGTCGGCGGCACAGTCGACGCGGAACCCGGACTCCACCAGCTGGGACGAAATCAGCTGCTGCGACCAGGGGTCGTCGTCGGCAACCAGCACTCGGATTCCTATGGTATTCACGTCACGTCCCCACCCCGAATAACATCCGGGCTAGTCGTCGTCGATGATTCCGCTCCAATGCCAGTTGCCCCGCTCGCGCTCTTCGGGTTTGGGCCGGGTCGACTTCTTCTTCTCGGGCCGCTCACGGCGTCCTTCGATCTTGCCAGCGGGTGGGCGATCCGGTCCGCGCGCATCGAATCCGCCAGGCCCAGGGGGCCGGGGTGGTCCGAAGGGGCGTGGCGGACCGCCTGGACCCATGGACGGCGGACCACCGGGACGCGGTCCCATCGGGCCGCCGGGGCGAGGAGCGCCCATGCGAGGAGGTGGTCCACTCGCACCGCCGGGACGCGGAGCGCCCGCAGCCGGCCTGGCCTGGGCTTCTTCGATGATGAGGGGGCGGCCCTGCACCAGCCTGCCGCCCAGCTTCTCGATCGATTGCTTGGCGCCCTCTTCGGTTTCCGTTTCGACGAAAGCGAATCCACGCGGACGCCCGGTCTCGCGATCCATCGCGACTCGGACGCTGCGAACCTCGATTTGCTCAGACTTGAAAACCTCCTTCAGCTCTTGCTCGTTCACGTTGTAGGAGAGGTTCCCTACGAAAAGGCGCGTTCCCATGTACTACTTCCCTCGCTCCTGCTTTCCCGCTGTTCCTAGGTAATGGCCGGGCCGTTGACTTTGTCGCGCAATTCCTTGCCGACCTTGAACGTCGGCGTCTTGCGGGCCGCGATTTGGATGGTTTCACCCGTGCGAGGGTTACGGCCGCTGCGCGCGGCTGATTCCCGAACTTGGAAGGCCCCGAATCCGCGGATATCGACGCGTTCGCCCTTGGCTAGACCGTCAGCGACGGCGTCTAGCAGTGACTCAATGGTTTGCTCGACCTGCGGCCTGGGAAAGTTGAGCTTCTGGGCCACGAGATCCACGAGATCGGACTTCTTCATCGGTTGTCTATTCTCCTTTACGAGGGTTTCTAAAACGCGCACAACGACGCCAAGCACTTTGGGGTACTGCGCCAGATGCCTGCAAGATAGTGCGCCACACAAGCAGCGGTCAAGTCTACCCGGTGAGATCGATATCGCCCACGATTGCGCGCAGCGAGCCGCGGTGCTGCACAAGCAACTCCTTGGCGCGCGATGCGTTGACCCTGGCGTGGTGAATCACAAGGGCGACTTTCGCCCTTCCACCCGCCTTCTTGATAAGCTTTTCCGCCTCGGACTCGGACAGGCGGCATAGGCGCGCCACGATTTGGGTGGCGCGTTTCCAGGTGCGCGGGGTGGTCGGCCGCACGTCGACCATCAGCCCGCCATAGGTCTTGCCAAGTTGGACGAACGCGGCGCTCGACAAAGACGAAAGCACCAGCTTGATCGTCGTGGCTGTCTTGAGTCGGGTGGCACCCGCGATGATCTCGGGCCCTGGATCCAGCTGAATCAGGATGTCGGCGAGCGCTCCGCCGTCCTCGGCTGGCGGCGGCGGGGCGCACGTCACCAGCACGACGTGGGCCCGTCGGAACCGCGCGTATTCCATGGCCGCGCGCAAGAATATCGATACTTCCAGATCCGCGACGGCAACCACGACATCGCCGGGACCGACGGCAACCTTGCGCATGCGCTGCTCGGCCTCGCGCCGGCTGTCTTGGGAAATCTCCACCGTGCGCGCGATGGCGTGCGGCCCGCCGGCCAGAACCGAAACGACCAGCGATGGAGGCAACCCAAACAAAGGCACGCATTCTGCGGCTTCGAGGGCGGCGACCCTGCCCGCAGTGCCCACGCCGACGTAGACCAGCCTGCTACCCGCGGTCAAGCGTTCGGCCAACAGGCGCGAGGCCTGGGCGATCTGCGCGGCGCAGGCCTTGGCCGCCTTGATGGCCGCGCTTTCCTCATCGAGGAGAAGACGAACCACTTCGTCCGCGGGAAAGGTATCCAGCATCGCGGCCCGCGGATGTTCGACATCGCCGGGCGGGGGAGCGGCAGCTGGGCCGTTCTTATCCATGGTTCCTCGATTGTCCCTCGCTGCGGACTACCTAAGTTCGAGCACGTCGTGCATGTCGAAGAGCCCGGCCGGCTTTCCCGAGAGCCAAAGGGCGGCTCTGACCGCGCCGCGGGCAAAGGTGTCGCGCGAGGAAGCGCGATGGGTGATCTCGATGCGATCGCCCTGGCCCAGGAAAAACACGGTGTGATCGCCGAAGACGTCGCCGCCGCGCAAAGTCTGGATGCCGATTTCGGCGTCCGTGCGCGGGCCGATGTCGCCGTGGCGTTCGTACCGGGCCGTGGTCGCCAAATCCCGCCCGCTCGCTTCGGCCACCGCTTCGGCAAGGCGCAGGGCCGTGCCCGAGGGCGCATCGCGCTTGAGGCGGTGGTGGGTTTCCGCGATCTCGATGTCGTAGGCCGCACCGAGAGTCCGCGCGGCTTCGGCGACGAGTTTGAGCATCACGTTCATGCCCACCGACATGTTGGGCGCGAGCACGACGGGAATGGTTTTCGCCGCCGTTGCGATTTCCGCTTTGTCAGCGGCCGAAAGCCCAGTCGTGCCGACGACCATCGCGGCGCCGGCAGCAGCAGCGGCCTTCACATTGGCGACTGTTGCGGCGGGCGTGGAGAAATCGATCCACACGTCGGCCGCGCCCTTGGCGGGACGCTGGTCGACTACGCGCACACCCGACGCAGATAGTCCCGCCATCTGCGAGGCGTCAGCCGCGAGATAGGGATAGTCCGGACGCTCGACGGCGGCGGCCAAAGCAGCGCCCTCGGCATCGGCAATGGCGCGCACGATGGCGTGCCCCATTTTTCCACCAGCTCCGAAGACGGCGATTCGTACGGCCATGGCTAGACTAGCTTGAGGTCAACGAGGATTTTGCGCACTTTTTCGCGATTGGCGCCGGTCATCGGATAGAGCGGCGGCCGGATCTCGTCGGCGATCTTGCCCATCATAGCCAGCGCGGCCTTGACCGGGATCGGATTGGCCTCGATGAACAGACCCTCGGAAAGTGGGAACACCTTGTAGTGCAGTTCGCGCGCCTTGTTCCAGTTGCCAGCCGCGGCGGCATCCCACATGGCGGCCATGTCGGCCGGCACGACGTTGGACACCACGGAGATGCAGCCGTTGCCACCGATGGCATAGAAGGGCATGGCAGTGGCGTCGTCGCCCGAGAGCATGGACACGCGATCGCCCACACGCGCGATGATCTGCGCTGCCCGCTGCAAATTGCCGGTGGCTTCCTTCACGCCGACCATGAGCGGCAGCTCGCACAACCGGGCGATGGTTTCGGGCAGAAGATCGCAACCCGTGCGGCCGGGCACGTTGTACACCACCATGGGCAAGGCCACGGCGTCGACCACGGCCTTGAAATGGCGGTAGAGCCCGTCCTGCGTTGGCTTGTTGTAGTAGGGCGTGACCTGCAAGGTGCCGTCGGCGCCCACGGCCTTGGCCGCCGCGGTCAGCTCGATCGCCTCTCGAGTCGCGTTGGCGCCGGTGCCGGCGATGACGGGCACGCGCTTCTTCGCCTCCTCTACCACCACCTCGATGACTCGGATGTGCTCCTCGTTACTAAGGGTGGGCGATTCGCCGGTGGTTCCCACGGGGACCAATCCGTCGATGCCAGCGCGGATCTGCTCGTCGACCAAGCGGCGCAAGGCCTCTTCGTCCACGTGATCGTTGCGCAAGGGCGTGACCAGCGCGGTGATGACTCCTTTGAACATAGTCGTGCAAACCTAGCACGACTCCGCAGTGTTGAGAGCACAGAGAAGAAACTCCCGGTGAGGGGGAGGAATGAACCACGGAGGGCACAGAGGGCGGAGGTGACAAACGAAGTTCGGCTACAACCTCTGTGCTCTCCGTATTTTCTGTGCTCTCTCTCTTCCCCGTCTCCTCTGCGCTCTCTCCCGCTACAGTTTCGCGGGCTCGTCTTGACCGGGGCTGCCGTGGGTTTTGCCCGGTGTGTGTTTCTTCGGCGTCTTCCCGGGTTTCTCGGCCTCTAGCACGACGGACAGGCTGGAGTCTGCGGCAAGCGACGCTTCCCGAAGAGCGGCCAGGAAGCCTTCCTTCTCGAAACGAAGCGGCAGGGGCTCGCGCGACGGGCGCAATTCGATGGTTTCCGGCGTGATTCCCAATACCGCTCCGTCAGAGATGCGCACGACGCGCGCGCCGGGCGGCGTACTCTCGAGGCGCACGCGCACGGCGACGGGCGACTTGGGCGGCGCAACAGTTGGCGTTTCAGGTGGCGGCGTAGGTTGCGTGATGTTGGTTGGCTTGGGAGGGATCGGCGCTTGGCCTTTGCGCAAGAACACCGTGGCCAACAGAGCGGCCACGATCAGTCCGGACGCGATCCCGACGGCGGTCCAGGGTTTGCGACGTACCTTCAGGGTTACCTCAGGGACTTCGGAGGCCTCCAGACCGCCAGGCGTGAGCGTGGTGGGTGACAGCGTCTTGGGCCTGTTCTCCGCGGCGTGAGCCGCGAGCGTCGCGCGCACGCCGAACTGGTCGGTGGTGCCAAGCTTGTGCTCGGGCACCACGGGGTGGGGCAGGCCAGCCGCCACCGCCAGCGCGACTCGCACGTCCGCCATGGATTGATAGCGGTCGTCCGGCTTCTTGGCCAGCATGCGCATCACCGCGAACTCGACCTCGGCCGTCACCTGGGGCGCAAACGCGCGCAGCGAGCCCGGCTTTTCGTGCAGGTGCATGCTGAGCAGCTCGCCGAAACCCTCCGACACGAACGGCGTCTGGCCAGCCAGCATCTCGTAGATGATGATGCCCAGCGAATAGATGTCGCTGCGATGGTCGACCTCTTTGGTGCCCAGGCACTGCTCGGGCGACATGTAGACCGGCGTGCCCATCAGGGTGCCGGTGCGAGTCTTGAGCGAATCGCCGGCTAGCGCGTGCAACTTGGCGATGCCGAAGTCGAGGATCTTCACCCGCTCGCGCGCGGCATCGGATTCCTCGGGAATGACGAACAGATTGTCGGGCTTGAGGTCGCGATGAACGATCCCTTTGGCGTGGGCAGCGCCGAGCCCAGACGCGGTTTGCATGGCGATCTCAATCGCACTGCGCTCGTCGAGACGCGACAGCCGCTTGATGCGCGCCGAGAGCGACTCGCCTTCGAGCAGCTCCATGACCAGGTAGGACGCGCCCCGTTCGGTCGTGCCCGAATCGAGCACCTCGATGATGTTGGGATGGCGGATGGCGTTTGCCGCGCGTGCCTCGTTGAGAAAGCGAGTGAGGAGCTGCGGGTCGTGATCCATCTCCTTGCGCAGCACCTTGATGGCAACCCTACGGCCGATACCAGGGTGCTCGGCCAGGTAGACCGCGCCCATGCCTCCCTCACCAAGAAGAGACAGCGCCTGATAGTTGCCGTACCGTTCGCCGATCACGCGGGCAGGATTCTAACGCCTTTCCCACCTGCGTGCAGCGGTTTGACGATAAGGCTGGTCAGGGCAGGGCCTTGCCGCCACGCTGGTACTTGACCACGGCGGCTTCGTGCTCGGCGATGGTGGCCGAGAACTGGTGGGTGCCGTCGTTCTTGGCCACGAAGTAGAGGTAGTTGCTGCCGTCGGGCCGGAACACGGCGGCCAGGGCTGCGCGGCCGGGATTGGCGATGGGGCCGGGCGGCAGGCCCTCGTGGGCGTAGGTGCTATACGGGTTGGCCTGATCGTCGAGGTGGATGCGGTGGATGCGGCCGTCCCACTTCTCGCAGGCCGGCGATTTGGCACCGAGAAATAGCGGCGCCACAGTGCAGCCGTAGACGATGGTCGGATCGGTTTGCAGCAGCTTGGGGCGGAAGCTGGATTTGGTTAGGCGGTTGATGAAGACCTGGGCGATGCGCGGGCGCTCCTCGGGCTGGCCGGTTTCTTTTTCGACGATCGAGGCCAGGGTCACGATGGCGGCGTCGTCGAATTTCAGTTTGGTCTTGAGGTAGTTCGCGACCGTGGGGTTGGCCGTGCGCAGTTCATCGAAGACCTGGCGATGGCGCCTGACCAGGGCCACCAGCACGCGGCTCGGCTGCGAGTGCGGGCGCAATTTGTAGGTGTCCGGAAAAAGGTAGCCTTCGAGGGATCGGCCCGGCAAATCCAGGCTCTTGACGAAGATGGGATCCATGGCTTGCGCCAGCAGCTCGGCCTTGCCCGCGACCCCGGCGCTATCGAGGATCTCGGCCACCTCGATCATGTTTTTTCCCTCGGGAATGGTGACTGCGACCAGTTCGTCGGCAACGCCCTTCACGATCAAGTCCACCAACTGGCGGGGCGTGATAGGCGCCTGGATCTTGTAGTGGCCGGGGCGGAAGCGGCTAGCGGCCCCGCGCTGGCCCGCGTACAGGCGAAAAAAGGCAGGCCGATCGACGAGTCCTGCCTCGCCCAAGAGCTCGGATACCTTCTGCGCGCCAGCGCCCCGCGGGATCTCGACCTCGACGATGCCGCTGGCCGAGCCCGTCGCCCGGTCGGGATAGCTCGTGATCTTGTGCACCAGCCACACCGCGCACAAGAGCCCTAGCGCGGCGGTGATGAGAAAGACTTGGAAGGCTCGGCGGCGGGGCGATGTCATGGAGTCTCCTCTGTCGGCTTCGCTGACGTTTCCTCAGTCTTGCCCCGATGGGCGTCGAGCCAGCGCTGCAAAATCACGGCGGCGGCCATTTTGTCGACAACCTGCTTGCGCCGCGCGCGCGACACGTCCGCGGCCAGCAGCACGGCCTCGGCCTCGACCGTACTGAAGCTCTCATCGATGAGCTCGACGGGCAGGTGCAAAGCGTCGCGCAACTTGTCGCCAAAGATTCGCGCGCGCTGCGCAGCCGGACCCTCTTGTCCTTCGCAGTCGAGCGGCAGCCCCAGCACGATGCGATCCGCGTCCGCGTCTTTTACGGCAGCGGCGATAGCGTCGATGTCGCGCGTGCCCCCGTGGCGCGCGATGGTCGCGCGCGCTTGGGCGGTCAGTCCCAATCCGTCCGACACCGCGACGCCGATGCGGCGCGAACCCAGGTCGATGCCAAGTACTCTGGCCATGAAAGGTTCCTAGTCTATAACCGGACTTGCGGTACAACTTCCACATGTCCGACCAATCCAAGCTTCCCGCCAATGCCCCCCAGCTGCAAATCGAGCTCGACGATGCCACGGCCCAAGGGGCCTACTGCAACCTGGTCTTCCTCAACCACAACGACGCCGAATTCACCTTCGACTTCGTTTACGTGCAACCGGGCGGGCCGCGTGCGCGCGTCCGCTCGCGCATCATCCTGTCCCCGCGTCACGCCAAGCGCTTCCAGCGCGCCCTCGAAAGCAACATCAACCGCTACGAACAGGTGTTTGGCAAGATCGACGAGGGCGCGCCCGCGGATCCGTCGCAAGTCAGCTAGTTATAGGTCGCCGAGAAGAGGACGGAGAGGGCCGTCGCCGTCATGTTGTTGGGAGTCGTCCCGGCGATTTGATCTTTCGTTTTCATCGACGCCACGTGGAGCAAGCCGGCTGCGCCGAGTCCCCAGTTGTGCGACACCCACCATTCCTTGCCGACCATGAAGGAAAGCCCGATGCCCATCTCGCTAAGGTCGACGCTACTGTTCGAGTTGTTCGAATTGCTGCTGCTGTCGGTTTCGGTGACCTGCGAGAAGGCCAAGGTTCCCGAGAAGTACAGGTTCGACGGTTCAAGGTAATAGGCGACGCCAGGGCCAATCCCGAACAAGTTCACGTTCTTGTTGGTCAAGTTCTGAGTAGTTCCGGCGGATTCCGACTTCGGGTCGTTCGCCATGATCACCAGCATTTCGCCGTACAGAACGAGATTGGTCGCCACTGCCCCGCCGAAGGCGAAAGTCGCGGCCACGCCAGGGCCGGAAATGGTTGTGTCCAGTTCTGAACGCTTGTATTTCGCGTTGAGGATGGCGAAACCCGTGGTCAGGCGCATATAGAACCCGTCGTGGATGTGGGAACCGGGCGGCGGGCCCAACTCCTGTTGTGGGTAGTACGCGGGCGGGTAGCCAGGCGGTGGGTAGTACCCAGGAGGAGGGGCGTAGCCGGGCGGCGGATAATAGGGCGGTGGGTAGTACGCCGCAGGCGGCGGGTAGTCGGGTGCCGTTGCCGCTGGCTGAGCGACCGCTGGCTGAGCAGCTGTCGGCGGCAGTGCGGCCGTCGTCGATGGTGCGGCCATGCCGGCAGCGTTTGGGGGATCGGGCTGCTGCTGCGCGAACGCGGAGCCTACCCCCGTGCATAGCACCATGGCTGCAAATCCCGCGGCACATCTCGGCTTCATGTCCATGACTGTTCCTCTCCTCAAGGAAGACATCCTACTACGACGGCCTGGGGCAGAGACTCTTGCCATCGTGTCATTTGCGTGCAGAGCAAGGCCAAGTACAACATCGTGGCCATCAACATGAGCCTGCGCCTCGGGCACCCAGCTCTGCGCCGGCACCGCCACCACCTTCACGACCGCGACCCTGCCCGTCGGCACGACCTACTTCCGCCTGTGCGCCATCGACAACGTGGGCAACGGCAGCACGGGAGTGACCGTCTCGGCGAAGATCACTGGCAAGTAGTCCGCCAGGCAAAGCAAAAGGGCGTGTCGGCTTTTGGCCAACACGCCCTTGGGCGTTTCGTTTGGAAAACGACTAGTCGGTGTAGAAGAAGAGCGAGCCCATGTAGGCCAGGGTGTTGACGCTGAGACCAAAAGTGTAGGCGTCCCCCGTCTTGGTGTACGAGATGAACTGATCGTGCATCGCGATTCCCATCGAGAACCAGCGCGCGAAGAAGTGTTCCACGCCGAGTTCGATGGGGATGTTGATGCCGATGGTGGTGTCGGGGCCCGGAGTAAGATTCTTGCTCAGGTTGATGCCGATCCCAGCGCCTGCGGACAGGCGGGTGGAAGCGCCCTTGAGCAATACGAACGAGGCCAGAACTTCAGGATTGAACTGCCAGGCTGTCGGGCCGGCATCGGCAGGCGGAACCTTGGTCTTAGACATCATCAGTGTCAGCCTCGGCACGATGGCCATGACGTCGCTCATCCAATACTTCATTGCGACGACGCCGTTCGTGGCGACCAAGCTGGTGCCAGCGACAACGCCGGTGCCGAAGCCGACGGAGCCGGTCATGTCGTCAGAGGCCTTGGGTGCCATCACGGGAGCGGCTGGCATGACGGGCATGGGTTCTTGGGCTGGCGCCATCACGGGGGGCGGCGCATACATCGGGGCAGGGGCAGGAGCCTGCGCGAAGGCGGGCAGCGCAGCACCGAGGAGTGATGCAAGGGCCGTCATGGAGATGAGAGAGAGTCTTCGTGTCATGTTTGATTTCCTTCTTTCGGTTGATGAGATGAGTCTTGCGACTGACTTTGACGCGGTTATGTGTCCTACATCAACACACATGAGTAATTTCTAGCCCGATTCCGGGTAACTGTCACGTTTCCATGATGTCACGATGCGGTATCATTCGTGCACATCATCACAGCCGACGGACGGTTGATATGGAAACCCTGGGAGGGGTTTCCATGCCTTCCCGCGATGGTACGCGGCCAGCACAGCTGGCCGGCTCCCCACGCGACTAGGCGAAGTTGTTGAAGTACCCGAGGGTCTTCGCGCGGGCCTTCACTTGATCCGCGGCTTCGAGCAACTCCGCCGTGGAATCCCAGCGGCCCGTAAGAAACTGCTGGCGAACGCCGTCGGCCATCTCGAAGGCGAAGGTCTTGCCGGCAGCCACGATCGACTTGTCCGCCAGGCTTACTTGGATCGATGTCGTCGGGTTTGCTTCGACGGTGGCCATCAGCGCCTCGGCGACTTCCGGCGAAACCTTGCAGCAGGGCATGCCGATGGCCACGCAGTTGCCGATGAAGATTTCGGCAAACGTTTCGCCCACGATGACTTGAATGCCCCAGCGCCGGATGGCTTGCGGCGCGTGCTCGCGCGACGAACCGCAGCCGAAGTTCTTGTTCACTAGCAGCACATTGGCGCCCTGATAGGCTTTGTTGTCGAAGGCGTGGCAACTGCCGCTGGCCGCGAGCTGGGCGCGGTCATCCTCGAAGGCGTGCTCGCCTAGGCCGTCGAAGACGACGGTGCGCAGGTAGCGCGCGGGGATGATGCGGTCGGTGTCGATGTCGTTGCCTCGCAGAGGAACTGCCCGGCCAGTGAAAAGATTGCGTTTGACGTCTTCCATAATCATCTCCTTAGGCAATACCAAATACTTTCCGCGCGTCTGCGACTTGGCCGGTAACGGCCGCGGCGGCTACCATCAGCGGACTCATGAGCAATGTTCGCCCCTGCGGCGATCCTTGCCGGCCCTTGAAATTGCGGTTCGAGGACGAAGCACAGATCTCGCGGCCCTTGAGCTTGTCTGGGTTCATGGCCAGGCACATCGAGCAGCCGGCCTCGCGGAACAGGAAGCCAGCGTCGGCGAACACCTTGTCCCAGCCGCGCGCCAGCATGTCGTTGCGTACTTGCTGCGAGCCCGGTACGACCAAGGCACGCACGTTCGGCTGCACCTTGTACTTGCCGGCCTTGAGCACCTTGACCACTTCCTCGAAGTCGGACAGGCGGCCGTTGGTGCACGAGCCGATGAAGGCCACGTCGATCTTGGTGCCCGCGATGGGCTGGCCGGGCGCGAAGTCCATATACGCATAGGCCTCGCGCACGGATTCGCGCTCGTCGTCCTTGAAGGCTTCCACCGACGGAATGACCGCGTCGATGGCCACCGACTGCGCGGGTGTGATGCCCCAGGTGACCACGGGTGAGATGTCCTCGGCCTTGTAGCGGACGACGTCGTCGTACTTCGCGCCGGGATCGCTCTTGACGCTGTCCCAGTACGCTACTGCCCGCTCCCAGTTGGCGCCGGTGGGTGCGTACTCGCGGCCTTTCAGGTAATCGTAGGTGGTTTGGTCGGGATTGACGTACCCGCAGCGCGCGCCGCCCTCGATGCTCATGTTACAGACGGTCATGCGCTCGTCCATGGTGAAGCGGTCGAACACGTCGCCGGCGTACTCGTAGGCGAAGCCCACGCCGCCGTTCACGCCCAACTTTTGGACGATATACAGGATCACGTCCTTGGCGTACACGCCCGGCCGCAACTTCCCGTTCACTTCGACGCGCCGGACTTTCAGCTTTTCCATGGCCAAGGTTTGCGTGGCCAGCACATCGCGGATCTGCGAGGTGCCGATGCCGAAGGCCAGGGCGCCGAATGCGCCGTGCGTGGCGGTGTGCGAATCGCCGCAGCAGATGGTCATGCCCGGCTGGGTGAGCCCGCGCTCGGGACCAATGATGTGCACCACGCCGTTCTCGTTGGCCGTGGGCGAGAAGAAGCGGATGCCAAAGTCCTGCACGCTCTTCTCTAGGCTTTGCAGCATCTCTTCCGCGATGGCGTCCTTGTAGGGGCGCAACTTGGTATCCGTCGGTACTATGTGATCTACCGTGGCAAACGTCCGCTCGGGGAACATGACGTTGAGCTTGCGCTCGCGAATCATGGCAAAGGCCTGTGGCGAGGTGACCTCGTGCAGCAGGTGCAAACCCATGAGCAACTGGGCTTGCCCCGACGGCAATTGGCGGACGACGTGTTTGTCGAAGACCTTCTCGTACAGTGTTTGGGCCATGGCTACGTTTCTCCGTACTGTTCCAGGTATTCGGAAAGTTGGGTGCCGAACGTCACGAAGCTCTTTACCAGGTGGGGGTCAAGTCTGAGCCAGATCTTTTCGATGGCCACCTCGCGCTCTTCGCGCAGGGTCTGCATGATGCGCTGGCCTTTGGTGGTCAGGACGTAGGCGCGCTGGCGGCCGTCGGATTTGGACAGCGTGACACTGACCAGGCCCTTGTCGAGCAGTTGGCGCAGGGTCTTGGAAACCGCGGCGGCCGAGCTGTCGCGCGTCTTGGCGAACATGCTCGGCATGAAGTGCTCGCGCGAGATCTCCTCGAGCACGCCCCACTGCCCGTCGGAAAGCCCCACCGACAAGGCCAGCTGTTCGCGGCGGCGGCGAAAGGCATCGGCCAAGCGGCCGAGGCATGCGATGGCCTGGTGGACCAGAGCCAGATCTGGCGTGACCTTGGGCTGCTTGCTTGCCATGAGCTAATAGTTAACCTAGGTTAATCAAAAGTCAACGGGAGAGAACACAGAGGGGGCCGAGAGAGCGCAGAGGCCGGGCGTGCAGTCAATCTGCAAACGGGTTGACGACGACGAGCGGACCGAACTTTTGTCCCGCGTTCAGGTCTTCCGAGTAGAGGCGATCGCAGCCGGCATCGAGGGCGGCCTGAACCGCGAGTGCGTCCCAGAAGGAAAGCTGTGCTCGCTGTTGCAAGCCGGCGGCGGCAACCAGGAGCTTGGGCGTGTTGTCCACGACGACCCAGGACAGGTACTCCTTCACGATGGCCAACGCCTTGTCCGATGAAAGCGGCTTGCCGACCTTGCGTGTGAGCGTGACGTAGAGCTCTTGCAGGACTTGCACGCTCAGGACGCCATCCGCGTCGTTCCATAGCTTGACGACCAGATCGCGTGCGAGGACATGCTTTTGTCCCATCGTCTTGTCTTCGGCGTAGACGAGCACGTTGGTGTCAACGAAGACCGGCACGGTTGTGCAACTCCTCGCGGCGGGGAAGCTTGCCGGTCTCCAGCACTTGCCCGCGGCCGAGCCGGTGGAGGGCCGATGCGCGCGCCTTGGCATAGCCCCGCTCGTTCTCGATCAAGTGGACAAGCTGCCGGCGAAGAAGACCAGAAACCGAGAGGCCTTGATGCGCGGCGAGGATACGAGCCTCACGCAAGATCTCTTCATCCAAGGCCAGCGTAATGTTACGGGTCATGCGATCACAGTTTTACGTGTACCACGTTGCTTGCGTGCGGGCAACCGGGCGCAAGCTACTCGGGTTGTGCACATGTCACCCCAGGTAGGGGCGATTCGTGAATCGCCCCTACGTTGCGGCCAGCCATGCGTCCGCCAGGCTCATCACCGCGACCACGCTGGGTAGGTGGCGGACGCGAGCGCGGGCGGCCAGCTCGCGACGCTGAATCACGGCGGCGCCAGCCAGCAGCGCGCGGGCCAGCGCCGGCGCGTCGCGATTCTCGCTCTTGGCCAGGGACGTGCCGGCGGTCCAGCGATTGAGGCCCCCGATGGCGGGACCACACCAGATCTGGTAGTCGGCCTGGCGGGACTCTTCGCCGAGGCGCGCCCAGCGCGACGACATGCCGAGGTACCAGCGGAAACAGAGGGCCATCTTGTGCTTCTCGTCCGTGCGCCCGCGCTCGGCCTCGTCGGGCTGGCGCGACATCCAGTAGCATTCGGTTTCCTGCCAAACCTCGGCGAAAGATCGCTTGAGGATCTGGGTTTCGACCTTTTTCCTCTCGGGTGCCGGGATGGCGTCGAACGACGGATAGGTCTTGTACAGATCGTAGAGTCGTTGCGCCCGTTGCGGGTACATGGTGCCGCGCTTGAGCACTTGCACGCGACCGCCCATCTCGAACATGTCGGAGGCGGGACACATGGCCACGTCGGCCATGCACGCTTCGGCGAGCATCTGGCGCACCCGCGGTGCCGTGCCCGACTGGCGGCACGCCTGATTGATCGATCCGGTCACCAGGTAGTCGGCGCCCATGGCAAAGGCGGCGTGAACCGAGAGCGGCTCGCCGATCCCGCCCGCGGCTCCCAAACGGATCTCGATCCCGCGCTCGCCATAGCCGTGTCGTTCGATGGCCTGTTCGCGCTCGTGCAGCATCATGGGCAAGAGCACCGACAGTGGCCGGCGGTCGGTGTGGCCGCCGCTGTCGGCCTCGCAGGTGAGTTCGTTGGCCATGGGGATGTGCGCGGCCAGGGCGGCCTCGTCCGTGGTGATCTTTCCGGTGGCGACAAGTTCGGCCAAGAGTTGCTCTGGCGGCGGGGCCAAAAACTGCGTTGCCACCTCGGGCCGGCTGACCTTGGCGAAGACATGGTTAGGCACCACGATGCGGCCGTCGGATGCGCGATGGATCCCCTTCACGCGGTAGTGGACCAGGGGCGCGGTGATGGACACGAAAGCCGCGGCTTCCACGCGGGTCACACCGAGCGACAGGTAGAGTTCGACGGTCGCCCACTCCAGCTTTTCGTCGTAGTAGTTGTGCAGAAGATTCACCCCGTAGGACTCGCCGCCGGGCAGCCGCGCCTGAATCTGGCGGATGGCGTGCTCGATGGCGGGTAAGGGCAGGGCGCCCGCGCCGAAGAAGGCCAGGAACCCGGCCTGGGCCATGTCGACCACGAGATCGACGGAGGCGATGCCACCGGCCATGGCGCCCGCGACGTAGGCGCAGCGCAGGTGGTGCTCCTTGCGGAAGGAAGCCGAACCGAAATTCTCGATGCGGACAGCGGGAATGACGCCCGCCAATCCGTCGAAGGTCAGCGGGACACGATCGGTCAAGATCGTGCTACGACCATCCGCGACCGCGTAGAGTGGACGCTCGATGTTGCGCAGGGCCGCGAGCATGCGGGAGGTGTCGTCTTTGTGCGCCTGCGTGGATTCGCGCGCGGAAGAATCTGGCGGATCTTGCGCCGGGGGCGCGATTCGGAAGACGGAACGCAAACCCGCGGTCGTCGCGTCGGGTGGCGCAGGGGATGGTACGGAGTGCAAAGCCTTGGCCTCGTTGGGTTGATTGAATCGCCGGACGTTGGCGATGGCGCGCTGGTCTGCAAGAAGCCGGCCAAGCGTCGAGGGGCGCGGAATCGTCGAAGCTCCCAATAACTTGACAGAAATAGTCCGGTTTACGGCCGGTGCGCGCTGCGGCTGCGAAAAGGTATGCGCACCTTGGCGCTCAAAGTGCGCAGATTCTTTCCCCAGCATCGCGTCCCGGAATTCTAGGTTTCGGCCACTTCGCTGTGCGTCCCGAAGGGCGCGAACCAAGCAATGATGACCGGCGGAATCGAAGCCAGCAGCACGAAGAGGAAGAAGTTCGGGTAGTGCAGGGCGGTTTGGATGCGGCCGCTGACCATTCCGGTGAGCATCATGTTGAGCGCCATGATGCCGGTCGCGAAGGCGTAGTGGGCCGTGCGGTAGCGGCCGGGCGACAGCTCTTGCATCATGTAGAGCATCATGCCGACGGTGCCGAGGCCGTAGCCGAATTTCTCGATGAGCACAACGCCGGCGATCCAGGTCATGTTCGTGGGCAGGGCGTGGCTCAGGTAAAAATAGGTGATGTGCGGGACATTGAGCGCGAAGGCCAGCACCACGAACATCCGGCGAAGCGTGAATTTCGCGGCCAAGAGTCCCCCAAGCAGGGTTCCGCCCACGAACACGATGGTGCCGGCCGCATTGATGTGGCCAAGCACCATGTTGTCGAGCCCAAGCCCGCCGTCGATGCGCTTGTCCATGAGGAAGAGCGGCCCGATCTTCTCGATGAAGCCTTCGGCGAAGCGGTAGAAAAAGACGGCGACGATCATCATCCACACGCGCGGTTTCTTGAAGAAGCTGGCCCAGGCGTCACCAGTGGTCCGCAGGGCTTCCGTTACATTCGTCGCGGCGTCGGCGGCTTTCGCCCCGGGTGGCAGCAAGTAGTAGTGCCAGAGCGCCGCCGCGCCCAGGATGGCGGCGATGAGCAGCATCACGATCATCCACGCGGTAAACCAGGCGGGGTGCGGCCCAGTGGCCGGCGCGGCTTTGCCCTCGGCGGCCCAGTCGAACAGGATCTTGGTCAGACTGACGAGCGATCCCGACACGAGCACCCGGCCGAGGTTCCACGCCGCGCCCTGCACGCCGATGTACAGCGCCTGCTCTTTGTCCGACGACGAGGTCAGGTAAACGCCGTCGCCCGCGATGTCCTGCGTGGCCGAGGCGAAGCCGGTGATCCAGAAGAATGCGATGGTCAGCGGCAGGTAGGCCGGCAACCGCAGCGCAAAGGCCAGGCACGCGAAGGTGACCACCATGGTGGCCTCCATGGCGAGCACGAAGAATTTCTTGGTGCGGAAAAGCTCGACGAGAGGCGCCCACAGGGGCTTGATGACCCAGGGCAAGTACATCGCGCCGGTGTAGGCCGCGATCTCGGTGTTGGTCAGGCCCAGATTCTTGTACATGATGGCCGCGACGACCGAGACGGCGATCATGGGCGTACCCATGGCGAAGTAGAGGCTGGGAACCCAGAGCAGCGGATGGGCGCGTTTTCTCTCGGGTGGCATAGGGGATAGGTCTATCAGAAGCCGCAACAACCTTGATATAGAGGATTCCATGATTCAAAAGACGGTTGCTCTCATCACAGGCGCGAACAAGGGACTCGGACTCGAGGTTGCCCGCCAACTTGGCAAGCAGGGGCTGGTCGTGGTGCTGGGTGCGCGCGACGAGGCCAAGGGCGCGGCGGCGGTGGCCGAGCTGCGCAAGCAGGACATCGATGCCCATGCGGTGAAGCTCGATGTGACCAACCAGGACGACGTGGCCAGCCTTCTCGCGTTCTTCAAAGACAGGTTCGGCCGCCTCGACGTCTTGGTGAACAACGCCGGCGTCTCCGAGTGGCGCGCCGATGACGTGGATTCCTTCCGCCGCGTCTTCGATACGAATCTTTTTGGCGTGGTGGCGGTAACCTACGCGCTCTTGCCGCTGCTCCAGGCAAGCCAGGCTGGCCGTATCGTCAATCATTCCAGTGTGCTTGGCTCGCTCACTTCCTTGCAGAAGAACCCCGACGGGTTCGGCAAATTCGTGATTCCGTCCTACACGGCATCCAAGGCCGCACTCAACGGCTTCACCGTGGCGCTCGCGCACAAGACGCGTGGGACCACCCTCAAGGTCAATTCCGCGCATCCCGGTTGGGTGCAGACCGACCTCGGCGGCGCAAAAGCCCCCATGAAGGTCGTCGACGGCGCCAAGACCGCAGTCGCGCTCGCCACCCTTCCCAGCGACGGGCCCACGGGCCAGTTCTTCCACCTGGGCGACCCGCTGCCCTGGTAGGGGCGCGAGGCCGAGCGCAGCGGGTTCCCATCATGCAGCGGGTTCCCATCATGCAGCGGGTTCCCATGATCGCGTAGGCGTAGGCGGGCTTTGCCCGCCGAAGCCAGAGCGCGGGAGGGTTTGGGAACCCTCCCAGGGTTCCCATCTAATTCGACCCGCAGAAGAAGGATATCCCGCCGTTGTCTTGGCAGGTGCCGTTCGAGCAGTAGTCAGACTGGCACATGGTCGAGGTTGTGCAAGGTGTGCCATTGGCCACCTGTAGCGCGCACTGGTTGAAACCGGACGAACAATAGTAGCCAGTCACGCATTCCGCGCTGCTGCTGCCGGCGCAGACACCTCCGGCGGGGACGCGGGCCGCGCACACGCTCTTGTTGTAGTCGCAGAAGGCCGAATGCACGCAATCGGAGGTGAAGGTGCACGTCGCGCCCACGGCGAGCAATGCCGTACAAGTGCCCATGTTGCACGCCACCTCACCAGCGCTCGATGCCGCGCAGTCACTGTCGAAGTTGCAGGTCTCGCCCAGCTTCTTGCTGCCACTGCTGCTTCCGTACACCGAATCGCAGGCCGACTGCGAGGACGAGTCCAGGTCGGTGCAGAAGGTGCCTGCACTGACCTGGGAACGAACCTCGGCCAGACAAGCATCGGCGGCCTGGGAATTGTAGGATCCGCTGGCCGCGCCCAAGGCCTCCAACGCATGGCAGGCCTTGCCGTCGCCGGGCAGCCCAGCCCGGACGCAACACTTGGCGATCTCGGCGCAGAAGCTGTCGGCGAACTTTTCGGCGTCGCTCTTGCCACAGCTGATTGAGAACAGGGCAGTCAGACTCGCAAGAACACCAAACAATGGTTTCATGTTGGTTCCTTTCTCGGTGACTACTTCTTCTTAGCCAAGTCCCCGGCGCGCACCTTGGCGAGCTTCTCGGGGTCGATGAACTTCTTTACCGCCGCGTTGACGTCGCCGACGGTCAGTTTGTCGATCTTGCTGTTTAGATCCTTCCAGTAGTCGAGGGTGCGGCCGAGGAAGAGGCCCTGGTTGAGCTCGCCGAGCACGAAGTCGTCCTCGGCGATGCGGCCTTCCCAAACCTTGGCGTAGCTCTTCTTGGCGTCGGCCAGCTCTTTGTCGGTCACGCCGGTTTTCACCATGCTTTCGATCTCGGCGAGCAACCCGGACATCGCCTGGTCCATGTTGGCGGGCGCGGCGATGGCGCCGGCGAAGAAGAAGGCGCTCTTGTCGATAGGGTGGGCAAGCAGCTGCGAGAACGCGCCATAGGAAATTCCTTCCTTCTGGCGCAGACGCAGGAACAGGCGCGAGGTCGGACTGCCGCCCAGCATGTAGTTGAAGAGGTAGAGCGCGGGATAGGCGGGATCGTCGTCGCGCGCCTCCAGCGCCTGGCCAGCGGCGACGAAGGCCATCTCCTTGTCAGGCGTGTTGATGGTGTCGTCGCCGGATTTGCTGGCTTGAAAGGGCAGCGGGATGCGCTGGTAGGCCTTGGGCGACTTCCAGGTCGCGATGGCCTTGGCGATGTCGGCTTTCACCGCCGCTGCATCGAAATCGCCGACCACGGAAAGCTGAGCGGAACTCGCGCCCCACAGGCGCTTGTGCAGCGACGCCAGATCGGCGGCACTCACCTTGTGCAAGCGCTCGATGGATTCCTTCACCGTCGGCGTATAGCGAACGTCGTCGGGCGGGAAAGGCAGCAGACGTTGCATCAGCGCCACGCTGGCGTTGGCGATGGGGTCGGAAAGCTGCTCTTCCATTTTGGACAACATCTCGGCGCGCAGGGATTCGAAGTCCTTCTTGGCAAAGGCTGGCTCGCGCAGCATCTCGCCTAAGAGTTCGATCACGGCCGGCAGGTTTTCGCGCACCGTCTTGACGTGCACCTGGGCCACGTTGACCGTGCTCGGCGATCCGTGACCGTGACCGAAGCTGACCTCGGCCTTGAGCACGTCCAGCTTGTCCTTGAGCTGCTCGAAGGTGTGCTTGCGCGTTCCGCGCAGGAGCATCTCGGGCAGCAGAGACGCCGCCGAAACTTTGCCCTTCATGTCGGCTTCGCCGCCGAAGCGCACCGTCAGGGCCAGGCGCACCTGGCCGCCCTTGGTCTTCTTGGGCAGAAGCGCCAGCTTGAGACCGCCGGGAAGCTCTTCGCGCGTCGTGCGCTTTTCGATGTTGTCGACCGTGGCCAAAAAGGCCTCGCCGGCCTCGGACGTGGTGCTGCCCTTGTAGTCCTTGAGCATCCCGGTCACGTCGGGCACGGGCGGCAAGGGCGCACGGTCGGCGTCTTTGGTCGGCTGGAACAGGCCGAGCGTGCGGTTTGACGGCTTGAGGTAGGCCTTGGCCACGCGGGCAATGTCCTCCGCGGTCGTGGTCTTCACACGGTCACGCATCAGGTAGAGCAGGCGCCAGTCGCCCATGGCCGCGAATTCGGACAACACAACTCCCGTTTTGGCGGTCTCGGTCAGGATGAGATCGAACTCGCGGAAGAAGCCGGCGCGCCAGCGGTCTATTTCTTCCTTGCTGATGGGCGAGGCGCCGAAGGCTTCGACGATGGCGGTCATGGCGTCGCGGATTTCCCGGGCCGAACCATTCTTGCCCGCCTTGGCCGAAAACAGCATTACACCCGGCTCGGCCATGGGGTACGCCGTGCCGCTGACCTCGCTGGCGGTGCCCTTTTCAACGAGGGCCTTGTATAGACGCCCGCTTGGCTTGTTGGTCAGAATGTCCATGATGGCGTCTTCGGCCACCTTGTCCGGGTCGGCCCCGGCCACTCCGTGGTAGGCCAGCTCGACGATAGCCACGTCGCCGCTCCGGCGCACGGTCACCTGACGCTCGCCGTCCTGCACAGGCTCGACCGTCCAGGTCTGCGCCAGCTTGCGCGCCGGGCGCGGGATCGCGCCGAAATACTTGGCGACGAGGTCGAGAGCGCGCTTCTCGTCGAACTTGCCCGCGACGATCAGGATGGCGTTGTCGGGCTGGTAGTAGCGTCGGTAGAAGGCGCGCAGGTTTTCGATGGGCACGCGTTCGATGTCGCTGCGCGAGCCGATGGTGGACTTGCCGTAGTTGTGCCACTGGTAGGCGGCGGCCAGCACCTTGTCCTCCAGCACGATGTCGGGCTGGTTCTCGGTTTTCTCGAATTCGTTGCGCACGACCGAAAATTCCTTGGCCAAGTCCTCGGCCGCGATCTTGCTGCTGACCATGCGGTCGGCCTCCAGCGCGAGCGCGAAGTCCAGGTTGTCGGCGCTGGCGGGCAGCTCCTCGAAGTAGTTCGTGCGATCCCACCAGGTGGTGCCGTTGAAGTTGGCGCCGTGATCCTGCAGCAGCTTCCACACGTCGGGTCGGCTGGGCGTGCCCTTGAACAGCATGTGTTCCAAGAGGTGCGCCATGCCGGTCTCGCCGTAGCCCTCCAGGCGCGAGCCCACGAGGTACGTGATGTTGATCAGCACGGTGGGTTTGCTCTGGTCCGGGAAGATGAGGACGCGCAAGCCGTTGTCCATCCGGTATTCGGTGACGCCCTCGACGGCGGTCACTTTGGTCAGGCGAGATGCCGCCACATCTGCCGCCAACGCGGGCGTTGCGGTCGCGAGCATCGACAAGAGAGCGAGGCCGGGAAGTAGACGCATGCTTTTCTCCTGGCCGGGAAGATAGCCTAGCCCGAGAAAAAGCGTTCAGAAAGCAGGCGCCCAGCACCCAGCATCGCGATGGCCAGGCCGCCGGCCGCCAGCAGCGCCCCGAGCAAGTCCACGGGCCGGCGCATGCCGGTGGCGAGCAGGACGCCCCAGGCGCACGCCGCGAGACCCGACACGATGAGCAGGAGAGCGAGGACCATGGACCTGGAATCTTGAGGTAAAGTCACCCGATGTCCAAATCCGAAGCATTTGCCCTGATTCTCGCCGGCGGGGGCGGCACGCGCCTGTGGCCAGCCTCGCGGCGCAGCCGGCCCAAGCAGCTGCTTGCCCTGGGCGGCGGCGAGCCCCTGCTGGCCGCCACGTTCGCCCGAGTCAGCCGGATCCTTGGCGCCGATCACACGCTGATCGTCACGGCCGCGGATCAGGCCGATGCAGTTCGCCAGGCTTTGCCTGAATTGCCAGCCGCCAACCTGGTGGTCGAGCCGGCCGCGCGCAACACAGGACCCGCGGTCGGTCTGGGCGCGGTGACCGTGGCGCAGTGGGCGGGCGATGGCGCGCGTTTGGCCATTTTGCCCTCGGACGCTTTTATCGGAGACGCAACGGAATTCGCGCGGGTCATGGGTACGGCGCTCGAACACGCGGGCGAAACCATCGTCACCATCGGCATCCAGCCCACGCGGCCCGAGACCGGCTATGGTTACCTCCAGCGCGGCGCCGAAGTGCGCGGCGGAGTCTTCGAGGTCGCGCGTTTCGTGGAAAAACCCGATGCCGAGACAGCCGCGCGCTATCTCGCCGCCGGGGACTACTGGTGGAACTCGGGCATGTTCTTCTTCACTGCGGGCCGGCTTTTCGACGAGGCCAAGGCGCACATGCCGGATCTGGCGGCGATCTTGGGCGAGATTCGCGCCAGCGCCAATCCCGCCGCGACTGCCGAGGCCCGCTACCCGGCAGCACCCAAGATTTCCATCGACTATGGCATCATGGAAAAGGCTAGCGGCATCCGCGTGGTGCCAGGCAATTTCGGCTGGAACGACGTGGGTAGCTGGTCCGCCCTGTCGGACATTCGCGACAAGGACAAGGCTGGCAACGTCGTTTCCGGCGATGTCATCCTAAGCGCCGTCTCGGGCAGCGTGGTGGTGAGCGAACCGGGCGCGCCGCTGGTCGGCGTGGTGGGCGTCGACGACTTGGTGGTCGTGGCGACCAAGGATGCCGTGCTGGTGGTGCGCAAAGATCGCGCACAAGAGGTGCGCGCTGTAGTGGAAGCGCTGGCAGCTGGCAAACGCAACGAGCTTCTGTAGTTTTGCCAGTGGCCCCACGACACGAGCTGTATCACGAGATTTTCGGTTCGATCATCGATCGGACCGAGATGACGCCGTACTTGCTTTTGCGCTCGAGCGGCTACCGGGTCGCGCTTCGGCAGGCGACCCGGATGCTGGGCAATCGCGGCTTCGACACCCAAGGCTCGAACGGGCTGCGTGCCAGGGAAAAAGCACGCGCCCAGTCCTATATCCGGCAGGCGCGCCGATACTTTCTCGATTGGCTGTTGCCCTTCGTGGAGAAGCAGCTAGCCGAGCTGGCCGCCCTGAAGTCGAGCAATCGTGGCCACTACCGCGCGTGCCAGCGGGCCATCGGGAAGCTGCAGGCAACGCTCGCGGATAGCGACCTTCGCCAATCGATCGATCGCGATCCGCGCCACCTGTTTCTCCTCGCATCCTCGCGCAAGTACCCTGACCTCTTTCGCGGCTACCGCGGGCGGAACCTCGTTGTCCCAGACGCCTGGCAACGCATGGCCTGCGCGATGCTGAAGATGGGGCACATCATCAAGTCCATCGAGGAAGACAGCCAGGATGTTCACGACTACGCCCAGCTCGGTATCTTCCTGGAGAGCCGGGCGCGTCGGCTCGACGACCTTTTCAACTTCAACTGGGAAAACCCGGACGACCTGCCCGACGACGAGGCGGCCAGGCGCGCTTTCGTCAAGGTGTCGGCTTTCTTTCACAAGCTGAAGGAATCGATGACCTTCGATCGGGCCAAATCCTGCCTGGTCTTCAACAGCGGCGACGGTGTCGAGGTCGACATTGTCGAGGTGAAGGCGCGGCTCAAAAGCCCGGAAAGCATGTTCACCAAGCTGGGCAAGAGCGTCGAAGGCGAGGCGCACGACATTCGCGACATTCTTGCCATCACGTTTCTGCTCAAGAGTCGCGAGGACACCCTGGCCCTGTTTCATGCTTTGCAAAAGCGCGGCGTGATCTTGCAGGAGAACGTCGTCTCGCACTCGATCACGCAGACGCTGTTCGACAGCCCGGCCGACATGGGCGAGGCCGTGCGCCGCCTGGCCCTGGCCCTCGCGCGCAGCGAAGGCAAGGCGAGCCTCGTGCCCTCAAGACAACTGCGGGCCGAAACCAAGGCGTTCTTCGATGCTCTTAGCGTCAATGCCAGGCAGAACGCGGACACGGCACTTGGACACCGCAAGTTCCAGTGCAAGATCAACTACTCGCTACCGATTCACCGCGATTGCAAGACCAACCAGATTCTCGTTCCCGGCACGGCGGACTATGCCGCAAGAGATGCTCGCGCAGTCAGAACCCAGCAGCACACCCTCGGGGTCGAGTTGCGCATTTCGGATCGTCAAAGTTGGCACGCGTCCGAGCTCAAGGGCGAATCCCATCACGACGCCTACCGCTTCCGCCAGCTTCTCGCCCTGATGAATCGCCTGTTTCGCCCCAGCTTCGATTTTCCAAGCGAAGCGCTGGCGCAGCTGCGCAAGGATCAGGGCCGCGTGTTCGCCTGACTTTTCGGATGACGAGCCGCAGCCGCCCGTTGCCAAGAAAAGCGCGGCAATGGCGACGAACCAGCGAAGCCTAGGATTTCAGGTCCATGCGGCCTCCAGACGATGACAAGCGGAGTAGTGAGCATATCCCGCCCCGCGCGAGCATTTCCTGGAAGCAACTGAGCGACGTCACTGCGTGCACCCAGGCTCGATTGCGGCCACAATTAGAGGGCAGGCGCGCGCCTTTGCGGACCGGCCGGCATCTGAATAGAAAGAACCCCACTATGCCTTCGTCGACTCTTTTCGAACCCTACACGCTCGGGAAACTCCAGCTTCGGAACCGAATTGTCATGGCCCCTATGACGCGAAGTCGGGCCGTGGAATCCAATACTGCCAACCAGCTCATGGCCGAGTACTACGCCCAGCGCGCGGGCGCTGGTCTGATCATCACGGAAGGCACGTCGCCATCGCCCAACGGTACCGGGTACGCGCGCATCCCCGGCATTTGGGCCAAGCACCAGATCGCGGGCTGGAAAAAAGTCACCCACGCTGTTCACGCCAGAAGCGGGCGTATTTTCGTGCAGCTCATGCACACCGGGCGTGTCGGCCATCCACTCAATTTGCCCGCGGGCGCGCAGGTCGTCGCGCCCAGTGCCGTGGCCGCCGAGGGCACCATGTTTACCGACGCGCAGGGTGTGCAACCCTATCCCGTGCCGCGCGCGATGAGCGAGGCCGAGGTGTGGGCCGCCGTCGACGAGTACAAACTGGCCGCGCAGAACGCCATGGCGGCTGGATTCGACGGCGTGGAATTGCACGGCGCCAACGGCTACCTGCTGGAACAGTTCTTGAGCCCGCACAGCAATCTGCGCGAGGACGCCTGGGGCGGCTCGGTCGACAAGCGCATCGGGTTTGTGGTCGAGGTGGCCAAGCAAGTGACTGCCGCCATCGGAGGCGAGCGGGTCGGCATTCGTCTCTCTCCCTACGGAGCGAACGCGGGCATGAAGCCCTACCCCGAGATTGACGAAACCTACAAGGCCCTGGTCACGCGCCTTTCACCCTACGGGCTTCAATACATTCACCTCGTCGACCATTCCAGCATGGGCGCGCCCATGGTGCCCGAGCGGCTCAAGCAGGCCTTGCGACGTGCCTGGCCGCGCACTCTCATCCTGGCCGGAGGTCTCGACAGATCCCTGGCCGAGTCTGCGCTTCGCGATGGCAGGGGCGATCTCTTCGCATTCGCGCGCGCCTTTCTCGCCAACCCCGATCTGGTCGCGCGCATGCAAGAAAACCTACCGCTCAGTGCGCCCGATCCGTCGACCTTCTATTCGCCGGGCCCCAAGGGGTACACCGACTATCCGTCGGCCAGCCTGCTCAGCTCAAGGTGAACGGGTAGCTGACGATCTGGCTCGTGCCGGCGGCGGGGAAGCGGATGCTGCCCACGACGTTCTTGATACAGCCGTAAAGGCCGTTTTTCTGCAACACCGCCGGCCCCTCGACGCGCACGCCGCGCACGGTGCCGGCGCGCTGGATGCGGAACTTGATGGTCACGCGGCCGGGCACATAGGTTTCCGAATCGGGCCGCGCCCTGGCGATGCAATCGAGGATCTCGGACTCTTGTCCGCGAAAGCGCTCGTCGATCTGATCCTGCGAGAGTTCGGACAGCTCCTTGTCGTTCGACATGTCCAGGCGAAGCACGTCGGGTTTGGACAGGTCGTCGCCCTGGGCGACCGGGCGCAAGTCGGCGGCCGACAGGCGCACGGGCTCGGACTCGGGCTCGGCACCAGGCAGGGTTTCGCTTGCTGATGGCCCGCGCGCCAGGCGGACAGCACCCCGGCTGCGCTTCTTCGCTTTCTTGATCGCTGGCGGCGCAGCCGCGTCGGCGGCTGGCGTTGTCGGCCTTTGCACCGTGGAGCGCAGGTGCTGCCAGGTGAGGTAGCCGCCGAAGCCCAGTCCAGCCACCAGCAGCCCGAGGAGAAAACCCTTCATGAGGGGGGTGAGCCTACAACGAAGGACCGCGCCCAGCGAGGCTACCCCGCGCATTCGTGATTCCCAGATCAGCGACAACCATGTCGCGACTAGGTCGCGCGGCCATGCACCCGTTGCGATCCTCACCCGACGATCCCTGTTAGGATCTCCAGTATTGGCGGGAAAGGTCTGGGCTTTCCGGCGTTTGGCATGCTGCCTGCACTGACGCTGAGGTGACCAACCCATTGGAGAAAATTCATGACCATACGAATGCGAAACATGGCAGTGGCGCTTGGACTTCTCGTGTTGGGATCCCTCGCCGTGTCGCAGGTTGGATGTGGAACGAATTCCGATGACCCAGGCGGCGCCGGTGGACGACTGGATTCCGGTGGCGCTCAAGCCGGCAGCAATGCATCGACTGGCACAGGTGGTGCGACGGGAGGTAGTGGTGGTACCGGGACGGGCGGTAGCATCCAGACCGGCTACGAGTGCTCGGGAGGCGGAGGCGAGTCGGGAACCGGGACGATGGTGCCGCGCACTTGCTCCTCGTATGCGTCCGGATCCTTCTACTGCAGCCCCCGCGTTTGCGGCTGCTACTACAATCCGGTAACCGGTTGCTTGTGCGCGGATAGCACGGTTTCGCCGTGCAAGCCTCTCGATCCGACGTGCACGGCAGCCACTGCACACGGCACGGCCAACATTGGCCTGGGCACGGTGGATCCGAACAAGAACGTGAGCTGCTACTGCGACATGAACGGCTACTGGTCTTGCAGTCAGTGACCCGCCGGGAGAGGCAGCTGAAGTAGCGACGAAAGCTCCGCCCCAGCGAGGCTGCCCGTTCGCTATCCCCCGAGCAATGCGCGCTCGATGAAAGCCCACACTTGCTGGTGCAAAAAGACGTAGCCGAGGGCGCTGGCGGCGAGGAACGGGCCGAAGGGAACCTCGCTGCGCCGAATGGAAGGCGCGGCAGGGGACGGAGGTACGTTTGTCGCGGGCGACGGATCGCTCGTCGTCGTGCTGGCGTCTGCTGGCTGTGTAGCAGCGGCCTCGACGGATTCCGCTGCTCGTTTCCGTCGCTGCACGAGCAGCGCCGGGATGCTGACCATGATGCCGATGAACGACGCGGAGAAGACAATAGGTGGAAGCGCCTTCCAGCCCAGCAGCGCTCCCATGGCGGCGAGCAGCTTGCCGTCGCCGAGCCCGAGGCCCTCGCGGCCGGTGCTGTAGTAGTAGGCGTCCGCGATCAGGCGAACCACGGCGTAACCGGCGGCGGCACCGATGGCGCGTTCAAGCCAGGCGACTTCACCCGTGGCGAAGCCGCCCAGGAAGAACACCACCACCGCGGGCAGCGTGATCCGGTCGGGCAGGCGCTTGGTGTCGAGATCGATGAAGGTCAGCACGACCAGCACGGCGGCAAAGGCGAAGTACACCGAGAAGCGCGCGACCCGCATGCCGAGCGGCAGCCCCTGCGCATCGAGGGCGAAGCACCACAGCACCAGGACCGAGAGCGCGGCGGTGAGGGCTTCGACGAGCGCGTGGCGGGCCGAGAACTTTGCCCCGCAGTGCCGGCAGCGACCACGAAGCAAGAGGTAGGACAAAATAGGGATGTTGTCGCGGGCGCGCACGCGGGCGCCGCAGGCAAAACAGTGCGACGGCGGAGTCACCACGGACATGCCGCGAGGGATTCGGGCGATGCACACATTTAGAAAGCTGCCCCATATCGCGCCGAAGGCGGCCGCGGCGAAAAGCGCCGGAATCCGCCAGGCCGCAAGGTATTCAGCAAGGGGTGGGAACACGTCTAGACGGTATCATTTGGTGGTAGATTTCGCCGCCTCTCGATGCGCATGTCCTTTTCTTTCACGCTCCAGGCCGCGGCTTTTGTCGTCGCGGCCGCTGGTTGTGGCCAGAAAAGGGCGGTGGTTGCCCACAGCGGGCTCGAAACCTTGGACGCCGCACTCGCGCCGGCGGGATTTGCGGCGGCCCTGCGCAAAGCCGGCGGCGGTCACCTGCACGCCACCGCGCTTTTCCATGTCGACACCGGCAGCAAGGCCGACCCCGGCGACGGGAGCAAGCCAGCATCGCCATCCGCCGTCACCACCACGACCGATTTGTGGATGGACAAGCAAGGCAACTTTCGTCTGGTGGAAAGCAACGATCAGGACGGTGGTCGCGAAATCGTGCGCGTGGGCGGCGAAGTGGCGGTGGCCTTACGCTACGGCAAGATGATCCGGCGTTCCGCGCAGGATTCCGAGAACACGCGTTTCGTGGCCGAGGCCCTGGGCGCGCCGTGGGCGGCCTGGGAAATCGTGCGCCGCCAGGTCGAGGTGGACGATGCCGGCCAAGGCGCCTACCGCCTGAGGCAAAGCAGCCGCCTCGTCGATCTTCCCGCGGGATTTCCGGCCGCCGAGGGGCTGCGCAAGTGGCGCGACACCGTCGACGTGAAAACACTCGAAGGCCAGGCGACCGTGGATCTTGGCACCCACCTGCCGCTCGCCTTCGCGTGCAAGACAGCCTTCCAGGCCGTGCGCGACCAGCTGCCTATCGCGGGCGAGGTGAATGTCGCGGCCGCCCTCGACCAGGTGGGCAGGGTGGCAGATCTCGCCATGCCCGAGGCCGAACCCTTGCACGTCCGCCAGCGCACCATCCTTGAGGAAAGAGCCTTGCTGGGCGGCCTGGGCGCGTCGCTTTCGTCGGCGGCCAAGAAGACTCGGCCATGAATCGCGACAGCTGCGAGGTTCACGCCGAGCCCGTGATCGTCCACGATCCGGAGCAACTCGCGCACCTTCTGCTCCATCGCGGCCTCATTGTTCGGCGGGCGCTTCTGGCGAGCGCCATCCGCGGTTTTCTGCCCGTGCCCATGGTCGACGATGTTCTGGCCGGCCGCGTGCGCGCCGGGCTCTACACCAAAGTGGCGGCGGGCCGGCAGGTGGATCTTCCCCCAGCGTCCGCCGCCATTTTGGCCGAAGCCAGGGAGCAGGGCGCTGCCGCGAAGGTGTCCTTCGTCGCAGCGGTCGTCGTCGTCGCGAAGTTCGCGGGTCGGAAGTTTCTCGCCCTGGTGGCCGCGGGCCGCGGCGCCGAGGAAATGGCCCAGACCTTCACCAGCGCCACGCTCTTCGACCACTACTGCGCCAAGTTGCACGTGGGCGGCCAAATTGCGAAGGCCGACGCCACTCGCCTGCGCGCCTGCCTCGCTGCCGCGGGACGGGGGTCTGCACGCGGTCCTACGCTCGCTGCCTTTCGCGAAGGCAGCCGCGTTCTCGGGCGGTCGCTGCTGGAAGCCCCGCGCTGGGTTTCGCAGCGTATCGCCGCGCTCGGCGAGCGATTCGTGCACAGCGGGGGCAATCCCGACGTGCTTGACGCATTTCCCGAGCACGCAAGCGGAGAAACTGCCTGGCTGGACCGCGCCGCGCGCGCCGTCGAGGACGCCATGGCCCAGGCCGGCAACGAGCACATGACACGCCTGATTCGCGCCCTCGAAGAGCGCTGGCAGAGCGACGAGGGGTGAGAAGTCGAAGGAAATCGCGCGCGCCGATTGAGGAGCGCCGCGCGCTTTGCTAGCATGGAGCCTACGTGACGAAAAAGAAGATCTCCCAGCCGACCGCCAAGAACCGCAAAGCCACCAAGCCCGCAGCCAAGAAAAAGCCCGCGGGCCGGGGGGCAGGGGGCAAAGGGAAATCGAAATCCGGGGCGAGGACAAAGAAGCCGGTCGTTCGCCAGGTGCGCGCGGCGCTGCCTGATTTGCCGGCGCTGCGTCCGGGAGAAGAGCGCGAGCGGCGCGAGTCCCTGGCCTCGGGCAAGGCTGCCATCGCGGCCGCCCTCGACAAGAAGGCCGTCGAGCCCGTGCTCATCGACGTGTGCGGCCGCGCCAGCTACGCCGATTTCATCGCCGTGGTCAGCGGTCGCAGCGATCGCCAGGTCGATGCTATCGCCGACGGTGTGTGCGAGGCCATGGCCGCGCGGGGTCGCCGTCCCATCGGACGCGAAGGCGCGCGCAACGGGCGCTGGGTGCTTATCGATTTCGGCGACGTTGTGGTGCATGTCTTCTACCACCCGCTGCGCGAGGTCTTCGACATCGAGAGCCTGTGGATCGACGCCCCCCGGGTGAAGTTGCAGATCCCAGCCGAGGCGCGCGCCGATGCGGCGCCAGGCCGCGACACCTTGACGTGAAGATCCTGATTCGCGCCGTCGGCAAGATGCGCGACCGTCGGCTCGAGTCCGTCTGCGACGACTACTGCACGCGAATCCGCCGCCACGTGCCGGTCGATGTGGGCGAAGTCGAGGACGATGCGGCGCTGTTGCGCGGTCTGCCGGCCGGCACCGAGATCATCGCTCTTGAACCCGGCGGCGATGCCTGGACCACCGCCGAATTCACCAAGTACCTAGAAAAGCGCATGGTGCAGGGCACGCGGGCCATCGCCTTTCTCATCGGCGGCGCCGACGGCCTTGGCGCGGCCACGGTTGGGCAGGCCAGACGCCGGCTCTCGCTCTCGCCCCTGACCCTGCCGCACCGCTTGGCGCGCGTACTTCTGTGCGAGCAGATCTACCGCGCCATCTCGATCATTCGCGGCGAACCTTACAATCGTTGATGGTTGATGGGCTAGACTCAAGTCGGATGAGCATCGGCAAACGGCTTTTCAATCTGGCGAAATCGGAGCTGAATTCCCTCCTCGATCACGCGGCCGAGGCAGAGCGAATGCCGTCGCGCGATCCCGACGAGGATCTGTATCGTCGCTTCAGCCTGGATGAACTGACTGACAAAGAGCTGGAAGCCGAAATCGAGCGCCGCCACCGCGCGCGCCAGGCGCAGGCGCGCGGGGCGAGTTCGCGGCCCGCGGGTGCGACGGCGGGCGCGAAGCCAGCGGACAAGCCCGCGCAAGGAAGTTCCCGCGCCTCCGGCGGAACGCAAGCGCGCAAGCCAACGCCCGACGACGAACTCCGGCGCGCCTACGCGGCGCTGGAGGTGCCATTTGGCTCCGACTTTGCCACGGTTCGCAAATCGTACCGGGCACTCATGCGCAAGTACCACCCCGACCGCCACGCGGGCTCGCCGGAAAAACAGAAAGCCGCCACCGAGCTGACGCAGAAACTCTCTGCGGCCTACCAGCTCATCGAACAGCGCCCGCGCAAATAGCGCCTGGCTTGTCGCCCCTGCCTCCATGTGGCATGATGTATACATCATGATGTGGCGCACCCAAGTTCTTCTGCCTCATGTCTTGCGCGAGCGCGTGGCCGAGTACGGCCGCACAACCGGACAGAGCCAGGGAGAAATCGTTCGTCGGGCGCTTACCCAGCTCCTCGACCGCCCCCAGGCGCGCGCTGCCTCCAAGTCGGGCGCGAAAAGCACGAGATCAGCGCGCGACGAAGTGGTGAGCTTGCTCGTGGATGAGCCGTTCGACGACCCGCAGCCCGATGCGCACCTCGCGCGTGATGCCGACCATCATCTCTATGGGGCGCCCCGGCGGTCGCGCAAGCGGGCGCGATGAGCGTCGCCAAAGAGAAACCACTGCTCGACGATGCCTTCGACCGGCGCGCGGTGTTCGTGGATACCGGCGCGTGGGTCGCGCTTCGCTATCTGCGCGATAGCTACCACGGCCGGGCCGTGGCGCTCTTGCGCCGGATCCGCGCCGAGGGCATCGAGATGGTCACCACGGATCACGTCCTGGCTGAAACTGTGACCCTGCTCAAGGCGCGCGGCGCGGTCCTTCACGCCTTGGCCTTGGGCGACGCCATCATCGACGGTAAGGTGGCGAGGTTCGTGGAAATCAACGGCGCGCGCAGAAGGCGTGCCTGGGAGCTGTTCCGGCGCTACCGCAATCTTCGCGCGGGCTACGTGGACTGCACCAGCTTCGCCGTGATGGAAGAGCTCGGCTTGCAGGCGGTGTTCGGTTTCGACAGCGACTTCGAGGCCGCGCGTTTCAAGTTGCTAGGCTGAATTCCGCTACGCCCCGTGGCACTTCTTGTATTTCTTGCCGCTGCCGCAGGGGCAGGGATCGTTGCGGCCGACTTTGGGTTCGGCCCGGCGCACGGGGTGCGGTTCTTCGGGGGCTTGCCCCGATGGGGACGTGCCGCCGCCCGATTCGATCACTTTGCGGGGCTTTTGCTTGGCCGCGGCCAGGTTTTGCGCCGTGCTTTCGCTCTCCTCGCGGCGGATCTGGATGTGGAACAGTTTTTCGCACACGTTGCGGCTGATGTTGCCCATCATCACGCCGAAGATGGAGAAGCCTTCCTTCTTGTATTCCTGCTTGGGATCTTTCTGACCGTAGCCGCGCAGGTGGATGCCTTCGCGTAGCGCCTCCATGTTGCGCAGGTGCTCGATCCAGCGCTGGTCGATTTCCTCGAGCATGAAGTGACGGCTGAAATAGAGGAAGAAGGGCAGCGAGAGTTCTTGTTCGCGCGCTTCGATGACCTTGTCCAGCTCCTTCCACATGGCATCGGCCAGCGCCGCGCGCTCCATGAGCCCTTTGGTGTTAATCGTCGGCTCGAAGGCGAAGCGTTCTTTCATGCCCGCGCGCAGGGCATCGAGGTCCCAATCCTCGGCGTGTCCGCCTTCGGCGCAAGTGCCGTCGATGAGGTCGGACAGGACTTCTTCGGACAAGTCGAGAATGCGCTCGCGCTGCTGCACGAGGAGCTTGGCCACTTCCTCCGAGAGGTGGTCGAGAGTCTCGGTCCGGTTTTCCAGAATGCCGGTGACCTCGGGGTAGGTGCCGAACTGGCGGTAGATCGCCGAGCGGAATTTCACCGGGTCGAGGGGAACCGGGGCCGGCGGCTGCGTGGGATCCTCGCCTGGCTGCGCCTGGGTCAAGGCATCCAGAATGCGCGCCAGGGTCGGCCGCACGATCTCGGTCAACGACTGAACGGTGTGCTTGCCCGACGACTGCGCGATCTGCACGGTTTCGGGCTGTTTGCCCGCCTTGATTTCCGCCTCGCTCAGCATGGGCGCGTAGCGGCCTTCCAGCACTTGCCGGCGCAAGGCATAGATGGTCTTGCGCTGCTGGCTCATGACGTCGTCGTATTCGAGCAGGCTCTTGCGGATGTCGAAGTTGTGGCCTTCGACCTGCTTCTGCGCCTTCTCGATGGATCGATTGATGAGCGGGTGCTCGATGGGGACGTCTTCTTCCATCCCCAGGCGCTCCATGAGGCCGCTGATGCGTTCGGCCCCGAAAATGCGCATCAGATCGTCTTCGAGCGAAAGGAAGAAGCGCGAGCTGCCCGGATCGCCTTGCCGGCCCGAGCGGCCGCGCAGCTGGTTGTCGATGCGCCGTGATTCGTGGCGTTCGGTGCCGAGAATGTGCAAGCCGCCCGCGGCGAGCACCTCCTGGCGTTCGCCATCGCACATGGGTTTGAACTTGGCGAAGGCGACCGCGAACTTCTCGGCGTCGACCTCGGCGCCGGGCTGGCCCGCGGCCTCGGGATCGACCTCGGCGCGCGCCATGAATTCGGCGTTGCCGCCCAGGATGATGTCGGTTCCGCGGCCGGCCATGTTGGTCGAGATGGTGACCGCGCCCTTGCGACCCGCCTGCGCGACCACGTGGGCCTCGCGCTCGTGCTGCTTGGCATTGAGCACGCTGTGCGGGATGCCTTTTTTGCGCAAAAGCGACGCCACGACTTCGGATTTCTCGACGCTGACAGTACCGACCAGCACGGGCTGGCCGCGCGTGTGGCAATCCTCGATCTCGGCCAGCACGGCGCGGAACTTGCCGCGCTCGTTCTTGTACACGAGGTCGTGGTGATCCTTGCGCAACATGGGCTTGTTGGTCGGGATCACGGTGACGTCGAGCTTGTAGATCTTGTGGAATTCCTCGGCCTCGGTGTCGGCGGTGCCGGTCATGCCCGCCAGCTTCTTATAGAGGCGGAAGTAGTTCTGGTAGCTGATGGTGGCCAGGGTCTGGTTTTCTTCCTGGATCTCCACCCCTTCCTTGGCTTCGACGGCCTGGTGCAAACCGTCCGACCAGCGCCGGCCCGGCATTTTACGACCGGTGAACTCGTCGACGATGATGACTTCGCCTTCTTCGATCAGGTAGTTGACGTCGCGCTTGTACAGGGTGTGTGCGCGCAGGGCCTGGGTCACGTGGTGCAACCACGCGATGTTTTCCGGGTTGTAGAGGTTGCCGACGTTCAGTTTGCGCTCGACGCGGTCCACGCCCGAATCGGTCAGCATGGACGAGTGGGCCTTTTCGTCGACGGTGTAGTCGATATCCTTGCGCAGGGTCGGGATGATGCCGTTGACCTTGCCGTAGAGATCGGCGGAGGCTTCGCCCGAGCCTGAAATGATAAGCGGCGTGCGCGCCTCGTCGATGAGGATCGAGTCCACTTCGTCGACGATGGCGAAGTTGAGGTCGCGCTGGACGTAGCGCTCGATCGATTCCTTCATGTTGTCGCGTAGGTAGTCGAAGCCGAATTCGGAATTGGTGCCGTAGGTGACGTCGCAGCGGTAGTTGTGCTGGCGCTCGGCATCGTTCAGGCCGTGCACGATGACGCCGACGGAAAGGCCGAGGGATTTGTAGATGCGTCCCATCCACTCGGCATCGCGGCGGGCCAGGTAGTCGTTGACGGTGACCAGGTGAACGCCCTTGCCGGCCAGTGCGTTCAGGTAGATGGGCAAGGTGGCGACCAGGGTCTTGCCTTCGCCGGTCTTCATTTCGGCGATGGAGCCGCGGTGCAAGACCATGCCGCCGATGAGCTGCACGTCGAAGTGGCGCATGTTCACCGCGCGGCGGCCGGCCTCGCGGCACACGGCAAAAGCCTCGGGCAAAATGCTGTCCAGGGCTTCGCCGTTGGCGATGCGCTGCCGGAACACGGCGGTCTTGGCCCTCAGATCGTCGTCGCTCTTGCTGAGCAGGTCGTTCTCGAATTCGCCGATGCGTGCAACGAGGGGACGCATGCTTTTGAGGACACGGGCGTTCCTGGTACCGAAGATTTTCTTGGCGATGGTGCTGAGCAAGGGATCCTTCCGCCCCGCGCCAGGCGCGGGAAGGGTTAAACTAAGGGCACTCCGCTTCCCCTGCAAGCCCTGGATTTATGGCCAGTGCGGGGAGTGGGTCTTCACCATGGAGAGCACAGAGGCAGAAGAGGGCACGGAGGGAGGAGGGGGCCGAATCCTAGATTCCGAGAAGTCCTTTCTTTCCGGTCTCCGTGAGCTCTGCTACCTCTGTGTCCTCTCAGCAACGGTCTTCAGCGCCTGGGCCACGTCCGCAACCAGGTCGTCGGCGTTTTCGATGCCGGTGGACACGCGCACGTTGGCGCCGGTGATGCCGGCGGCGCGGCGGGCGGCGGGCGTCATCGAGGCGTGGCTCATGGTTTCGGGATGCTCGACCAGGGACTCGACGCCGCCCAGGGATTCGGCGAAGGCGAAGATCTTCAGCGCCTGAATGAACCGGAACGCTGCCCGCTTGCCACCGCGAATGTCGAACGAGAGCATGCCGCCGAAGCCGGTCATTTGCTTTCGGGCCAGGCGGTGCTGCGGGTGCGAGCGCAGCCCCGGATAGTAGACGTGCTCGACGGCCCGGTGCTTGGCCAGAAATTCGGCCAGGGCCATGGCGTTGCGTTCGTGCGCGACCATGCGGATGGGCAAGGTGCGGATCCCGCGCAGCACCAGCCAGGCGTCGAAGGGCGACGAGCAGGTGCCAAGCGCGTTCACCATGGCGGCCACGGCGGTGGCCTGCTCTTGCGTAGCCGAGATGATGGCGCCGCCCACCATGTCGCTGTGGCCGTTCAAGTACTTGGTCGTGGAATGCACGACGATGTCGGCGCCCAAGGCCAGCGGTTTTTGGAAGATGGGCGACATGAAGGTGTTGTCGACGATGGTGAGCTGGCCGCGCTTGCGAGCAATGGCGCAGATCTCGGCGATGTCGACCAGGCCCAGCAAGGGATTGCTCGGGGTTTCAATCCAGATAGCGCGCGTTTCGGGCCGGATGGCCTCGCGCACGTTGCGCGGGTCGGACATGTCGACGAACGAAAAGGTCAATCCGCGCGCGGACAGAATCGAGGCGAACAGCCGGTAGGTTCCGCCGTAGATGTCGTGGCCTGCGATGATGTGGCTGCCGGCCGGAAACAGCGCCATGACCGAGGTCTCGGCGGCCATGCCGGTCGCGGTGGCCGTGGCGCCCGCGCCGCCTTCGAGCGCGGCCAGGCATTCCTCCAGCGCCGAGCGCGTGGGATTGGCCGTGCGGCTGTAGTCGTAGCCCTTGGTCTTGCCCGGCGCTTCGAAGGCGAAGGTCGAAGTGGCGTAGATGGGAACCGCCACCGCATTGAAGGTGGTGTCCTTGCGCGTTCCCGCCTGAACGCAGACCGTTTCCGTCTTGTATTGGTTGACGTCGGTAATTTTCATCGCGCCATGGGTCTAGCACGCGCATGCGCACCCGCACAGCCGCGCGCTCAAATTCCGGGCACGTGACTCGGATTTGCTTTCTTGTAGTCCTCCAGCATGCCTTCCAGGGGTGGAAGGCCGGCGGGCAAGGGGCGCCGGGAGAAGGTCTGGAAATAGAGCAGGCAGGCGTTGCGCCACCAGCGCGCTTCCTTTTCCTGAATCGCGAGCAACGCTTGCACGTGCTCGAAGCGCGCGGCATCGACGAAGCCGGCCAGCTCGTCCCAGGTCTTGCGCGCTTGCTGCACCCATTTCACGCCCGCTGAATAGCGGTGGCACAGCTCGTCCCATAAAGTGCGGCCCGAGCGCATGCGGTGATCCCACGGCACGTGGTGAAACCACAGCAGCAGGTTTTCGGGACAGGCGCGGATGTCAGCCAGTTGCTCGCGCAGCGGCGAGGCGTAGAGGCTCACGCTGCCACTGCCGGTTTGCGTGCGATCGAACCCGAGGCCAGTGGTATCGGCACGGTGGTAGTAGACCGATGTCCAGTCGGGCCGGCCCTCGCTGACCCACGGGCCGGGGCCGTAGTGGTGATCGCGCGCCATCAGGTGATGCAGACCGAGCGGGGTCATAGTGTCGACCACGGCTTCGCGCGATTCGAGCAGGAGCCTTTTCGCCGGCGCGACGAAATGTTCGTCGCTGGTGAAGGTCATGCGCAGCCATTCGTCGGCGATCTGTTCGGAGCCGAGCGCAGGATCCCAGGCCAGGCGGCCGAAGGCGTACCAGTTGGCTTGTGCAAAGGGGTGGCCGCACCAGTTGCGGTCGCTGCCGATGTTGGCTACCGCGGCCATGCCCGAGCGGCTGTGGCCGAACAAGCTGCCGTCCACGACGCGCGCCACGGTCGAGCCCGGACCCTTGGCGAAAGTGTCGGCCGCCAGCGTTTCCTCGAACATGGGTGCGAGGTACGCGAGGTGCGTGGCGAACCCCAGGTACTCCTGCGTGAGCTGCACTTCGAGCATGAGCGGGGTTTGCGGCATGGCGCCCAGCAGGGGGTTGAACGGTTCGCGCGGCTGAAAATCGATGGGGCCGTTCTTCGCTTGCACGAGCACGTTCGGGTGGAATTTCCCGTCGAGAGGCACGAATTCTAAGCTGGCCTGCGCGGCGCGATCCTGCCCGGCCTGCGCTGCTGCCACGCTGTAGACGAAGGCGCGCCAGATGACCACGCCGTCGTGCGGGGCCACGGCGTCGGCCAGCATGTTGGCTCCATCGGCGTGGGTGGGGCCAAAATCCTGCGGTCCGGGCTGGCCCTCGGAATTCGCCTTGACTAGGAAACCGCCGAAATCGGGAACGTGGCGGTAGATTTCGTCAGCCTTCTTCTTCCACCACGCCCGGACTTGCGGGTCGAGGGGATCCGCGGTGGGCAGACGAGCCAGCTCCATCGGCGCATTGAACCGCGCGGTCAGAAAGACACGGATCCCCCACGGCCGAAAGACATCGGCCAGGGCCGCCACCTTGGGCAGATACTCTGCCGTCAGAATGCGCGCGTCGGCGTTGACGTTGGTGAGCGCGGCGGCGTTGATGCCGACCGAGGCGCAGGCGCGGGCATAGTCGCGCATGCGCGGGGAAACGTAGTCGGGCAGCTTGTGCCAGTCCCACAGCGAAAAGCCCGCGTAGCCGCGCTCGATGGTGCCGTCGAGGTTGTCCCAGTGGTCGAGCATGCGCAGGCCCACGCGCGGCGCGCTGGTCACATCGAGCTGGTCAAGGGGCTGGCCAGTCTGCAGGTGGCGCAACAAGCGGAAGACACCGTAGAGCACGCCCACGTCACCGTTGCCGACGAGAGCGACGACGCGACGACCGTCGACCACGAGACGGCGGATGACGAAGCCGTCGTGCCCAAGCGAACGCAGGTTTTGGCCGAACCCGAGCCTCGTGAGTTCGGGCGTGCTTGCCAGCGTGCCGGCAACGAGCAACCCGTCCGGCCAGGCCTCACTCGCCAAGGCAGGCGCATCGACGGATTCGATGTCAGTACCGAGCAATCCCCGTAATCCATGCAGAAGTTCGTCGCGCGCTGCCGCCAGCGCGGGCGACGAATTCGCGACGGCAATGGCCGCGAACGTGGCGCGGGCCTGTGAGAGGCGCGCCGGATCCGTCAACCGGCGATAGCGCAGCCAAAGTTCGTATCCGTCCTCGTCAGGCGGTTTTTGCAAGGCCAGCGAGGATGGGTCTGGGGTCACCTTCAGCTCTTGTGCCGGTAGAAGGCGATCTTGCCGATCCAATAGTCGATGTAGCCGCCGTCCCAGGTCAGGCGGACTGCGGTCACGCCGGGCAAATACATCTTGGGCGACTTCTTGCCGAACCCTTGCTGAAGCATGGTGTTGAAGGGAACAAGATAGAGAGTCCACTGGTTGGTGAGATAGATAGGCGTGGTCCAGTGATCGCCACAGGTTTGGTCGGACTCGGCCGGCGGCGGATCGATGGCCGGATCGAAACAATAGGCCGAGGAAGTCCCCCCGCGCGTAGTGTAAGGCGTGCAGGGTTTGCCGTTGAATTGGGTGTCATTGAAGAGGGGGGTCTTGGCGCCGCCGTCGACGAGGGATGAGGCCTCGCTTCCCCCGTCCGGTTGCTGTTGGACCGGTTGGGTTGTTTGGTCTCCGCCTGGGAACGCGGGGTAGTCCTGCCAACACCTGGTGACGCCACAGGTAAAGCAGCCAAAGTCTGCCGCTCCCGTGGAGTGGGATCCAGGCACGATGTTCGAAGTCGGATCGCCACAGAAGAAACCATTGGGCTGCGAGCTGTACAGGGCCTGCTCAACCGGCAGGGCACAAGAAGAAGAGTCAGATAGTTGTGGAAACTTCTCCGCAGGGCTCTGCGGCTTCCACTCCTGGCATTCCTGGTGGTTTGTGCACGCGCACTCGCGAACGCGCTCGCAGTAGCGTGGGCGCGTCGGATCCTCTCGATACATCAAATAGCTGATGTCGTCCTCGGTGTACTTGTCGGCGACCAGGACGCGGATACCACCCTGGCTGTCGGGACCGCGGCGAGCCCACACCGCAACCCCTTCGTAGGCACTCGCATCGATCTCTTTGTCCGGGAAGTCTTCGCTCTTCAAGACGCAGAAGGAGTCAGATGGCTTAGAGCAACCGTCGGGCAAATCGGTTTGGCCCGTCCCCGGAGTCTTTAGATCCTTCGCCGACATGCCAACGCCCCCACCCCAACCCAGAAACGGCCCGCCCTGAATGTGAAGCGCGCTGTCTGGCTGCTGGCTGTTGCACCTAGGAAAGGGATTGCTCTCGGTATTCGGCGCCCAGCCGCCGCTAAACGAGGTGATGGCCGCTGTGCTATCCGTATAGGCATAGAGGTTGCCGGCGGGTTGACTTTGCGAGAAATCGCCGATGGTCAGTAGGTCCAGATTCGCCTCGTCGCCGACGCAGTCGGCGGGTGGCGAACCCGGATCCGGCGTGCACGTGTACTGCATGCCTGGCGGCGGCGGCGAGGTGCCGCAGTTGCCGGTGGGCCAGCTCCCGTCTAGCAACCCAGGCGGTGGTTCGCTTCCGCAACCGGCGCTGAGCGCGACCGCCAGGAAAAGGGCCGTCGCGCCCGCGGCGTTTTCGGCCAAACGCAGCGGCCGGCGAGCTGTCTGATTTGAATGAGGCATGGTCGGGCGACAGGCTCGCACCACCGTCGCGCCAGATCAAGCCCCGGCGCAGGCCTCTTCCTATATTATCCGGCGCATGATGAGCCGATTGCTGTCTCGCTCCACTTGTGCCCAGATACTGTTGCTAGGCGCGGGCCTGCTGGCGACCACTTCGTGTATCCGCCGCACGGGGCCGGTCGAGGGGGCGGCGCAGGTCGCGCCGGTCCTGGCCGCCACCGTCACGCTCGTCCCGGCAGAGCGACACCAGGTCCTCGAAGGCTTCGGCGCGTCGATCGCCTGGTACCAGAGCACCATCGTGCCGAATCCGCCGCCCGGGGTCTTTCAGCTGCTGTTTCCGGACCTGGGCCTGGACATCCTGCGTTTTCGCAATCGCTACCAGCGCATGATCAAGCCCGAGGACAACAACATCGCCGAGGACGTGGAGATTCTTCAGAAGGCGACCGCCGCCCTCGGCCACCGGCCCAAGATCATGCTTTCCTCGTGGTCGCCGCCCGCGTCGCTGAAAGCAAGCGGCAAGGAAGACTGCAACGGCAACAAGGACTGCACCTTGGCCAAAGAGGGCGGCCACTTCGTCTACGAAAAATTCGCCGACTGGTGGCGCGATTCGATCGTTCACTATCAATCGCTCGGCATCGCGCCCGATTGGATCACCATCGAGAACGAGCTGTCGTTCATTCCGCCCGGTTGGGAGGGCTGCAAGTTCGAGCCCACGGAAACCGCGGAGTACCCTGGCTACGACAAGGCGCTGGTCGCGGTTCACGCGAAGCTCGCCACGTTGCCGAACCGGCCCAAGATCCTCGGCCCTGAGGTGCTTGGCATCCATCACGGGCTGCTGCGCAACTACCTTGCCGCCATGAACATGGACTTGGTCGACGGCGTGGCCCACCACATCTACGAAAAGGGGAGCGACGGCATCTGGGATTGGAAGGATCCCGGCCCGGACAGCTTCATCGGCGAGATGCAGGCGGCAGCGCAGCTTACGAGTAAGCCGCTCTTCCAAACCGAATTCCAGACCGACGACGATCGCGGCTACCTCGGCGGCTTCGAGACCGCCTGGCTGATTCACAATTCCCTCGTCGAGGAAGGCGTGGTGGCGTTTCTTTACTGGGATCTCGTTTGGAATGAGGGCGGGGGCATGGTGTCGATGGGGCGAAACGGCCCCGAGCCGCGCGACCAGTACTATTCCGTGCGCCACTACGCGCGCTACACCGACCCCGGCGACGTGCGCGTGGGCGCCAAGGCCGACACGGCGGCGATTCGCGCCTCGGCTTTTCTTTCGCCCGCCGGGGATCGTCTGACCGCCATCGTCCTCAACACCGGCAAGGCGCCAGCCGACGTTCGCATCGACTTCGGCGGCTTTGCGGTCGCGAAGTCTGAGGTCTATCGCACCGTCTACTTGCCGGGTTTGGGCGACAAGCCGCCCACGACCAAGCCCAAGTCCGACACCTGGATCGCGCTCGGCGGCCTGCCCGAAAACCACGCCATCCCGATGCCCGCGCGCTCCGTCGCCACCGTGGTGTTGGTCGGTCGCTAGCGCAAGGACCAACGAATTTCCTCCAGCGCCGCCTCATGGGCCGCCTCGAAGGTCGCGCGGCCGATGGACAAGGTGATGTCGGTCGGCTCGTCCGCGAAGGCGCGGGCCGCGGGGCCGTCGTCGGCGGTGTAGCCGATCTTGGCGAACAGCCGCTGCGAAGGCTGGTTGGCCGGGATGATGGAGACGAAGATCCGTTCCAGGCCCAGGCCGCGGAAAGCAAGCGCGTGCAAGAGAATCGCGAAGCGGGTGCCGATACCCTTGCCTTGCTCGGGCCGCTGCCCGATGAGGATGGCGAATTCGGCGGTCTTTGCGGTGATGTGGCGCAGATCCGCGTCGCCGAGCAGCGCGCCGTCGCGTTCGAGCAAGAAGGGCCGCCCGCCCATGCGCCGCAGTCCCTCGAAATGCTCGATCACTTCGGCAGGGGTCATGGCTACCGTGTTGGCCATCATCGATCGGTTGTAGTCGTCGTTGTAGAAGCCGGCGAGCGTGGGTGCGAAGCGCGCGATCTCCTCGCGCGTAGGTTCGAAGGCGCGCAGCCGGTCGCCTTGCCACTCTGCAACCAATCGAGGTTCGAGGTTCATGCCTTAATCTGTCCCGTTTCGATGGTACCTCGCGGCGGGTACGGTGGCGTCCAGGTTTTTCGCTCGACGCCACCCAGGATCGACTGCCACGGCAACCTGTGATCATCGTTGCACGCCTGTTTCGGCCGTGGGCAAGGCAGGCTGCTATACTTTCCCGACCCGCCATGAAATCCCATCGCCGAAACCACCATCGTCTGCTTTCTTGGCCCTGCGCCGCCCTGGCGCTGGCCCTGGTCCTTCAATCTTCGTCCCCAGCGCGCGCGGCGCTGGGCGATGACGTGGCCACGGTCGCGGCGGATCAGGCGCGCATGCAGGCCACCCTGCAAGTTTGGCGCAAGGGCAACTACGCGATTCACGAGCTGGCTTTGCCCACGGGCATCAAGGTGCGCCATTTCGTCGGCGACAGCGGCAAGGTGTTCGCGGTGTCCTGGTCGGGCGGCTGGCGGCCGAACCTGCGCGACATCATGGGCGCCTATTACGACAAGTTCATCGCCGCCACACGCGGCAAGCGCGCCGCACGTGGGGTGGCGCGCATCGAGCTGCCCGGCATGGTGGTGGTCATGGGCGGGCACCAGCGCGCCTTTTTCGGGCACGTCTACCTGACCGATCTTCTGCCCGCGGGTTTCGTGTCCGACGACATTGGCCAGACGGGCGAAGGCCATGAGTAGGTTTTTCACGGCGGCGGTGTGGCTTGCCCTTCTTTCCCAGTGCGGTGACGGCGCGGGCACGGCCTTTCCGCTTCGCGGGGGAGGGGGAGGTGGCCTGGGGCAGACCGGCGGCTCGGGTGGCGTGGGCGGCAGCGTGGTCGCGACCGACCCAAACATGCTCGCCGTGGTCGTGGATCAAGGGCCGCCCGGTTTGATCGATCCCTACATCAACGGCCTTTTTGCCAGCGTCAAGATTTGCGTGCCGGGCACCACGACCTGTCAGATCGTCGACCACTTGCTGGTCGACACAGGCTCGTATGGCGTGAGCGTGCTCGAATCGGTGGTATCGCACCTGGCCCTGCCGGCAGTCACGAATGCGAGCGGGCAGGGCTTGGCCGAATGCGTACCATTCATCCTTGGAACCGCGTGGGGCCCGGTGGCTCTTGCGGACGTGACGTTGGGGAATGAGTTGGCCCGGAATCTGAGCATCCAGCTCATCGGTGAAAAAACCTACGCCATACCGGCCGACTGTACGGGAACGCCCAACACGGATGTACAGACATTGGGCTCCAACGGCGTTCTGGGCGTGGGCCCGCTTTTGCAAAATTGTGGCGCCCCTTGCGCCTCGACATCGCGGTCCAACCCTGGCCTGTACTATGCGTGCAGCTCGGCCCAGTCCTGCGCCATTGCCGCGGTTCCCGTCACCCAGCAGGTATCCAATCCCGTCGCCGCGTTTCCCGTCGACAACAACGGCGTCATCATCCAGCTGCCCGCCATTGGCGCCAGCGGCTCGCCCTTGGTGCAGGGGGTGCTGACCTTCGGGATCGGAACCCAGACCAACAACGGCCTCGGCAGCGCCACCGTGCTTGCGCTCGACTGGATGGGCACCATCAGCACGACCTTTCCCGTGGGCGGCACGACCTACACCAGCATCATCGACAGCGGCTCGAACGCTTTCTTCTTCCTCGATACCGCCACCACGAATCTCAAAATGTGTGCGGGCAAGGGGCCCAGCACCTGGTATTGTCCGGCCTCGATCACCAACTTGGGCGCGACCCTGTCCTCGGTCAACGGGGCCAGTACCACCATCGTCTTCAGCGTCGCCAACGCATCGAGAGTGAGTGCTTCGGCCGCCGCTTTCGACATGGCTGGACCTATGCCGAATTTTCCCTTGGACACGTCGGTGCCCAGCTTCGATTGGGGCTTGCCCTTCTTCTACGGCCGCACGGTCTACACCGCCATCGAGAACAAGGATACGCCGGCAGGCTTTGGTCCTTACTTCGCGTTCTAGTCACGCGGGGCCTGCGGGTCAGGCAACCACTGCTTCGAGCGCGACCAGCGTGCCGGCCTGCGCGTCGAGGCTGGCGCGAACGCCGTAGGGCAAAGCCAGGTTGCGCGCACCGTGGCCGATGCGTGCGCCGAGCGCCACCGGAATGCCCAGGCGGCCGAGGCGTTCGCGCACGACTTCGATCGCCGAAGGTGAGGTCACGCGCGACTCGGGCGGCTCTTCGCACGCCACGAGCTCGCCCACCACCACGCCTGAAACGGCGGCGAAGACCCCGGCCAGTTCCAGGTGCGTGAGCAGCCGATCGATGCGGTAGGGCCGCTCGCCCACTTCTTCGAGAAACAAGATGGCTCCGTCGAGGTCGGGCAGCAGTGGTGTTCCGAGCAGGCGTGAGAACACCTCCAGATTGCCGCCCAGAAGCGGGCCGTGGGCGGTGCCAGGACGAAGGCATTCGAGTCCAGAAAGAAGCGGTTGGGGCTCGGCGGCTTCCAGCAGCGCGAACAGAGCGGTCTTGTCTTCGTCGGGCAACCGGCCGAGTTGGGTGACGACCGGCCCATGGATGGCCGCGATGCCGGCCCGCGCGGCCAGCGCAAGCAAAACGGTTCCGTCGGAGAAGCCCACGATGGGCTTGGCGTAGTTACGCAAAAGATCGAGATCGAGGCGGCTGGCGATGCGCAGAAGGCCGTTTCCGCCGCGGCCCATGAACACCGCGCGGGCCTCGGGATCGCAAAGCGCTTCGATGAGGTTCGCCAGCCGAAGGTCATCCGGGCCGGCCAGGAAACCGTCGGACGCGAACAACACGGCTGGGTCGTAGCGCAGGTGGTAGCGGGCGGACAGCACCGCCGCGCCCGCGGCGAACGCATCCGCGAATACGGGACCCGACGGCGCGATCACGCGAACGACATCGCCCGGATGGAGACGGGCCGGGCGAATCAGATCCCGAATCATCGGCGGCGGTGCTCTGGGCGCTACTTGCGCCGCTTGGTCTTGCGTCGGCCGCTCGGCCCTGCGATGGGACGCGCCGGAGGCAGCTCGGTGGCCTGCCCGCCGTATTCGGCGGTCAAGCGTCCTGCTTCGGGCGCGGCATCGGCCACCGCACCGTTTTCCGGCCGAGAGATTTCCACCAAGTCGGGCGAAGGGCTGGTTGCTTTTGCACTCGGCTCAGCCGACGCGACTGGTGCTGGCTCGCCGACTGCCGCCGACTCCGTCGCGCTTTGCAAGGCACCCGTCATAGACGATCCGATGGCCGCGGGCACGGCCTCGGGAACCGCGGCGCCCGAAGAGCCGGACACGGTTTCCGCGGGCGCGGCCACGGCGGTTTCCACCGCGGGCGTGGTCACGGCGGCTTCCACCGCAGGCCCGATCGCGGGGGCTTCCACCGCAGGCGTGGTGTTTTCCGCGGCCGGCGTGGCCTCGACGATTTCTATCGCTGGCGTGGCCACAGGATCCACCGCTGGGATGGTGGCGCTTGCTGGGGTATCAGCCGGGACGGCGACCTCAGGCGCCGTGGCTTCGGCCATGCTCGCGAGATCGACCTCGACCACCGGCGTGGGCGTCTCCGGCTTGATCTTCTCCGCCACGACCGCGGGCGGCGGAATGAACTCCGGCGCCACTTCTTCGGCCTCGCCAATCGTGCGCACCCGCATGCCGCAGGCGGTGGCGTCGGTGGTTTCGACGGCGCGAACCACCCGGACCGGGGTTTCGTGATCGCCCGAGCGCATGCGCAAGACCGTGCCCACGGGCATAGGGTCGCGCACGGGGATGAAGAACGACGGGACATCTCCCTCAGCGCTCCGCACCTCCTGCGCTCGGCCGATGACCACACCTGCGTAGCGGATTTCGAGTGGCGCTTCCATGAGGGCCGGAAGTCTACAGGGGCTATGCGGGACCTGGCAACCGCGTAGCGCGTGAGTCCGCAACTTCCTTTTCGCAGACCAGAAGCACGTCTTGCCCCGCGTAGCACGGCCGAATCGCGGATGGTGGCGCACCGGCGGCGCGCAACAGCTCGGCCAGCCCGTCGGCGTGCCAGCGCTTCCTGGCGCGGGGCGCGCGGGCAAACACCATGCTTTGTATAAGCAGCAGGAGGTTGAGGAGGCCCGCGAGGGCCAGTACGGGCAGGCCGCCGAGGGCGCGCAAGCGAGCCCAGCCTCGGTGGCCGCATAGGTGACGCCAGACGATGGCGTGCGCTCGGAATCGCCAACTTGGCGTGGCGTGGACCATGCGGCCCCCGTCGCGCAACCGGGACGTCATGCCGGCGAAGGTGCGCTGTGGGTCGGGCAGGGTCCAGATGACGTTCACGCTGACGATGCGATCGAACCCGCGCTCGTCGTTGGCCAGAACGTCGTCGATGTTGCCAAGGGCGAACTTGAACGAAGACGGCCAACCCCGACGCGCGTGCGCCCGCTTCAGCATCGAAGGAGACAAGTCTGCCGCCAGAAGTTCAATGTCCGGATGCCTGGCAGCGAGGCGTTCTTCCAAGGCCCCGGTTCCGCACCCGGCGTCGAACACGCGCATTCCGGGCCGTAGTTCGAGCGAGCTGACGACCTCGTCTAGCATCTCTTGATAGGGCAGAAGCCCGGTGATCCGGTCGTAGCAACGGGCGTAAAGATTCCAAAGCAGCCTGGGCATCGGGAACGTCCGGCCGCACCCTAGCATTGCGGGTAAGATTAGGAGGCGCGTGCCAGCGCGAAACTCGCTTTCTTGCCAAGCCGCGAGTTCTTGATATCCTACATCTCAACACATGGGATCACATTGTCGCCTCAAGATCATCATGCCTGACGAACCACTTGCCGCCCCCGCCGCTCCGCCGGCCGAAAGTCGTAGGGTTTCGCTCTACGAAATGCGGCCTATTGTGCAGGTCCGGCGCATCGCCCTCATCGAACGCGAGGTTCGCGAGCACCTGTCGCAAGCCGCGCTGGATGCGGTCTTCGCCCGCTCGGAGGTCATCTCCGAGGGAGAAGCGAGCACAGCCCAGGGCAAGACGGTTTTTCTGGGCTCCACCATGCTGACCTTTGACGTGGGCGCCTTGGGGGAAATCCTGCGCGAGCCGGCGGATGAAGACACGGCCAGGCGCATGGCAGCTTTGCTGGCCAAGGATCCGTCGCTCGACGCGCGGTCGCAGACCATTGTCCGCGGCGAAGTCGAGCGCATCACGCACGCCAAGCCCAAGTCGGTGCGCGGCGAAACCCGCCTCCGCGTCCGGGGCACGCGCGTATACCTCGATATCGACGTGGAGGCCGTTCTGTCATGACCACCGCTGTTGAACGTGAATACGGATTCGGCGCCGCCGCGCGCATCCTCGGGGTCGCCGAGTCGAAGTTGCGCTACTGGTCGCAGTCGGGTTTTGTCGGTCCGTCGCTGCGGCGGTTCGGCCGGCAGGTCTATTCCTTTCAAGACCTGGTCAGCGTGCGCGCGGCCAAGGAGCTGGTCGATCGCGGGTTCCAGCCCGCGGCCATCCGCAAAGCGCTGGAACAGGTTCGCGCCAAGCTGCCTGCGGTCGATCGCCCGCTCGACAAGTTGCGTGTGGCCTGGGACGGCAGCACGCTGGCCCTGGTCGACGACGGCGTGACGTTCGAGGTCTCGGGGCAGCGGCGCTTCGATTTTGGCTTGTCCGATCTCGCGGATCGCGCGGCCGAGGTGCTGGCCCTTTCAGGACCATCGTCCGCGCCGGACGCCGCCGAGTCCGCCGCGCCGGTGGGCGCCTACGAGTGGTTTTCGAACGGCCTGGCCAAGGAATCCCATGAGGCGACCGCGGCCGAGGAGTGCTATCGCAAGGCGCTGGAAAACGATCCGGGCCTGGCGGCGGCGCACACCAACCTGGGCGGTCTGGCCTATCGCCGGGGCGACATGTCGCTGGCGCGCATTGAGTTCGAGGCCGCGCTGTCCCTCGATCCCGAGCAACCCGAGGCGCGCTACAACCTGGCCGGCATTCTCTACCAGCAAGGCGAGATCGAGCGGGCCGCGGCCGAACTGCGCCGGGTCGTCCAGCAAAGCCCGTGGTTCTCCGACGCTCACTACAACCTGGCCACGGCACTGGAAAAGCTGGGCGGCAAGCGCCAAGCGGCCGACCACCTGCGCCGCTACCTCGACCTGGAATCGGGCAACACCCCGAGCCCGTGGCTGCAAGAGGCCCAAACGCGCCTGCAATCCCTGACCAGCGCCGGCCTGTGACAGTCCGCATTGCCGGGCTGGCCCCCGGCCAGCCTTTACGTGCTTGCGTCTACCAACCCACACAACTATCATAGTTGTATGAGTTGGCAGCCATGACGGAAAGAATCTCGACCCTGGAAGTGCGGCAGAGACTCGGAGACATGCTCAACCGGGTCGCCTTGCGGCACGACGAGTTCGTGATCGAACGCAAGGGAAAGCCCCTGGCAGCGCTCGTGCCTGTTGAGAAACTCGATCAGATGCGCCGGATCGCCCGCCGCAACGCCCTCGAATTCCTCGCTCAGCAGAAGGGCGGAGTCTTGACCGACGCCCAGGCAAGCAAGACGGCCCTTGCCGCGCAAAAGTGGGCCCGCGCGGCCGGTAAGCCAAAGCCCCGAAGAAAGTAGCCCTTGCTGCGCGCTGTTCTCGACGCCAACGTATTCATCAGCGCGGCGATTCGGCCCGAAGGTCTGCCCGGCCAGCTCCTTCGTCTTTTTCTGCGCGACGAGGCCTTCGAGCTCGTCATCTCGCCGGCCATCGCCTCCGAGATCGCAGTCGCGCTCAACTACCCGGCCGTGTGCAGGTGCATGCGTGCCTCCGTCGATACCAGCCAGTGGCTCGAAAGCATCCTGATGCTCGCGGATCTTGTCGAAGACGGTGCATTGCCAACCCCGGTTTCGCGGGATCCCGATGACGACAAATACCTTCACGTCGCGGCTTCCGGTCGAGCGTCGGTCGTGGTGAGCGGTGATAAGGATCTTCTGTCGCTGGGTGACTACAACGGCATTCGCATGCTAACCCCACGTGCGTTCCTGGCAGTGCTGACGGCTGGCAGGTGAGCTTGGTACTGTCCCTTGATCAAGGCGTAGTCGAGTTGACAGGGTCATGGAATCCTTCCTTTCGGCTTGCGAACCGGAGCGCTGCTGCGCGCGCTCAGCGTGAGCTCTCGCAGCGCGCTTTCAACTAGCAGCGCTCGACGAGCGGCGCCGTTCAAAGCCGGCGTGTGCCCTGCGCGCAATTCATTTTCCATGCCGTCCAGCTCGCAAAGCAAGTCGTGGGCCGTGGTCCATTCCGGAAAACTGGCGAGGGGACTTGTCACGGGCGGTGCGAGCCGGAGGAACGCCTGCAAGGCGCGCTCGCCGCGTAGGTCGTAGAGATCGCGCAGCAGCATACTCACCCGCTCTGGTGTCCACGTGCCATCGGGCATGTTGCGTGCCGTGCGAGCCACGTACTTGCCCACGTCGTGGGCCAGGGCGCTTGCCATGCGGCGAATTTCCGAGCGAAACATGCATGGATGAGTCTATCGCAGTCAACGAATGTGCGGTTAGTGGGAAGGAGCGCGCAGATAGGACAACGGGGAATTTGCCAGGGGCGCGTGGGCTGGCCATAGTGATTTTCAGGTATGGCCGTTTGGTTCGTCTACGTCGTGCGCTGTCGCGACGGTACGTTGTACACGGGAATCAGCCGTGACGTGGCCGCGCGTCTGGCCAAGCACAATCTTGGCAAGGGTGCGCGCTACACGCGGGGGCGCGGGCCGGTCGCGCTTGTGCACAGCGAACGCAAGTCGAGCCACACGGCGGCCTTGCGCCGGGAAGCGGCCATCAAAGCGCTTCCGCGCACCGAAAAGCTGGCCCTGGCCGGAGGCTCGAAGTGATGCGCTTGCTTGCCGCTGCGATCTTCTTGTTGGCAGCCGAGCCTTCCAATGGTTCGAAGGCTGGCGCCGATCAGACCGGCCGCGTGCTCATTCCAGCCGGCCCCTTTACGCGCGGTTCAACCCGCGGCGCCTATGACGAGCGGCCAGTCAAGGTGAACACCCTGCCAGCCTTTCACATCGATCGCACCGAGGTCACGCGCGCCAGGTACGGGCGCTGCGTAGCTGCCCGCCGGTGCAAGCCGCTGACCGTCGATCTAGAGGCCGAACCTAATCTGCCCGTCACCAACGTCAACTGGGCCGAGGCGCGCGCCTTCTGCGCCTTTGCCGGCGGACGCCTACCTACAGAGGACGAATGGGAAAAGGCCGCGCGCGGCGGCGATGGTCGCGAGTATCCCTGGGGCAGGGAGCTCGATTGTGCCCGCGCCAACTGGGGCAATTTTGAAAACGAAGGGCCGTGCGCGGGCAAGAATCCTGGTAAACCTGTCGATGTCGGCAGTTATCCACAAGGAGCGAGCCCCTATGGCGTACTCGACATGGCCGGCAATGTCTGGGAATGGGTGGCGGATAAATACGACCGCGACCCTTCCCGCCGGGTCGTGCGCGGCGGTTCGTGTTGCAGCTACTTCGTTGAACCGCGTGCCGCCAATCGCAATGCCTGGGATCCGAGCCATCGCGACGGCGACCTCGGCTTTCGCTGTGTGAGCCGATGAGAAAGCTCTGGATTGCTCTCGCCCTGATTCTCGCCCAGCCGGCTTTGGCAGGGCCAGCCCGAGCGCTCAAGACCCCGATCAAAGCTTCTGCCAAGATCAAGCACGCCGACAACAGGACCGGCAAGCCCGTCAAGGCCTCGGCTTGCTCAGCCGCCGGCGCCCCGAAACCCGCCGCGCCAGCGCCTGTCAACGAAGTCGTCAAGCCGGCAGCGACCGACCCCGATCGCGACCGTATCGTGCGCCTGCAGGAAGCCCTGGACGGCATCGTGCACGGCAAGGTGCTCGGCCGCCTGCGCGTGGGCATGCGGGTCGAGGATCTGTCGAGCGGGCGAGTGCTCTTCGGTTGGCGGAGCAGTACCCTCATGGATCCTGCTTCCAATCAGAAAGTTCTTGGTACTTCCGCCGCGCTGCTGCGCCTGGGCAGCAACTATCGCTATCGCACCGAAGTGACCGGCGCAGAGCCCGACGCCGCGGGGATCATCACGGGCGATCTCGTGATTCGCGGCAGCGGCGATCCTTCCCTGCGCGCGCGCCATATCGATGCCCTGGCCGAATCGCTGGCCGCGCAGGGGGTGACCCGCGTTTCCGGCGAGATCCTGGGCGATCCCCGGCGCATCGGCTGGGATGAATTCGGGCAAGATGGCCGTTCGCCCTTGCGCGTGGGTGGAAGTTCAATCGAGGTGCACGTGCGTCCGGGCGACAAGGTCGGCAGCCGTCCCGCGGTTTCCATCCGGCCCGCCTCCGATGCCTTCGTCATCGTCAACCAGGCCGAAACTCGTGCCAAGGGCAGGTGGCGTCTTGGTGTAGAAATCGAGCGGTCCGGGCACCGATTTCAGGTGGTGGTCAGCGGCAAGATCTCCATCGCGAAGGGCGAGGTCGTCATCCACAAAGCTCCGCCCAGCGCGCCCTTCTTCGCGGCGTTTCTATTGCGCCAAGCACTCATTCAGGCAGGCATCGACGTGCGCGGCGGTGCCGGCATCTACACGGGCGAGGGCCGCTCGCGCGTCTCCAGCCTGCCCAGCCTGAACGGTTCGATGGTCGCGCTCGCAGCTCAAGGCAGCGACAGCTCACCGCCGCTGGTTGGGTGCGATTCCACGCGGCCTGCTGAACTTTTGGCCCTGCACGAATCCGAACCCCTTGCGCTTCTCCTGCGCAGGGTCAACAAGGACTCGGACAATGAATGGGCAGAGCGCGTGCTTGAAACCGTCGGCGCCGAAGTCCTGGGCGGGGCGCCGACGACCGCGAAGGGCGTGCGCGTTTTGCGTGAGTCGCTGGCCGAGCTGGGCCTTAGTGCGGCCGCCTACCAGCCCGCAAACGGGTCCGGCCTGGGCCACGAAAACCGGGTCACGGCCGCGGGCATGGCCGAACTCTTGCGGCGGATCTACTTCGATCCGCGCATCGGCCCTGAAATGATGCAATCGCTTTCGGTGGGCGGCGTGGACGGCACCACCAGGAATCGCTTTCGCGGCTCTTCGGCCTCCCATCGCGTCCGCGCCAAGACCGGCACGTTGACCGGGGTCTCCTGCTTGTCCGGATACGTCGGCGACCATTCGGACGTTCTCCTGTTTTCAATCTTGGTGGAAGGGCACAGGAGGCGCGCAGTGACCAGCGTGCGAGCGGCTCAAGTGAGCGCGGTGAACGCCATGATGAGGTTCGCACGCGGGGCCGAAGGTCCGCTTCCCGACGAGGAAAGCACGCCGAGCACCGACCTCGAAACCGGCGCCGAGGCGGAAGAATCCGAGGGGGCTGCCTTAGAAGGGCGGGAAGCTAGTGAGCCAGAGCACGCAGTCGAGGCTTCGCCGTAGTGCCCCTAGCCGGACCCAATTTCTGCTGACGGCCAAGGATTTCGCGGACTTATGTGCTTGCTTCCGCTGTGCAGGGGCTGCTATGAGGTGCACTCCCTTCCCGTAGTTTTTGGGGTTGTCAATTCTGCGAAGGCGTCTATGATGCCGCCAGCATTTACCTTTTTAGGAGAGGACTCATGAAACGGAACCCGATTCTTGTGCTTGGTTTAGGAGTACTGCTGAGCTTTGGTGCGTTCGTCGTTGGCTGCGGCGATGACAGCAAGCCCGCTGCGAAGACCGACGCGGCGACGGATGCCAAGAGGGACACGGGTTCGACCGGTGGCACGACGAGCGCGGGTGGCACGACTGGTGCCGGCGGCGCGATTGGCACCGGTGGCGTGATTGGTACGGGCGGCGCGACGACTAGCTTGGGCGGCGCGATCGGCACCGGCGGCGGCGTTGGCACTGGTGGCGCGATTGGCACGGGCGGCTCGACCGGCGCTGATGGCGGTCCCAAACTTGACGCTGGACCGGATACCTTCGTTCGCCTCGACGTCTCCCCCGTGGACCAAGGCAAGCTCGACGTGAACGATGATGTTCCCGTCAAGAACGACACCGGAATCGATGGCGGTTCCGTTGCGCTCGATGGCGCTCACCTCGACGTAGCGATTGACACGGCTCAAGTCAGCGTGGACGCGGCGATCGACACCGCAGCCGTGGATACCACGGAGGTTGACGGCGGCAATCTCGACACAAACATCGACTAGCCAGCACATTTGGCAGGGCCCGGGTCGTACCGGGCTCTGGCCAAAACAAAAAAGGGCCGCGGTCTTTCGACTCGCGGCTCTTTTTTTTGGTGCGCCTTCAGCGGGAACTTCAAAGTGCCGCCAGAACTGACCTGGCGGCACTTGCGCGCTACTACTTGGTCGGCTTGCGGCCGGCTTTGGCTCCGCTCACGGCCGCGCGCAGGGCAGCGGCCTTGTTGGTGCGCTCCCAGGTGAAGTCCTTGTCGGCCCGGCCGAAGTGTCCGTAGGCAGCGGTCTTGCGGAAAATGGGACGGCGCAGGTTCAGTTCGGCAATCAGCGCGCCCGGCCGGGCATCGAAATTGGCTTCCACGATCTTGGAGAGCTGGTCATTGGGCAGCACCCCAGTGCCAAAGGTATCGACCAGGAACGAGACCGGCTTGGCCACGCCAATGGCGTAGGCCAGCTGCACTTCGCAGCGGCTGGCGAGCTTGGCGGCGACCACGTTCTTCGCGATGTAGCGCGCGTAGTAGCAGGCCGAGCGATCGACCTTCGAGGGATCCTTGCCCGAGAAGGCGCCGCCGCCGTG
>OCTA010000146.1_pt1 | contig 67424 bp, 57 predicted proteins | sample 1538991 | NCBI WGS metagenome assembly OCTA01 (sample SAMEA3539302, study PRJEB22396) | soil metagenome | biome: tundra; feature: field; material: soil | place: USA | collected 2010-05 | depth 0.15 m
CGAGATTGGTCAGTGACTGGAGTTCAGACGTGTGCTCTTCCGATCTGGCCTCCTGGCTGCGACCACGCAGCTGCAGGTCGACGTGCAACCGGTGGAGGCGACCAGCGCGAGCGCCGCCGCGAGCGCGAGGGCCGAGGATGCGAGGTCCATCGATGGGTAACGTGTAGTATAGGGTTGCGGTGAAGCTCAACGTTCTTCGTTCGTTGCTCGCCGCTTCGATCGCGGCCGCGTGGCTGACTTCCCCGGCCCACGCCGCGGTCACGCCGAACCCGCTATTCGGCGACCACGCGGTGCTGCAACAAGGCACCCAGATCCCCATCTGGGGCACGGCCGCTCCCGGTGAAGGTATCCTGGTGGAGATCGCGGGTCAGGCGGTCTCCGCCAAGGCGGGCTCGGACGGCAAGTGGCTCGCGCAGCTGGCGCCGATGAAAGCCGGCGGCCCGTTCACGCTGACGATTTCGGGCGAAAAGAAGCAAGCTCCGATCGTCCTCACCGACATTCTCGTCGGCGAAGTCTGGGTGGCGGGCGGCCAGTCGAACATGGAGCGGCAACTCGGCTTGCGCGTCGGACAGCAACCCATCGCCGACTGGGAAAAAGAAGTCGCCGCCGCGAATCAACCGCAGATCCGCCACTTCGGCGTCGCGCAGGAGAAATCGCTGACACCCCTTTCGACCGTCAAAGGGCAGTGGGACGTCTGCACGCCCGAGGCCGTGAAGAACTTCACCGCCGTCGGCTATTTCTTTGCACGCGACCTGCAGCGGGCGCGACACGTTCCCGTCGGCATCATTCACGCCTCCTGGGGCGGCACGCCCGCGGAGGCCTGGACCAGCGAGGCTGGACTGCGCCCGTTGCCGGATTTTGCCGACACTGCGGAGCTGCTCAAGACCCTGATCGCGGATCCCGTGGCCGCTCGACGCCAGTACGAGGCGAAGCTCGAGACCTGGTTCCGGGCCAACGACACCGGTTCGGCGGAGGGCGGGTCGTGGCGGGATCCGGCCCTGGATGCCGGCGCCTGGAAGACGATGACGTTGCCCACGCTCTGGGAAGACGCCGGCGAGCCCGACCTGAACGGCGTGGTCTGGTTCCGCAAGACCTTCGACCTTCCGGCCGGCGCCGCGAGCGCCGCAGCGGAGCTGCAGCTGGGCATGGTCGACGACATCGACACCACCTGGGTCAACGGCGTGAAGGTCGGAACCACCGTCGGGTACAACATGGTGCGGAGGTATCCCCTCGGCAGCGGCGTGCTCAAGCCCGGCCGCAACGTCGTCACCGTGCGCGTGCTCGACACCGGCGGCGGCGGTGGCATCTGGGGCGATCAGAAGCTGCAGGTCGTATTCGGGAAAATCTCACACGATGGCCAGCACGCGGCAGAGCCGGACGCTGGCCAAGCGCCGCAGCCCATCATCCTGTCGGGTCCGTGGCGGTATCGAATCGGGATGAAACTGGAAGACGGTCCGCCGCCGCCGATGGGTGTCACGGGCGATGTGGCCACACCCACCGTCCTTTACAACGGGATGATCGCGCCGCTCCTGCCCTACGCCATTGCCGGCGTGATCTGGTACCAGGGCGAAGCCAACGTGCATCGCGAGCAGCAGTACCGGACCCTGTTCCCCGCCCTGATCGCCGACTGGCGACAGTCCTGGGGCCAGGACTTCCCGTTCCTGTTCGTTCAGATCGCCCCTCACCACGACATGACGCCCGAGCTGCGCGAGGCCCAGCTCCTGGCCTGGCAGCACACGCCGAAGACGGCGATGGTCGTCACGATGGATTGCGGCGACGCGACCGACATCCATCCCCCGCACAAACAGCCGGTCGGGGCGCGGTTGTCTCTGGCGGCGCGGGCGCTGGCCTACGGAGAACACCTCGAATACTCCGGACCGGTCTTCGACACGATGAAGGTCGCGGGTGGAAAAGGAGCCGGCAAGGCGACGCTGAGTTTCACGCATCTCGGGCGCGGCCTCGTCGCCAAGGGCGGCCCGCTCAAAGGTTTCACGATGGCCGGCGCCGACAAGGTGTTTCATCCCGCCCGGGCGCAGATCCGCGGCCACACGGTGGTGGTGACGAGCGAGGCGGTGCCGCAGCCCGTGGCCGTCCGCTACGGCTGGGCCAACGTGCCGAACGGCAATCTTTTCAACAAGGCCGGCCTCCCCGCCCCGCCGTTCCGGAGCGATCCGAATTGAGCCCGCCCGCGCGGCCCAGAGAAACGACGACGGACACCTTCGGGTTACACTACCGAAATGGCCCGTCTAGCCCTGCTGGCGATATCTATCGTGACGTTACAGAGCTGCGGTGGCAGTGCACCGGCGCGATCGGTCGCGGACGCTTCGACGCCCGATGGCGCGCAACAGACTCGGGACAGTGCCGTCGCTGAGCGAGTGCAGCCGCTCTGGCTCGCGGAGAACAGCGGCAGCACCGACTACCTGTTCAGCATCTGGGGAAGCGGTCCCACCGATGTCTACGTCGCTGACGCGAACTACAACCCACCCCAGTCCGGTGGGATTCTCCACTCCACCGGAGACGGGACTTGGGTCAGGCAGACGAACGGGATTACGGGCCCCGTGCAGGCTGTTTGGGGAAGCGGCAGCAATGACATCTACGCGTCGAGCGCGGCGATGCTTCACTCGACGGGTGACGGCATCTGGACCCAGCAACCAACCGGTGTCGTCCAGACCACGTATGCAATCTGGGGCACCGGTCCCGACAACGTCTACATCGTCGGTGGGTATGACAATGTCGGGACCATCCTTCATTCTCCCGGCGATGGTTCCTGGACCGTTCAGGCCACCGTCAACGCGAACCTGAACATGATCTGGGGAAGCGGCTCTACGGACATTTATGTCGTCGGGGTTGGCGAGATAGGCTCGACGTTCACCGGCGATATCTCCCGCAGCCAAGGAAACGGCACCTGGTCCAGTCAGACGCTGAATCCAAACCCTGGCACGAGCAACGTCTGGGGAAGCAGCAGCAGCGACGTGTACATAACGGGGCCCAGTGGATCGGTTCTCCACTCTGCGGGGGACGGGACATGGACCTCTGAATCGACGGGGCAACCGAACACAAATGGCATCTACGCAATCTGGGGCAGTGGTCCGGACGACATCTACATCGGCGGCGATGGCGGTACGATTCTGCATATGACTGGCGGTGGTACGTGGACCAAAGAGAGCACACCCGGCGCCGATATCGTGATCCAGGCCATGTGGGGCAGCGGCCCCGACGACGTATACGCCGTCGGCAACGGAACGATTCTGCACCGTCGCACCAACTAGCGCCCGCCCGCCTCCTTCGACGGCCCGCTAGTAGGTTCCAACCACCACGCGAAGGATCTGCGGCTCCGAGGTGAAGTTGAGGCCCCAGTCGGTCTGGTCGCCGTTCCAGAGGCGGCGGAACTTGAACTTGCCGCTCTCGTAGGTCCCCTCCTCGACGCGCAGGTAGTCGCGCTGCTTCTTCGGCGCGGCGCCGGTCGTCTGGAAATCGACGCGGCAATGGACGCCGGCCACCAGAAACTGATTGTCGTCGAGTTGGGCGACGAAGGCGCCGCCGACGGGCTCGGCGTTCCCCGGCGGCTTGTCGCCGAATCCGAACTGCGGGAGGCCGTACGAGACGTTAACCTTCCAGCCGCCGATCTCCAGGCTCTGTGCGGGCGTCCCTTTCTTCTCGGCGACCCCTTTGACCTTCCCCTCGAAGCCGAGGCGGGCGAGCTCGCGCATCATCGGGCCGACGAGCTGGTAGTTGAGCGCGAACGGCGCCAGCGTCTCCTCGTTCGTCTTCTTGGCGCCGAGCGGAAAGTTCACGTAGTTCGTGACGTCGATCCCGAAGGGCGAGAACCCGAGCGTCTCGTGGCCGAGCGCGAGGAAGAAAAAGCGCGCGTACTGCGGCGCGTTCGAGATCTCGGGGATGAGGAGCGGATTGTCCGGCCGCCGGTAGAGCTCCATGACCTTGTCGACCTTGGTGTAGTCGTCCATGTAGATGTCGGGCGCCAGGAGGTCGAGCGCCGGCGCGGCCGCCTTCCATATGGGCAGCACGTCGTCGGTCGGACCGCCGCTCTCCCAGTTGACGACGGGCCCCGGCGAGATCGGATCGCGGAGCGCGGCGTTCGCGTAAAGCGGCAGGGGATACTCGGCCTTGCCGGCGGCCGCCACCTCGCCGACGTAGCGGGCGACCGCCCACGCGTGGAAGAACTCGTCGGCGTCTTTGCCGAACGCTTCCTTCCAGCCCACATTGCTCACATTGCCCACGTTCCCCACATTGCCAATGTTCGCGCCGGCCGGCTTTTTCCCCATGGCGGCCAGGATCGGTGCCGGCACCGGAGCGTCGAACGCTTTCACCGCCGCCGGCGAGTAGTCGCGGACGGCCCCCCAGGTCCCCGATTCGTTCTCCACCTGCACCAGGATCACCGTGTGTTGCGGGTCGGTCTTCTTGAGATGGCGCATCAGCGCGACGAAGGCGCGCTTGTCCGCTTCGAGCATCTCGCTCGAGAACGGCGAGGCCGAGTCCACCGGGCGCCCGTCTGCGCGAAGCATCCTCACAAGCTTCTTCGGATCCTGCTTCATCCACAGCGGCATGTAGTGCGGGCTGCCGTTCTTCCAGGTCGCGAACCAGAGCAGGATCAGGTGAACGTCGTTCTTGCAGGATTGCGCGACGAGGGTATCCACCACCGAATAATCGAACGCTCCGGGTTTGGGCTCGAATTGTTCCCAGTAGACGGGCATCTCGACGGTGTTGGCGTGGATGGCTTTGATCGCCGGCCACACCTGCGGCAGCACGGCTGGCCAGGCGCTCGAGTTGTTCACCTGCGCGCCCAGGATCAGATACGGCGCGCCGTCGATGAGCAGGGCGTGGCGTCCATCCTTGTGCACCAGCCGAGGCAACGAATGATCAGTTGCCCACGCGGTCGCAGGGGCAGCAAGCAGGCCAACGAGGCCAATGAGACGGGCGAAACGGGGGAGCGAGCGTATGGTGGTCTTGCGCATGGATGATGTCTCCTACGGACGGCCACCAACGGTGATTTCGGTGATCGCCGGCTTGCCGTTGGCGGCGCGGATCTCGAAGCGAACGTAACGCGCCGGCACCGGGCCGAAGGTGGCGACCTTCATCCTTCCGTCGGCCGGCCAGGTTCCGACGCTGGCCTCGCTGAAGGTGTCGCCATCGGCGCTGGTGGCAATCCGGTACGACGTGACGTTGCCGTCCTTGCTGCTCGCCTCGTGGTGGTAGCGCGGCACGACCCCGAGCCAGCCGACGTCCGGTTGCACCCGCCCGAGATCGAGTGTGATCGTCTGCGGCAACGCGCCCGTGGGCTGCCACATGCTGATGAAGTCGGTGTCGTTCTTGCCATCGATCGCGGCGTTTGCATCATCGCTGCTGGCCGTCGCCGACACCGGCGTGTAGGGGCGCTCGTTCTGCGGGGGCTGGGCCGGCAGCGGCGGACGCGCGCCGTTCGGCGTCCAGGCCGCGCCCACGTCCTGCAGCAGCTTGACGATCGCGGGGGCGAGCTTGCCGTCGCGGTTGGGCGGGCAGTTGAGCAGGAAATTGGTCCACTTCGGTTCCAGGTCTTCGAGGTGCTTGCTGACCACGTCCGAGACCGTCATCAGGCCGCCGACGTCGGGCGCCCAGAACCAGTCGTTGCCGCCGGTGGCATTCACCTTCTGCTCCTGCTGGGCCGGGTAGGTGTTGCCGGCCGGCGCCCACCCGCCCCGCGGCTCCTCGAAGTTGACGATGTCCATGTCCCAGGGGTCGGCCAGGTGCGCGTGATCGGTCAACAGGCAGTTCGGTTGCAGCGACTTCACCAGGCCGCGGATCTCCTGGTACGCCATGGCGCTATGGCCCATCTGCCAGGACCAGCCGTCGATGATCAGGATCGGGATCGGACCGTAGTTGGTGAGCAACTCGGTGAGCTGCGTCTTGACGTAGGCCAGCTTGGCGGGCGTGAGGTGTCCGGCGCTGACGTCTTCGGTGGTGTCCCAGATCGAGTAATAGAGGCCCGGCAGCAGGCCCCGGCTGCGGAAGGCGTCCACGTATTCGCGCACGACGTCCCCCTGGCCGTTGCGCCAGGGGATGTGACCGACGTTGAAATCGCTGGCGCGGCTCGGCCACAGCGCGAAGCCGTCGTGGTGGTGGGTGGTGAGCACGCCGTACTTCATCTTGGCGGCGACCGCGGCGTCGGCCCACTGGCCGGGATCGAGGCCGATCGGATTGAACTGCTTGATGTCCAGGTTCGGCTTCGACCACGAGCCGGTGTAGGTCAGGATCCCGAAGTGGAGGAACATCCCGAAGCGCAGGTCGACGAAATCGCGCTGAAGCTGTTCGAGCGGTTTGGCCGGCGCGGATTGGCTGTGGGTGCCGGCCGCAGGTGACGGTGGCTCGCGATGGGCGCAACAGGCCGGCAGCGGCGAGGCCAACACGGTTGCAAGCACCATCAATGGGGCGTGTCGGCTCATTCGCGCGACAGTGTACCCTCGCCTCGCCGCGGCGCGCGCGCGGAATATATGGAAGTTGCGCTAGCCACGCTCACCCCGTCGTGGAAATATCGCGGCCCTTCGAGGAGGTCCGTCCATGCGAATCGTGAAAGTCCTCATGCTGCTCGTCGCTGGCGTCGCACACGCGGGTCCGCGCGGTCCGGGCCACCCAGCTCCAGCGGGCGCGAAAGCAGACGTCCAGCGGGTGCCGGACGGCCTTCTCGTTCACCTCGGCGACGGCTTCCTCAAGCTCGAGGTCTGCGCGAGCGACGTCGTGCGCGTCGCGTACGCCAAGGACAAGACCTTCTTTGCCCGCAAGAGCCTGGCGACGTCGCCGAAGCGATGCGACGGCGCGAAGTGGGATCTCACCCAGGATGGCAAGACCGCGACGCTCGCCACGTCTAAGCTCCGCGTCCGCGTCGATCTCGGCACGGGCCGGGTCGCGTTCCTCGATTCGACCGGAACCGCAGTTCTCGAAGAAAAGGAGGGCGGCCGGACGATCATGCCGGCGATCGTCCAGGGAGAAAACACGCAGCACGTGCGACAGGAATGGATCCCGCACACCGACGAGGCACTCTACGGTCTGGGCGAAAACCAGCTCGGCCTCCTCAACCTGAAGGGCTACGACCTCGACCTCTGGCAGCACAACGGCACCCTGGTCGTTCCGTTCCTGGTGTCGAGCCGCGGCTGGGGCATCCTGTGGGACAACACCTCGTTCACGCGATTCGGAGATCTGCGCGAGCTCGCGCCCATCCCCGCCGACCGCCTCTTCGACGCGCGCGGCAAGCGCGGCGGCCTCACCGGGTCGTACTACGGCGGCGCCGATTTCAAGCACCTGGTCGGCGAACGCGTCGACCGGGTCGTCGACATCGCGCTGTCCAGCAAGGAGCGAAAGCCCAACCAGCTCATCTATGCCGGCCTGCCCGAGGGCCCCGCCAGCGTGCGCTGGGCGGGAGAGGTCGAGGCCGAAGTGACGGGCGACTACACGTTCCAGACCTTCTCGAACAGCGGCATCAAGGTCTGGATCGACGATCGGCTGGTCATCAACCACTGGCGCCAGGGCTGGTTGCCGTGGAAGGACGTAGCCAGGGTGCACCTCGAGGGCAAGCGCCGTCATAAGATCCGGCTCGAGTGGAGCAAGGATCAGAACATGGAGACGGTGCAGCTCCTCTGGAAGCCGCCGGCTCCGTCGACGACCCCCGCCGCGACCTCGCTCTGGTCGGAGGTCGGCGACGGCATCGACTACACCTTCGTTTACGGTCCGGAGATCGACAACGTCGTCGCCGGCTACCGGCGCGTCACCGGTCAGGCGCCGATGATTCCGCGCTGGGCGCTGGGCCTGTGGCAGAGCCGGCAGCGTTACGAGACCTCGAAAGCGAGCCTCGACGCCGTCGACGGCTTCCGCGCGCGCGGGATCCCCTTCGACAACATCGTCCAGGACTGGTTCTACTGGAAGGAAGACAGCTGGGGCTCGCACGAGTTCGACCCGGTCCGCTTTCCCGATCCGGACAAGTGGGTCCGCGACATCCACGCCCGGCATGCGCGCGTCATGATCTCGGTGTGGGGCAAGTTCTACCCGGGCACCAAGAACTTCGAGGAGATGCGCACGCACGGGTTCCTCTACCAGCGCAACTTGAGTGAAGGGCTGCGCGACTGGGTCGGCGACGGTGGCTACCCGTACACGTTTTACGACGCCTTCAATCCCGAGGCGGGGAAGCTGTTCTGGTCGCAGATGGAACGGACGCTGTTTCGCAAGCACGTCGATGCCTGGTGGCTGGACGCGCCGGAGCCGGACCTGCTGCCCACGCCCACGCTCGACGGGCAGCGCACCCACATGAACCCGACGGCGCTCGGCTCCGGGCCACGCATGCTCAACGCCTACTCGCTCGTGAACAGCAAGACGATCTACGAGGGGCAGCGCTCGGCGGCGCCGGACCAGCGCGTCTTCATCCTGACCCGCTCGGCTTTCGCGGGTAACCAGCACTACGGGGCGGCGGTCTGGTCGGGGGACATCACCTCGACCTGGACGGCGCTGCGCGCGCAGATCCCGGCGGGGCTCGGCCTGTCGGTCTCGGGGATCCCGTACTGGAGCATGGACATCGGCGGATTCGCAGTCCCGGCGCGCTTCGCGGCCGAGCACCCGACGCAGGAGGACGCCGAGGAGTGGCGCGAGCTGAACGTCCGCTGGTTCCAGTTCGGGACGTTCGTTCCGCTCCTGCGCGTGCACGGCGAGGCGCCCAAGCGCGAGATGTGGGAGCTGGGCGGCGAATTCCACGCGGCCTACAAGACCGAGCTGAAGTTCGACCAGATCCGCTATCGCCTGCTGCCCTACGTCTACTCGCTGGCGGGCGCCGTCACGCACGACGGCAGCACGATCATGCGGCCGCTGGTCATGGACTTCCGCGGCGACGCCAAGGCGCGCGACGTGAGCGACGAGTACATGTTCGGGCCGGCGTTCCTGGTCAGCCCGGTCACCGCCTTCAAGGCGCGCAGCCGGAGCGTCTATCTGCCGCACGCGACCGGCTGGTACGACTTCTGGAGCGGCGCCAGCGTGGCCGCGGGCAAGACGATCGACGTGCCCGCGCCTTATGACTCGATGCCCGTTCACGTCAAGGCCGGGGCGATCGTTCCGACCGGCCCCGAGATCGCCTACACCGACGAGAAACCCGCCGACCCGATCACGCTGTGGGTCTACACGGGCGCCGACGGCGAGTTCACTTTGTATGAGGACGACGGTCTGACCTACGGCTACGAGAAGGGCGCGTCCGCGCGCATCCCCATCCGCTGGAACGACGCCACGAAGACGCTCACCATCGGCAAGCGCGAGGGCGCGTTCCCGGGCATGCAGAAGGAGCGGACGTTCGACGTGGTGGTCGTGTCGAAGGGCAAGCCGGTCGGCTTCTCGTTTACGCCCAAGGCCGACAAGACGGTTCGGTACGCGGGGGCGGCGGTCGAGGTGAAGTTGTAGGGCTCGTACTCGGGCGATCGGGACTGTCGAACCGCCCGCGGTGGCGGACTGCGCTCGCTCGCTGCCTATCGGCAGCTCGTCAGCGTCCGGCAACCATTCGGTCGTAATCTTCGTGGTTCCCGATCCAGTACCAGGTGATCCCTTCACGCTTCAGGATGCCGACCGCTCGACAGTCGCGCGTCACGCGCACGGAATAGACGTGGCGGGCATCGTTCGACCCGCGGCCTCGTCGGCGAGAGCTTCGTCAGCCAACGCATTCAGAGCGTCCTGGGACTGCTCGAAACGGGCGGTTCCAGCCCTCCTCAGATGCGAGCTCGACCTGCAGCCAGTCCGCGATGCGATCCTGCTCGTCCGGGGGAAGGGACGAGATCTTGGAGAAGACGCTATTGAGGGCCCGAGTCACTCTCCAAGAATACGATCCGAGCGGCCGCCGAACAAGCCATCGACCCGCGCGCGGAGCGAAAGCGTCGTGCTATGCCCGATTCTCCCCGGGCGACCTTCGCAGGCTATCGCGACGAGCCGTCGTCTGCGCTACGCTCCAGTTTCGGTTACGTCGCGGAGGCTCAGATGAAGAGAGTCACAGGCATCGGGGGAATCTTCTTCCAGGCGCGCGATCCCGCCGGGTTGCAGGCTTGGTACAAGAAGCATCTCGGCATCGACGTGCAGGAATGGGGCGGCGCAGCGTTCACCTGGACGGATGACGCGGGCAATCCCACGAAGGGAACAACCATCTGGTCTGTCGGCGCTGCCGGCGGCGATCACTTCGCGCCAAGCACCTCGACCTTCATGGTCAACTACCGCGTCGATGATCTGGCCGCCCTGCTTGCGGCGCTACGCGAAGAGGGCTGCAACGTGCTCGAGAAGACGGATGACTCCGAGTACGGCAAGTTTGGTTGGGTCATGGACCCTGAGGGCAACAAGGTCGAGCTCTGGCAGCCACCCGAAGGGCAATGAATTCCCGCTAGCAGCGCACGATCCGCTCGTCCGGCACGCCCCAGCGGGCGATGTCCTTCGGATCGCTCGTCAGAACGACCGCGTCGCGATCGAGCGCGATGAGCGCCACGTGACCATCCACGACGTCTCTCGATCCGACCGCCGCCGCTAACGTGCCGATCCTGCGCGCCGTTTCGGGGTCGAGCGGTATTTCGGCGACGAGATCGCTGCCGAGGAAACGGGCGAGCCGCGCTTGGCGGCCGCCACCGCGCCAGACCTGAGCGACCACAGCCGAGCTGGTGGAGAGCGTCGTCATTTCTCGATCGGCCAGCAGGACGTATCCGCGAACGCTCGCCAGACCTCGGTCGAGCGCGATCAGCGCGCCGGCATCGAGGACGACATGTCTCACGCGGCCCGCCGGGCACCCGGTCGACCTGGACGACTCTTGATCACCTTCAGGACGGCCCCCCGGCTTAGCCCCAGTGCGCGCGCCATCGAGGCCACCACTTCAGGCGGCGTCGGCTCGCGCCGCTCCAGCTCTTCGAGGTCGGCGACGAGATCGGCGCGGGCGCGGGCCTTGGCTCGGATCGCGTCGGCAATCCAGGCGCTCACGGACGGTGCGCGTCCGGCCCGGACCTCCGCCTCGGCCAAGCGCGCGAGGTCCTCATCGAGGCTGACGGTGATCCTACGCATACGTCAAGCATACTGATGTATGCACGGAGCCGCAACTGCACGCTAGGGCACGCCGGCGCTGCTAGTTCAAGCGCCCGCCCGCGGTCACTTGGTCGGCGGCGACTTGTTCAGGTTCGCGTCCTGAAACTCCTTCGCGTTGTTGCGGCTCGGGTAGGGCTGGGCGGGGACGGGCACGCCGAGGTGGGCGCACAGCGGTTCCCAACCGTCCCCCAGGTTGTGAACGAGCAGTCGCTCCGGCGGAACGGTCGCCCGCACGGCTTTCACGTTCTCCTCGTACAGCGCAATCGCATGATCGCGATCGGCCAGTCGGCCCCCGAAAACCTTGTCGCGAATCAGCGCGATTCCGAGCGACTCCGGCTCCACGCTCGTCTGGATACCCGCCACGATCGTCTTCTCGAAGCTCTGCCACCAGCTCTCGGCCGTCCGGTAGGTCAGCACGACCTTCGCGTCCGGATAGAACTCGACCAGCTCCCTCCAGTAGTACGCGGACGGCCAGTCGACGCAGGAGCCATACCCGGCGAACAAGGCCTCCCAACCGAGCGGGGCGCCTTGCACGAATGCGCGCCACAGACGCTTCTGCTCCTCGTTCGCGATCACCTCGTACATATGGTGACACGGCCCAAATCCGAGGAGGTTGAGGGCCTCGCGCAGCGAGTCCGTGCCCGTTCGGCCAAACCCCGTCCCGATCACCCTGAGCGTCATCCGGACAGCCTAACCGGATAGCCCTCACCGCCGCTACGGTAGTCCAGGGCGTCTGAGTGCCGCCACTCCGCCAAGCCGCTGCACGGCGAGGTCGTCGCCCGACTACTTCGGGTACAATCGCGCGGTCTTCTGGGGGGCGTCCGTTGGAGGCAGCATCGTCGCCCGGCGGCAGGACGAAGGAGGTTCGGCATGACGCTTTCCAAGCACGCCTTTGCGCTGGTCGTCTTCTGTTCTCTTCCCACCTGGGCGGCCACGCCGGAGCGGCCGGGGGTCGGTGGGATCGAGACGATCGCTGAGCTGCCCGGATGGTGGCACGCTGGATCCAACCCTGCCGGTTACCTGGTGGACCTCGATCGCGCCGTCAGGCACCGTGGTCGGGCGAGCGCCCGTTTGAAGTCGAATGGCGACAGCCCGACAGGCTTTGGTTCGCTCATGCAGGTCTCGAGCGCCGATGAATATAGAGGCAAGAGGGTGCGCATGAGCGCCTGGGTCAAGTCCGACAAGGTCGTCAGCCATTCCGGCCTGTGGATGCGCGTGGACGGCCCGAGCGGTGACGCCACCAAGCCGCTCGCCTCCGACGCCATGCAAGACCGCGGCATCGTGGGGACGCGCGACTGGCAGAAATACGAAATCGTCCTCGATGTCCCGACCGAATCCGTGGACATCGCCTTCGGAGCCCATCTCTCCGGCAATGGGACGCTCTGGATCGACGACGTGCAGTTCGAAGGCGTCGACGATCGCGTTCCGGTGACCAGACCCAACCCTGCGGCCCCGCCGCCGCGCGCGAGCAACCTCGACTTCGAGAACGCTCGAGCGGCGCCCGAGGACGCGATGCGGGAAATCCAGCGCTCTCACATCGAGGCGCACGTACCACCGCCGGTCGACTTCAATGGGATGCTGACCCGCGATCTCAGCAGCTACTTCGCGGTCGCGCGGGCGCAGAAGGCGCCGACGATCGACTTCGAGTTGCTCCGGAACGGCCCCACCCAGGTCGGCGTGTCGTATCCCAAGTTCTACGTCTGGGTGCGCATCGCGGGTGGGATGTCCGCCGACGATCGGGGCGCCGCTCGAGTTGCGGCGGTCGATCGGAAACGGTTTGAGGTCACCGACTTCGTTTCGGAGCGCACTATTCGTGGTGACCGAGATGGCATCCGCCGCATCTTCCCGGCGTCGGTGTGCGAGAGGATTCAGGCGAAGCTCGGGAAGGGAGCGCAATGAGGATGGCGCGCCGACGGCGTTGCCCCCGCGCCGGAGGGGTGTATACTTAGGCGTATGCCGCGGATGCAGGTTTATCTGCCCGACGATCTCTACGAACAGGTGAAGGACCAGCATCTGCCGGCCTCCGAATTGTTGCAGCAGGCGGTCAGGGCAGAGGTCCGGCGGCGTGAGTTGTTGGTCGCCAGCGACGCCTACATCGCGGAGCTGGCCGCACAGGTTGGCGCGCCCTCGGCCCGTGAGCGCGCCCGCGCCGCCGACTTCGCACGGCGGGCCGTCGCCCGTTCTCATCGCAAGGCCGGTTAGCGTCCGGTGTTGGTCCTCGATTCGGGCGGAGTTACCCGGCTCTCGGAGCGTTCGCGCCCCGCGCTGGCCTTGATCTTGGCCCTTCGCGAACAAGGCCTGTGGCCACCCACGGTGCCGGCCGTCGTCCTGGTCGAATGCCTTCAGGGCCACGCCGGTCGCGACGCGAACGAAAATCGATTTCTCAAGACCTGCGATATCGTTGGACGGGTGCCGGAGTCGCTGGCGCGACGAGCGGCGCTGCTGCGACGATTGGCCCGTCGCGGTTCGGCCATCGATGCGCTCGTCGTGGCGAGCGCCGAGCCGGGCGGAACTGTGCTCACGTCGGATCCGGACGATCTCGGGGCACTGGCGAGGCACGCCGAGGATGTATCCATTGAAAGGGTGTGAGGTCATGCCGAGCATGCGCTTGCTCGTACGGGTGAACGCTCGCTAAGGTGCCAACATGAAGGCGCCGCGCGTCCAGCTCATGGCGACCTGTCTCGCCGATGCGTTCTTCGACGACGTGGCGCGGGCGACCGTCGAGGTGCTGGAGCATCTCGGGTGCGAGGTGAGCTTTCCCGAAGACCAGACCTGCTGTAGCCAGCCGGCGTTCAACAGCGGGGATTGGCCGGCCGCCCGCCAGGTCGCGCGGCACTGCCTGCGGGTGTTCAACGACGCCGCGCCGGTGGTGGTTCCCTCGGGCTCCTGCGCGCGCATGGTGTCGCACGGCGCCCTGGTGCTCTTCGAAGGAGAGCCCGAGGTCGATCGAACCCAGGCAGCCGAGCTGGCGCAGCGCACCTGGGAGCTGGGCGATTTCGTGGTGCGCGGCCTCGGCGTGGTGCGGTGGCCGGGGCGCCTCGGCATGCGCCTGGCGTTTCATCGCTCGTGTCACTCGCGCGGAACGGCCTACGCCGAGGGGGCGCTGACGCTGCTGCGGTCCATCGACGGGGTCGAGGTGGTCGAGATCGGTGAGGGCGAGCAGTGCTGCGGTTTCGGGGGAACGTTCTCCGTCGGTTTTCCGCAGATCTCGCGCGGCATGGGCACGCTCAAGATCGATCATGTGCTGGCGACGGCACCCGACGCGCTGGTCTCGGCCGACTCGAGCTGCCTCATGCACATCTCCGGCTTGGCCGACCGAACGGGGCGGCCGCTGCGAGCTCTCCACCTGGCGCAGGTGCTGCGCGACGCTCTGCGCGCGGCGAGCCCCGAGGTCCGCGCGTGAGCCGTCATCAGGAACCCTTCGACAGCTTCGCCGCCGCCCAGAGCGAGTCGCGCCGAACCGCCGTGCGCCTCGGGAGCAAGGCCGGACACGAGAAGCGCACCGAGGTGTTGAACCGCGACTACCCGGGGTCGCCCTCTCGGGTCGACTCGTTGCGCCGCCTGGCCGGCGAGATCAAGCAGCACACCCTCGATCACCTGGACCTGTACCTCGAGCGCGCCCAGGCCCGCCTGGAGGCGAACGGCGCCAAGGTGCACTTCGCGGCCGACGCCGACGAGGCCTGCCGCACCGTGCTCGGCATCCTGCAGAGCCGCGGCGCCAAGCGGGTGGTCAAGACCAAGAGCATGGCCACCGAGGAGATCGAGCTGGGCGCGTTCCTCGAGCGCGAGGGCATCGAGTCGCTGGAGACCGATCTGGGCGAGTTCATCGTGCAGCTCGACGCCGATAAGCCCAGCCACATCGTCAAGCCGATCATGCACAAGGACCGGCGCGAGGTGGCGCGCACCTTCGAGGGGCACGGCCTCGGCGCCTACGACGACACGCCCGAGGTCATCACGCGGCGCGCGCGCGAGCACCTGCGGCGCAAGTACCTGGAGGCGGACGTCGGCATCACGGGCGCGAACTTCATCTCGGCCGAGAGCGGCCGGCTGGTGCTGGTCACCAACGAGGGAAACTCCCGCTTCTGCCTGGCCGCCACCCGCTGTCACATCGCGCTCGTCGGGATCGAGAAGCTGGTGCCGCGCGATCGGGATCTCGGCGTGCTCCTGAATCTCCTGGCCCGCTCGGCCACCGGGCAGGCGCTGTCGGTCTACACCGAATTCATCACCGGGCCGCGCGCCGCCTCGCAGCCCGACGGCCCCGACGAGATGCACGTCATCTTCGTCGACAACGGCCGCAGCGAGATCCTGGCCGGCGACTGCCGCGAGATCCTGCGCTGCATTCGCTGCGGCGCCTGTCTCAACGTCTGCCCGGTTTACCGGCAGTCGAGCGGCCACGCCTACCGCGGCGTCTACTCCGGTCCGGTGGGCGCGGTGCTGACGCCGCTGCTGGCCGGCGAGGGGTTCAACCACTTCGCCGATCTGCCGCGCGCGTCCAGCCTCTGCGGTGCCTGCAACGAGGTCTGCCCGGTCGACATCCCCATCCCCGATCTCCTGCTGCGCCTGCGCGATCGCGGCAAGCGCGCCGGGGCCAAACCGGCCGCCGCCGCGCCGTCCATGAAGACGTTCGCCCGCCTGGCCTCGCGGTCCGCGACCTGGCGGCGCGCCTTGCGGGCCGGGCGGCTGCTCGGCTTGCTTCCCGGACCGTTGCGGCCGCGCGCGCTGCGCGTCTGGAGCGAAAACCACGTCCTGCCGCCCTGGCGCGGGGGAGCGTTCCGGGAGTGGTTTGCCAAGCGGAATCGCCCTCCCGTGGACGGAGCGGTCTGATCGATGGGCGACGCGCGCCAGCTGATCCTCGACCGCGTGAAGGCCGCGCTGGCGATCCTTCCCGAAAAAAAGCCGCTGCCCGAGTATCCGGCCGACGTCGCGCTGTCGCTCGGCGCCCCCGCCCCGGGCGATGCGGTGGCCGGCTTCCGCGAGCAACTGGAATCCGTTCGCGGCCGATCCTTCACCGACCCGGCTGCGCTGGGAGCTTGGCTCGCCGAGCAAGGGGCGACCCGGGGCTACTGCGATCCCGCGCTCGCCGGTTGGCTCGGAACGGCGCTGGGCGGTGACCTCGCCCTCGAGACCACGCTCGACCGCGATCGCATCGACGACTATCAATTCGGTATCACGCGCGCCTGGGGGGCGGTGGCCGAAACGGGGTCGCTGATTCTCGACGACGCCACCACGTCGCGCCGGCTAGGCGCGCTGGCGCCTTGGATCCACATCGCGGTCGTGGCCCCCGAGCGCATCTTGCCCGACGTGGGGAGCGCCATCGCGGCGCTGGGGGACGATCCGAACGTGATCTTCTGCACAGGCCCGTCGAAGACCGCCGACGTGGAAGGGATCCTCATCGAAGGCGTACACGGCCCTGGCGAGCAGGTCGCCCTGATATACTCTCGAGCTTGATTCGTTCCCGCCGGAACCGGCGTTGCACGTACCTCACGCTCGCCATCGCAACGCTCACTCTCGGCTGCCACCCCGGGGTCGAGGCGCCGGGTGTGCCGCTCTACCCCAACGCCGAGACGACCCGGCTGCCGCGGACCCAGATCGCCCTGGTCGCCGGTCCCATCGCGAAGATCGACGAAAAGGACGTGGCGGACCAGGGCGGGCGGTTCGAGCTCTTGCCGGGCTGTCACGTCGTCGAGCTGGACAGCCGGATGGTCCCAGACGGCAACAATCTGTCGGGTGGCATGTATTGGACCGGATCGTTCCCGAGAACGATTTACGCCATTCACATGAAGGCGGGCGCGCGGTACGAAATTCGGCGAGATATTTTCGCGGACGGGCAGACGGGCCGCCTCGTCCTATCGGCGAGCGAAGAAGAGCCGGGCGGAGCGATGACCGAGCTGGCTCCGGCGAAATCTGCGGAGGAGATCAAGGCCTGCAGGGAATAGGGGGCGACGGCGCGGGGGCCGTCCTCATCAATGGGGCGGACGAGCGTCGTGGGCCAGGTACATCCGCAACAGCAGCGTGTCCAGCTCCATCGACGTCTTTACGGGCCGAGGCCGCGTTGAAACTAGAGATCGTCGACGCCACCGGCGGGTTTCGCCGGGGCCGTCCGGGTGTAGCCGGCGCTGCCGGGAACGAAATGAAACGGGTAGGAGACGTTCACGACCTCGCGTCCGAGCGGGTGGGGGAGCTCCCAGTGGGGGAACTCCCAGCGGCGGATCGCCGCCACCACGCAGCTTTCGACGCGCGGCGCGCGCAACGTCGAGTCCCGCAGCCGGGCGGCGACGACCGCACCCCGGAGCGAGATCGTGAACTCGAAGGTCGCCCAGCCGCCGAACGCGCGCTTCCTGACCAGCTCCAGCTCGTAGCAGTACTTCACCTCGTTGATGTGGCGCCGGACGATACGGCGGACGATCTCCTTGTCGAGCGAGCCTTGGACGCTTGCGGACCCTGGGATCACGTCCGGCGGCCTCGCGATCCGCGGGCCTAGCCTGCCCGCTCCGCGGCTGAACCCGGAGCCGTTCCCGTCGGAGGGCTCGTGTTCGACGTGATCCGCCTCGGGCTCCGGCGCTTCGAGCGGTCCCACCTCCCCCGTCTCGAACCCGGGCGGGTGCAGTTTCCCTATCTCGTCGGGTGACGGGGCTGCCGCCGACCCTCCCTTGCCGCCGGGTACGCCCGGCGACGACGGCGCATTGAAGCAGGCCCCCAGCACGACGACGAGGGCGAAGGCTTTGGGCGGGCGTCTCATGCCAATCTCACGGCAACCTCACAAGAGACATCGCGGAAGCGCCGGGGTTCCCTGGCCTGCGTCGGGAAACATTCAACGCCCGCCCATGAAGCCACACGTCATCTGCCACATGATGGTCTCGCTGGACGGTCGCATTCATCCGAGCCGCTGGACGGCGAGCCCGGACGGCAACCGCCAGGACTGGACGACGGTCACTGTTGTCTCGTGTCGAGGACGCAGTTTCGCGACGCTTCGAAGTCGCTCCGATCCCGACACATCCGGCGCTGGTCAGGACTCGGCCGGGGCGGCAGTTCCGGGTCGACGACGGTCGCCGACGAAGGCTCCCCGGGCATGAACGTCCCACCGGCGTCTCCCGGCCGCGGGGTCCGGTAGACGATGCACGTCGCCGAATAGACTTGAAACGAGCTATCGAAATACGTCAGCCCAGTGGGTCTGGTCGTCGAGCTGGGAGCCGCGAGCAACAAGGCATCGCAGCCCTTCTCGCCGCCACTCTGACGCAAGGCCCAGATCAAACTGGCCGGCGTTTCGTAGCCTCCTCCACCCTCTTGAATTGAGATGAGGCCGACGTCGACATGGGGCCGTTCCGGCGGCGTGCTGGAGAAGACCTGAATCTGTTCGGGCCTGCGCGCCTCGGGGTCGTGGGGCGGAGCGTTCAGCGGTGTGTACGTCACCGTGGTCTCGGCGCAGCCGCTGAGCCAAATACCGAGGACCAGCCCGCAGCGCAGCCAGCGGCTCGACGAAATCAACATGGCGTGGTCAACCGTTGCAAAACTATTGCCAGCGCGAGCCCCGTCTTCGTCGCCTGGCACACGCACTCAGTGAGGCCCGACCACCACACTCGACGCGCTTACCAGCGCTTCGCGGTGTAAGATGTCCCTGTGACGCGAGCGCAACGAATACTCGAAGAGGTAGGCCAGCTTCCTCCGGACGAGCGGATGGACGTTCTGCGTGGCGTGGTCGGTCTCGTGGCGCCGTCGCTGTCCGCTGAGCAGGAAAATGGGATAGCGGAGGCCATGGACGAGGCCGATCGGGATGAGACGGTCGATGGTCCGGCGGCCCTCGCGGCGGCACGCCGACGAGCCCGCAGCGATGGCTAGCGCCTCTCCAGGAACCCTCTGCCTTCGAATATCGCCGGCATCGCCTTTTCGATTCGCGCCACCCGCGTCGCCGACTGCTTGGCCGCCGCAAAGTGATAGAGGTAACTCCTCTGCCGCCCCGGCGTCAGCGCCTCGAAGGCGCGCTTGAAGCGCGGGTCCCCTCGGAACCGCTCCGTGAGCTCCTCGGGAACCGGAAAATCCGAGGTCTTCTTTTTCTCCATCCGCAGCCCGGCCTTCTCGACTGCGATGGCCTCGCGCACGTAGGCCTTGATGGTCGCCGCCTTCGCCGTGATGTCCTTAACGCTGGCGAACTTCATCACCCGCCCGGCGTGCACCTGACCGAGCTGCACCAGCACCTTCTTGGGGTCCTTCAGCAGGGCGCCCTGAAAGAAGAGCAGCGCGAAGTACTCCTTGAAGCCCTGAATGATGACGATGTTCCTCCCATCCACCGTGTAGGTGGGCTTGGCCCACTTACACTCCTCCTTCATCGCCAAGCCGGCGAGCACCCGCCGCATCTCCGCGATCTCCGCCCGCCACCGCTCGCGATACGCCATCTCCATGCCAGCGGCGTCTCCTTCAGTCGCGCGGCCTGTTCAGGCTGTCCCGGTCCTACTGGATGGTTGAGGGGCAGAGGTTCGGGCAGTTGGTGCTTGCGCAGGACTGCAGCGGGGCCAGCTCGGCGCCGGTGGCAGCCCCTGTGGCGTGCTGGATGTAGGCTTGGCAGCCCGAACTGTTCTCGCAAGCGTTGAACTGCTCGCAGCAGTACGTCGCCAGACAAGTGTTGCAGTCGGCGCTCGCCAAGGTGAAGGCGTCCGGGATCAACGTGCATGCTCCGCCGGCGCCCCCTGCGCCAGCTGCTCCGCTTGCGCCGGCGGTCGACTGACCACCTGTTCCACCGACGCCCCCGGCTCCGCCCGCTGCTTGGCCGCCAGAACCCGCTGCCGCACCGCCCGCGCCCGTCGCCTTTCCGGCCTCGCCCCCGGCGCCCGCTTGACCGGACACGCCACCGGCTCCGCCCGCGCCGGCCGGCTGAACGCAGAGGTTGGAGAGACACTCCAATCCGGTGTCGCAGGTCCCGTTGCTGAAGCAGGGACCGCCGACGCTGCCGGCCGCCTTCGAGCTACTTCCGCAGCCCGCGAGCACCGCCGCGGTCAACGTCACGCCAAACAGTGCTCCCAGTACACAACGCAAAGATAGCCTCATTGCTCTCGACGCCTAACACGACGACGCGAAGGAGACAAGTTGCTGTCGCGGCACAGCAACCCAGCCCGCCAGGCCTCCCCGATTGGCCGCGGCAACCGCGGCGCTTCGGTGATATCAACGGCCGAATGAAGCCGCACGTCATCTGCCACATGATGGTCTCACTCGACGGTCGCATTCACCCGAGCCGCTGGACGGCCAGCCCGGACGGCAACCGCCAGGACTGGGGGAAGGTCTACGAAGACGTGCACGGCGCGCTGGCGGGTGACGCCTGGCTGGTCGGGCGCGTGACGATGGCGGAGATGAGCAAGGGGACGCCGCACCCACCGTCGCGTCCCGAGAAGGTCGCGCGGCCGCACCACTTCGCGAAGCGCGACGCCGTGACGTACGCGATCGCCTTCGACCGCTCGGGCAAGCTGCACTTCGCCAAGGCCGACATCGGCGGCGACCACGTCGTCGTGCTGCTCGGCCCGGGCGTGCCGGACGCCCACCTCGCGGAGCTGGCGGGCGACGGCGTGTCGTACGTCGTCGCGGCGGACGAGGAAATGGCGGCGCGGCCGCTGTTCGAGGTGCTCGGACGCGAGCTGGGCATCAAGCGGCGCTCGTCGAAGGCGGCGGCAACGTGAATGGGTCGCTGATGGCGGCGGGCGTGGTCGACGAGGTGAGTTTGCTAGTCGCGCCTGCCATCGACGGGGCGCTCGGGGTCACGGGGGTGTTCGAGGTGCCGGCGGCGGCGGGGCTCGCGGGCAAAGTGCGGCTAAGGTTCGTGGGGAGCGAGGCGCTCGCGCACGGGGTGGTGCGGCTGCGGTATGGGGTGGAACCGGGCTGAGGGCGACGGATGTCCCTGCGATCTATAGTCCTCCGCGCGTGCGACCTCTCGCGACGTTCCGATCGAGGCTATGCCGTGGCCTATTCGAGAGCGTATCGCCGTCGACCTATGTGGGCCAATGGCCCCGGCGAGTGAGCGCAGAGTTTCTCAGTTAGCGGCGATTTCCTGAACCTGGCCCTTGCTTATTGCGTCGCGCACGACCTCACGCTCTTCGATAGGCAATTCCAATAGGGCCCGCTCATCGCCACTATCCCGGTAATTCAGTCCTACTCGCAGCATTTTAAGAGCGACCGCGCAATCCTCCGCCTCAGCAAGGCGTCTCTCTAAAGCAACACTAGCCTCTTTCCATTCGTGCCCGTTAGAAACGCGTATTGCCAGCGCGAGTATGACGAACCCTACGACTACGTTCGCGAACGCGTCCTCGGGCCCCCGGCTACCAAGTGCAGTCCTAACCTTCTCAACTGCTCGCACGGCCGCGTTTGGGCCTTTTCGCCGGAGCTCGACCTCGAGAAGGCCTATGATAGTCAAGGCTAGTAGCTGTGGTCCGGCATCCGAAAACACCTGGAATTCGCTCACGAACTGATTCAGCGCACCGTCGAATCCGTCGACAGCCGCTAGAGCGCGTAGATACTGCATTTTGACGATTGGGGATCCCGGCTCAAGGGTAATCGTCGTTCGCATGGCATCGAGTGCCGCCACAAAGTTTCCCCGCTGTTCTTCGATTTCGGCCATCCACTGCCACGCTCTAGCTCTCTCGGACGCTGACGGCCAGTCAGCATGGATCATGCGCCGGATCTCCCGTTCGCCCTCGGCGACCTTGCCGATGTGAGTAAGCGCATGGATCTTCGTCAGCGTCGCAGATCCACTCCTGGGATCTATCGCCAAAGCCCTGTCAGCTGCTTGCGAAGCCTCAGCATACTCATGTTTAGCTTCGTACGCATTTGCCAGCTCTACCCATCCGTTAACCCAGTTTGGCTCGTCTTCAACCAGTCTTTGCATCTCGCTAACTGCCTCATCGACCCGATCCAAGGCACGGAGAAGCTCACCCCGCGTTACCTTGTGCTCTCTCTCTCCTGGTTCGAGCTGCTCAAGACGAAGCAACGTCTCCAACGCCTCCGTCTCTCGGGAAAGCTCTCTCAGTAGGAATACTTTTCGATCCAGAACATACACGTCGTCCGGCTCGACCGAGAGTGCTCTATCGAGGTAGGTCAAAGCGTCCTCAGGAGTCCTTCCCAGTAACTCCGACATTGCGATATAGGGAAATATCGACTGGGGAAGGCGTTCAATGCCGCTCTGAGCTGCCGCGATGGCCTCATCGTGGCGCCCGCTCTTCTCAAGCGCCAGCGCCATAACGTAGTATGAATGAGCGTGCGTTGGATTAACATCCAACAATTTCCTTTCGCTCTCGATCGCCTCTTGGCACCGGTTAAGCGCCAAGAGAATCGTACCATGCAGGCAACTCGCACCCTTTGAAGTCGGATCTAGCTCCAGTGCTCGCGTAAGTTCGGTGAGAGCTTCGGGTGACCTCTTCAAATCGTTGAGTGCATCTGCCTTCCGAAAGAAAAGGTAAGAATCGTTCGGATGTCGGATAAGTCCCCGTTTGGCCACTTCCAATGACGATGAACTATTGCCGCGTCTCGATTCGATCAATGCCAGAGTGCCGAAGTCCTTGGCACTGCCGCGCTCACTTACGACTTGCTCCATCGCGCTGGCTGCCGCTACGAAATCGCCCCTGTCGTAGCAGCGCTCCGCTTCATCGAAAAGAGCGGCCAGCAACGGCTCGGTACTGTCTCGTTCGCCTCGGTCGATAGCTTCCTCGAGATGACAACGGTCTAGGAGATGACGATCGGTGGGCTCGTGTGAAATCGCCTCAAACCGGGTCTTAAGTTCCCTTAGCAAGAACCAACGCCGCAAGAAGTCCACAAACAGCTCGAGATGTCTTGTGCGTTTGTCCTTTACCTCGAAGCACAGACGCATAAGTGGTTCTGCCAGTTCGCAGTATGTGTCACGACCCACCGACGTCCGTCGTACGAAGCCAAGTCGGGACAGCTCGCCTAGTTGCTTCGCCGCTGTCTGAGGAGAGATGAGGCATCGGTTGGCGACATCTTTAACCATGGTCGGAATGTGCTGCTGAGCGAGGAATTCAATGAGCTTTCGCTGTTGCGGCGCCAGTAGACGGATCCGATCCTGATAATAGGGCGTTAGGTCGTCGATCATCTTCATAAACGGGGGGAAGAGATCGTCGAGCGACTCCCGGGTCAGGAAGTCCGACATCACGATATAGACTCGATGGAAGCCTCCGGCCAAATGGTGAATCGCCCTAGCACGGGCTCGGCCCAGAGGTGAGTCCAGCGCGATAGCTAGATCCCGTCGGCCATCTAAAAGTGCCTTCTGCTTCAGCAGACTCAGAGCGCCTTCGAAGTCGAGCAATTCCAAACGCCGGATCGTGAAGAATCCGAAGAATGGCGATGATTGAAGTTTCATCCCGGCGAATAGTGCGGGACTTGTGGCTAAGATAGTCCAGAAGGGCTTTGACTGCATAAAGGCGCGCCAACGGTGCTGGCCCTCGGTTCCTAGTCCATCGAAGATATCGACGAGGTTTTCACAAATCAGAAGGAGAGTATCGTGTCCGACATACTCTGAGAGGAGAGACTCGGCGGTTTCGCGAGCGACCGTTGGAGAATGGGCGTGGAGGTCGTATAAACGATCTATTCTCTGCGTGAGGCCTGGTGTGGAGGACGCTAGGGCTTTGAGAATGCGGATGAGAAAGTCTAAATACGACGCGACTCCCCATTCCTCTTCATTGAGAAACGCGATTTTCAATTGCGAGCGCGCGGATGCCCAGCGGGCATCGTGAGTGAGTCGGTGGTGGAGGAGCTCAAGAAAATGCGTCTTACCGACCCCGCGCTGGCCGATAAGCAGGAAGAAGTGCTTCGCCCGTGTGGTCGCGGATTCGGCCAGCCTGCCGAGGATATTGTCGAGCAGTTCTGTTCGGCCGACGAAGAGACTATCGAGAGCCTCTGGAGTCATGTTCCCAGGGCTATAGCGAGAACTAGTGACGATCGCGCGACTCATGTCCGGTTCTCACGCCACCAGCGCTTCAGGAGCGGCCAGCGAAAGCCGTATAGGCCGCCAGAGAGAGAGAGGTAATGGTCGCGCCGAAGATCGACGCATGTCGCTTTGACGTCCTCGTCAGTCCACTGGTCATTGCTGTGGCGTACGAGGTTTGTAAGTGTCTCGAGAGTGATGCCCCCGTCCGCACGGGCTATGGCATCTAGTACTGCCAGAGCCCGGGCTACCTCGGGAGCGTCATAGTGAGTCGAGATGCGTTCAACGTAGTAGCCAAAGTTGGCGACGTCGTCATCGTCGGAGAGAAGCTTCGTAACCACGGCCTCGACGTCGGCGGCCATGGGTGCTCGTCCGAGGAGGCTAAGCTGGTCCACAAAGTGATGTACGTGGTACGGGTATCCTCCTGTAGCGTCGACGATCAACGCCGCCACGGCGGGTATATCAGGGGGTGGAGAAGGGAGGTGTCCAAGTGCCCTGGTGGCGACCTCTTCCGCTTCGGTTCGAATCATGGGCGGGACGGTTTCGAGCTGCATGTCGTTAATAGGTGCGTTTGAGTTGCCGGACTTTCTAAGGCCGCGCAGCACGAGATGGAGGCCAATGGACCCGTTGAGCAGAAACCGCAGTCGCGCGCCGTGCATCTGCCGGAGGTGTCTCAGGAGGTCCAGAAGCTCGATCGCTGTGTTAGGACCCTCTCGTTGGACGATGTTGTAAAGCATCAACGGAAATTCGTCCCAGATGAAGATCACCTTGTGATCGGGTTCCACTGCATCAAGGACATCCTCGATCGCCCCTGAGAGTAGGGCTTTCCATTTCGAAAAGGCTTGCGGGAGTTCGAGATTGCCGAGCTTTGTTGGCAGAAAGCCGTCCCAGACTTCGATGGCGCGTGCTTTGGCCCGCGCGGCCCGGGGTAGGTGGTCCCGAACCGTGCGATAGACGGATCGGACGAGCTCGAGGACGCCATGAATGGCCTCGAGTTCTTGGAAGAAGGTGACCGCTCCGGTACGACCCTCCTCGTGCATTTTTAGGACGATGTGGGTTTTCCCGATTCGGCGCTCAGCTCCCAGAACGAGGCTCTGGCGCTCAAGGATCGTCCAGTAGCGGGCTACCTCGGCCGTGCGGCCGACAATTTCGTCGATGCTGAGATGGCCACCCGGATTAATCATGGTCGTAAAAATACGTTAAAAACGACGTACGTCAAGTACGTCGTACGTTGAAAATAACGTATATTGGCCGCCGGTTAGTAAGTTATTGAAATACTGTATGTATTTGTTGGATACCGGGCGCCGGCTTTCGGCTACCCCCGCCGCGTCTTCCTTCCGTACCCCAACTCCGCCCCCCCCGACAGCACGTGATCGACCCCCGTCGTGAACGTCGCCTCCGCCGCCAAATACAGACACAGCCGCCCCGCCTCCTCGATCGTCCCCATCCGCCCGAGCAACTGCGCCGCCTCGCCCGACGCGCGCGTCGCGGCCGGGTCGTCGGACGCGTCGATCGCTTCCTGCCAGAGCGGCGTGTACACATTCCCCGGCGAAACGGCGTTCACGCGGACCTCGTACTCGGCCTCGTCGACCGCCAGCGCCTTGGTCAGTGCCGTGATCGCGCCCTTCGTCGCGACGTACGTCGTCGCGTGGAGCTGGCCGATGGCGCCGACGAGGCTGGACATGTTGATGATGTTGCCCTTCACCTTGCGCAGGTGGGGCAGGGCGAACTTGCAGGCGGCGAAGATGCTCACCAGGTTCAGGTCCAGCAGGTGGCGGAAGTCCTGCACGGAGAAGTCGTCGATCGGCTTGTGGTCCGGGTGCCAGCCGGCGTTGTTGATGAGGCAGTCGAGCCGCCCGAACTTTCCGACCGTCTCGTCGATCAGCGTGCGGACGTCGTCGACCTTGCTGACGTCGCACTGGACAAAGTGGGCGCGCCCGGGCCCGTGCGTGTTGAGGTGCGCCGCGACGGCCTGGCCGTCCTCGGCGTTGCGCGCGCAGAAGACGACGTCGGAGCCGCCCTCCTCGACGAAGGCGCGCACGCACCCGAAGCCGATCCCTTTGCTGCCGCCGGTGACGACGACGACCTTGTCTTTGTAACGCATGGGTTCAGCCCCTCACCTGGGCAGCCGGAGCGATGGGTGGACACTCTGCAGACCTGTCGTAGAAAGAAAGCATGGCAAAATATGCAGGCGTCGCGCTTTACGTGCTTGTGCTGGTAGCGGTCGTCGTCGGCGTGGACGTCGCGTTCTTCCGGAACCGGTTCTGGGAGCGGCTGATGGTGAACGTTGGAATCGTCCTGGTGTTCGGGGCGTTCTACTTGAGGTTCCTGAAGCCTCCCGGCTGAGCGCGGTCATGCCGACCGCCGGTGGCGGAAGCGGTCCAACGCGACAGCCGCCACGATGATCGCCCCCGTCACGATCTCCTGCACCCAGTTGGGCCAGCCCATCTGCGAGCAGCCCGATTGAAGCGTTTGCATGATGAGCGCGCCAATGAGCGCGCCCGCGATCGAACCCTCGCCGCCCGAGAGACTGCCGCCGCCGATGACGACCGCCGCGATGACGTTCAGCTCCAGGCCATTGGCGCCGGTGGGGTCGCCGACCGTGAGGCGGGAGAACTGCATCAGGCCCGCGACGCCCGCGAAGAAACCGCCCAGGACGTAGACCGCCAGCTTGACCCGGGCGACCGGGATGCCGCAGAGGCGGGCGGCCTGCTCGTTGGAGCCGACCGCGAAGACGTGGCGGCCGAGGCGCGTGTAGAGCAGGAGGCCGCCGACCGCGAAGGCGAGGAGGAAGAGGAGCCAGACCCCCGCAGGAAAAAGCAGCCAGGCGCGGCCCGCGGGAAGACGCGCGAGGAGCTCGTTGAGCCAGGACGTGGGGGCGTCGATCTTCTGGTCGTGGGCGAGCCCCTTGGCGACACCACGGATCACCAGCATCGTGCCGAGCGTGACGATGAAGGGGACCAGGCGGAGGCGCGTGACGAGGAGGCCGTTGAGCGCGCCGCAGGCGAGACCGGCGGCGAGGCCGCCGAGCGCGGCGAGGGTGGGGGGCGCGCCGGCGCGTAGAAGTCCGGCGATGACCACCGTGGCGAGCGCGATGACCGCGCCGACCGAGAGGTCGATGCCGCCCGAGACGATCACGATGGTGGCGCCGAGGGCGGCCAGCGCGACGATCGTCGTTTGGCGGAGGATCGTCTCTAGATTCGCGGGGTCGGCGAAGCTGAGGCCGCGGGTGGCGGCGAGCAGCGCCGTGAAGAGGATGAAGACCGCCAGCAGGCCGGCCGCGGCGCCCAGGTTCTTGCGCAGGACCGGCGAGGCCATGAGACGCCGGGCCAGGCCGACGCGCGGCACGGGCGCCCCTCGGTTGTCGACGGTCGATTCGGCGGTCATGCGGCCTCGCTGTCGGTGTCGCTGCCCAGCGCCGCTTCGTGAACGAGCGAGGCTTCCGTCCACTCGGACGCCGGGCGCGCGGGGCCGAGGCGGCCGCGGCACATGACCGCGATCCGGTCGCAGACGCCGAGCAGCTCGGGGAGGTAGGAGGAGACCATGAGGACCGCCTTGGGCGGATCCTCGCGGGTCACCAGGCCGTCGATGAGGTCGTAGATCTGCGCCTTCGACGCGACGTCGATGCCGCGGGTCGGCTCGTCGAGCAGCAGCACGTCGACGCCGTGGTGCAGGAGACGGGCGATGGCGATCTTCTGTTGGTTGCCGCCGGAGAGCTCGCCGATCGGCTGGTCGGGGCCCTGGCAGCGCACGTCGAGCTGCGCGATCCAGCGCGCGGTCAGCGGGCGGAGCGCCGAGGGGCGGACGAGAGTGGGGACCTTCGACAATGTCAGGTTGTCGGTGACGCTAAGGCCGAGCGCGAGGCCCTCCTCCTTGCGGTTCTCGCTGACGAGCGCCATGCCTTGTGCCCAGCGGACGCCTGGTGTGGCGCTTCCGGAGTACGCGCCCAGCCTCACGCGGCCCGAGACAACCGGGTCGAGGCCCGCCAGCGCGCGCAGAAGCTCGGTGCGCCCGGCGCCGACCAGACCGGCGATCCCCAGCACCTCGCCGCGGTGGAGCGTGAAGCTGGCGCGCTCGGGCTTGCGGGCGCCGCGGAGGTCGGTCACTTCCAGCAGTGGCTCGCGCTTCCTGTCCACGTTGCGCGCCCCGCGCGGGTAGAGCTGCTCCACACGGCGGCCCACCATCAGGTCGACGATGACCGGGACCGTCGCCGTCGCCATCTCGCCGCCGCCGCGGGCGCCGCCAGCCCCGACCGTATGGCCGTCGCGCAGCACCGTGAACCGATCGGCCAGGCGCTGGGCCTCCTCGATGAAGTGCGTGATGTAGATGATGGCGTGCCCCTGCGCGCGCAGGCGGGCGATGAGGGCGAAGAGCGCCTCGGCGTCGGCTTGCGCCAGGCTGCTGGTCGGCTCATCGAGCACCAGGACGCGACAGCCGATCGCCACCGCGCGCGCGATCTCGACGATCTGCTGCGCGGCGATCGGGAGCGCGCCCGCGACGGCGCCGGGGCGGATGGCCGGGTGCTGCAGCTCCGCCAGCGCGCGCGCCGCGCGGTCGCGCATCGCGGCGCGATCGAGCAGGCCCCGACGCACTGGCTCGGCACCGAGCAGGATGTTGTCGGCCACGGTGAGGTGCGGCGCCAGCGACAGCTCCTGATAGATCATGGCGACGCCCGCGCGCCGCGCGTCCAGCGGCTCGGCCGGCGCGTAGGGGGCGCCGTCGATCCGCATCTCCCCCGCGTCCGGTTGGATGGCGCCCGACAGCACCTTCATGAGCGTGCTCTTGCCGGCGCCGTTCTGCCCCAGCAGCGCGTGCACCTCGCCCGACGCAACCACCAGATCGACGCCGCCCAGCGCCTGCGTCGCGCCGAAGCGCTTGCGCACGCCGCGCATTTCGAGCCGTGGTGCTGCGTCTACTCCTTCAGCCATTTCTTGAAGTCGGGGTTGAGCAGCGCCTGCGCCGCCGGCGAAGTCATGTTCTCGCGGGTGATGAGCGTTGCGCCGGTGTCGATGCGCCTCTCCACCGGCTTACCCTGCAGGTGGTCGACCATCGCACTGACCGCCAGATAACCCATCTTGATCGGATCCTGCACCACCGTCGCGTTCAGGTGCCCCTTGGCCATGGCGTCCACCAGCTTGGGGGAGCTGTCGAACCCCACGAAGGCCACCTTGCCGGCGAAGCCGTCGTCCTCGAGCGCACGCAGCATGCCGAAGGCGGTCGACTCGTTGGGGCAGAAGATCCCCTGCACGGTCAGCGCGCCGTCGGATCCCTTGTGGGCGGTCAAGAGGTTCTCGCTGACCTTGAACGCGCTCTCCGTCGTGACGCCCCCGTACTGGTTGGAGCCGACCACCTCGATCCCCGGGACCGCGGCGATGGCGTCCAGGAATCCCTTCTCGCGTTCCGCCGTGCTCGCCGACCCTTCGGCGTAGCGGAGCATCATCACCTTGCCCTTGCCGCCCAGCAGCTTGGCCAGGTACTCGCCCGCCAGCTGGCCGCCGCGGTGGTTGTCGGTGGCGACGAAGCTGACGATCTGGTCGGTCTTGATCTGCGAGTCGAAGGCGACCACGGGGATGCCGGCGCGGACCGCGTCGGTCACCACCGGCACCAGCGCGGCGTCGTCCAGCGGCGCCAGCACGATCCCCTTCACCCGCATGTTGATGAAGTTTTCGACCACCTGGGTCTGGTCCTCGCGGTCGTCCTCGCGCAGCGGGCCTTTCCAGATGACGTTTACCCCCAGCTCCTGCGAGGCCTTCTCGGCGCCGGCGTGCACCGACTTCCAGAACTCGTGCGTCGTCCCCTTGGGGATCACGGCGATGGCGTCGGTCGTTCGCTTCTTGCAACCCGCCCCGGCGCACAGGCCGAGCGCCAGCACGGCGATACACGCGAGGCCTCGTTTCATCGAGGCGGATAATAGGAGGTCCGCGAATTTCTGGACATGCCGATTTTCTCGGCGGCGTGCTAGAGAGGATCGGCTGTGGGCTCGGCCAACCGTTTTGGCGACGACCTCGACTTCCTGCAACGCCACACCGAGACGGTGGTGCTGTCGGAAGATGGCGGCGAGGCTCGCGTGGCGCTCTGTCCGGCGCTGCAGGGGCGCGTCGCGACCAGCACCACCGCGGGTCCCGCGGGACCGAGCTTCGGCTGGCTCAACCGCGAGCTGATCGGATCGCGGAAACGGGTCCCGCACATGAACATCTACGGCGGCGAGGATCGGTTCTGGCTGGGGCCCGAGGGCGGGCAGTTCGCGCTGTTCTTCGCGCCCGGCGCGCCGCAGGATCTCGCGCACTGGCAGACGCCAGCCCCGATCGACGCCCAGCCGTTCACGCTGGTCGACAAAGCGCAGGACCGCGCCCTGCTTCGCAAGACGATGCGCCTCACCAACGCGTCGGGCACGGTGTTCGACCTCGAGGTCGAGCGCGAGGTGCGGCTGTATCCCGCGGAGCGGACGTGGAACGAGGTGGGCGTGGCCCCGAGCCGTCGGGTCGCCGTCGTCGGGTTCGAGTCGCGCAACCGCATCACCAACCGGGACGCCGCGCCCTGGCGGTTCGACACCGGGCTCATCTCCATCTGGATCGCCGGCACCTTCTCGCCATCGCCGTCGACGATCGTCGTCGTGCCGTTCCGCCCGGGGCCGGATTCCGAGCTCGGCCCAGTGGTGAACGACCAGTACTTCGGCCGTCTGCCGCCCGATCGACTGGCCGTCAACGGGAGCACGATCTATTTCCGCGGCGACGGCCAGCGGCGCAGCAAGATCGGCGTCTCGCCCCGCCGCGCCCGGCCCGTCCTGGGAAGCTACGCCGCCAGCAACGATGCGGACGGCCACCTGCTGACGCTGGTGAACTACACGCAGCCCGCCGGAGCGCTCGACTACGTGAATTCGCTCTGGGAGCGGCAGGACGCGCCCTACAAGGGCGACGCGATCAATAGTTACAACGATGGCCCGGCCGCGCCGGGTGCTGCACCCTTCGGCCCCTTCTACGAGCTCGAGACGTCATCGCCCGCGCTGGCGCTCGTGCCCGGCGAATCGGCCGAGCACGTCCACCGCACGCTGCACTTCGTCGGCGCACCCGAGGACCTCGACGCCTTGGCGCGCGCGTCGCTCGGCGTCGGGATCGCCGACATCACCTCCGGCTTTGCGCCCGCATGACCAGCGAGATCCCCAGCTTCGTCGATGCGCATGTCCACTTCTGGGACGCGGCACGCTTGCCTTATCCGTGGCTGGCGGCGGTGCCGGCCATCGCCGGCCCGCATACGCCGATCGAGCTGGCCACCGAGGCCGGCGCGCGGCTGCCGGCCGCGATCGTGTTTGTCGAGTCGGCGGTCGATCCGACGCGGGCGCGCGACGAAGTCCGCTGGGTCGAGACGCTGGCGACCGGCGAACCTCGGATCGCCGCCATCGTCGCGCAGGTGGCGGTCGACCGCGGCGGCGAGACCGAGGCGGCTCTGACGGCGCTCGCCGGCCAGGCGCGCGTGCGTGGCATCCGCCACAACATTCAGGATTGTCCCGAGCCCGATGCCTGCGTGCGCCCCGCGTTCGTCGCCGGCGTGCGAGGCGTGGGCGAGCGGGGCTGGACCTTCGATCTCTGCGTCAAGCCGCCGCAGCTCCCGGCCTGTATCGAGCTCGTGCGCGCCTGCCCGGGAACGTCGTTCGTTCTCGATCACGCCGGCAAGCCGGACATCCGGCGCGGGGCGCTGGATCCCTGGCGCACCCACATCGCGGAGCTGGCGCGCCTGCCCAACGTCGTCTGCAAGCTTTCGGGGCTGGTGACCGAGGCCGATGCGGCGACCCGGACGCCGGCGGCGCTGCGCCCCTACGTCGATCATCTGCTGGCCTGTTTCGGGGCCGAGCGGCTGCTGTTCGGCAGCGACTGGCCCGTGGTCAACCTGGCGGCCAGCTACGGTCGTTGGCTCGAAACGGCGCTCGAGTTGCTCGAGCCTCTCTCGGCGGGCGAGCGCGCCGCCGTCATGGGCGACAACACGCGCCGAATCTACGGTCTCACCAGGGGGATGTCATGACCACGCCGTTTCGACTCGACGGAAAGCATGCGGTGGTGACCGGCGCCGGCTCCGGCATCGGCCAGGCCATCGCGGAGCTGTTCGCGGCGCAGGGGGCGTCGGTGTTCGTGGTGGATCGCGACGAGCGGGCGGGCCTCGCCACCGTCGACGGGATCCGGGCCGCGGCGGGTCGCGCCGAGCTGGCGGTGGTCGACGTGGCGGACGAGGGCGCCGTGCTGGGGCTGGCGCGCGCTCTGCCGCCCGTCGAGATCCTGTCCGCCAACGCCGGCATCGGTCACGTGGGCGATCTCTCGAACACCGCGGCCGCCGATCTCGACCGGCTGTATGCGGTCAACGTGCGGGGCGTCTTCAACTGCTGCAAGGCGTTTGCGCCGGGCATGATCGAACGCCGCCGAGGCAGCGTCATCAACATGGCCTCCATCGGCGGCATCGTGGCGGTGCGGCTGCGGCTGGCCTACACCACCACCAAGTTTGCTGTGGTGGGCCTCACCAAGTCGCTGGCCCTCGACCATTCGCACACCGGCGTCCGGTTCAACTGCATCTGTCCCGGCCGCGTGGAGACGCCGTTCGCCATGCAGCGGATCGCCGAGTCGCCCGATCCCGCGCAGGCCTATCGCGACATGGCGGGGACTCAGCTCACGGGACGGATGGCCAAGCCGGCGGAGATCGCCGCCGCCGCGCTCTACCTCGCCGCCGACGAGTCGGCCATGGTGACGGGGAGCAGCCTCATGATCGACGGCGGCTGGAGCGCTGGAAAATGAAACCGCGGAGCGAGAGCAAGAGCCAGAGCGAGAGCGACGGCGCGATCACCAGCTTGCGCGTCGTCGACGTGCGCTTTCCGACGTCGCGGCAGCTCGACGGGTCGGACGCCATGAACCCGGATCCGGACTACTCGGCAGCGTACGTGATCGTCGGGACCGATCGGGGCGACGGCCTCGAAGGGCACGGGCTCACCTTCACCATCGGCCGCGGCACCGAGGTGGTGGTGGCGGGGATAAACGCGATCCGACCGTTGCTGCTCGGCCAACCTCTCGCCGCGTTCATCGAGGCGCCGGGCGCCTTCGTGGCGCAGCTCACCACCGGCGACAGCCAGCTTCGCTGGCTCGGTCCGGAGAAGGGGGTCATGCAGCTCGCCAATGCGGCGGTCGTGAACGCGCTGTGGGATCTGTGGGCGAAGATCGCCGGTAAGCCGCTGTGGAAGCTGCTTGCCGACATGAGCCCCGCCCAGATCGTCGAGCTGGTCGACTGGCGGTACCTGTCGGACGCGCTCACCCCCGACGAGGCCCGCCGCTCGCTCGACCGCCTGGTGCCCACCCGCGCCGCGCGCGAGGCCGAGCTGCGCGAGGTCGGCTACCCCGCGTACACCACCTCGGTCGGATGGCTCGGTTACCCCGACGACAAGATCCGGCGCCTCTGCCGGGAGGCGCTCGACGCCGGCTTCACGCGCTTCAAGATCAAGGTGGGCGCCAACCGCGACGACGATGTCCGTCGCGCCGCGCTGGTGCGACAGGAGATCGGCCCCGACGGCGTTCTCATGATCGACGCCAATCAACGCTGGGACGTGGGCCCGGCCATCGAGTGGGTGACCGCCCTGGCGCCCTCGAAGCCGCTCTGGATCGAAGAGCCGACCAGCCCCGACGACATCCTGGGGCACGCCGCGATCGCCCGCGCGCTGGAGCCGCTCGGCATCGGCGTGGCCACCGGCGAGATGGTCTCGAACCGGGTGGTGTGGAAGCAGCTGCTGGCGGCGCGCGCGGTTTCGTTCTGCCAGCTCGACTTCTGCCGGATGGCCGGCGTCAACGAGATGGTGGCGACGCTGCTGCTCGCGGCGCGCTTCGGCGTCCCGGTCTGCCCCCACGCCGGCGGCGTCGGCCTCTGCGAATACGTGCAGCACGCGTCGATGTTCGACTATGTCGCGGTCAGTGCCGGGCTCGAGCGGCGGTCCATCGAATATGTCGATCACCTGCACGAGCACTTCGTCGACCCTTGCGTGATCCGTAGCGGGTGCTATCAGGTTCCGACGGCGGCCGGGACCGGCATCACCATGAAACGCAGCTCGCTGGAGGCCTACAGCCATCCCGGCGGGTCGATCTGGAAGGAGATTCTCGCGACATGAAAATCGTTCGTTATCTCGACGGCGCGGGACGCGCGCACCACGGAACCGAGGCGGACGGCCGCGTCCTGCAGATCGAAGGCGACATCTTCGGCGACCACGCGGTCACCAAGAAGACCGCCGAGGTCGCGCGCTTGCTGGCGCCGGTCGAGCCGAAGCAATTTCTTGGCATCGGCCTGAACTATCGACGCCACGCCGAGGAGACCAACGCCAAGATCCCCGAGTACCCGATCCTGTTCATGAAAGGCGTGAACGCCGTTGCCGATCCGGGCGGGCCGATCGTGATTCCGGGCCACCTGCCGAGCACCGAGGTCGACTACGAGTGCGAGCTGGCCGTCGTGATCGGACGCGCGTGCAAGAACGTGTCACGGGAGCGGGCGCTCGACTACGTGCTCGGCTACACCTGCGCCAACGACGTCTCGGCCCGCGACTGGCAGATCCGCAACGGCAGCGGTCAGTGGTGCCGCGGCAAGACCTTCGACACCTTCGCGCCGCTCGGCCCTTGTCTCGTCACGCCCGACGAGATCCCCAATCCCAACGCGCTCAAGATCGCCACCATCCTCAACGGCGAGCGCGTTCAGGATTGGACCACTTCCGACATGATCTTCGACGTGCCGCGCCTCATCGAGTTTCTGAGCGGCAGCACCACGCTGGTGCCGGGCACCGTCATCTTGACCGGAACGCCCCACGGCGTCGGCATGGCCCGAAAGCCGCCCCGCTGGCTCAAGCCCGGCGACGTCGTCACCGTCGAGATCGAGGGGATCGGCCAGCTCACGAACCCGGTCGTCGCCGAGACGTGACATCCCGGGCGCGCGAGCGCCTGGCCCGCAGGGCGACCAGCAGCATCGCCGCGCCGAACGCCAGGAGCACGAGCCCCCAGTCGAGGTTGACGTTGATACCGAGCGAGTGCTCCGCGTAGATCCCCGGATCTGAGACGAGCCCGAAGCCGGCGAGCAACACGCCGAAGACCGAGAACATCAGGCCGATGGGCAACCGTACGTCGAGATCCATGCGCGGTCACCTCACCAAAAGACGATGTTCAAGACCAGCGTCAGCGTCAACACCAGCAGACCGAGGATCGCCGGCCGCTTGTACCAGGCCACGTCGTCTTCCTTCGGTCGGGGCGTCAACGCGTAGACCAGGCCGGCCAGCTCCCCGTCGGATTTGCGCTGTCTGGTGGCGAGCGAAACGCCCACGGTGGCGATGAAGCAGGCGGAAAAAGCCCAGATCGCGGTCCAGAAGTTCTGCGCCATCTCGCTCGGATACTGGTGCAGCCCGGGGCCGAGAATCGACAACCAGCCGCCCTTGATTCCCACTTCGGCACCCGCCGCTAACGACAACCGTGGTGGGCGGCGGCGGCGGCGGTGCCGGCCAGAAGGCCGAAAAAGGCGCCATGTCCCGTCGTCCGCCGCCAGAACATCCCGAGCAGGAAGGTCGCGAACAGCGGCGCGTTCACAAAGGCGAACACCAGCTGCAGGACGTCCATGATGTTGTTGAACTTCGCCGCCGTGTAGGCACAGGCGATGCTCGCGGCGATCCCCGCGATCGTCGCGGCGCGCCCCACGGCCAGATAGTGGGCATCGCTGGCCTTCGGGCGGATGTACGCCTGATAGATGTCGTAGGTCCAGACGGTGTTGAAGGCGGTGACGTTGCCCGCCATCCCCGACATGAACGAGGCAATCAGCGCCGTCAGCCCCAGACCCAGCAGGCCACTCGGGAAGTAGTGGGCGAGCATGGCCGGCACGACCATGTCGTAGTTGAGGCTGCCGCCGTTGCTCGGAAGCGAGAAGTGCGCGCCGCCGCCCGCGTCGGTGGTCAGCGCGATGGCCAGCATTCCCGGCAGGATGACCAGGAACGGGAACAGCATCTTGGGGAACGCGGCGATGATCGGCGTCCGCCGGGCCGCGCTCATGTCTTTGGCCGCCATGGCGCGCTGGACGACCAGGAAGTCGGTGCACCAGTAGCCAAACGACAGGACGAAGCCGAGACCCATGGCGAGCCCGAACCATTCGACGCCCATCGGGTTCGATTGCGCCGATCCGGCGAATTTCCACGAGTGTGACCAGGCGCCCTCGGGCATTCCGTTGCGCGTGGCCACGACCGCCAGTCGGCTGGTGAGGCCAGACCAGCCGCCGACCTGCTTGAGACCGAGCAGCACGAGCGGCAAGAAGCCGAACACGATCAGGAAGAACTGCAGAACCTCGTTGTAGATGGCGGAGCGCAGGCCGCCGGTGAAGGTGTAGACAAACACGATCGCGCCCGAAGCGGCGATGCACAGATGCAGGTTCCAGCCCAGGATGGCGCGCAGCAGGGTCGCGAGCGCGTACATCGATATCCCCGAGGACATGACGGTCATGCCGGCGAACGTCACGGCGTTGAGCCCGCGCGTCTTCTCGTCGAAACGCAGCTTGAGGTACTCGGGAACCGAGCGCGCCTTCGAGCCGTAGTAGAACGGCATCATGAAGACGGCCACGAACACCATGGCCGGGATGGCGCCCAGCCAATAGAAGTGGCTGGTCATGATCCCGTACTTCGCCCCGGAAGCCGCCATCCCCATCACTTCCTGCGCGCCGAGATTGGCGCCGATGAACCCGAGCGCGCAGATCCAGGCCGGCAGGGCCCGCCCCGACTCGAAGAAGTCCTTCGTCCCGCTGACGCCCTTCTTCACCACGAAGCCGATGCCGAGGACGAACGCGAAGTACACGATCAGCAGGCAGTAATCGATGACGCCGAGGTGTATGAGCATCGGATTCTGGTTGCGGCGCGAATTTACTACGCATGGCGGCACGCAGCGGATACGATTTGCGGAAAGGTGAGGGCCCGATGTCGTTTCATTTTGCTTATCCAACAGTCATCCTCTGCGGCTTGGCCTGGCTCGGGTGCGCGAGCGTCCCGCTGGGCGCCACGACCGAGGAGCTCGCGCGGGCGCGCGACCAGACCGCACAGGGCGGGACGGTATTCGCGAACGAGTGCGCGAGCTGCCACGGCCAGCGCGGCGAAGGACTCGCGAACGCTGGGGCGATCCTGGGGCCGGCTGCCCTGCCCGAGTATCCGCGGAGCGAAGGCGTGGGCGACCCGACGGTCACCGACCCTCAGCTGATCCAGATCCAGGCGCAGTCGCGGCCCGCGGGTGCGGCCTGGCGGGACCCGTTTCGAAACGCCCAGGATCTGTACACCTTCACGACCACCCATCTGCCCAAATCTCATGCGAGCGCGCTCAAGGATGGCGACTACTGGGCCGTGGTGAGCTTCCTGCTCGCGGCACAGGGAGCGAGCTTGCCACAGGGCGGCATCGGGCCCACCAATGCGGCCTCGATACCAATTCCCAAGCGCTAACGGCGACTTGGGATAGATGCCTCTGCGCGATCCTGTGGCGCCGGGGCGCTTCTGTCCCGGGCGCAATATTATTCGGAACGGCGAGAATGGTTTTGTTCGGCTTGGCGACGATGTTATGAGAAGTTCCGGTTGCCTCAAGACACTAAAGAACAATTACCCCTTTCCGCCTTTGAGACTTGAACCTTCCCACTCCGGTATTCGTCTTCGATTCGCGCGGCTGGCCCGGCAAGCCCGCCTCCGGGTCGCTCCTTGACGGTTCGTATGCGATTCCGTTGCGCGTTCGTCGTACCCGTCGCGCTGCTTCTCGTTTCTGGAGCAGCGCGCGCCGACGACGCTGCGTCCCCCGCGCCCGTCGAGGCAATTACTCCCCCCGCGCCGACCGATTCCTTGCCGGGATCGCCGACCCCTCCCGGTCTGGGATTATCGCCGGAGGCGCCGCCGGTGCCGCCGGCGCCGGGCGGGAGGGCTCCTTCATTCGGTGCGCCGACGGACGTCCGATCCTCGTCGTTTCGGATCGGGGGCCGGATCTACGGGTGGGAAGCGGTCGGGGTTGGAGAGAAACCAGGCAATCCGCCGCCGGGCTATTCCGGAACCCCCCTGCACGTCCCGATGCTCTCGGCGGGCAAGATTCCATTTTGGGGTGGGGCGGGCGGCAGCCTGAATATGCAATACGGCACGCCGGTCGTGACCGCCTTCGTCAGCTACTACTACCGCGTCAACAGCGAGTCGTTCCAGGGCTACACGAACCCGGGATCGGGGCCGGCCTTCGGCACGGCTTACCTGCTGTTGACGCCGGCGCCGATCAAGACCCTGCGACTGCAGTTCCGCATCGGCGCGCTCACGGAAGTGTATGCGGGACCTGGCCAGTGGGGGTGGGGCATCTTCGGGCCCATGCTGGCGCTCCGCGGCTACGGCGAGACGACCACCGGCGAATGGGACCTGACGCGGGACGCGCGGGTCAGCTTCGTGCAGGGGCTGCTGGTCGTTCCCGGGGTGCCCGAGGACTTCGCGCGCGGCAACTACAACTCCTATATCGAGACGGGCGTCTCGAACTACGTGAACCACGCCCACCTTGGAATCGTTCTCAAGAATCAGTACACCTTCAAGCTGCACTACGCGTCGGACCACGGAACGGACGACCGCAAGTACCTGCTGACCTTCCTGCGCACCCCGCCGCAAGACGGGCGGATGGACACCTATATCGCCGAGGCGCGCTGGCAGAGCTACCCCTGGGGACAGGTCGGGGTGAGCGGCGGTCTTTACGACTTCGTGCACGCCGCATCGGTCAGCGACGGCGTCTGGTGGGGCGTCGACTTCACGCAAGGCGCCAAGGACATGATCAACAAGTTCCTGGGGCCGCAGAGCCTGGGAAACGGCAAGGTCGCCGTGGCCGGGGCGGAGTACAACTTCAGTCTCTCCAGCATTCTGTGGGCGCCGCGCACCTTCACGGGTCAGTCGGCAGACCTGCGGGTCGCCATCGCGGCGATGATCACGCGGACGGTCGCGACCGACGACCCGAATTACAAGAACATGAACGGGTACTACTGCGGGCTCGAGACCGAGTACCGCATGTCGTCGCTGTTCAGCCTGACCTTCCAGGCCTACGGCGAGGACCGCTACACCAACATCGGCACCTACAGCGTCTACAGCCTCAACCCGGGCGTCGCGTTCCACACCGATTGGCTCAGCACCGATCGCATTCAACTGATCTACGGCCGGCGATTTTACAGCCAGGCCGCGGACCCCAACACGGCCCAGCCGCTCGACCGTAACATGATCGCGCTCGGCGGCTACCTCACCTTCTAATGATGATGAACCCGAACCGAAAGCACTCGACGATGCACACCGTCCTTTCGGCAACCCGGCGTTCGGGAATCATCTTCCTGGCCGTGCTCGCCGCCCCCGCGATGGCGTCGGCCGCCGTCGGCGGCGCGGACGACGGGGTTCCCAGGCTCGGCCTCGACCCCGGCGAGCCCCAGTCCCCCAGCCCGCCCCCGGCGGTCCCGTTCGGCGTCCACCCGGCCGAGTCGAAGGAGTACGTCCTCGATTTCCACGGGTACCTGCTGCTGCCCGCCTACCTTGGCCTGCACGAACGCGTGGACCCGCAGCCCGGACAGAGCAGCGAGGTCCTCCACTCGCCGCCGCTCGTTCCCCAGAACCTCCGGGACTTCCAGTACACGGGCGTCGTGCCGAGCCCCTGGCTGCAGCTCAACTTCATCTACGGCAACTCGACGGTATCGGCCACGGTCATCGTGGCCGGCACCAGCGCCATAGACGCGGCGGGATACTACGACCCGGTCGCCCAGATGGGCGTGAACGACGCCTACCTGACGGTGAACGTCACCAAGTGGCTCGGCATCCCCCTCCAAGTAAACGTCGGCGCCCTGACGGGTCGATATGGCGCGATGGGCGGCTACGACGCCGGGCGCTACGGCACGCCGCTCATCGCCCGGACGAACACCGTCGGTGAGACGATCACGGGGAGCCTCAAGCTGGGCGGCGATCTCTTCCTCATGTTCGAGCAGGGGCTCGGTGGCCAGCTGGGGCGTCCCCCGATCGGCCTGGTGCCGGCGGGCTGGAACGACTTCGCGAACGCCAACGTGGGCGCGACCTTCGTCAACCACGCGCACGTCGGCCTCGCCTATGCGCAGCTCCTCCGTTTGGGCTTCCACTACCTGACCGCCTGGACGCAGGACGACCTCGCCGATGGTGGTGGAGGTCAGATACCCGACGGGCGGATCACGGTGCTGGGCGCCGACGTCAACCTGACCGCGGGACGCGCGGGTCATCTCTACTTCGGGGCGACCCACACCTGGGCGACCAACGCGTCCACCGTGTCGGGTGCGATCGAGATCCTGAACGCGCGCGGCGGGCCGGAGCTGGTCGCGAATTACCTCGGTGCGCAGAGCAACGGCAACGGCTCTCTGACCATCTTCGGCGGCCAGTACGATCTCAGCCTCGCGAGGCTGGTTTTCGGGCAATGGTACACGGGCAACAGCCCGGATGTCCTCATCAGCTTGTTTGGCGTCGGGGCGAAGGTGAGCAGTCAGGACCCGGCACAAAACGGTGTGCTCAAGCTGAAGGGCGGCGTCGAGGCCACCTACACCTTCCAGTCCTGGATGGGTGTGTCGGAGCGGTTCGATCATGTTCGCGAAGACAACAGCGACTCGAAACAGGCCTTCACCAGTCTTTCGTCACGCCTCCTGTTCCACACCGGCTGGAGGAGCCGCAACGAGATCGCGCTCCAGTATGTCTACTTCGTCTACGGCAGCAGCGTGGAGGCCCTGACGGGGTATCCTCCGACCACGGAAGTGAACCCGGATCGTCAGGTCTTTTCCTTGACCGGGACCATCTGGTGGTAGGCGACAGATGAGCTTCAGGCGGACATCGGAGGTGTTTCTCTTCGCTCTCGGGGGCGCGTTCGGATGCAACGCCTATCCGACGCTGAGGCCCGTCCCGGTCGACTGCACCGCCGACGCCGCGTACGACATCCAGTACATCTATACCTTCGACACGGTTGCTTCGACCAACTTCTATGGCTCCGGCGACCACCTCGACGCCGACGTCTCTACGGCGCCGGTGATTCAACCCCTCACCGACGGTCCTCGCTGCGGCAGCACGAATGCGCTCCTGCTCCACACGGACCACAACGACGATTGGGGATCGCTGTTCGGGATCTACTCCTTCGGACCGAGGCCCGAATCCGCCTACCAGGGGCTGTCGTTCTGGGCGCGCTCTCCGGGCAACACCAGCAAGGCCTTCACGGTCTTGCTCGACGACACGAACACGGAGAACCTGGCGCAGCCCGCGATGTGCAGCCTCGACGCCGGCACGCCCCCGAGCCCGGTAGATGGCGGCTCGGCCGTCTGCAAGAACTACTGTATGCCCGACGGGGGAACCGGCGGGGCGTCGTACGCCATCAATACGTTGACCGGCCAGCCCATCGGAGGCGTGACCACCAATGCGCCTCCGCCCGACGCGTGCGGAAACAGCTACTACGTCGTGGCACAGGTAACGTCCGGTTGGCAGTTTTACACCTTTCCGTTCACGGCGTTCCGACAGCTCGCGGAGCCGAATCGGGTGCCCAATGCCAATTTTCCCGACACGGAGTCGACGCCCGGAACCCACCTCCTGACCTCCGCTTTGATGGGCCTCACCTTCCGCATGCCGCCGGAGGCGGACATGAACCTCTGGCTCAGCCATCTGGGCTTCTACCGCCCCAAGGTGGGTGGGGGTGGCGATGGGGCCGTCGATGCGCCAAAGGATGTGACAGGGCAGTGAGCGCAATTTATACGCAAACGAATCGCGTTACGCCTCGAGGGCGTCGAGGGTGACAGTGGGGCTGAACTAGAAAATGAAGGGAGCAATTTTCATGAGCACGAATCTTCGAGTTGAAAATCTACTGGGAATTCTTTTCGTCGGCTGCGGGCTTCTCGCCTGCACGACTCAGGCGGCCCCAACCGGAACCGGCGGCAGCGGAGCCGGGACCAGCGGCAGCGGAACCGGCGGTGGTGGCGGCGGGACCACGGGCACCGCCGGCGCCGGCGGTGGTGCATACGCGGCGAGTGATGGCGTGCTGTGCCTCCCGCCCGCGGCGACCGGTCTCATAACCAACTTCACCTACGCGCCGGCGGACGGCGCCACCCCCGTGACGGATCAGGTGGCCTTCGGAGACAATACGACGACGTTGTCGGGCGGTGAGTTCGTCTATCCCAACGCGTCTTCGACCAGCGCGTACAAGCTCGTCTCCGACGTGACCGGCAGCAACTGGCATATCACCGCACCGGCCATGGTCGGCGACTACTCGGGGTTCGGGTTTTTCTTCCAGTCGGGCTCCGCCGGCTGCAACCATATCAATGCGACGGGCTTCAAGGGGATCTCGTTCACCATCTCCGGCACGGTGCAGGGTGGCTCGCTCACATTCGAGGTCGATACCTTGAACGACACCATCAAACCGGCATGGCTCACGGCCCACGCCGGCACTCCGGGAGCCACCGACCCCGGCGCTTGCGATCCCGGTGGCACGGCCGCGACCACTCAGTACACGCAGACTGTTTGCGTGGAGCCCACCACGGCCATCACGGTCGGCTCGACTCCGACCACGGTGAACGTGTTGTGGAGCCAATTCACGAACGGCAAGACGGACCCGAGCCCGGTACCGACCGATATCGTCGGCATCCGTTGGGTGCTTCCTGTGCCGGCGCAAATCGGTACGGCCACCGTCGTGACGTATCCGCTCGACATCACGGTCGACAACATCACGTTCATTCCCAATTGACGCCGATGTCGCGTGGGTTGACCGCAACCGCATGGCTCGCCGTCCTCGCTCTGGGGACGGCGGGCTGTCTCTGCCCTTGCCCCAATGGGGTCATGGCGGCCGCGCCGGCGACCGCCGGGGGGGCGATTCCGGGCGCCGCCGCGATGCCCGCCGCCGGCGGCAGGCCGGTCGCGACGGGCGGCCGGCTCGTGATCTGGGACGGAGACGGAGCGGGAAACGGAGCACAGGGGTGGGACGCTTGCGACCCGAAGGCCGGCTGCAGCAAGGTCGGGATCGATTCGGGTAGCGGCACCAGCGGCAGCACCAGCATCAAGATGCACGGCGACGGGCCGGGGTATCTCGGGATGGGCTGGAACCTGTTCGGGTGGTACCCGGAAAACGCCGGGGTCGACCTGGGGCCGTATACCCATCTGACGTTCCAGATCCGCGTTGAGGCGAAATCGCCCGCCGACGCGCCGGACCCTGGCTCCGTCGGCGTGTTGCTGGGATGCAGCCGGAACAAGAACGACAGCGCGACCGTCACCGTCGAAAGGTACGCGAAGGGATTCACGGACGGGAAATGGCACAAGGTCGAGATCCCGATCGCGATGTTCACCAAGGGAGCGGGCTCCAAGTTCGACCTGCAGTCGTTCTGGGAGTTTAGGATTGCCACCTGGAGCGCCGCGGCCCGCCACTTCAACATCTACATCGACGACATCGCCGCCGAAAAGCAGTGACAGTGGTGGGCCGCCACGGTCACCCGCGTCCTATCTTCTCCGCGGTCTGGGTGGCGGTCGCCGCGTGGCTGGGCATTTGCGTGGCGTGCGTCGATACCGGGCGCTCCGCTCCGGCGGACGCCTCCGCCGGGCCGGGCCCCGTGCAGCCCGTCACCTGTGCGCCGGCACCGCCCGTCGCGTACTCCGGCAATGCCGTCATCCCCTCGGGCGATACGGCGATGGCCGGCCCCTACGCGTGGAAGAACGCCGTCATCAAAGGTGGGGGCTTCGTCAGCGGCATCATCACGAGCCCAGCGCTCAAGGGACTCGTCTTCGCGCGGACGGACGTCGGAGGCGCCTACCGTTTCGACCCCGCCAACCAGCGCTGGACGCCGCTCACCGATTGGGTCGGGCATAGCACTCCGGGGCTCGTCGGGATCGAGAGCATTGCGGTGGACCCGGTCGATCCCAACAAGGTCTATGTCGCGGCGGGGCAGTACCTCGGCTCCGGCAACGGCACGATCCTGAGCTCGACCGACATGGGACGCACCTGGAACCAGAACAACATTTCCGCGCCCATGGGCGGCAACGCGGACGGGCGCTCGATGGGTGAGCGGCTGGCGGTCGATCCCAACCTGCCCAGCACGTTGTACTTCGGCTCGCGCAACGCGGGCCTGTGGAAGAGCACGGACTCCGCGCAGACCTGGACGCAACTTGCGGGTTCCCCATCTGTCGACGGCGTAGGTGCCGGCAACAGCCCAGGGACGGGGTACGGGTTGACGTTCGTGGTGTTCGATCCGCAGAGCGGCTCGCCGGGAAGCGCTACCCCGGCGATCTACGTCGGCGTCGGCACGACCACTGGGCCTAGCCTCTATCGTTCCACCGACGCCGGCGCGACCTGGGCCGCGGTCGTGGGGACGCCCGCCGGCATGATGCCGCACCATGCGGTCCTGGATGGCTGCGGCGACCTCTACCTCACGTACAACAACGGCTCTGGTCCCAACAGCGTGACCGCCGGCGCCGTCTGGCGATACACGCCGCCGATCGGGCTCTGGACCAACGTGAGCCCTCCCGGCGGTGGCTTCGGTTTCGGCGGAATTTCAGCCGACGCCGCTCATCCGGGAACGCTGCTCGTCACGACGATCGACGACTGGTCGCCCGGCGCGGTCTACCGGACCATCGACGGCGGCGCGAGCTGGACGCCACTTCCCGGCGCGTCGCACGGGAATGTGGCGGGCGCGCAATGGCTCTACTGGCACACCAGCAACCTGCCCGCGATGGGCTGGATGGGCGACATCGAAATCGACCCCTTCGATTCAAACCATGCCCTCTTCATCACGGGCCAAGGCCTCTGGTCGAGCGACGACGTCACGACGGCCGACAGCGGCGGCGCGACCAGCTGGACCTTCGCCGACGACGGTCTCGAGGAGACGGTCGTGCTCGACCTCGCCAGCCCTCCGGCTATCGCTCCGGCCGTCGTCGCCCCCCTGCTGAGCGGGGTCGGCGACATCGGCGGGTTCCGGCACGACGACCTCACCGTCTCGCCCACGAGCGGCATGTCCGCCAATCCGATCTTTGGCAACACGAGCAGCCTCGACTTCGCCGAGAGCGCGCCGCTCGTCGTCGCGCGCGTGGGCACGGCTTCGTCGTCCCCCAAGCAAACCGGCGCCTATTCCACGGACGGAGGCACGAGCTGGACGGCCTTCGCCAACCTTCCGACGGCAACCGGAAGCACCACGCCGAACTCGGGATCGATCGCGGTCGCGGCCGATGGCAGCACCTTCGTCTGGGTTCCGAAGAGCGGCACGCCCTCTTACACGACGGACAAAGGCACGACCTGGACGGCGTCGACGGGCCTCACGTCGGGCGCGCTGGTGGCCTCCGACCGGGTCAATCCTTCCAAGTTCTACGCGAGCGGCCGGGGCACGATGCTCGTGAACACCGACGGCGGCCAGACGTTCAAGGCGACCACGGCCACCTCGTCCGGGCGGCCGCGCCCCGTGTTTGGCATCGAGGGGGACGTTTGGGCGTCCACAAGCAGCGGCCTGATGCGCTCGCAGGACTCGGGCGCGACCTGGCAGCCGGTGGCCGGGGCGACCGGCGCCAGCGCGGTGGGCTTCGGGATTCCGGCGACGCCAGGAGCCTACCCGGCCGTATTCCTGGCGGGCTCCGTGATGCTCCCCGGCTCCGCCACCGCTGTCTGGGGCATTTACCGCTCCGACGACGCCGCGATGAATTGGCAACGAATCGACGATCCGCAGCACCAGTTCGGGAGCATCGGCGTCCTGGCCGGCGACCGCAACCAGTACGGCCGGGTCTATCTCGGCACCGGCGGGCGGGGAATCGTCTATGGCGATCCGCAACCGCAATAGCGGCACAACCAAAGGGCAAAAATGACGATGACGAGAAGACTTTCCTGGACGGTGTCGTTGGCAGCGATCGCGACGGCGTTGGCTCAACCCGGCTGCAAGGTGTGCGAGTGCACCGCCGCCGCGGCGACGCCGGTCAGCGCCGCGACGGCGGCAGCGTCCGCGCAGGCGCCGGGCGCATCCGCGGCGACGCCCGCCGGCGGCGGCCTGACCGGCAAGGTGGCCTACAACTGGAAGAACGTCGCCATCCTCGGCGGGGGATTCGTCAGCGGTATCGTCTTCAGTCCCGTCGAGAAGGATCTGGTCTATGCCCGCACCGACGTGGGCGGCGCGTATCGGTTCAACGCGGCCGACAAGACCTGGATCCCGCTGACCGACCAGCTCGGGCGCGATTCGAACTTCTTCGGCATCGAAAGCCTCGCGGCCGATCCGGTCGACGCCAACAAGGTGTACCTGGCCGGGGGCACCTACACCGGGTCCTGGGTCGGCAACGGCGCCATCCTCCGCTCGAACGATCGCGGCGACACCTGGCAGACCATCGACATGCCCGTCAAGATGGGCGGCAACGAGAACGGCCGCTCGATGGGCGAACGGCTCGCCATCGACCCCAACCTGCCCAGCATTCTCTACTTCGGGTCACGTAAAGCCGGCCTCTGGAAGAGCGCGGACTCGGGGTCGACCTGGGCGAAGGTCGACAGCTTCTCGGCCTCCGACAACGACAAGGGAATCGGCATCCCGCTGGTCCTGTTCGACAAGCGCAGCGGCACCAATGGCAAGGCCACGCCGACCCTCTACACCGCCGTCGCCAACAACGCGGGCAGCCTCTACCGCAGCACCGACGCCGGCGCGACCTGGAAGCTGGTGCCCAAGCAGCCGACGGACCTGATGGTCAGCCACGCGCAGTTCGACTCCGCCGGCGCGCTGTACCTCAGCTACCAAAATGGGCCCGGCCCCAACGACGTGACGGACGGCGCGGTCTGGAAGTACGATCCCAAGGCCGAGAAGTTCACGGACATCACGCCTTCCGCCCCAAAGGGCGACGACAAGTTCGGCTACGGCGGGCTGTCGCTCGACGCCGCGCACCCGGGCACGATCATGGTCAGCACCATCGACCGGTGGACCAAGGGGGACGAGATTTACCGGACGACCGACGCCGGCAAAAAATGGAAAGCGCTCTTGCCCAAAGTCGTCCGTGACGACGCCGGCGCGAAGTATCTCTACTGGCACAAGTCAGAGCCGATCGGTCGGGGCTGGATGGGCGACATCGACATCGATCCGTTCAACCCGGGGCGCGCGATGTACGTGACCGGGGCGGGGATCTGGGCCACCGAGGACGCGACCGCCGCGGATTCGGACAAGCCCACCCACTGGACCTTCCTGGACCGCGGGCTCGAGGAAACGGTCATCAAAGACCTGGTGAGCCCCCCGGCGGGACCGCCGCTGCTGAGCGCGATGGGCGATCTCTGCGGCTTCCGGCACGACGACCTCGGCGTGCCCTCGAAAGACGGGATGTTCGACAATCCGCTCTGCGGCTCGGCCAGCGGAATCGACGTCGCCTGGAGCAAACCGGAGATCGTCGCGCGCGTCGGCTGGGCCGACAAGCAGCGATGGGGAGCCACCTCCGCCGACGGCGGCAAGACCTGGACGCCTTTCAAATCCGTGCCCAAGGGCAAGGGCGCCGGCTCGATCGCGATGTCGGCGGACGGCACGGCCCTCGTGTGGGCGCCCCTGGAAGGGCCGGTCGTCTTTTCAAAGGACCAGGGCGCGACCTGGGCCCGCGCCGAGGGGCTCCCGGACGCGGAGCCATCTCCGGACTGGGCGCCGGTACCCTTCAGGCCGGCCGCCGACCGAGTGAACGGCAAGAAGTTTTACGTGCTCGACGCCAAGGGCGGGCAGGCGTTCACCAGCGTGGACGGCGGGGCCCACTTCACCGCTTCGCCGACCGGGCTGCCCGCGCTGGCCGACTACCAGTTCGGCTCTTCCTCGGCGCAGGCCACCCCCGGGATCGAGGGCGACGTGTGGCTCACCAACTTCAAAGAGCTCAACCACTCGACCGATTCGGGCAAGACCTACGAGGCGATCTCGGGCGTGAGCGAGGCCTATGCCTTCGGCTTCGGCAAGGCGGCCGACGGCAAGAAATATCCGGCGCTGTATCTCATCGGCAAGATCGGCGACGTGGTGGGCTTCTTCCGCTCCGACGACGTCGGCGCCACCTGGGTGAGGGTCAACGACGACCAGCACCAGTACGGCTTCTGCGGCGTCATCATCGGCGACCCCCGGGTGTACGGCCGCGTCTACGTGGGAACCGGCGGCCGCGGGATCGTGTACGGCGAGCCGAAGTAGCTCGGGATATCGCGTGCACCTGTTCAACGGGCAGCCCCGTTGCCATGCTTGAGCGATGGCGGCCAAGAGCGATCGCGTGGTGGCGCTCATCGGGGTGTTCAAGCTGTTCAAGGCCGCGCTGCTGATCGCCCTCGGGATCGCGGGCCTGGTGGCGGCCCCGAGCGATCTGGCCCATGAAGCCCGGCACCTCATCACCTGGTTGGGTATATCGCCCGGCCGTCACACGCTGGCGCGTTTTCTGGGCAAGCTCGGCTCGTTCGACGACCAGATGGCGCGAAAGCTCGCGGTGGCGTCGCTCTGCTACGCAGCGGTGTTCCTGGTCGAAGGCATCGGGCTTCTGAGCAAGCAACGGTGGGCCGAATGGCTGACGGCGGTGGTGACCGCTTCGTTCATCCCTATCGAAATCTATGAAGCCGTAGAGCGCTTCGGCCCCGGCAAGATCGTGGCCCTGCTCTTGAACCTGGTCATCTTGATCTACTTGGTGTGGCGGCGGCTCAGGGAATCACGAAGCGTCGGCCACCGTCTGGGGCGCCTGCTCGACTCTTGACGGGCGCCTTCCAAACCGAGATGGTCGGCTGCAGGAGACCGCCATGATGTCCCGCCCCCGAGTCCGGTTCCTCGTTCTGTGCTCGCTATGTTCGTCCTTGGCTACCGCAATTTCCGGATGCGCGACCTCGCGCCCGGCCGCGCCCGCGACCTCAGACGCACTTTCTGTCGATCATCTGAAAATGGGACCGTCGCGGTACGAGACCGGCCGCGTCGCGCCGATGAGCGTCTCGAACCCCAACAGCGCGACGTCGCCAGCACGCGTGGGAGAGCTGCGCGAATCGCCGCCGCGTCCCGCCGCAGGCGCGCACCGCCGGCACCGTCGATCGAACGGTACCCGGGCGCGAGATCCGCTCGCGCTTCGTGGCGCCTGACTCGCGGCGGTCACGATCTGACCGCCCGCCGCCGGCCTCCGCTTGCTACAGTGCGACCTTGGGTCGCCTGCTAGCCCCCGGTGCGCTTCTCCTCGCTTGCGGCCTCGCCGCGTGCGCGACCGCCGACGTCGACCCACGAACCGCCTCGCTCGCCGACAGCGGAAAGACCGAGCTGTTCTGGACCAGCCTCAAGGCGACCTACCACGGGCGCATGAACGACGAGGGGGACGACGAGGTGATCCAGGGCGGGATCGCGATGGGCGGCGAGGTGTGCGAGGCCCAGACGCTCGACGTGACCAAGGTCTGCGCGCGGCCGGATGCCGCCGGTGATCTCCACGAGATCCGCTGCCGGATGCAGTGCAAGGCCCACGGTTCGAAGCCCGGGCCGACGCTGGCCCGCGCGACGCTCTTCGTGGGCGGCCGTCCGGTGGAGCTGCAGCTCGACCGCATCGAGACGATCACCAAGCCGTAGCCGGCAGGACCTTTTCAAGGGCCGCGAGTGGTGGTACGAACGAGGTGGCAAGCGCGAGGTTCACCATGGACGAGCAAGGAATCTACTGCCCCCAGTGCCGCGCCTACGTGCACTTCTGGTCCCTCTCCGAAGGCGGTCGCCCGCCCGCCGGTAGCGGCGTACAGGGGATCGTGCCGGGCACCCCCATTGAGATGCCCCAGAGCTGCAAGCAGTGCGGCTACCAGAGCACCTACAAGACCTCCGACCTTCGCACGCGAAGGGTCCCGACCCAGCCCGTCATGGCGGCCATGCTGAGCCCCGAGGCGCGGCGGGCGTCGACGATCGACGTGCAGCCGGCGCTGGGCGACAAGAAGGCCTCGGTTCCGACGTCGTGATCCGACGCCTGCCCGCGGGCTCCGCCGCCGCTACGGGCCCGTGCGAACGAAGGTGAAACCGTCTTAGACGACCTCGGAGCGCGCCGGTCAAGACTGCCCGCGATTCCGCCGATGATGGGATCGAGACCCGACCGTGCGTGCGCCGCTTGTCCGCCGCTCCCGACCGGGCCGGCGCGCCGCGACGGCCGTGCTGCTCATGCTCGTCACGTGCGCCCCGCTCTCCCGGTCGTCCTTCGCCGTCGAGGCCGTCCCACCGCCGCGCGCGGCGCCTCCCGCGAACGGCAGGGACGTCGTCGCGTTGCGCTACGAGATCTTCGGTGTGAGCCGGCCCCTCGTGTTGACCCCGCTGGCGCTCTTCGCCGACCGCGGGTCCGCCGCGGGACCCAACCGGCTTCATCACCTACAGTTGGCGGCGCCCAATCCGACCCGACACAACCTGCGAGCCCCCGAGCCGGCGGGACCCGTGTTGCTGAGCCTCGATCTCAGCCTGCGCTATCTCCGGTTGGCGGTTCACGGCGACTACCGGGCCGGGCTCCTGCCCTTCCTCGGCACCTCGACCACCTCGCTGGGCGGCCTGCGCCTCCGATTCTGAGCCGAGCGCGAGACCGGCGACGCCCCAACCGTCGCCAGACGACGTCGAGCGTGCCGGCTTGCCGGACTAGCGTCGCCGCGCCGCAGACGGACGCCGGCGCCGCGTCGCGAGCAGCAGGCCCAATGCCAGGAGGATCGTCACCGCGAGCGTGCCGGTCGCGCTGCCGAAGCCGGAGGTCAGCTCGCACCCGCAGCCACCGCCGCCGGGCGTGGGGGGCATGCCCGCCAGCGCCACCGGAATGCTGATCGAGGCGGTGTTGCCGAGCGAATCGGTGACGCGGATGACGTCGGTGCCGGCGTGGGACCCCGCCGTGTAGGCGCCGGTGCCGGCGACGACGGTGCCGCCGGAGCCGGAGCTGACGACGGTCCAGACGAACCCGGTGCCGCTGCCGCCGCTGGCCGCGAGCGCGATGTTCTGGCCCGTCTTGACGGTCCCCGCGACCGGCGCGATGGTGACGCCGGGGCCGACCTGGACGGTGATGGTCACGGTGGCGCCGTTGGCGTCGGTCACGGTGATGACGTCGGTGGTGTTGCCGGCGGAGCCGGCGGTGTAGACGCCGGTGGCCGCGTTGATGCTGCCGCCCGAGCCGTTGGTGGTGAGCGCGTACATGAGGGGCGCCGCGCCGCCCGAGACCGCGATGGCCAGCGAGCCGCCCGGCGGAGAGGTGGTGGTCGCGACCGTGGCCGACAGCGCGGCGGCGACGTGGACCTGGGCGGTTGCCGTATTTCCGAGCGAATCGGTGACGGTCACGACGTCGGTCCCGCCGCCCAGCGCACCGACGCTGTAAGCGCCGGTATTGGGAGCGATGGTTCCGTGCGAAGCGTTGGCGGTCAGCGCGAAGGTGTAGCCGGCCCCGCTGCCGCCGCTGACCGTGAAGGTCATCTGCGCGAGCGGCGCGGCGTCCACCACGGCCGGCATCAGGTGAAGGCCATCGCCCACGGTGATGGTGGCATGCGCCGAGTTGTGAAGCGTGTCGGTCACGGTCACGACGTCCTGAACGTTTCCCGCCGAGCCGGCGGTGTAGCTTCCCGTCGACGCGCCGATGGTCGCGCCGGACGCGTTGGTGGTGAGGACGAAGGTAAAGCCGGTCCCACTGCCGCCCGCCGCCGTGAAGACCACCTGACCGCGCGGGGCCACCGTCGGCGCCGCCGGGTTCATCGTCAGGGCGCCACCGACCGCGATGGACGCGCTCGCGGTGTTGCCGAGCGAGTCGGTCGCCAATACCCCGTCGACCACGTCGGTGATGCTGCCGGCCGTGTACAGGCCGGTCGTGGCGTCGAGCGTGCCGCCCGAAGCGTTGGCGGTGAAGGTGTAGCGGTAGCCCGTGCCACTGCCTCCGACCGCCACCAGCGTGAGCGTGCCGCCGGGCGGCGCGGCCAGGGCGGCCGGGGTGATGGAGACCCCGGGACCGACGTGGATCGTCAGCGTGGCGGTGTTGCCGAAGGGGTCGGTTGCCTCGATCACGTCGGCGGAGCTCCCGGTGTCGCCCGCGGTGTAGACGCCGGTGGTGGCCACGATGTTGCCGCCCGAGCCGTTGGTGTGCAGGGTGAAGGTGTAGCCGCCGCCCACGCCGCCCACCGCCAGGAAGGTGGCCGCGCCGCGCGGCGGGACCAAGCTGGTGGAGGCCGTCAGCGTGATACCCGGGCCGACCGTGACCGTGACCGTATCGGTATTGCCGAGCGAGTCGGTCACCGTCACGACGTCGGTCGTGCTGCCGGTCGGTCCGGCGGTGTAAAGGCCGCTGGCATTCACCCCACCCGTCGAGGCGTTGGTGGTCAGCGCGAACCGATACCCGGTCCCGCTGCCACCGGCGGAGGTGAGCTGGATGGTGCCGAGCGGTGCGGTGCTCGCCGAGGGTGGCAGCACGGTCAATCCCGGTCCGATGGCGACGGAGACGGTCGCGGTCGCGCCGAGCGAGTCGGTGACCGACAGGACGTCGGTGACGTTCGGAACCAGGCCGGCGGTGTAGACGCCGCTCGCGGGATCGACGCTGCCGCCCGATTGGTTGTCGGCGAAGGAATAGACATAGCCGGTGCCGCTGCCGGCGAACGCCACCAGGGTGAGCTTTTCGCGGGGGGCGACGGTCGCGCCGGCCGGGCCGAGAACCAGGTGCCCGCCCACGGCGATGGACACCGACGCGCTGTTGCCGAGCGAGTCGGTCACCGTTACGAGATCGACGACGCCGCCCTTGGCGCCCGCGGCGTAGGCACCGCTGGCGGGATTGATGCTACCGCCCGACTGGTTGTCCGCGAGGACGAAGACGTAGCCGGTGCCGCTGCCGTCGGTGGCGCCGAACGCGATGGCACCGAGCGGCGCCGTCGCGGGCTGTGCGGGGCTGATGGCGACGCCGCGGCCGACGTTGACGACCACGTTGGTCACCGCGCCGTTGTGATCCGCAATCAGGATCACGTCGGTGCTGTCGGGGTTGGACCCCGCGGTGTAGGCGCCCGTGGCGGGATCGATGCTGCCGCCCGAGCCGTTGCCGGAGATGGAAAAGACGTAGGCCGGGGCTCCGCCGCTAACCGCGATAGTCAGGCTGGCCCGCGGCGCCGCGGACAGCGTACCGGCCGCGGCGACCAGGGCCGCCGTGACGGTGATGGTGGCGGTGGCGGTGTTGCCCAGCGCATCCAGCACGGTGACCACGTCGACCACGTTGCCGATCCCGCCGGCGGCGTAGACGCCGGTCAGCGGGTCGATGCTACCGCCCGAAAGATTGGACGACAGCGCGAAGTTATATCCGGAACCGGTGCCGCCCGAGACCGCCAGGGTCTGCTGACCGAGGGGGGCGAGCGTGACGGCAGCCGGGGTGACCGCGAGCCCCGGACCGACCGTGATGGTGACGGTGCTGTGATTGCCCAGAGGGTCGACCACCGACAGCACGTCGGTGGCGGAGCCGATCGCGCCCGCGGTGTACGCGCCGGTCGCGGCGTCGACCGTGCCGCCGGAGGGGTGGCTGGTGAGCGTGAAGACATAGCCCGCGCCGCTGCCACCCGTGGCGGTGAAGGCCTGCGAACCACGGGGTGGCGTGGTCAGAGACGACGGGGACACCGCGACTCCCCCGCCCACCGAGATGTTGACGGTCCCGGAGTTGCCGAGCGAGTCGGTCACGGTCACCAGATCGGTGCTACTGGCAATGCTGCCCGCCACGTACACGCCGGTGAGGAGGCCGATCGTTCCGCCCGAAGCGTTGCCGAGGATCGCGAAGGTGTAGCCGGTGCCGCTGCCGCCGCTGGCGGACAGGGTGATGGTCCCGCGCGGCGCGATGGACGGCGCCGGAGGGGCCACGGTGACACCTACACCGACGGTGACATTGGCGGCGGCGACGTTACCTAGCCCGTCGGTGACCGTGACCACGTCGGTAACGCCGGGGGCGGCGCCGGCGACGTACACGCCGCTGACGGAGTTGATCGTTCCGCCCGACGCGTTGGCGCCGATAGCGAAGACGAAGCCCGCCCCGCTGCCGCCCGAGGCGCTGAAGGTCAGTGTCCCGCGCGGCGGCGTCTGCGTGGCGTTGGCCGTCAGGGCGACGCCCGCGCCCACGACGATGCTGGCCGTCGCCGAATTGCCGACCGAATCGGTGACGGTGATGATGTCGGTGACGCTGTCGTTCTGGCCCGCGACATAGTGCCCGCCCGCGTCGATGGTGCCGCCCGAGCGGTTGGTCGAGATCGCGAAGATGAGACCGATGCCGCTTCCACCCGCGGTGGTGAACGTCGCCGAGCCGCGCGGCGCGACCTGGGTCGGGGCCGACGACAGGCTGAGCGCGGCGCCCACGGTGATGTTGGCGTGGGCCGTGTGGGCCTGGTTGTCGGTGACGGTGATGACGTCGGTGACCTGGGGGGTGGCGCCCGCGGTGTAGACGCCCGTCGTCGGATCGATCGATCCGCCCGAAGGCGCGCTCTGCATCGTGAAGACGTAGCCGGCGGTGCTGCCGCCCGCCGCCGTGAAGGTGACCGATCCGCGCGGCGCGACCGCGGCGCTGGCCGGGCTCAGCGTGATGGGCGCCTGGTTGGTCAGCGCGAAGGCGGCCTTGAGCGCGACGCCGACGGCGGACGCGGTGACCGTGTAGTTGCCGGCGGTGGCGTTGGCGGTGGCGGTGACGCTGGCGACGCCCGAGGCGTTGGTGGTGGCGGTGGCGCCACCGAGCGCGGCCGAGGCGCCCGAGGTCGGGGCCAGGAACGTGACCGTGGCGCCATTGACCGGGTTGCCGTTGCCGTCGACGACGCGCGCGGCGAGCGGCGCGGCAAACGCCGCGCCGACGAGCGCGATCTGGCCGTTGCCGCTGCTGACCGCGATCGATCCGGGCGCGCCCGCCACGTTGGTGAGCATCGCGGCGACGCTGGCGCCGGCCGGGATCGACGCCGAGACGGCGTAGCTGCCGGCGATGGTGTTGGCGGTGGCGGCGGTCTGGGCCAGGCCGCTGGCGTCGGTGACGGCCATCGGGCTGCCCAAGGTGGCGGAGGCGCTGCCCGCCGCCGGCGCGCCGAAGGTCACGGTCGCGCCCACGATCGGGTTCAACGACGCGTCCGTCACGCGCACCACGATGGGCGCGCCGAAGACGGCTCCGACGGTCGCGCTCTGGGGGCTGCCGCTCACCAGCGTGACCAGCGAAGCGGCGCCCGCCAGGTTGGTGAGCGCGAAGGCGGCGGGCGTGGCGACGCTGGGCGCGGTCGCGCTCACGCTGTAGGAACCGGCGACGGTGTTGGCGGTGGCGGTGACGCTGGCCTGACCGGAGGCGTTCGTCGTCACCGTCGTCGCGGAGACTCCCGCCGAAGCGCCGCTCGTCGGGGGCGCGAAGGTGACGACGACGTTCGGCAGCGGAAAGCCCGTGCCGTCCTTGACCACTGCGGTCAACGTGGCGAAGGTGCCCAGCAGAGCCGCGCTCTGACCGCTGCCGCTGACGACGGTGATCGAGCTCGGCGCGCCGAGGTTGCGCAGGCTGAAGCTGGTCGACGCGGACGTCCCGCTCACGGTAGCGGTGACGGCATACGCGCCGGCGGTGGCATTGGCGGTCGCGGTCAGGGAGGCGATGCCCGAGGCGTTGGTGGTGGCCGATGCGGCCAGCGTCGCCGAGGCGCCCGAGCCGGGAGCGGCGAAGAGGACCGTCGCACCCGACAGGGGGGTGCCACCGGCGTTGGTGACCAGCACCGCCAGGCCCGATCCGAACATGGCGCCGGTGAGCGCCGTCTGATTGTTGCCCGCCGACACCACGATGAGCGGCGCGGAGAAGGTCGCCGAGATGGTGTGGCTCGCGGTCACGTTGCTGAACGTGAAGGTCGCCACCGCGCCCACCGAGACCCCGTCGACCAGAACGCTGGCGATCGCAAAGCTCGTGCTGGGTGTGATGGTGAAGGCCTGCGACTGTCCCTGGATGACGGTGCTGACGCCGGCCGGTGCGATAGCGCCGTTGGCGCCCGCCGACGCGGTGATGGTGAAGGTGGGGACCAGCGAGACGGTCAGGTTCTTGGTCCCGGAGAGCTGCAGGACGGGATCGCCGGCCATGCCGCCGTACTCGACCACCGACCCGAGCGTGCTGGTGGCCGGCAGGTCGTTCCACAGGCCCCCGACGTAAAATTGCGCCCAGTTCTCGGCGCCGCCCGAATTGTTGGGCTCACCCGGATTCCAGTTGGCGTAGGCGCCCCCGAAGGCGGATCCGTTCGACAAGCCCGTCCAGAACTGGGTTCCGGCACCGGCGTTCGCGAGCCCCTCGGGTCCGGTCACCCAGCGCCAGGTTCCCTCCACCGCCGCGTCGCTGGCCCCGATCCATCCCGTCGCGGCGAGCTTTCCGTTGATGAAGGTATCCTCTCCCGCGCTGGTCACCGTGGCGAGGTAACCCTGCAGGCCGTAGTACGTGCGCGCCGCCGCGACCGGCTTGGCCGCGGTCCAGCTCAGGTTGCTGTTGACGAACTCGTAGTAATGGCCGGTCCCCGGATAGAAGAGGCTGCTGGCGCCGATCGAGAAAGTGACCTGACGGGCCTGGGTGTTGGGGGCGGCGCCCGCCGTGTTGTTGTAGGTGACCGAACGGAGCACGGTCTGGTAGATGGTGACCGCCGCCTGGCCGGAGAGCGTCAGGATGCCGGTCGCGGCCACGAACGAGCCCGTCACCCCGCCCTGCGCCGTGAAGCTCAGGTTGTCCTGTCCGTTCACGTACCCGGTCGAGATCGACACCTGCACGCCGGTGATTTCGGAGGCGTCGGAGATGGTCAGCGACAGGGTCGGATCCACCACCACGGGGGCGGATTGCGCGACATAGATCGTCGCGCCCGCCGACACCGTCAGAACCGGCGCCGTACCCGTGACGACGGCGCTCTTCACCTGGATGACGCCGTCGCCCGAGCCGTCACCCGCGCGCCCGCAGGCCGCCAGTGACACGGCCAGGAGCAGAGCGACGCCCCACCCCATCGCGCGGCCGGGGCGGGCGCGTGCCGCGATCGATTCTCGGTGGCGGTCGAGTCGAGCGCCCGAGTGGGTAAGAAGTGAACCTACACGAACAAGGCGGAACTCGGCGTCGGGTTGATGCACGAGTATGAAGTAAGGCCGGAAACAATTTCGATCTTGAACCCAGCTGCTACCGGTTTGAATTGGTCTGCTATTTGTCGTTGATCGTTCATTGCCGCGCCCGCAGGAAGGCGCCGGGGGTGACGAAGTAGCGCCGTTTGAAAAGACGCGACAGGTGCGCCTGATCGGCAAACCCCGAGCACGAGGCCGCATCGGCGATGGATCCCCCGTCGGCGAGAAACTCGTGGGCGTGCTCGAGGCGGCGGCGCATCACGAACGCATGCGGCGTTTCGCCGGTCGTTCGCTTGAACTCGCGGGAAAAATGCGCGGGCGAGAGCCCACTTCCGCGCGCCAGGAACTTGACGGTGATCCGCTCGGCCAGGCGTTCGTCCACCAGGGCGCAGGTGACCGCCAGGCGTTGCCCGGTAAATGCATCTGCCGGTGCGGCAATCAGATCGAACAACCCACCCAGTCGGGCCACCAGCGCCAGCACCAGGGCGTCGCGGTAGGATCGACCCGACGCCCCGCCGGTCGCCGCTTCGTGCAGGAGCGCCAGCACGACCGCGGCGAGCGGCTCGTCGCGCAGGCCGTGCATCGGCACCACGCGGAGGTCGGTGCCGAGCACGCGCCGGATCTTGTCGAGAGAGACCTCGACCGCACCCCACGCCGATGCTCCGCTCCGAAGGTTGAACGCGGCGCCGGCGGGCAAGATCACGAAGCATCCCGTCCCAATGGTCACCGGGTGGAACCCGTCGATGTCTTTGGTCTCCATGACCAAGGGATCCTGGAGATTGAGCCCCAGCCAGTGTCCGGCGATCGCGCCGTGCTCGCCTTTGAAATGGCTGCTCACCCCCCGCTCGACCACCACCCCGTCCCAGCCCAAGGCGCGGCTCGAAGCCCCGACCACCGGATCCAGGAAGACCACCGGGCGCGGGCGATCGGTCCGAAACTCGAAGAAGTCCAACGCCAACTCTGGTCCCCCGTCCATTCCATGACTCCCCGCCCCCCAGCTTGGTGTCGCGCCGCCGCGTGACCAATCACGCAACGATCGACGTTACGTACACGCAGACTGGTTATAGCCGAACGCCATCCAGCGGCCACCTATGTTTGGTGCCCTTCCTTCGGCGCCCTTCTTTGGTGCCTTCGAGAACGTTGGATATACTCGCTCGAGCTTGGGTTGAAAGGCCGCAAATTGGTGCGCCCCTACGTCGGAGCCCCCTGTCAGAAGAAGATGTGACAGACCACGCCGAAGAGCGGAACCAGGATCGCGAACGACCACAGCGTGTACCCGAAGAAGCTGGGCATCCGCACATGGTGTTGCTCGGCGATCGCCTTGACCATGAAGTTCGGTCCGTTGCCGATGTAGGTGATCGCCCCCATGAATACGGCGCCGCAAGAGACCGCCGCGAGCAGATGTTGACCGGATGGATGGGCGGCCAGGCCGCCCAGGTCGTCGAGCGATAGCACCCCGCCGCCGCTGTTCGTCACGCCGACCGCCAGCGAGGCAAAGGTCAGATAGGTGGGGGCATTGTCGAGGACGCTCGATAGCGCCCCGGACGCCCAGAAGAACTGCCAAGGCTTGGTGATTCCGAGCGACGCGCCCCGCTCCCCGAGAAACGAGAGAGCGGGAATCATCGTGACGAACACGCCGATGAAAACGACCGCAACCTCGATGATCGGCCCCCAGTTGAAGCGGTTCGCCTCATGAACCTCCCGGCCCGTCGAAGCGAGCGACAAGGCGCCGCAGCCCAGCAGCCCCAGAATCTGGATCAGCGAGCGCAGATAGGAGTCACCGAACAGGCGTGTGCCGTAGCTCCCCATCACGAACACCACGACGACGATGCCGAGCAGCCAAAACAGGTTGATCCCGCCATCCAACCGGAGCGGCTCCTGCGGCGCGCTGGGATGCAGCGACACCACGCCGGCCTTGTGGGGTTTTCGCCGTTCGCGGGTGGCGATGACGCGGTCGAGAATTGCGAACAGGACCAGCAGGACCCCGTTGACGAGAGCCCAGGGCGCGGCGAGCCGCAGGGTCCAGGTGAAGGGGACACCCCGCAGGAAGCCCAGGAACAGCGGGGGATCGCCGAGCGGCGTCAGCAGGCCCGCGCCGTTGGAAACGATGAAGATGAAGAAGACGACCATGTGGGTCGTGTACGCGCGCTGCTGATTGGCGCGAAGCAGTGGGCGGATCAGCAGCACCGACGCGCCGGTGGTGCCGATGAGGCTTCCGAGGATCGCGCCCGCGGCCAGGAACGCCGTGTTGACCAGGGTCGTTCCGACCAGCGATCCCCGCAGGTAGATCCCGCCCGAGATGGTAAACAGCGCACCCAGGAGCGCGATGAACGAGACATAATCACAGCCGGTTCTGAGCAGCATCTGGCCGCCCCCGGCGCGCACGCCGACCAGATAGATCAGCACCGGCGCCGACACCACCGCCGCGACGATCAGCTTGTTGCGGTTGTGCTCCCAGAAGGCACTGAAGAACAGCGGCAAGGTCGCGATCAGCAGGAGGTAGAAGCCGAAAGGCGCGACCGCCCAGATGGGTGTGGGGTACGTCATCAATGCTGGAGGTAAAGAGGGATCTCAGTCTGTTCGACCACGCCCCGGGTGACCGAACCGGAGAAGAGCTCGCGCAAGCGACCCCGGGTGAAGGCGCCCATGACCATCAGGCCCGCGCCGAGATCCCCGGCCAGCTTGAACAGGGCGTCGATGTTCGAGAGTACCGAAACGATGTTGTGCGCGGTCGCGGCCACGTTCGCGGCGCGGAGCATGGCGACTGCCCGCTCGGACAGCTCCCGGGCGACGACGCCGTTGTCGTCCACCGTGGCGACATGGATGGCGCGACCTTGGGCGATGCCACTGGCCGCAAAGCTGGTGATGGCCCGCTTGGCCGCGTTGCTACCGTCGTAGGCGACCAGCACCGTGTGGCCGAGCTCCAGCTCCGTCGTCTCTGGAACCAGCAGCACGGGGCGCATCGCCTTGTGCAAGATGGCGTTGAGGGTCCGGCTGTCGTGCTCTTCGGTCTCGAAGCGGAAATTGGCGTCCCTTCCAATCACCGTGAGGTGGTGTGCTTCCATTTCGGTCAAGATGCTCTCCGCCGGGCGACCGACGATCTCGAGCGATCGGGCGGGCACCCCCGCCGCGCGGCAGCGCCCTTCGAAGAGCGCGACCCAGTCATCGGCCAGCCTCTTGGCATCGGCGACCAGTGTTTCGTCCCGATCGTGCTTGTAGCTCGATCCTCCGATGCCCGTCGGAGTCCCGGCGCGAATGTCCGGCTCGTCGATGATCGCCAGTCCGGCCATCTGGGCCTCGCAGGCCCGCGCGATGCCAATCGCGATGCGGGTGGCCGCCTCGGTGCTCGGCGAGCCTTCCAGGCAAACGAGAATGTCTTTGATCATGGGGGCATCATAAGAAGCTGGGCCAGGCCCCTTTCGCCGCCGCGTCCATCCCCAGCCAGCAGGTGCATGTCTTGATGTACGGAGTCGAGTTGCGATAGCGCCTGAGCCGAAGCGTGAACCTGTCCCCGGGTCTCCGCGGTGAACTCGGAAAACAGGCGCTCCTGCTCGACCGTGGCGCTCGACATGGAAAGACCCACGATCGCCGACCAGGCCACCAACACGATCGCAATGCCCACCCACGTCCTCAAGGCAGGACCATCCTACCCGGGTTTCGTGGATGGCCGCCTTCCCCAATCGCCGGGGCCTTCGTCTGCCGCCCCTCGAAACGAGGCGTGGCGCGGTGGTCGGGACGAGGAGTCGGCAGGCGAGGAGTCGGCCAAAAGATGGTACCCCCGCCTGGCAGGCCGCTCACGCACGAGGCGAATCGTCGGCGCGTGAGGTGCGGCTCATCCCCGCGGCGGTCAACATTCCCGCCAGCGACAGCACCGCGAATCCAACGATGCCGGGCGCCATGGACTCCGCGAAACCGACCATGAGACAAGCGGTCACCTGCATCGAGGGTCCGCACCGCTCGATTCCATGGTGACCGACGGCGGCCAGATCGGCACACATTCCCCCCCCGATCGAGAGCAGCGTCGCGGCCCCCATGCAGAGGATGAATCCCAGCCGCCGACGTTCGCCGCGAACCGCAAACAGCGCGGCGGACGCGAACGTCGCGAAGCCGAAAACCGCCACGAACAGCATCGGGCCACCGCCCTGCCGAAGCAGATCGAACATTGGATGCCTCCTTCCAGTTTCTCGACAGAACGCGCGGCTCGGCGATCTGTGACGCTCAGTTTTTCTGTCACACGATCGCCCGGCATGCGTTGATCCAGGCGTGGGAGGTCAGACCGACGCCCAGATGATTGCCGGCCTGCGGGCCGGTGCCCCGGAGGCGTTCGACGCCGCGTACGCGGCGCACAAGGATATCGTCTACCGGTTTCTCCTCGGTCTCTGCCGGCAGAGGGCATTGGCCGAGGACCTGTTCCAGGAGACGTGGCTGCGTCTCGCCCGCCACGCGCCCGGCCTTCGGCCCGACACCAACCTGCGGGCTTGGTTGTGTACGGTGGCCCGCAACCTGTACCGCAGCCACGCGCGCTGGGCCCTTCTGGATGTTCGCGCGCTGGCCGCGCTCGAGCGGTGGTGGTACCTGGAAGCGGCGCCCGCGCCCGAGGATCGTCTGACCGCGGCGGCGGCGCTGTCGCGGCTCGCGACGGCCTTCGCCGATCTCCCGCCGGCGTTTCGCGAGGTGTTGTTGCTGGCGGTCGGCGAAGGCCTGCCGCAGGAGCAGGTGGCCCGCGTTCTCGGGATCTCACACGATGCGGTTCGGCAGCGGCTCGCGCGGGCCCGTGGGGCGCTGGCCAGCCGGGTTTCCCTGGAGGACGGAAGATGGAACGGGACGATCTCCTCGACGATTTGAAACATGCGCTGGCGGCTCCGCCCCTCGATCCGGGCGTGGATGCGCGCGTTCGGGGGCTCGCGCACCAGGTCCTGGCGAAGAACCGGCGGGGGTCCCGGTCGCTGACGCGCGCCCTCGTTCGCTTCGCGACGCCGACCGCCGTCGTATCGGCGATCGCGGTCTATCTGGGCTGGGTCGCTCGTTTTCTGGTCGTTCTGTCGCGCTGACATTCGGACATCCGCATCGCCCGGGGACAGAACCGGAAGTGTCGCGCCGTTCCTCAGAAAACTGATGCGGGCGGCTCGGTACAGATGAGAGAATCGGCCCCGTCATCCGTTTTCGCGCTGGCACGAATCCTGATGGTGCCTCGGAGTGGAGGAGTCAGAAATGCCCGGATCGCCGACCGACCGACCCAAATATCTGGTCTGCGCCCGGGCGCTCGCCCTCGTCTCGGGGCTGGCCGCGGGTGCGAACGGCTGTGGCAGCACATTGCCCGGCGGCCCGACCGACGGCGGGCCGAAGGACGGCAGCCAGGATCTGGTCTCCGTGCCGTATGACGGCGGCGTCGTGGGTCTCCGGATCAACCCCGACGCCAGCGCGGCCTACGACGGCGGCATCATGGGGAGCCTACCTAATCCCGACGCGCAGGCCGGCTCGGACGCTCAGACCACCCCCTACGACGGCGGCTTCTTTGGCGTCCGGATCAACCCCGACGCGCACTAGAGCTGACGGCGGCGCGACCGATCTCGGTGCCGTCGCGTCAGCCGAAACTGCCGGAGGCTGGATGGCGGTCGAGGCCGAGCGGCGGCGCCGCCGGCCGGCGCCCGCTCGGCGGCGGTCGGCGACGTTCGATCCCGGGCCGTATGCGCCCGAGGCGCTGACCCGGGCGCGCCACCTGTGGACCGTGCGGGCCACCGCCGAGCACGGGTCGGCGTTGATCTTCGCCGGCCTCCTGCCGTTCGCTCTTGAGGCCCGGGTCAACCTCGACACGCAGACCATCCTCGTGGGGATGGCCGAGGACGAGCTGCGCCACGCGGCGATCTGCACCGCCGTCGCGCGCCGCCTCGGGGGCGACCCTCCGCCGGCGGCGCCGGCGCCGATACCGCGCAGCGCGCGTCCCATCGAGGAACAGTTTCTGTGTCACGTCATCTACGGCAACTGCCTGACCGAGACGGTGAACACCGCCCGCCTGGTCGACGCGGCCGAACAGGCGCGCGATCCATTCATGCGAGCCGCGCTGCTGGAGCTCCTCGCCGACGAGATCCGCCACGCCAAGTTCGGCTTCGTCCTGTTGGCCGACTGGGCGTCCTGGATCGAAGCGCATCCGGAGACGCGACAGGCGATCGATCGGTTTCTTCCCGAGGCGTTCGCGGCCCTCGAGCGGACGTTGTCGGGCGTGGGCGCGTCGCGCGCGGGGTTCGGAGCCGACGACCTCGCCCTCGGCAGCCCAGATCCCGCACGTCTGGCGGAGGTTTTCTACCGCACCGTGGAAGAAGCGGTCCTCCCCGGATTGCAACGCGCGGGCTTTGCAGCCTCGGCAGCCTGGCAGGCTCGCCCGGGCCGGGCCGGCGCCTAGTCCGCTCTTCGGCCCCGGGGACGTCGAGCGCTTGCTAAGCTCCAAACACCGATGACCTCGGACGCCCGTGACTTTTCCAGCATCAGCCCGTCCGCCAAGTCGTTGCTGATCATCAAGTCGCAGACGTCGATCCCCTTCGCCCGCGACGCCGCCCGGCTGGCCTTCGGGGCGGAGCGCGTCGAGGCGGCGCTGGCGGAGATGCGCCGCGAGCCCATCACCGGACTGCGCCTGCAACATTTCGAGAGCCGGTACCGGAGCCTCGACACGCTGTTGGCGGAGACCGGCCTGCCCCGCGTGCTCGAGCTCGGGGCCGGGCTTTCGTTCCGGGGCCTCGACCTGGCGCGGCGCGCGGGAATTCATTACCTCGACACCGATCTCCCCGCGATCTCGGCGCTGAAGGCCGATCTGGTCGCCCAGCTCCACCCCGGGCCGCTCGCCGGTGAGCTGGAGGTGCTGGCGCTCGATGCGCTGGATCCGCTCGCCTTCCGAACCGCCGCGGCCCGCCTGGCGCCGGGCCCGATCGCCGTCGTCAACGAAGGCCTCCTCGTCTATTTGGACGATGCCGAGAAGAGCCGGTTGGCGGCGAACATCCGAGACACGCTCGGCCACACCGGTGGTGTCTGGATGACGGCCGACGTGTACGTGCGCGGCCCGGCCGATCGCCGCCCGTCACTCGGCGCGCGAGGGCAGGCGTTCTTGGACCTGCACCGCGTCGAGCAGAACAAGTTTGCCAGCTGGGAAGCCGCTGCGAGCTTCTTCACCGGCGAAGGCTTCGTCATTCGCCGCCGGCTCGCCCCGTCTGACGACCCGCAGCACGTGCGCGAGTCCTGGGTGCTGGCGTTGCCGTCGGCTTAGATCGGCTTGGATCGGCCTTCCGTGAAGGTTTTGGGTCGCCGCTGCCCTTGCCCTAGAGCGAGCGCAAAACCGACCGGCAGTCCCCACTGGAGGTTCGATCGTCATGACGTCTCATCTCGCGCGCAGGTGTCTTTTCACCATCGGCCTGGCCTCTCTCGTCGCGGCATGCGGCAGCGATCCGATGACGGGCGGCTCCGGGACTGGGGGCTCGGGAAACGGCGGCGTGACCGGCTTGGCGGGTCGAGCTGCGACCGGGGGCACGGGGGGCGCCGGCGGCTCGACCTCGACCGGTGGAACCGTTGGTAGCGGTGGCGTCACCTCCGCCGGAGGGGCCACCGCGACGGGCGGCTCGTCGTCGGGCGGCGGTGTGACAGGCGCGGCCGGTGTGACAGGCGCGGCCGGTGTGACAGGTTCGGCCGGCGTGACAGGCTCGGGCGGCGTCGCAGGCTCGGGCGGCGTGAAGGGTTCGGGCGGCGTCACCGGATCGGGCGGCGTGAAGGGTTCGGGCGGCGTCACCGGATCGGGCGGCGGCGTGGCTGGGACCGGCGGCACGCACGCCTCGGGTGGTACGACCGGCTCGGGTGGCGCAGCGGGCTTGGGCGGTGACACCGGATCGGGCGGCACCACAGGCGCAGGCGGAGCCGCCGGGAAGGGGGGCTCGACCGGGGCCGGCGGCTCGACGCATGTGGGAGTTTGGAATGTGATGCCTCTCGGCGATTCGGTCACCGAGTCGACCTGCTACCCGCAGATAACCTACGAGCAACTGAAGGCGGGCAATCATTCGAATTTTCAGTTCGTGGGAACGGAAACCAGCAACCAATCTTGCGGAAGCGGCGCGCCAGCCACCGTCAAGGACGAGGGACATGCCGGGTACGGCGTGACCTATCTGCCCATGAACAGCACCCGAGGCGCCTGCACCAAGACCACCGGGTGTGGGAGCTACGCGGAGCTGCAGACCTGGGCCGCCGAGAGGCCCGACATCGTGCTGATGCACTTCGGTACCAATGACGTGTGGGACGGAATAGCCACCTCGACCATCCTATCCGCCTACCTGGCGGTGATCGCCGAGTTCCGCAAACAGAATCCCAACGTCATCTTCTTCGTATCGAAGATCATAAAACTGGATCCCTCCGGCTGCGGAAGCTGCCTGACCAACGTGGCCGCTCTCGCCGCGGCCGTCACCCCGAGCTGGGCCTCGACCAACTCCACGGCGACCTCGCCCATCCACATCATCGACCACTACGACAGCAGCTTCGATCCCACCAACACCGCCGACAGCTCCGACGGGGTTCATCCCACGCCGGCCGGTGCCACGATCATGGCGACCGTCACCACCAACGCCATCGTCGCGAGCGGATACTTCTGACGCCTGCAAGACCGCGCCGTCTCAGGCGTTTCTAGCTTCCTTCGCCCGCCACTTTCGGTGGCGCCCGGCCCGTTCAACAGGATCGCGTCACAAAATAGCCGCCAATCCGCCTCGGAGGCGGATCGTGCTTACCATCGCGGGCTTGACCAGCTTCGAAGTGGACAACCCAAGCAGTTCTGAGGCGGCCGATGCCAACCTAGACGTTCGACACGCGGAGTCTCTGCTGAAAGCGGGGGCCTTACAGCGCGCGATCTTCAACAGCGCCAACTTCTCGAGCATCGCCACCGACGCGAAGGGCGTCATCCAGATCTTCAACGTCGGCGCCGAGCGCATGCTGGGCTACACGGCCGCCGAGGTGATGAACAAGATCACGCCGGCCGACATCTCCGATCCGCAGGAAGTGATCGCGCGCGCCAAAGCGCTGAGCGTCGAGCTCGGGACCACGATTGCGCCAGGCTTCGAGGCCCTGGTGTTCAAGGCCTCGCGCGGGATCGAGGACATCTACGAGCTGACCTATATCCGCAAGGATGGGAGCCGTTTCGGGGCGGTGGTGTCCGTGACGGCCCTGCGCGACGAGCAGGACGCCATCATCGGCTATCTGTTGATTGGCACCGACAACACCGCTCGCCAGCAGGTCGAAGAGGAGCGAAAGAAGCTCGATCAGCGGCTACGCGACCAGCACTTCTACACGCGCTCGCTCATCGAATCCAACATCGACGCCCTGATGGCCACCGATCCGCGCGGGATCATCACCGACGTCAATAAACAGACCGAGGCCCTCACCGGCTGCACGCGGGACGAGCTGATCGGGGCGCCCTTCAAGAACTACTTCACCGATTCGAGCCGGGCGGAGGCGGGCATCAACCGCGTGCTGGCCGAAGGCAAGGTCACCAACTACGAGCTCACGTCGCGCGCCAGGGATGGCAAGGAAACGACGGTGTCTTACAATGCGACGACGTTCCACGATCGCGATCGGAGGTTGCAGGGCGTGTTCGCCGCCGCGCGCGACGTGACGGAGCTCAAACGCTACGAGCAAACGCTGCATCAGAAGAACGTCGAGCTGGAATCCTCGAGCCGTATGAAATCCGAATTCCTCGCGAACATGTCACACGAGCTGAGGACGCCGCTGAACGCCATCATCGGTTTCTCCGAGGTGCTCAGGGACGGCCTGATGGGGGACATGACCGATCAGCAGCGGGGGTTCATCGGCGACATCTTCAGCAGCGGTAACCATCTGCTGTCGCTGATCAACGATATCCTCGACCTCTCCAAGGTGGAAGCCGGCACGATGATGCTCGATTTGGAGTCGGTGCCGGTATCGTCCTTGTTCTCGAACAGCCTCTCCATCATCAGGGAGAAAGCTGCGGCCCGGCACATCCGCCTGGCCGTCGATGCCGCCGAGGAGCTGGGTTCCTTTCAGGCGGACGCGCGCAAGGTCAAACAGATTACGTATAACCTCCTATCCAATGCCGTGAAGTTCACCATCGAGGGCGGCGAGGTGACCCTGCGGGTTGGCCGCGTCCCGCGCGCCGAAGTCGGCCAGCTATCGGGCTCCTGGCCGGGCCGGACCTTCCCGTTGGCCGACAACGAGTTCTCAGAATTTATCAAGATTAGCGTCCGCGACAGCGGCATCGGCATCTCGCCGGAGGGGCTGCAGCATCTGTTCAAGCCTTTCAGTCAGATCGACAGCGGCCTGGCGCGGAAATACGAGGGTACGGGACTGGGTTTGGCCATGGTCAAGCTCCTGGCCGAGTTGCACGGCGGCGCGGTGGCGGTGGAAAGCGAAGTGGGCAAGGGCTCGT
>OCTA010000147.1_pt1 | contig 66700 bp, 61 predicted proteins | sample 1538991 | NCBI WGS metagenome assembly OCTA01 (sample SAMEA3539302, study PRJEB22396) | soil metagenome | biome: tundra; feature: field; material: soil | place: USA | collected 2010-05 | depth 0.15 m
TCGCCGAAGATTCCTTGTCACCTTTCCATCCCCCGGAGGGCAATAGACCCAGCAGACCCTCGCTAGACTCGTTCTCCCGCGATCTGCGCTTGGTGTTTCGCCACCCCATTTGCGACCAAGGTTTCATCGGCACCGCTCTCCTGGCATTCGCGCTCTGGCCCGACGCCGATGTCGCCAGGATCGCTGTGGCCAATTCAGTGCTGATTTGGCCACTGCCCATCGCGCGCCAAGCAGCAAGCAGACGGCCCGCTGGCTGGACTTCGAAGCCGTCGCGGCTTTCCCATCGAATAGCCACTTGGGCCCTATCAGCTTCGGCTTCATACAATTTGCTGCGGTGCATAACTCGCTCGCCCGTGCCTTTTGAAGACAAGCTTCAACTGAAGACGGTGTACGCCGAATCTCTGAAGTCGCCGTATGAATTCGCCACGCAAGTGGGATGCATTGCCCCGGAATGTGAACAGGGGTCAATCCCACACCCTCACACACGGAGGGATACCACTACGGATCGACTAGTGCGGGGAGAAGGCCTGTCTTGTCCGGCGATTCCAACGCACTTTCCGGGGATTTTATGGGGATCTTTGGCGACCACTTGAGCCATTCCTTGTCAGGTTCAGATGCGAGATTAAACTGGGCGCTATCCGCGGCGGGGGGCGCGAGTGGGCTGGCGTCAGGGGTAGCAAATGCCACGCCGCCGGTAACCAGCGATTCGAGCGAGGTGTCCTTTAGCTCGGCCCCGAACAAGCTTACCTTAAAGGAGAAGCCTCCGGTGTTCCAGAACCTGGAATTGGTTCGCACCAAATCCGCATAGGGAGCCTCAACGTGTACGCGGACGAGCACTGCGGTTGAATCCCCGGAGAGCCGGCTGGCCTCCACCGCGCCCACCTTTAGTTCGCGATAGAAGACGGGGGCGCCGGATGTAAGCGAGCCGAGCTTGTCGCACTGCAGGATGAAGGACCGGCCCTGGTCGGTGACGTTTGGAGGCGGCGTCTTGTCAAGGCCCCTGAACTGCTTCGCGGGAGGCCCGCTGCCGGGCAGTACGTTTAGGTGCACGCCGCTGACGAGAGTTTCGAGTCCATGAACGCCGGAGAAGCCGATCTCCGGGCGCACGATCCAGAACTGCGCTCCGGTACGGGCGAGCGCCGCCGCGTTCCTATCGAGGCGCAGTCGCAGGCTGACGCCGTCCAGGCCCGGTTTCAGCTCGACCTTCTCGACCTTGCCTGCCGAAACCCCCTTATACTCGAGCGTGGTCTTTCGGGCCTCGACGCCCGAGCCATCGGCAAAATCGATCGTTATCTCGGGGCCGCGATTGTACAATTCGCGATAGCCCATCCATGCGCCAATCACCAATGCCACCAAGGGAACAACCCAGATAAGCGGAAACGTCGGCGCACGGGAGACTTTTGGAGCGGGTAGGGAGTTCACGGTCGGGATGTGTTGGGGGAGACCTTCGCGGGCGTGGGCCAGAGAACGCGGGGGTCGAACGCATGTGTGGCAAGCACGGTGAGCACCACAGCGGCCGCGAACGCGACAATTCCGCTGCGGGCCTGCACGGACGAGAATTCGCCGAATTGCACCAGTCCCGTGAGGAAGGCTGCGAGGAAAACGTCGAGCATCGACCAGCGCCCCACAAAATCGACGACGGCAAAAGTCCGCGTCAGCCGGCGCGAATCGTGGGGGCAGCCATGGCGCACGCTCAGCAGCAGCCAGCCGAGGCCCGCAAGCTTGAACAAAGGAATGCAGATGCTGGCAGTAAACACGATAGTCGCGATCACCCACAGGCCTTGGCGCCACAACTCGACGGTCCCGGAAAAGATCGTGTCGCTACGGTTGTAGCCGGAAGTCTCGGTGCTCAATACGGGAAGCAGGTTGGCGGGCACGAGCATCACGGCGGCGGCCACAGCCAGCGCGGCGGCGGTGGAATTGCTCTTAAACCTGACTGGCGAAAAACGAAGGTTCATGGCGCTGCATCAGTCCTGCAAGGAACAGGGGCTGGGTCACACAATTCGGAATTGAAGCTGCGCTGCGCGAGCACGAGGGAGACGGCCATCGCACAATAGCACCAGAAGCCGGGTCCGACCGTGAGATCGACCAGGCCTCCCAGCTTTATCAGGGCGATAAGCACCGCCAGCACCTGCACCTCGGGAAACGCCCAATGCTCTAGGATGTGGACGATGCGAGGCAGAGACGGGATGTTGACCGTGTGCCATTTCAAGCATGCCGGAACGTGCAGAACCGCCATGGCGCCAAGGAGGGCCACTGGCAGGAGCGCGCCACAGAGGAAGACAAGAACGGCCAGCGTACGCATGCCATTGTCCCACAGGGCGCCGACGCCCGTGAATAGACGGCAGACCCGCTCGTCGCCCAGCTTGCCCGCGATCACGAACGGCAGTAGGGCTGCGGGGAGCGCGAGAATCAGGCCCGTGATCGAGAAGACGAGCGCAGCTTCCGGCCCGAATCGCCCTTCCGTGGCCATCACCGTGCTGCAGCGCGCGCACAGCGCCCTTTCTCCCGGCGCGAGGCGGATCGGCCGATGTTTGTGGCCGCACAAACGGCATGTAAGATTCACATCGCTGCCCATAGTGGGATCGGGTTGTCCCAGATTATGACCCCTGGACCGCTGCGGCGGTAGTAGGTGTAACCCCCTCCCGGGCCTGTCCGATGTCGCCTTGGGAGCCGGATTCGCGGCCGCCGTTGGTTCACAATCCCATCGACTGCATCCGCCCGGTGGTCCGCCGCAGGGACTTGGAACTCAGAAGTTGCGTCTCAATCTTGGAGGCGCCGGTTGACCCTCCAGGCGAAAACCTGGCGAGCCTTGATTCAAAGGGGAGTCCAGACTCGGATGGGGTTCCCCAACAAATGAATAGTTCGCTCTTTGAGGGCCACAATAGACTGCCTTGCCATTCAAGTGGCTGTGGAAGTCTGGGCGGGTTTGGACGCTATTTCCGGTCCATGTGGACGCGAAAGTGATCCATTACCAGAAGGATGCCGGCGATCAATGCGAGCAGTCCGGTGACCCAGATTGGGATGGACAGCCCGAAAAGGAGATTGAGGCCGAAAACGATGAGGAATAGCGCGAGAAAGAGGTGGGCCATGAGCGATGTGGTTGGGAATTCCATTCAGATCCGGTTTGTGATCACCAGGACGAGGAGAATAAGCAGCAGGAGGCCGAGGCCGCCGCTGGGGTAATAGCCCCAACTGCGGCTGTGCGGCCACGTTGGCAGAGCGCCGAGCACGAGAACGAAGAACACTATCAAGAGGATGAATCCGAGACTCATGGCTTTCCTTGTGAGGGCGGGGGGGCGAGGGCGCCAGCCGCCGCCGTACGCAGTCGGACTTCCGGGATGGAAGTCGTTGCTTCTTTCGCGGCTAACGTAGCAGATGCGGCGATGCGGCGCTATGGGGTGTTGGCCTGACGGCGCACGTTGGTTTCGTGAGCTTGAACGGATCGCTCTGGTCGAACCACCCCAGAGTCGGGTTGGACGATGAGGGGCGAGCGAGAGAGATCGGCGTCGTCGGCTTCCAGGCAGCGGTAGGCCTTGACCGGGGGTGGCGTCGCCGACCGGCAGCCTCGATTGTTTGGGAATCTGGCTCCGGCATTTTGCGGCGTTCGCGCTCGGAGCATGAGGGTTGGTTAGTGCCCCATTTCCGTGAGAACACCCGCGATATAGGCTTCATGCATGGCGCATATGCTCGTCAACCGCGCTTCCATCGCCCCGCCTGCGGCGACGGTTTCAACCCCAGCCCCCCCATGAACCGTTCGCCAATCTCTTCGCGCCACGTTTCCCCAATTCACGCTGGTATTTCTCGCCCTGGCGATCGCCAGCAGCCGGAGGCGGTGACGGCTGCGCAAATAGACGGGCTGTGCCGGGACCGCTCTTCCCCGTCCCCGCTCTCGACAATTCGCCCGTCTCTGGGGTAGATTCGGCGTCCGGTGTCCACGAGTCAGCGTTTATCCTTTCGCTTTATAGCCTTTGGCCGAAGGCGGATATCCTTGCAGGGAATGTGGCAAAATCGTGGCAATCGTTCGGCTGCAGAAGGGAGCTTGCCTTGAAGATAGTTCACGCGGCGAGTGAACTGTACCCCTATATGAAGACGGGGGGCCTTGCGGACGCCGTCGGGGCGCTAACCGGAACCTTCGCGGACATGGGCCACGAAGTATCGGCCTTCCTGCCCGGGTACCGTGATGCGCTTGCTCACCCGGCCGCGGCGGGCGCGGAGCGTAAGTATCGGCTGAAGATCGAGATGGGTGGGCAGTACCTCTCGGGGGACGTGCTGGCGTTCTCCCCGAGGAGGAACCTGACCGTGTATCTGGTCTGCCGGGACGAATTCTTCGACCGGAGCAACCCCTATGGCAACGGGGACCGGGACTACGAGGACAACGCGGACCGGTTCATCTTCTTCTGCAAGGCCGTCGTCGAGACCATCCGCCTCGGCGAGCTTGGGGCGGACATCGTCCACATGCACGACTGGCAGGCGGCGCTGCTGCCGCTCCTGCTGAGGGAGGCCGAGCGGCGTTTCGGGACGACGCTGGCGATGAAGACCGTCTTCACCGTCCACAACATCTCCTACCAGGGGCTGTTCCCAGAGGCCTCCTTCCAGAGAACCAACCTCCCCGAGGAGATGTTCAGCAAGGACGGTCTGGAATACTACGGGCAGGTGAACTTCCTGAAGGGCGGGATCATGTTCGCGGACCGGGTGACGACCGTCAGCCCCCGGTACGCGAAGGAGATCCAGACCCCGGAGTTCGGCTGCGGGCTCGAGGGCGTCGTCCAGACGCGCGCCGACGACCTTTCCGGGCTGATCAACGGCGTGGACACGGCGGTCTGGAACCCCTCGACCGACGCGATGATTCCCGCGAATTATTCGGCGGCGAGCCTGGCCGGGAAGCGCGACTGCCGCAACGCGCTCCTCAAGCAGTGCGGATTCGACCCCAATTCCAACACCCCCATATTCGGGATGGTCTGCCGCCTTTTCGAGCAGAAGGGCATCGACCTGGTGCTCGAGAACTCCGCCTTCTTCACCGGCAGGGACTGCCGGCTGGTGGTCCTGGGGACGGGCGACAAGCGGATGGAGCGGGATTTTCGCCGCCTGGCGACGGAGTTTCCCAGGAGGATCTTCATGTGCGCGAAGCTCGACGAGCCGATGAGCCATCTCATCGAGGCGGGGAGCGACTTTTTTGTCATGCCGTCCCTCTTCGAGCCGTGCGGGCTGAACCAGATGTATTCGCAGGTGTACGGGACCGTCCCGATCGTGAGCCGGGTGGGGGGGCTCGTGGACACGGTCCGTGACGCCGACGAGGACCCGGCGGGCGGCACGGGCATCATGTGCGAGCCCAATGCGGCGGCGCTCCGCGACGCGCTCGAGCGGGCGTTAAAGCTTTTTGGCAACAAGCCGCGGTACGCTGCGATCCAGCAGCGGTGCATGGCCCGCGACTTCAGCTGGAAGACTGCGGCGCTTGCCTACGAGGCGTTGTACCGCGACTCGCTGTGACGCCACCGCGCGCCCGGACCCGGCGGGATTCCGCTTCATGGAGGGGCGCAGCACCCGGGAAGTGCGGGGGAGGCTCGCGGGCCTCAGCGCCCATGCGCCTGCGTGCCACTGGTATACGGTCCCAGTTCGGGATGTCTTGCCCTTTCGCGGCACATAATTGGGATTTCGCGATGAGCCACGAGAGGCTGGCCAGAAACCAATGAAGATACTCATCGCCGGAGCATCGGGATTGGTCGGCCGCGCCACGGCGGCGGTGCTCAGGGATGACGGCCACGAGGTGCTTCGCCTTGTCCGGCGCGCCGCCTCCTCCCCAGACGAGGTGACCTGGGATCCCGCGGCGGGCGAGCTGCCAGTCGAGGCGTGCAGGTCCGCGGAGGCGATCATCAATCTTTGCGGCGCAAGCCTCGCGGCGGGGCGCTGGACGCAGAGGAGGCGCGGGGAGATCCGGGCCAGCCGCATCGACCCGACGCGCGCCATCGCCAAGGCGTTTGGCGGGACGGTTTCCGACGGCCCCCGGCCGCGCGTGCTCGTGAACGCGTCGGCCATCGGCTTCTACGGGGACCGCGGTAATCTGGAGGTGGATGAGTCGAGCGCGCCGGGAAAAGGGTTTCTGGCTGAGCTCTGCCGCGATTGGGAGGGCGCCGCGATGGAGGCGGCTGGCCTTGGGGCGCGCGTGGTCTGCGTCCGGTTCGGGGTCGTCCTGTCGCGCGAGGGCGGGCTCTTGCCGCGGATCGTGCCCTTCTACCGGGCGGGCCTGGGGTGTCCCCTCGGCACGGGCCGCCAGTGGATGAGCTGGATCGCGCTTGAAGACGCCGTCGGAGTCATCCGGTTTGCGATAGGAGAGGACTGGCTTTCGGGGCCGGTGAACGCGGTCTCGCCGATGGCGGTCATGAATTCGGGCTTCACAAGGGCGCTCGGCCGCATTTTTGGGCGTCAGTTGTCCGCGCCGATTCCACCGTTCATCCTCCGGCTCGCGATGGGGCCGATGGCTGACGAGACGGTCTTGTCCAGCACCCATGCGCTCCCCACCAAGCTCCTGAGCTCGGGCTATCCGTTCCGATACAGGAGTCTGGAGGATGCTCTTTATCAAGCGCTTGCCATGGAGAAGGGCGAGGCCTGAGAGCCAAAATCATGCTTTCCATCAGAAGGGGCATCCGTATGTTCATCCTTTCTGATGGAGAAAACCCTCATTATTTTTAAGCCGGACTGTATGGACAATCGGCATGTTGGAAACGTGCTCGACCGCTTTGAGAAGGCGGGTTTCTCGATTGTCGGATGCAAGATGGTGCGGCTCGGCCCCAAGGTCCTCCACGAGCACTACGCCCACGTGGCGAGCCTGCCGTTCTATCCCGAGATCGAGAAGTTCATGAGCTCGCGGCCCGTGATCGTCATGGCGCTGGAGGGACAGTCGGCGGTCCGGAAAGTGCGCGACCTGCTGGGCCCCACGGATTCGCGCAAGGCGCCCAAGGGGACCATCCGCGGCGACTTCGGGGCCGACATGATGCGCAACGTTGTGCACGCGTCCGACAGCGTCGAGAACGCAGAGATCGAGGTCGCGCGCTTCTTTGGGCCGGGGGAGACATTCGGCGCCTAGTTTGAAGGGCTGTTTGGCCTGCTGCCCGGGGGCATGGTCCGCCCAGTCCATGGGAGCCTACCGGGGGCGCCCGGGGGGAGGCGAGCGCGGCCGCGCCCCCATGCCATTAGCATTGTTGAGGGACGGCTTGCGGGCATAACTCTTCCGACCGATATGCAAATAGCCATCACAGGCGGGTGCGGGTTCCTTGGGCACCGGCTCGCCCGAGCGCTGCTTGCGGATCCCCGCGTCGAGCGCCTTGTCCTGGCGGACGTGGCCCCGGCCCGGCCCTTCCCAGAGGATGCCCGGGTCGCGCTCCTCAGGGCGGATCTCTCCCAGGCAGGAATGGCGGAGTCAGTCGCGGAGGGAGCCGACGTCATCTTCCATCTCGCCGCGGTCCTGAGCGGCCAGGCCGAGGCGGATTTCGACCTCGGCATGAGCGTCAACGTGGACGCCACCCGGCGGCTGCTCGAGGCAGCCCGGGCCGGGGGCCGGCGGCCGCGGTTTGTATTCGCGAGCTCCCTCGCCGTGTTCGGGCCGCCATTGCCGCCGGTGATCACCGACGATACGGCCGTGCACCCGCATTCATCCTACGGGGCCGGAAAGGCCGTTGGGGAGCTGCTGGTCGCCGACTACAGCCGCCGGGGCTACGTCGACGGCCGGGTCGTACGGCTGCCGACCATCTGCGTGCGGCCCGGCAGGCCCAACGCCGCTGCGTCGTCGTTCGTGAGCGGGATCATCCGAGAGCCCCTCCATGGCGAGAGCGCCGTCTGCCCAGCGGGCCCGGACCTCGAGCTCTGGCTCTCGTCGCCGCGCGCGGCGATTCGGAACCTGGAGCATGCCGCGTCCCTGTCTGGGGAGGCGCTTGGGCCGAACCGTATCATCAATCTTCCGGGCATCACGGTGACGGTGGCTGAGATAGTGGCCTCGCTTGGGCGCGTGGCCGGGCCGGAGGTCGCCGCGCGGGTTGTCTTCAGGGAGGATCCGGTCGCGCGCCGGATTGTCTCGAGCTGGCCCGCCCGCTTCGACGTTAAACGGGCGCTGGAGCTCGGCTTCAGCCAGGACCGGGAGTTCGAGGCCCTGATCCGCGAATTCCTGGAGGACGAAGCGGCTGAGAAGGCCGGCAGGGCATCGTAGCGATCATGTCGCGCAGGGGCTCCCCGAATCGAGTTGAGTCCCCAATACGCTTTGGACAGATACGGCACATCGCATGGAGATCGATCGCCGCCAGTTTCTCGTGATGTCCGGAGCGGTGGTGCAGGGCAGCGTCCTGGCCAGCCTGGGGGCGCGGACCCTGCTGGGAGGCATCGCCGACTCGTCAGGCCGCGCGGAGCCACCCTGGCACCAGCAGATCCGGCGGATCGGCCAGCTCAATTTCAACGAGCGCGACCCGGTGGAACTCGATATAGAGGCATGGGCCGACTACTGGGCCGGCCTCTCGGTCGATGCGGTGCTGGTGAGCGTCACGGGCATCCTTGCGTTCTATCCCACGCAGGTGCCCTTCCACCGGCGAAGCAAGTTCCTCGGCGACCGGGACCTCTTCGGCGCCTGCGCGGCGGCGGCGAAGAAGCGGGGCATGAAAGTGATCGCCCGCATGAGCCCCGACCTCAACTGGGAGGAGGCCCTGAAGCCCCATCCGGAATGGTTCATGCGCGACGCCAGCGGGGGCTTTCTCCCCCACGCCGAGGAGCCGCGCCTCTACCGCACCTGCACGTTTTCAAGCTATTTCACCGAATACGTGCCCGCGATCATGCGCGAGGTCCAGGCCCGCTACGACGTCGACGGGCTCTTCACGAATGCCTGGCCGCCGCTCGACGGCCTGCCGGTCTGCTACTGCGACGAGTGCCGCAAGCTGGCCACGCCCAAGTCGCCGGAATACTGGGGCCAATTCAACGAGCGCGTCGCCTACCTGTGGAGGTTCTACGACAAGATAGCCAAGGAGAAGAAGCCGGAGAACCTCTTCTTCGCCAACCTCGGCGGCGGCATCCGCGCCACTCCGAACCTGAGGCGGCTCGCGGAAGTCTGCGAGTGGTTCAACTGCGACAACCAGGGTCGCGGCGGCGAAGGGGCGCCGATCTGGGGCGCGGCGCAGCAGGGGAGGGTGGCGACCGCGGTCATGAAGGGGCGCACGGTCACCAACGTCACGGGGGCCTGGTCGACCTGCGGCGCCGTGCGCTGGCGGAACGTGGCCAAGTCCAGGGCCGAGGCCGAGATCTGGATGGACCAGACGGCCGCCAGCGGCATGACCATCTGGTACCACTGGGTCGGCGCGCAGAGTGGACTCGGCGAGGACCGGCGCTGGCAGCAGATCGGCCGCCGGTACATGGACTGGCTGAAGCGCCATGACCTCCATTTTGAGCGGCGGCGCACCGTGGCGAACGTGGGGGTGGTCATGGGGCAGCGCTCCCATTTGTTCTACACCCCGCCGGGCGAGGGAGGGATGCAGCAGTTCACGGACGGGCTTTACTACGCGCTCCTCGAGGGCCGATTCCTGTTCGACTTCGTGCATGAGGACGACCTGGGCCCCGAGACGGTCGGCCGGTATTCCGCGCTCCTGCTGCCCAATATCGCCTGGCTGAGCGACGCCCAGTGCCGGCAGCTTCGCGATTACGTGGCCGCGGGCGGCTCGCTCATGGCCTCGTTCGAGACGGCGATGTTCGACGAGAACGGCCGCCGCAGGGAGAATCCGGGGCTGGCCGACATCTTCGGCATCGAGTCGGCCGGGCCGGTGGCCGGCCCCAACGGCAACGGCTTCTACGCCCGCATCGAGCGCCCGCACGAAATCCTGGCGGGCTTCGACGACACGGGCTGGATTCCCGGCGGCGCCTATCGCCTCCCGGTGAGGGCGGCGGGCCAGCCGGTGCTGTCGGTCGTCCCCGCCTACACGGCATATCCGCCGGAGCTCTCCTACGCCCCCGTTTCCAGGACCGACGAGCCGGCGGTCATCGTCCGCGAGAGCGGCGGCAGCCGGTTGGTCTACTTTCCCGGCGACCTCGAGCGCTCGGCCTGGCGCTCGGGGCACACGGACCTGAGCCGCCTGATCCAGAACTCGGTGGCCTGGCTGATTCGCGGGAAGCAGCCGGTCACTGTCGAAGGCGAGGGCGTCATCGAATGCTTCGCCTGGGAGACATGGTCGGGGTTTGCCGTGCACCTGCTCAACTATACGAACCCCAACATGCACCGCGGCTGGCTTCGGCGCCATTACCCGATCGGCGAGCAGAAGGTAAGGATGGCCATCCCGCCGGACCGCCGGGTGGCGCGGGTCGAACTCCTGCGCGCGGAGCGCGACATCCCGTTTCGCCAGGACGGGGGCACCGTTGAGTTCACCATCCCCCGGATCGCGGACTACGAGGTGGCTGCGCTCTACGCGTGACCGTCTTTCGCTGCCTCCAGCGCCGAGCTGGCACTCAGAAGAGCCCGAGCAGTTGCGCGGGATCCAGCCCGAACCAGACGATCAGGCCGGCGGCCGCCACCAGCGTGAGCGCGGTCGTGCGCGGTACCCTGATCGGGCGCGCGTCCGCAGCGGGGGCGGCGATCAGCGCCTGCTTCAGGACGATCAAATAATAATACAGCGCCACCGTGCTGAGCGCGATCGCCAGAATCGCGAGCCAGCCGGCCGGCCCCGCGACGCCTCCCAGGCGCAGCGCCGCCGCAAAGACCGTGAACTTGCCGAAGAATCCGGCGAGGGGCGGAATGCCGGCGAGCGACAGGATGAACACGGCAAGGCAGCCGGCGAGCAGCGGCGATCGGCGGTGGAGCCCGGCGAGATCGGTGATGTATTCGCAGCGGCCCCCCCGCTCCATCGCGGAGATCACGCCGAACGCGCCCACCGCGGCGAGGCCGTAGGTCGATGCATAATAGAACAAGGGCGCCGGCCCGGAGCGTCCCGCGGCCATGACGCCGAGCAGCAGGGCGCCTGCGTGTGCGATCGCGGAATACGCGAGCAGGCGGCGGAGGCTGGACTGAGCCAGCGCGGCAAGGTTCCCGAGAAGCAGGGACGCGGCCGAAACGACGGCCACAGTGGGGAGCCAGCCCGGCCCGAACGTCGGCGCGGCGACATTCCCTACCGCGGCGTGGAATCCCGGCCAGAGCAGGCGGGTGAAAAGCGTGAAGCCGGCGAGCTTGGAGGCGGATGCGATCAGTGCGGCGGAGGGGGTCGGCGCGCCCTGGTAGACGTCCGGCGCCCACAGGTGAAACGGAGCCGCCGCGACCTTGAAGCCGAAGGCGACCAGGACCATCACGAGCGCCACCATGAGGAGGGGGTCGGCGCCCTGCAGGGAGACCTGCGCCGCGATCCGGGGAAGCTCGATCGATCCGGTCACCCCGTAGATGAGGCTGAAGCCGAAGAGAAGAAACGCCGAGGCCATGCCGCCAAAGAGGAAATACTTAAGGGCCGCCTCCGCCGACTCGGGCCGCGCGCGGTCGAAGCCGGCAAGCACATAGAGCGAGAGGCTGGCGAGCTCCAGCGAGAGGAACACGAGGAGCAGCTGCTGCGCGGCGGCCATCAGCATGAGCCCGGTTGCCGCAAAGAGGACAACGGCGACGTACTCCGCAGGCTGGTGGGGCACGGCCGCTCCCCGCGCCACTCCGAGGGTCAGCAGCGTGAGCACGAGAACGCCGAGGCGGGTGGCGACTGCGAGATGGTCGAGCATCAAGACGCCTCCGAAGGCCGGGCCGCGCGGCCCCAGCCACACGTTCACGCCGGCCGTGAGAACCGCGAGGCTGGCGACCCAGAGGGCGAGGCGCAGGCGCTCGGCGGCGGCGTGGCGCCGGAAGACTGAGAGATCCAGGCCGAGCACGGCCACGGCGCCCACAACCAGCGCCGTCTCGGGCTTCAGGGCAAGAAAGAGTCCCGCGTAGTCCGGGTTCATGGCGTTCCGGCCTTCAGCGCCGCCTGCAGCAGCGGCGACTGGAGCGCCGGGTTGATCCAGTTGAGCAGCAGGTCCGGATTCAATCCGATCAGTACGGTTGCGGCTACAAGCAGCAGCGCACCCGCCTTTTCGGCCACAGTGATGGGCGCAAAGTGCAGCGCGTGGTCAGCCGGGCGGTCGCTGCCGGGCGGCTGCGGCTGCTCCACCGACCCGAAGAAACTGAGCTGGATAGCGCGGAGCGTGAATGCCGCGGCCACCAGCACGCCCAATGCGGCCACCGCCGCCCACGCTGGAGCCCTCTTCCACGCGCCAATCAGGATGGTCAGCTCGGCCGGAAATCCGCTGAAGCCTGGCAGGCCCATCGACGCGACGCCGGCCACGACGAAGACCGCGGCGGCAAAGGGCAGCAGCCGGTGCAGCGGCATGGCCCGCAGGTCGGCGAGCTTCCGGGTGTGCGTACGGTCGTAGACCATCCGGCCGACGACGGCGAAGAGCAGGCCGGCAATGACGCCGTGCGAGAACATCTGAAGCACGGCCCCGCTGACCGCTTGGGCGTTGGCGACGGCTATGCCGAGAAGGACGAAGCCCATGTGGCTCACGCTCGAATAGCCTATGACGAACTTAAGGTCCTCCTGCATCAGCGCCACGAGGCCGGCATAGACAATGCCGATCACGGCGAGCCAAGCGATGGGGGCCTGCCAATAGGCAAAACCCACCGGCGAGAGGGGCAGCGCCACGCGCAGGCAGCCGTAGGCGCCCAGCTTCATCACGACTCCGGCGAGCAGCATTGAGGCCGCGGTCGGGGCGGCCACATGGCCTGTCGGCGCCCAGGTGTGCAGCGGAAAGATGCCGGCGAGCGTGGCGAAGCCGAAGAAGACGAGCGCGAAGATGGCGATCTGCTGGTGCCGCGACAGGGCGGCGGTTGCCTGCGCAAGGTCCTCAAAGCCGAAGCCGTGGCCGCCGCCGGCCGCATAGGCCCACAGCAGCCCGGCCAGCACCATGCTGCTGCCCGCGAACGAATACAGCGCCAGCTTCATCGCGCCGTACTCCCGGTTCGTCGAGCCCCAGCCCGCGATCAGGAAGTACTTCGGGACGATGGCGACCTCATAGAAGACGAACAGCACGAGCGCATCCGCGCTCAGGAAGACGCCGTAGACCCCGGCCACCAGGGTGAGGAACAATGCGAAGAACTCGCCCGTGCGCTCCTCGATGTTCCACGAGAAAAGGACTCCCGCCGTCGCTGCGAGCCCGGTGAGAACGAGAAGCGTGAGGCTGATTCCATCGGCCGCGAGGTGGTAGCGCACGCCCATGGCGGGGATCCAAGGCGCGTCGACGAGCGTCTGCAGCCTCGGGCCGGGCACAAAACGAGTCGCTGCCAGCAGCGTGAGAACCCACGCCCCGGCGGCGGTAACGAGCGCGATCCACCGCGCGGTCCGGGCGGAGCGCATTCCGCCCGCCAGGGCGAGCAGCGCGCCGGCCGCCGAGAGGTAGAGGGTCCAGGGCAGCAAGCTCATGGCAGGTTCAAGTGATTGGCCCACATGGTTATAAGTGGGTTGAAGAGCATGGTCTGAAGCTGCGGCAGCACGCCGAGGATGACCATCAGGGCGATCAGCGGGCTGAGCACGGCAAGATCGAGGCGCCCAAGGTCGGCAAACTCCGCCGAAGCGGCCCCCGCGCGCGGCCCGTGAAACACCCGCTGCCAGAAGGTGATGAGGAAAAAGGCGGTGGCGAAGAGCCCGAGGCAGGCCACCGCCGCCGCCCACGGCACGAGGCCCCACACGCCGCGGAAGATCAGGAACTCGCCGACGAAGCCGTTGAGGCCCGGAAGCCCGAGGGACGAGAACATCGCGATGCCGCACAATCCGGCGAACACCGGCGCCGCGGTCTGCACGCCGCCGAAGCCACCAAGGTCGCGGCGGCCGCCGGCCCGGGTCTCTAGCACGCCGACGCAGTAGAACAGCGCGGCGGCCGAGAGGCCGTGATTGAACATTTGGAGCAGGGTGCCGCTCAGCGCGGCCGCCGCGGCCTCGCTTGTGAGCCCCGAGCGCCCGGTCGCCGAGGAAACGGCAAAGAGCGCGAGCAGGCAGTAGCTGACGTGGTTGACCGAGGAGTACGCGATCATCCGCTTCAGGTCGGTCTGGCGCATCGCGGCGAACGCACCCAGCACGGCGCCGCCGAGGGCAAGCCACACGAGCGGCACGGACGCGGCGTGCAACGGCCCAGGGAAGAGCGGCCAGAGCAGGCGGAGAAAGCCGTAGACACCCATCTTCGACATCACGCCCGTGAGGAACATCGACACGCCCGTCGGCGCCTCGGCGTAGGCCGGCGGCAGCCAAGTGTGGAAGGGGAAGAGCGGCACCTTGACAGCGAAGCCCAGGAACACACCGAGGAACACTGCGTGCGGCCAGAAACTGCCGAGCGTCGCCAGCTTGGCCCCGAGCGCACCGTTGGCGCCCAGCGATGCCAGCCGGACGAAGTCAAGGGTGCCCGTGGCGGCAAAGATCGCCACGAAGCCGAGCAGGAGGAACGCGCTCCCGCCGATGGTGTAGATCACGAACTGGTAGGCCGCGTGCGCGGCTCGCGGGCCGCCCCACAGCTTGATCAGGAAGTACGCCGGGATCAGGCTAAGCTCCCAAAAGATGAACCAGTGGAAGAAATCGAGCGCGAGGAAGACCCCGAGGGCGGCGCCCTGCAGGAGCAGGAAGAGCAGCCCGAAGAACCGCGGGTCGGGGATGTTGCGCCACGAAGCAAGCATGCAGGCGGGCGCCAGCAGCCCTGTGAGGAGAACGAGCAGCAGGCTCAGACCGTCAAGCCCGAGGTGGTAGTCGGAATTCAGGGCTCCGATCCAGCCGTGCCGCTCCACGAATTGATAGCCGGTGGACGCGCAGTCGAAGGAGCCCAGGGCAGCCAGCGCGAGAACGAGGGTGGAAAGGCTGAACGCCAGGGCCAGTACGCGGCTGGCAGGCGCGCCCAGCCGCGGGAGCGACGCAAGTAGGAGCGCCCCGGCCCACGGGACGAAGATGATGAGGGAGAGCAGGGGAACCGAGCTCATTGGCCGCCTCCCAGAAGGGCGAGGAGCGCGAGAACCACGAAGGCGACCGCCAGGGCTCGCAGGTAGCCGTGCGTCTCGCCGGTTTGCGCGCGCGAATAGGCGCGCCCGGCGCCGCGGATCCTCTCGCTTATCGAGTCAAAGCCGGCGTTAAGGCCGCCCTCGTCGACCCCGCGGTTCACGGATCCTGTGAACTCGCCGAAGCGCGCAAGGAATCCGACCGCGCCGCCCCAAACCCAGCGATCGAGGATGACCGCCAGCGCCGCGGCAAAGGTGTTGAGGCGCCCGACCGTGGCCGCGTAGAGCTCGTCGAGCTTCATCCGGGCGCCCAGGAAGGCGAAAAGCCGTGGGGCGGCCGCCGCGAGCGGGTCGTCAGCACCGGCGGTTGCGCGCAGCCGGCGCCCATAGAGGGCCCAGCCGGCTCCCAGGCCCGTGGCGACCAGGACGATGGAGAGCGCCATCAGTCCGCCGCCTTCGAGGAGCGAGTGGGCTGGGACCGCTTCCCCGGTGAGCTGCGACTGGAGCCACGGCCATGCGGGCGTTCCAAGAAAACCGAGGGCGACCGCGCCGACCGCAAGCACGACCAGCGGGACCGTCATCACAGCCGGGCTCTCGTGCGCATGGGCTGCCGCCGGGGAGCGCGGCGCGCCCCAGAAGACCTCGCACAGGAGGCGCGTCATGTAGAAGGCGGTGAGCACGACGCCGGCGAGCCCCGCGTAGAGCGGCAGGTGCGAGACGTTCCACTCCGATGCGGCATGCAGGATGGCCTCCTTGCTCCAGAAGCCGGAGAAGACGAACGGCACTCCGGTCAGGGCCATCATGCCCACGGAAAAGGTCGCGTACGTCGCCCGCATCGGCGAGCGCAGCCCGCCGAGATTGCGGATGTCCTGCTCGTGGTGCGCGGCGTGGATCACGGAGCCGGCCCCGAGGAAGAGGAGGGCCTTGAAGAAGGCATGCGTGAGCAGGTGGAAGATCGCCGCTACCCACGAGCCGACCCCGAGCGCGAGCATCATGTATCCGAGCTGCGATACGGTGGAGAAGGCAAGGATGCGTTTGAGGTCGTGCTGGGCGACCGCGATCGCCGCCCCCATGAGTGCGGTGACGGCGCCGATCCCCGCCACCACGGTGAGCACGTGGACGGGCGCCGCAGCCAGGCCTTGGTCGGCCGCCGCTAGCGGGAAGATCCGGGCCATGAGGAACACGCCGGCCGCCACCATGGTTGCCGCATGGATCAGCGCGCTGACGGGGGTCGGGCCCTCCATCGCGTCGGGGAGCCAGACATGGAGCGGGAATTGGCCGGACTTGCCTACGGCACCGCAGAAGATCAGCAGGCCGATCGCGGTGGAGGCGGCCAGCCCGCCCGCGAGCACCTGCGTGGCAAGGTCGCCGAGGACGTGGCTCTCGAGGACGCCATTGCCCCCGTCGTAGAGGAGAAGGGAGCCGGTGGTATCATAGAGCCAGACAAGCCCGAGCAGGAAGCCGAGGTCGCCGATCCGGGTCGTGATGAACGCCTTCTTGGCTGCCGCCGCTGCGGCCGGCCTGTGAAACCAGAACCCGATGAGCAGATACGATGCCAGTCCGACCAGCTCCCAGCCGATGAAGAGCAGCAGCAGGCTGTTGGCGACGACGACGCACAGCATCGCCGCGGCGAATAGGCTCAGAAAGCAGAAGAACCGCGTGAAGTTCTCGTCGGCATCCATGTAGCCCAGGCTGAAGATGAAGATCAGGAGCCCGACGAGGCTCACCATGACGCACATGAGCCCGTTGAGCGGGTCGAGCAGCAAGCCGAGCCGGACAGCGCCGTTGCCAAGGTCGAACCAGCGAAAGTTGTAGACGAGGTGAGCGGAGGGGTCTGCGAGGGCCAGGTGCAGTGCGAAGCACGAAAGGACGAGCGCGCCGAGCATCGCCGCTATCGCCGCGCCGGCGGCAAGACGCCGCCCGTTCCGGGGAGCCACGCACCCAACGCCGGCCGCGAGGAGCGGGAGCGCGGGGATGAGCCAGAGATATGCGACCCGAGGTTCCATGGCTCAGCCCTTGAGGCGGGTCGCCTCCTGGAGGCGGATGTTCCGCTGGTGGCGGTAGATGGATATCACGAGCGCGAGGCCGACCGCGGTCTCGGCGGCGGCGACCGCTATGGCGAAGATCACGAAGATGACGCCGGTCGCGGGGGAGGGGGCGGGGCTGTAGCGCCAGAACGCGATGAAGTTCAGGTTGGCCGCGTTGAGCATCAGCTCTATGCCCAGCAAAACCAGGATGCTGTTGCTGCGCGCGAGCGCGCCGGTCAGCCCGACGGCGAACAGCACGCTCGAAAAGGCCACGCAGAGCTGCAGCGGGCTCATGGCGCGTCCCCCGGCTTCCCGGGCCCTGTGCCGGCGGCCAGAACGACGGCGCCGATGAGGGCGACGGTGAGCAGAACGCCCACCACGAGCAGGCTCGCCGCGTGCGGCCCCATGAGCTGGCCGCCAAGCTGGCGCACGGTGACGGTCGGAACGGGCGACGGCGCCACGGCGAGCGAGCCGCGGGCGATCGCCGCCAGGAGCACGCCGGCGAGGGCGGCGCCGGCCAGTATGGCGTAGAGTGCGCGGCCCCGCGAGGCGGGCCCGGGGGCGAAATCCTCGCGTGAGCGGCGGGTGAGGAGCACCGCGAACAGCAGGGCCATCGAGATGGCGCCGACGTAGATGAGCACCTGCGCGAAGGCCGCGAATTCGGCGCCCGCCCACAGGTAAAAGGCGGCCACGCCAACCCAGCTGCCGGTTAGCAGAAGGACGCTGTGCAGCAGGCTGCGCCTGGTCATCGCCGCGGCGGCGGTGCCGATGGTCGCGAGGGCAATTAGGGCGAGGACGGCGGTCATGCGTAGCGGTAGGTGCGGGGTCCGAGGCCTGCGCTCAGACCGCGCCCCAGGATGAGGAACGGCCCGGCCACCAGGCCGAGGGCGACCGCCCACCGGAGCAGTTGGAGCGGGCCGGACCACTGGAACGTGAGCGACCAGAAGGCGACCGTTCCGAGATTCACGAGGGCAAGCGGCACGAGGAACTTCCATGCGAGGCGGGTGAGCTGGTCGATGCGCAGGCGCGGCATCGTGGCGCGGATCCAGATGAAGCCGAGCAGCAGGGCGAGGAACTTCACCGTGAACCAGGCGTAGGAGGGGATGAACTCGAGCGCGGGCAGCGGGGCGTGCCAGCCGCCGAGGAAGAGCGTCACGGCCATCCCGCTCGACGCGCACATCGCAAAATACTCGGCCATGAAAAAGAGCGCGTACTTGAAGCCGGAATACTCCGTGAGGTGCCCGGCGATCAGCTCGCTCTCCGCCTCCGGCAGGTCGAACGGCGACCGGTTGGACTCGGCGAGCGCGGAGACCATGAAGGTCGCGAAACCCGCCGCGCCCCACGGGGTGAAAACGAGCCAATGGGGGATGACGCCCCACTTAAAGCCGGACTGCGCCGCGACGATGCCCGAGGTCGAGAGGCTCCCCGTGGCCACGACGACCGGAACAACCGAGAGCAACAGGGGCACCTCGTAGCTGATCAGCTGGGCCAGCGCGCGCATCGCCGCGAGGAGCGCGTATTTGTTGTGGCTCGCCCATCCGGCCGTGAAGACAGCGAGCTCCGTCGCCGCGCCGGCCGCGAAGAAGTAGAGGACCCCGGCGTCAAGATCGACCGGCAGCAGGTGGCGGCCGTACGGAATGACGGCGAACGTGAGAATCGAGGCCGCCAGGATCACGACCGGCGCGAGGAAGTGCAGCACCGGGTTGGCGGCGCGCGGGACGAGATCCTCCTTGATCAGCATCTTGACGCCGTCGGCAAACGGCTGCAGCAGGCCGAACCATCCGACGCGGTTGGGGCCGGGACGGTTCTGCACGCGCCCCAGGATCTTCCGCTCGGCCAGCGTGAGGAACGCGAACACCAGGCCGAACACGGCGAGGATGGCGACGATGATCAGGAGGCAGCTCGCCAGCCAGCGGGCCGGCTCCGGCAGGAACGACGTGAGCCAGTCGCGCAGGACGACCGGGGCGCGCTCGAGGAGGGGATCGTTCGTGGCCGAGGCTGCGCTCATGTGGCGGGCGGTGTGGGCCCCGGGGCAGCCGCGCTCGGCGCTGCGGGCGGCGGGGCGGACGGGGCCGGCGCCGGATTCGGCGCGGCCCTGGAGGCGGCGGCCTGCGCCTTCGTCTCGATCGCCGCGCGCTCGGCCGAGAGCCGCTGGTCCACCTCAGCCGCCTGCGTCGGGTGAACCTGGTGGAAGTAGCTGTTGGGCTTGGCCAGCGCCCGCTTGTCGAGCATGAGCCCGGAGAAGCGGTCCGTCGCCGCGATCTCGAACACCTGGTCCATCTCGATCGCGTCGAACGGGCACACCTCGACGCAGATCTGGCAGCTCATGCACACCGCGATGTCGATGTCGAAGACCGCCGGATAGATCTGCATCTTGCCGTTGGCGTCGGGCTTCTTGTCCTTGCTCTTCTCGATGTAGATGCACTGCGGCGGGCATTCCTTTTCGCAGATCTGGCAGGCGACGCAGCGCAGCGTGCCCATCGGGTCGTCGGCGCTCTCGCTTACGAGAAAGGGAAAGTTCCGGTAGGCCTCGGGCAGCGTCGTCCTCTCCTCGGGGTATTGCGTGGTGACAAACCGCTTTGGGTCGTGGAAGCTGCCCACGAAGTTTCTGGCGGTGACCGCGAGACCTTGAAGTAATCCGGTGCCGAGCATGGCGTGGGGGAGCGTCAGCGGTCGACTTCGCCTAGGACGATGTCGATGCTGCCGAGGATGACGACCGTGTCGGCGATGGAGTGGCCGAGGCACAGGTCCTCGAGGATGGTGAGGTTGACGAACGACGGCGGGCGCACCCGATACCGGTAGGGGTTCGGCCCGCCCTCGCTGATCAGGTAGAATCCGATCTCGCCCTTTGGCCCCTCGATCCGGCTGTAGACCTCGCCCGGTTTTGCGCGGAAGCCGCGCAGCCTGGCCTTCGTGTCCATGACCGGGCCGCCGGGGATGTCGCGCAGGGCCTGCTGGAGTATCTTGATCGACTCCCGCATCTCGAGCACGCGGACCATGTAGCGGTCATAGGTGTCGCCGTGATCGCCGAGCGGCACGCGGAAATCGAAGCGCGGGTAGAGGCCGTAGCCATCGACCTTGCGGATGTCGTAGGCCACGCCGGCGGCGCGCAGCATGGGTCCGGTGATGCCGGCGCTTACCGCGAGCCTCGCCGGGAGCCGGCCGATGCCCTGGGTGCGCGCCATGAGGATCTCGTTGCCCGTGAGCAGCTTCTCGAACTCGTCGAGGAACCGGCCGTAATTGTCGGCCAGGGTGAGCGCCGCCCCGAGCCAGCTTGGGGGAGCGTCGGCGCGGCAGCCTCCGAAGCGCTGGTAGTTGCACATCATGCGGGAGCCGCTGAGCGCCTCGAACAGGTCGAGGATCTTTTCGCGCTCCCGGAACGCGTACATCAGCGGCGTGCCGCTGGCCCCGCCGTCCTGGAGCAGGAAGCCGGCGAGGCAGGTGTGGTTTAGCAGGCGCGTGAGCTCGGCCAGGATGATGCGCAGGTACTCCGCGCGCTCCGGCACGGTCTGGCCGGAGAGCTTTTCTACCGCGAGCGCGTAGGACCAGTTGTTCGTCATCGAGCAGAGGTAGTCGAGGCGGTCCGTGTAGGGCATCGAGCCTAGGTAGGACGTGTTCTCGCCGATCTTCTCGTGGTTGCGGTGGAGGTATCCGAAGACCGGCTTGAGCTTCACGACGGTCTCCCCGTCGAGCGTGACGATCATGCGGAAGACGCCATGGGTCGACGGGTGGTGCGGGCCCATCGACACCTCGAGGAGGTCGCCGTGGAATTGGTCGTGCACGGCGCGGACGTGCGGCCCGGGCGCGGACGACAGCGGCGGGAGCTCGGAGACGCTCACGGCTTGGGCTCCCCCTTCGCGGCCGCGGCGGGCGGGCTGGCCGGGTAGTGGCGCTTCGCCTTGGCCAGAACGTCGCCGTGCGGCGTCGGCTCCCACTCGTAGTCGTCGGGCTCGACGTAGTCCTTGCGCATCGGATGGTCCTTGAATTCGTCCCACATCAGGATGCGGCGCAGATCGGGATGGCCCGAGAAGACGATGCCGAAAAGGTCGAACACCTCGCGCTCCTGGAACTCGCAGGAGCGCCAGACCGGCGTGAGGGAGGGAAGCGCGACCTGGTCCTTCCGGTTCGCGGTGCGCAGGCGCAGGATGACCGGGCCGTGTCTCAGCTCCATCGAGTACAGGTGATAGACGGCCTCGAGGTAACCGGGCTGGAGGCGCCTCGTCCTTTGCTCGGCGACCATGGCCGGCCCGGCGACGGGACCGGGCGTCGGGATCTTGGTCGTCTCGACAATCTCGCGGTCGAGCCAGTCGACACCGCTCACGTTGGAGCAGAAGTCGAGGCGCAGCGCGGGGTCGTCGCGCAGGAACTCCGCGATTTCCCTGGCATGGTCCGCCCCGAGCAGGAGGGAGTGCTGGGCCGCGGGCCCCGGGTTCAGGACCATCGCGACGGAGGAGCCGGGGAAGCGGGCGAGGATGCGGTCTCGGATTTGTTCCGGGGTTTCCATGGCGGCCGGGCGGCTAGGCTCCCTCCTTGCGGGTGAGGACGGGCGGCTGCCAGAGCGCGGGGTTCTGGGGCGGCTCGAGGTCGTGCTGGCCGAACTCCGGCACCGGGTAGTCGCACGCCATGTCGGGCTGCAGGTGCCGAGGCGCATCGCGCCCGGAGATCGCCTGCCCGCGGATCTTCTCCTGCAGCTGCATCAGGCCGTGCAGCAGCGCCTCGGGCCGCGGGGGGCAGCCCGGAATGTAGATGTCGACCGGGACATAGCGGTCGATGCCCTTGAGCACATTGTAGCCCTGCTTGAAGGGTCCGCCGGAGATGGCGCAGGCGCCCATCGCTATGCAGTATTTCGGCTCCGGCATCTGGTTCCAGAGGCGCACGACCTGCGGGGTCATCTTCTTCGTGACCGTGCCCGAGACGATGAGAAGGTCCGCCTGGCGCGGCGACGGGCGAAAAACCTCCGAGCCGAAGCGGGCGATGTCGAAGCGAGCCATCGAGGCCGCCATCATCTCGATCGCGCAGCATGCGAGCCCGAAATTGAGCGGCCAAACCGAGTGGCTGCGGCCCCAATTGTAGAGTTCCTCCAGGCTCGTGAGCAAGATGCCCTGCCGGCGCAGCTCGTCCCTCTCTGCATCCGTCAGCGTGGGAGGGGGGGGCGCGGCGTCGCTCATTTCACTTCCATTCGAGGTGCCCGCGGTGCCAGGCCCAGACGAGTCCCTCGGCCAGGAGGAGGATGAACACGAGCATCGCGAGCAGCGCACCCGCGGGCAGGGCGGTGAAGGCCACCGCGAAGGGCAGGAGAAACAGAAGTTCGACGTCGAAGATCAGGAACAGGATGGCGTACAGGTAATAGTGGGCTTTGAACTGGATCCACGAGTCGCCCGTCGGCGCGAGGCCGCACTCGTAGACGGCGTTCTTCACGTCGCCCGGCTTCGCCGGCTGGATGAAGCGAAACCACAGCCTCGCGACCCCCAGCAGCGCGACCGGAAAGGCCACCGCGGCCGCCGCGAAAACGGCGAGAAACGCATAGGGGTGGGGGCTCATTGGATGGATACCAGCATTACCGCAGCGCGGCGCCTTGGCTCAATGCTTATTGGCAGAAACTGCGCATTAATTGTCGTCGAGTCCCGGGGCGCGCGCCATGGGGAGGAAGACGGGGGCGGGCGGCAGGGCGGCGCCGCCGAAATCCGGCGGTCGCTTCCCAGCCCTGCGCCCGAATCCGCGCTCGCAGCGCGCGCCGCCGCCGCCATCCTACCCGGCATTGCACGGGCCGTGCGATCCATGCACCGTCTTCCCAGCGCCGGTTTCCAATGCCCTTCAGCATGATCCCCATTTCGGCAGGAGTGGTCAGTTTGGGGATCATCCTGTTTGGGCTCGCCGCGTTCTCGGCCTTCTGCGCTTTCCGGTTCGCGGCCGGCCGGCTGGAGGCGTTCGGTCCGATGCGCAAGTGGCTTGCCGTGGCGGCCTGCGGGGCTGGGCTGCTGGCATTCGGGTTGCGCCTCAGCGTGGCCGGGGGCCACGTCTCCTGGGCGCCCTATCTCGACCAATGGGGGGCGGAAATCTCGGGGGTCGTGGCCCCGCTGGCGCACGGGACGCTCGGCTGGCGCGACCTTGTGGCGGGCAACAACGAGCACAGGGTTCTCCTCACCCGGGCGCTCTCCCTCGCCGTCATCGAGTGCAACGGCGCGTGGGACAACCGCGTCCTGGTGATCGGGAATTATCTGCTCGAGTCGCTCCTGGTCGCCTGGGTCTGCGCGCTCGCCTGGAGCTACCTGGGCTGGGCGCGCGGAAGCTACGTCGGCGCCGCCGTTCTTCTCCCCATGCTCCTCGTTTGCGGATGGGAAAGCATGGTCTCGAGCAACCAGGCCCAGTTTGTATTCATGACGTTCGGGTCGGTCGCGGCCTTGTCGCTGTGCCGGAGGCATTCCCTCAAGTCGCTGGAAAGCTGGGGGGCGCTGGCCGTCGCGCTCCTGACGCTCGGGAGCATGGCGTCGGGCTTCCTGGCGGCGCTGAGCATGATGGCGACGGCGTTGATCCTTGTATCGGCCCTCGGGCGACGAGGGCGGGCAGTCGCCGGATTCTGCGCCCTGTGCGCGGCCATCGCCGCCCTGGGCTGGCTGACCCGGGTTCATTTCTCGGTCCTGCATTTCATCTACGCAAAGAGCGCCGGCGGGTGGCTGGACGCCTTTCTCGCGTATGGCGCGTGGCCGTTGCCGGCAAACCTCCTTGGGTTCCTGGCCCTGTGGCTGCCGTGGTGCATTCTGCTGGGGCGGACGCTGGGGAGGCGGGGGTTGGAGCCCGCCGCCCCGTTCGCGCTCGGGCTGGGCCTGTGGGTGCTGCTGCAGGCCGGCGCGCTCGCATGGGCCCGGGCCGGGTTGAGCGGCCTCGTGAGCTCCCGCTACACGGAATTCCTGGGATGGGGCTTTGTCGCCAATGCCGCGGCGATCGCCATTCTATTCAGGGGTCCCGGGGCCGCCGGCCGCGCGCGGCTTGCGTCGTGGACCGTGATGGCAGTCTGGCTGGCGGGAGTCGGCGGCTGCGAGGTCTGGCGGTCGCATACGATCTACCGGCCCTATTACGATAGCTTCCGCGGCCAGACGCTTGAGCACGAGCAGCGGCTGGGGACATTCATGCGGACCGGCGACGCCGGCGTGATCGAGGGCGCCCGCTTCCCGCAGATCCCTCATTATTCCCCGGAGCTCATCGTCTCCCTGCTGGGCGATCCCCAGGTCCAGGAGCTACTGCCGGGACCGCTGCGCCGTGATCTCGTGCGCGACCATGCGCCTTCCCTGCTTCCCTCGATCCGGGACGGGCCGCTGAGCCTCGCCGCCGTCCTTGCCCTGCGGAACGGGTCGTGGCTCGCGGCCGCCGGCGTCGCGATGCTCCTCGCCGCCCTCCCGTGCGCGCGGAGGCCCGCCGCCGGGGCGGTGCCTCCGAAGGAGGGGGATGCTGCGCGCTGAACGGCCATTCAGGCCGCCCACACGCCGGCGATCGGCGTGCCGCAAAAGTGGCATTTGCCCCCGTCGAGCAGGAAACTCGTGACGGAGAAGACGTCGCGCTCGATGACCGGCCGCCGGCAGCCCGGGCAGTACGTTGTGCCCGCGTCGGCGACCTCGCGGACGTTGCCGATGTACACGTAGCGCAGCCCGGCTGCGCGGGCGGCGTCCCGGGCGCGGACCAGGATGTCGACGGGGGTGGGCGGAAGGTGGTCGAGCTTGTGCTGCGGCATGAAGCGCGAGAAGTGGAGCGGGCGGTCGGGGCCCAGGTTGTCGACGAGCCATCCGCACATGCGCCTGATGGAGTCGAGGTCGTCCGTGTAGGTCGGCACGACGAGGTTGATGACCTCGAACCAGATCCCCATCTCATTGTAGGTCTTGAGCGTGTTCAAGATTGTCTGGAGCTTGCCGGAGTTCAGGCGGCGGTAGGTCTCATCGTCGAAGCCCTTGAGGTCCACATGGGCCGCGTCCACAAACTGGGCGAGGTCGCGCAGCGGGCGGTCCTCGATCGAGCCGCAGCTCACGATGATGTTCATGAGCCCGTTCTCGCGGGCCAGCTTGCAGGTGTCGAAGGCGTATTCGTAAAAGGCCGTCGGCTCGGAATAGGTGTAGGCGATCGAGGGGCAGGCGAGCGCCTTCGTCACCGCGACGACGTCGTCGGGGAAGAGGCTGACGCGCGCCATGTCCTCGTAGGTCAGGGAGCCGAGGCGCGACGGGAGGAGCCTGAGCTCCGGGCCACTGGGATCCTTGGTCTCCTCCGGCTTCTTCTGGGAGATCTCCCAGTTCTGGCAGTTCAGGCAGCGAAAGACGCAGCCTGAGGTTGCCAGCGAGAATGCGCGGCTGCCCGGATGGAAGTGGAACAGGGGCTTCTTCTCCACGGGGTCCACGTGGAAGGTGCAGGGGTTCCCGTAGGCCATCGTGTACAGCGTGCCGTCGCAGTTCACCTTGTTGCGGCAGTGGCTGCGGTCCCCGGGCTCGAGGATGCAGTTGTTCGGGCAGGTCTTGCACTGGACGTTCGCACCGAGCTTGAGGTAGTGCGACGCCTCCCTGACCCAGCCGCGCTCTCGCCATTGGGCCCAGAGCCTGGCGTCGGGCGCATCGCCCTTGAAGATCTCCGCAGGGGCCTCGGAATCGCCGAGATGCAGGAGGCTGTCGATCCACGAGCCGTTGCAGCGCAGGCTCGCGCCCGCGAAGGCCGCCGCGCCGCACGCCAGCGCGCGGCGCCGGGTCATCACGCACCCGACCGCTGTTTGATCCATCCCCATCGGTGCATCGCAAGGTATAACGATGGCGCCACATGTGCAACCACGAGAATGAGCAGGGGCGCGTGCATCAGCTTGTGGAGGGTGAGCGCCGTCCGCTCGTCGGCGAGCATCCCGAACCCGTACCGCCCGCTCATCGCAAAGCCCGTCGCGAAGAACGCCAGGACGAACGGCACGAGGAGCCACCCGGTCCAGCGGACGAGCTTCAGGCAGAGGGTTTTCAGGGTGGGCATGGCCTGACTCCCCAGGCTAGCGCGGCTGCGGCGGCGTTCAACACCGCAGTGAGGAGGCAGACCGCGGGCACGCCGAGGAGCGGGACCAAGAGCGAACTGACGAGGAGGGCGCCCAGGGCGGCTCCGGCCAAGTCCGCGCCGAAAAGGCGCGCGGGCGCCGCCCCGGCTCCGGGGCCCCCCGCCGCGCCTGCCAGCGGGAACTGCGCGCCGACCAGGGCCGCGAGCAGGAAGGTGGCCACAAGGATGCAGCCCTGGCCCATGGACTCCGACCCCGCCCCGGCATCCAGGGCGCCGCTTGCGCGCAGCACGAGGGGAACCGCAGCGGCGAGGGCTGCGATCGCGAGGCCAAGGAGCGTCAGCCCGCGCACCGGGGCAACCCGGGGCGCCGCGCGCACCGCGGCCCAGGCGCCCGACGCCAGGCCCGCCATGAAGACCGTCACGACCAGCCCGACCTGCCGGTAGACCGACCCGTAGAGCATCTGGAAGCCGAGCAGCAGGACGATCTCAAGGCCCGAGGCCGCGAATCCCGCGGCGAAGATGACCCGCGGGACCGGGCCGAGGCGGGCGAGGTAGGCGGCCAGCGCGAGCGCGAGAAGCGCGCCCGGGACGGCGCTGAGCCCGCCGAACTGGCTCAGCCACCGCCGCATTTCGTAGTAGTACAGGACCGGGTTCCCGTCGGTGTTCTGCGCAGCCGGCCGCGCGACGGCGCGGCCGATGTCCGCCAGGCGGTCCGCCGAGAGCATGGCATCGAGGTAATGCCGGTTCACGAGGCGCGGATGGATGCCGACCGACTCGATGCGGCCGGCGATGTCCGGCTCGAGCGCCCCGTCCGACGCCAGGAAGAACACGCGGCCTCCCGGGATCAGGATCACGCGGCGAAAGGAGCCTTCCAGGGTCCGCCGCGCCGAAGCGAGGAGGCGCGCAAGCTCCGGGCCCGCGAAGTTCTCGTAGTGTCCGAGGCCGAACGCCAGGACGCCCCCCGGCTTCAGGGCCCGGTGCGCCTCCTCGAAGAATCCGGCCGTGTAGTACCGGTTGAGCTGCGAGGTCGAGGGGTCCGGCAGGTCCACGATTGCGACGTCGAAGAGCCCGCGGCTCCCCCGGACGAATCGCCTCCCGTCGGCGGCCTTGAGGCTGATCCGCGGATCGCCCAGGTTGCCCGGGACCAGGAGGCGCCCCGCCGCGATGATGGCCGGGTCCAGCTCGACGTACGTCACCTCGGCGACCGCCGGGTACCGGAGGATCTCGCGGGCGTCTCCGGCCATGCCTCCGCCGATCAGGAGGACCCGGCGCGCCTGCGGCCGCTGGCACATCGCATAATGCACCGCCTCCTCGACCTGGGCGGTGTTCTCCGTCGCGGCGACGGGGACCCCGTTCTCGTAAAAGGTGAGGAGACCGGAATTGTCGCACACGATCAGCCTGCCGTAAGGCGAATTCGCCCGGAAGACGACCCGTTCCCCGCGGTGCTGCAGGGAGGTGGTCACCGAGTCGGCGTCGACGAGCGCAAGTTGCAGGGCGAGGACGCCCGCAAGGGCCCCTCCTGCGGCGAGGAGGGCCCACGCCCGTGTCCGCCAGGCCAGGAGGGCCGCAAGGGCAAGGTTCAGGAAGGCCGGGACGCAGAGGAGCGCATAGTGGTCGAGCCGCGGCACGAGCACGAAGACGAAGAGCGCCCCTCCGGCGACCGATCCCGCCGTGTCGGCGAGGTAGACCGGTCCCACGGCGCCGGGCCCGCCGTCCGCCGCAACCAACCGGCAGCCGAGGGTAAGGAGGGCCCCGGCCACAAGGCAGTACGGGGCGAGCAGCGCCAGGCTGGCAAGCCAGGTGCCCGCAAGGCCGACCGCCTCGCCCCGGAGAAAAACGACGTCGCGCAGGCCGCGCACGGCGGCAACCTGCGCGAGGGGTATCAGGGCGGCGGCCAGCTGGCCGCCGACGAAGGCCCGGCCGGGCCGGCGCAGGCGTCCGGCGGCGCCCCCGGCCCATGCCCCTGCGGCCGTCAGGACGAGCCAGTTTCCCAGGCAGATCCCGAGGACGAGCTCGTTGCCGGAAAATGCGCCAAGGAGCTCCCGCAGGAGGCTGAGCTGCGTCGCGACCGACGACAGGCCGAGTCCGCCGACCGAAAGCAAAACGGCGCTGCGGATCCCGTCTTGCCGTGGCGCCGCCGAATCGGTCATGGCGGCTGGGGCTCCGGTTCCTTGAAGGCCTCGGCCTCGTACAGGTAGACGGTCGTCCCGGGAATGCGCCAGTCCGAGGGGCCGCAGCCGGCCTTTACCGCCAGGCTGCTGAGAAAGGCCTTCTTGTCCGGCATCTGCTCCCAGACCTGTGGAAGGTAGGTCGCGACATGTTCGCCGATCCGCAGGATGACCCCGTCCACTCCGGGCTGGAGCTTCTGGAGGAGGTCCTCGGGCGAAGAGAACGAAAGCGGCCGCGGCTCGGAAAGGACGCTTATCTCGATGTTCAGGCCGTCCGCCTCGCGCGCCGTCACGGGCGCGAAGCGGGGGTCCTCCAAGGCGGCGTTGCGGGCGTTCTCGGCCACCGCCCGGTACAGGGGGCCGCGGGGCGTTAGGTACCCGATGCAGCCGCGCAATTCGCCGTGGCGGGTCAGCGTGACGAAGCAGCCCCTGGGCTCCGCGAGGCCGGGGTCGGGGGAGGGCGTCTCGGCGAGGCGGCCCGTGTCGGCGGCCTCGCGCAGCGCGCCCCGCGCGATTCGCAAGAGCGACTTGCGCTGGTCCGCGCCTATGCGCTCGCCGAAGGGCGCGTAGAACGCGATCGCTGCGTAGCCAACGACGCGCGACTTCTCCCCGGCCGTGTCGCCGCTGTTCCGGGCGTCGAGAAGGCGCACCTTCCAGCCGCGCTCCTTCGCGATGTGCATGAGGATCAGGATCGGAATCCGGCCGCACGCCTCCTGGCTTTCCATCGCATCGATGTCGAGCCGGCAGATCGCGTCGACGCAGCTCCGGTCGAGCTCGCGGGCCCGGTTGTACGAGTAGTAGTGGCTCAGGTCGGAACTGGCGACCACGAGCGTCCGGTCGTCAAGGATCGGGCCCAGCGCCTTTGCGGCGCGGGCCGGGTCGACGTCCCCGCAGACGACGGGGACAAGCTGGAAGCGGCCGAGCGTCCTCTGGAGGAAGGGGATCTCCACCTCGACCGAATGCTCCCACGTCTCCGCCGTGTCGACCGCCGGCGCCAGGCGCGAGGATTGGAGCCACCAGTCCGGGCGCTGCACCTCGCAGGAGGGCTCGAGGGCGAACGGGCTAGACAAGGCGAGGAGCCGGGCCTTGTCCGAAATCGGCACGTCGCCGAGCGGCGTCCGGTACAGCCTGGCGTTTGCCACCGAGCCGGCGTGAAGATAGGCGTAATGGCTGGGTCCCATCACGACGACCGTGTCAAAATGCCGCCCGGCCAGAAGCTTGTAGGCATACGCGGCGACCGGCCCAGAATACGGGTAGCCGGCGTGGGGGCACACGAGCGCCCTCAGCTCCCCGACCGGCTGGGCCTGCGCCGCGGCCAGACAGGCGTCTATCATCTTGGACAAATCCGCCGGGTCCTTTGGATAAAAGAGGCCGGCTACGGCAGGCTCGCGCACGCTCGCCATGACGGCCGCTTCGCCGGACGCCCACGCCGGTGGGCAGGCGCCCAAGGTGGTCAACGCAACCGTTGCGGCCAAAAGACCGCGGGAAACGAGCCTTCGATGCGGCATACAGGCGTCCCCTGGGACGGCTGTCGGTCTAGGGGCCCCGGCGGCCAAGGACAAGCCTGTCGAAGAGCACGGGAAAGCGGTGCCTTTCGGCGCCGATGCGTTGGCCCAGACCGACTCGGCAAGCGGCTCGAATCGGCGGGATCACCTCACTCCAACAGCGGTTGGGGCGGGACGGCTTCGCTCCAGGCCGCGTTCAACGCGGCGTCCGCATTCGCGCTCCCCGCAACATCAAAGGACGCGGCCATTCTGGTTACACTCCCTCCCGGCGCCTATACTTCGCTGGTGTCCGGCGCTAACGGCTCGACGGGGATTGGCCGCCTAGAGGTTTACGAAGTGCCTAGCTGCGCGCGATCGCGCAGGGCATGAAAGTAGCAGCGCCCAAGCCGCCGTGATCTGGCCGGGCCGCCTGAGGCGGATGAGCTCAGGCGCTGAAGACAGCCAAGCGCCCGCAGGGCTGATTGGGCTCGAACCAGTCGAAGGGCGAGGCATCCGGCGGCAATTCGGAATAAGACTCCGCAAGAAGAGCGCGGAGCTTCTCGCGGGCCCGCGCGAGCCGGCTCTTCACGGTGCCAATGCTGATCCCGAGCTTTTGGGCGATGTCACCATACGATTCGTTCGATCCGTTGCGCAGCGCGAGTATCTCGCGCTGACGCGGGCTTAGCCTATCCATGCACACGTTGACGAGCGCGGAAAACTCGCCGACCATCGCCTCGCGGACCGGGTCCGGAGCATCGCTCGCGATCGACTCGGACACAGTGGCCCGCTTGTCATCGCTTAAGGAGCAGTCGAGCGACAGGGTGGAATGCCGGCACCGATAGGAGTAGTATTTGCACCGGTTGCGGGAGAGATTGAAGGCGATTCGGTGCAGCCAGGTGGCGAGCGAGGAGTCGCCCCGGAAACGAGCCAGGCCGCGGTGGGCGCGGATGAAGGTGTCCTGAGTAATCTCCTCGGCATCGGCATGGTTGCGCAAATGGCTGAGCGCGATTGAGTTCATCCTCCCGCGAAACCGAGTCACGATCTCGACGAACGCAACCTCGTCTCCGCCTTTGAATCGGCGCACGAGCTCGGCGTCATGCACCGCCTCTTGCCCCGAGATGACCGCTCGGCCGCTGGGACCCGGCGAAGTGCGCGTGTCTTGAAAAGAGGAGCCGAGCTGTAGGGCGTTTGCGACCATTGGGAGCAAGAGACTACACGCAATCCGCCCGGGCAGTAATGGGGTGTTATGCGGCCTATGAAATTACGCATGTGATTCTCGAACTACGGTCAACACCCCATAGCCGAGGAAGGGAATGTTCGGTATTTTTTGTGATATGGCGGCCGTTGGTGCCGCTCCAAGGCCATTCGCCTCGCGAATCCCCCCCTTTGATCCTCCACCCCGAACAAGCGATCTCAAGTGGGGTATTTCTCCCCAAAAGATGATCAAATGAAAACACGCACCCAAATTGCATTCATGCTCGCCGCGGCCCTCCCGGTCGCGTTATTCGCCTCGTCATCCACCGACAGCAAGATCGAGGACGCCGCAAAGGCCTCCTACAACTACCGCATGGTCCTTGAGAACCAAGTGACGGTCAAAGCGAACGACGGCGTCGTTACGCTGACCGGCACCGTGCGGGATAAGGATGAAAGGGCACTCGCCGAGGACACCGTGGAGAATCTTCCCGGCGTAGTCAGCGTCGACAATAAGATCGTGGTCAAGTCCGAGATCCGTGAGCACTCCGACGCGTGGATCGCACTGAAGATCCGCGGCGAGCTGCTCGTGAAGGCCAACGTGAGTGCCACCGCCACAAAGGTCGACGTCAAGGACGGCATCGTTACGCTCACAGGCACCGTTCAGAACGCCGCCCAGAAGGATCTCACCGAAGTCTATGCGAAGGACATCGACAACGTTAAGTCGGTGAAGAACGAACTCGTAGTCGAAGCTCCGGCGGCCGGCGGCAGCACGGTCGGCGAGGTGATTGACGACGCCTCGATCACATCTCAGGTCAAGTATGCGCTCTTAAGCCACCGTTCGACGAGAGCTCTTTCGACCAAGGTCACCACTGAAGATGCCGTTGTCAGCATCACCGGTGTTGCAGGCTCGGACGCCGAGAAGTCTCTCGTCACCAAGCTTGCCCAGGATACCCGCGGGGTGAAGTCGGTCGTAAACAACATGACGGTCAAGTCCTGATTATAAGACCGGCAAGCCCGAGCCGTACGGCTCGAGCTCGGTCAGGCTGTGCGGCCGGCTTTTGCCGGCCGCACGTTCTGAAGGTCTCGGCCGCCATGATGTCAGGAAGCGCCCTCCTTGTGAGGTGATCCCGCCGATTCGGGCCGCTTGAAGGGTCGGTCTGGGCCAATAGTGAAGTGCCTACGCTTTTCGAGCCAGTGAGAGCGATACTTAAGCGCGGGGAAAAAGCTGGTCGCATGAGACGCAAATCGACGGCCTCGATACCTGAGCCGAGCCTAGAGGAGATTCAAGCGACGTTGCCAAAGTCTGAGACAATTCATCGCCGAGGCACTGAAATGCGGTTGTAGCAGCCAAGATCAGGCGGAATTAGTGAGCGGGCATACACGATCTTGGTTTCTTCAGGCACCCGAATTACCCCCTTTTCACGGCGTGAGGCGGTCTCCAAAGCGATGGTGCTGGTTCCCTGCTCACCGATTCCCGCTCCAGCTGAATCCGATACTGCTCGCTCGTCCAATCCACCTGGATGGGCGAAGGCGGAAAATTGACCTGCCAGCTACGTTTTAGCTACGATCATCTGTAACTTGTTCCTCATCAAATGGCGCCCTCAAGGTGATTCAAGCCCAATGGCTGAGCTTGCAAGGCCACTTGTGGCGGCCTTGTAACAACGTTTTCAGGCACCACAATGCGGACGGGGGCAAGAAATGCGCCCCGCCGCCGCTTACCAGCGCGAAACCCTGAACCCTACTTGGTCTGGGTATCCGTGGTGGTCGTGGTGGTGGGACCCGGGAGCGTCGTTTGCTGCGACGTCGTGGACGTGCTGTGCGTGGTGTCAGATGCGCAGGCGCTTAGCGATACAAGGGCGGCGATTACTAGGGATGGGATGATTATTTTCTTCATGAACATGGTCTTTCTTAATTCTGATCGTTTCAGGACGATCCAAGATAACCTCATCGGATAGTCGGGCGGTATGGGGTGTTAGCCCCGTTCCCGCTTGGCATCGTCATGTTCGCCTTCCGGGGACGGCTCGCGGCCGTCCCAAACGCTCATAATTGGCCCGGATCAACGACCGCGCTTGCCGGCTCTTGGAGTGCCAGTGTTCTTCAGAGACGGGAACCCAACCCATCCATCCACGCCCCTCCCCAAACTTTGGCGTAGATCCCACCCTGTGTGCGGTTTACGCTCCCGCTCGGCAGCTGGCGCCCTCAAGGGGAATTGAACCCCTGTTTGGGCCTTGAGAGGGCCCCGTCCTAGCCGCTAGACGATGAGGGCGTGTGGCGGAAGGGAGAACGCTCCAAATTTGACGGCGATCGTCAAGCCGCGAGTGGGCATTTTGCGCTTTAACGGATTCTCAACTTTCGATGATACTCGTCCCGTGCCTGACGCTTTCAGGAAGATTCTCGGGGTGAGGTTCTACATCTCCGATCTCGAGGGCCTTATCGAGCTCGTGGCAGGGGGGGGGCTGATCGTCGTGCCATCGGCCCCCGTCATGGTCCGGCTCGCGGATGACGCGGCCCACCGCAAGGCTATGGAGGGCGCGGATTTCGCGGTCACCGACAGCGCATTCATGGTCCTTCTCTGGCTTGTCCTCACCGGCGAGCGCGTGAGGAGGATCACCGGGCTGCGGCTTCTGCGCGGGCTTTTCGGCCGCGGCGGGTTCCGAGGCCGTGGGGAAACCTTCTGGGTAATGCCGTCGGCGGAGGACTCCGATGCCAACCTTGGCTGGTTGCGATCCAAGGGATTCGACCTCTCCGGGGACGACGCCTATGTGGCGCCGATATACCCGAGGGAGGGCCCGATTGCCGACGACCGGCTCCTGGGGCTTGTCGACACCCGCCGGCCGCGAATGATCGTCATCGCGCTCAGCGGCGGCGTCCAGGAAAGGCTGGGATGGGACCTGCGCAACAGGCTTGGCTACAGGCCGACGATCCTCTGCATCGGAGGAGCCATCGCATTCCTTTCGGGGCGCCAGACGCGCATTCCTGTTTGGGCCGACCGACTGGCGCTCGGCTGGCTCCTGCGCTTCCTGTCCGCCCCCCGGGCGTTCGCGGCAAAACTAAAGGGCACCCATCGGCTGATCCCGATGATATGGAAATACAGGTCCCGGAGCGTTCAAGGCGGCTGAGCTCCATCAAGGCCGGGCGGTTGATTTGGGCTGCGGAAGAACGGCGCCCCGGAATCTCCGGGAACGTGTTCGACGCCGGGCAGGCGCGCGTAAATCTGCGAGGCCGGGGGAGGCGCAGATGCAGGACCGAGTCACCCGGGGGCCCTCCCATGCGGCAGTTGAACTCCGGGCGTTTTCCGTATCCTATGGCCACTCAACGTAATGGTCCTCGGACTTACCGGAGGTTTTGGCTGCGGCAAATCGACAGCGGCGAAGCTATTCGTCGACCTGGGATACCGTCATGTCGATTCGGATATCATCGTCCGCGAGCGGGTGCTCCCGTCTGATAAGGTGAAGGCGGCATTGAGGGCGCACTTCGGGGACGCCATTTTCGGGCCCTCGGGAGACGTCGACCGGCCTGCGCTCGCCCGAATCGTCTTTTCGGACGATGCGGAAAGACAATGGCTGGAGGAACTTACACACCCTCGGTTCTTCGAGATAGTCCGGGCGACGCTCCGGGCCGGTCCGGATGCCGATTTTCTCGTTGAGGTGCCACTTCTGTTCGAGAAGTCGCTCGAGAATTGGTTTGATTTCACGGTCTGTGTCGCATGTGATCCACTTTCGCAACTCGCCCGCTTGGAGCAGCGCGGTATGGACCGCGCGCTCGCCGTGCAACGCATATCTAAGCAATTGCCGCTGGCTCGGAAGATCGAGCTGTCCGATTTCGTCCTTTGGAATGACGGTTCAACCGTTTTCCTCAAGGCCCAGGTCGACCGCATCGTGGATTCCCTGGAAAGAGCCAAGGCAGGCGCCCCCCTCAAATAAACCTGATGCCTTTCCCCCCCAAGACAGACGACGAGATTTCGGCGGCCGGCGACGACGCTGGCGCAAAGCCGGCCAAGCGCGGAAGGCCGCGGATGCGCAAGCCTGACGGGGAGACGGAAACGGCGCCCGCAGCGGTCTTCGTTCCCGAGCCAACGCCCGAACCCGCCGCGACGCCGGCCGCGCCCGCAGCGCAGCAGGAGCCGGGCCCGGCCGCGAACGGCCCGGATACGCGCGAATCCGGACCCGACACGGGCGGCGGGGACGGCCGGCAGGGCGGAGGGCACGGCGACTGGCAGGACCGCAATTCGTGGAAGCGCAACAAGCGCAAACGCGGCCGGCACGGCGGGCATTGGCAGCCGGGGCCCGGAGGACCCGCCTCCCATTACCCCCCGCAGCCCCCGCCTCCCGCCCTGGCGCCGGTGTACGGCGACCTGCCGGATCCTGCGCGGTTCGCGGACCTGGCGGCGCTCGACGCGCTCGCCAAGGAGATCTCCTCGGGCAAGGGGGAGCCCCTTTACCTGGACCATCTCTATTCGCTCAACCTGGCCGACCTGACGGCATTCGCGCGTGAGCTTAAGGTTCCGTTCGAGGGCGCCCCGAACCGGCTCCAGCTGATCCTGCAGATATTCGGCGCGGCGACCAAGGACCGGCGCCCGCTCGCGGACCGAGGCTACGTCGACATCACCGACCGCGGCGCGTTCATCGTCCACGAGCAGGTCAATTACCGCCTGTACCCGGAGGATGCCTACCTTCCGGAGAGCCTGATCCGGCGATACGGGCTCAAGCGGGGCCACCGGGTCGAGGTGCTGATCCAGCCGCCGCGGGAAGGGGAGCGCTGCCCGTCGGTCGTGCGGATCGACAACGTGATGGGGCTCGATCCCGAAGAGATATCAAAGGTCGTCCCCTTCGAGGAGCTAATTCCCTATTACCCGCTCAAGCGGATCCTGCTCGAGGACACGGAGGTCCAGAAGGACGTGTCCATGCGCACGGTGGATATCCTCACGCCCATCGGATTCGGCCAGCGCGGCCTCATCGTCGCGCCGCCCCGGACGGGCAAGACGATCCTCCTGCAGAACATCGCGAATTCGGTCTCCGAGAACAGCCCTTCTGCGAAGCTGATCTGCCTGCTGGTCGATGAGCGGCCCGAGGAGGTGACCGACTTCCGGAGGCACACGAAGGGCGAGGTCGTCTCGTCGACGTTTGACGAGGCCCCCGAGAACCACGTCCACTGCGCCGAGATGGTCGGCGAGAAGGCCCGGCGCCTCGTGGAGCAGGGGGAGCATGTCGTCATCCTGCTCGACTCGATCACGCGGCTTGCGCGCGCCTACAACGCGCTTGCCTCAAGCTCGGGAAAGATCATGTCGGGCGGCCTCGAGTCCAATGCCCTCCAGAAGCCGAAGCGGTTCTTCGGCGCCGCCCGGAACATCGAGGGCGCCGGCAGCCTGACGATCATCGCGACCGCGCTCGTCGACACGGGCAGCCGCGCCGACGAGATCATTTTCGAGGAGTTCAAGGGCACCGGCAACATGGAGCTCCACCTCGACCGCGGCCTCGTCGAGCGTAGGATCTTCCCCGCCATCAACATCGACCGCTCCGGCACCCGCAAGGAGGAGCTGATCTACCATCCCGAGGAGCTCCAGCGGATATACGGCCTGAGGCGCGCGATGCAGGGCCTGGGGCCGATCGAATCCATGGAAATGTTGATTCAGCGCTTGAAGAAGACCAAATCCAACGCTGAATTCCTATTGAGCCTCAGCCGGCAGTAGCCCCCATGGCAGCACCCACCGTCAATTACGAGATGAATGAGCTGCTCGAGCTTGTGGTCGAGCAGAATGCGTCCGATCTGCACCTGCAGGTCGGGCAGCCCCCGACGCTGCGCCTGAGCGGCAGCATGACCCCCATCGACGGGCCGCCGCTCACGGCGCTCGACACTGAGAAGCTCATGCTGGCGATCACCCCTGACATCCACGTCCAGGGCACCAAGCTGAACGGGGGCGCCGACTTCGGGTTCTCCTACATGGACAAGGCGCGGTTCCGGGTGTCGGTGCTCAGGTCGAAGGGCAACTACGGCCTTGTCCTGCGCCAGATCCCGAACCGGATGTTCGGCCTGCGGGACATCGGGTTGCCCGACAAGGTTCGCGAGCTGCTCTACCGCCCCCGCGGGCTCATCCTTGTCACGGGGCCGACGGGCTCGGGCAAGTCGACGACCCTGGCCTCGATGATCAACTACGTGAACGAGAACCGGGACGGCCACATCATCACGATCGAGGACCCGATCGAGTACTACCACACGCACAAGCGCTGCGTGGTGACCCAGCGCGAGGTCCACGTCGACGTTCCGAGCTTTTCCGAGGCGATCCGGCGCGGCCTCCGGCAGGATCCCGACATCATACTCGTGGGCGAAATGCGCGACCTCGAGACCATCGAGGCGGCGATCAGCGCCGCCGAGACGGGTCACCTCGTGTTTGCCACCCTCCACACGAACGGCGCGGCCAAGACGATCGACCGCATCGTGGACGCGTTTTCGGCCAACATGAAGGACATGATCCGGACGCAGCTCGCCTCGTCGCTGGTCGCCGTGATCTCCCAGGTCCTCTGCAAGAAGATCGGCGGCGGCCGCATCGCCAGTTACGAGATCATGGTTAGCACGAATTCAATCTCGTCGCTGATCCGCGAGAACAAGACCTTCCGCATCAACTCCGACATCCAGACGGGCGCGAACCTCGGGATGATCACGATGGACACGCACCTCATGAACCTCGTGAACCGCGAGCTCATCTCGCCCGACGAGGCGATGGACAAGGCGCAGGACCAGGTGATGATGAGGGACAAGCTGGTCCAGATGGGCGCCCGGCTGCGGGAGCTCTGAGCGGGCGCGTTGCGCCCGTTCAGCTTGGAAGCCGCCGGACGAGGAGCGGCGCGTCCAGGCCGAGGATCCGTTCGGTGAATTCATCGCCGGGCGGCGCGTTGCGCAGCGCCCGCTGCACCATGCCCATCCTGGCGTCGAGCTCGTCGACCTTCGAGACGAAGACCGCCTCGGGCGTCGCCGCGAGCGCCGCGGCCCCCCATTCGAGCTTTCCCTGGTGGCTGAGGATGATGTGTTCGAGGCGCTCGGCCCGGTCGGGGTCGAGCTTCGCCTTGATCGCGGCCCTGCGCACGAGCTGGTAGCCCAGGACGACATGGCCCTGAAGGATCCCCCGCCGGCCCCGCCTCGTCGCAAGCGCCCCCTCGTACTCGATGGCCTTGCCCGCGTCGTGGAGGAGGATGCCGGCCATGGCCAGCTCCGGGTCGACCTCGGGATACAGGGGCAGCAGCACCCTGGCGGCCCGCGCCATGTGCACCGTGTGCTCGAGGAGCCCGTGGCGGTAGGCGTGGTGCATCAGGGTGGCCGCGGGCGCCGTCCGGAACGCCTCGCCTATCTCGTCAAGCACGTGCCGGACGGTGGCCTTGAGCTCGCCCAGGGCGATCGAGTCGACGAAGCCGTTGAACTCGCTCCAGAGGGAGGCCGCTTCCTCGGGGGCCGTTTCCACCAGGCTCGCGACCAGCTCGGCCGACGAAAGCTCCTCCGGCGGCACGACCGAGGCGCGTGTGATCCTGGGGGAGAGCCGGCCCTGGTAGGAGTCGACCCGGCCCTCGACCCGGAGCACCGCTCCCTCCATGGCGGCGCGAACGGCGTCAAACGCGGGGCTGTCGGAGAACACGGTGCACGTGAACGATCCTGTCCGGTCGCCCAGCTCGGCGTTGAGGTACGGGTTGCCGTTTGAGGCCGTCTTGGCCGACAGCTTCCTCAGGACGAGGACGCTCGCGAATGGGCGCCCCGCGGACACGTCCGCGGCCTTCAGGTCGCGAACGGACGACAGGGGGGAGGGGGATTCAGGCATATTCTTTGACGAGTTCCGTGTAGGCCCTGAAGAAGGGGTGGTCCGCCCCCCCCAGGATCGAGTAAAAAACGGTCTCCGCGGGCAAGACGTGGACGCCGGCGCGGGCGAGCGCCTCCAGGCACACCCGGGCGTCAGACTCGCGCCGCGCGCCGACGCAGTCCGCGAGGACTGTCACCGAGAGGCCGCACTGGAGCGCGTCGACCGCGCTCTGGTAGACGCAGACCGGGGTTTCCACCCCGCAGAGGATCAGGTGCTCTACGGCCTTGCCGGCGAGGATCAAGCTGCGCGCGTGGCTGCCGGTTGCGAGGGCCGAGAAAGCCTCCTTTGCGTGGACCGCCGGCGCCTCGACGAGGGCCAGGAGGGCCGGATCGATCGCCCCGAGCTTTTGCGGCACCTGCTCGGTGAATGCCACCGCGATCCCCAGCCCGCGCGCCGCGGCCACCGCGAACTGGCAGCGCCTGAGGACCTGCCCTCCGTTGGACACGGCGCGCAGGAACACGGGCTGCAGGTCCAGGCACAGGAGCAGGGCGCCGTCGGCGGGCTTCGCGGCCTTCATGAGAAATATCTCTGGTGGGCCTTGACCTGAACGAGCCGCTTTTCCGGGAACACGAGGGCGGTCAGGTGGCCGCCGAGGACGCAGCCCGTGTCGATTCCGATGGACCACTTGAGCTTGTAGACCTCGGGTCTCGGCGTGTGTCCGTAGACGACGTACGGCGGCCCCCCCCAGAGGTCGGCCCAGGCGGGCGCGTCCGGCGCGTCGGCGCGCCGTCTGGGCTCGCCGTCCTTGTCGACGACCTGGATTCGGGTCACCACCTCCGCGGTCTGCCTCTGCCAGGGCTCGCTCGGAAGGAACCCGCCGTGGACAAAGACCGTGTTTAACTCGGCCTCCTCGTACGTGAGCGGCATCGACTCCATGTAGGCCCAGTCCTCCGGCCGAAGCTTGTCGAAGGTCTCGAGGTCGCGCTCCTTGAGCCACTTGTCGTCGCCGGTCTTCCGAAACTTGAGGAGCCTCAGCTCGTGGTTGCCCAGGAGAGAAATGGAGCCGGCGGCGCGCGCGAGGTCGATCACCTTGACGCTGTCCGGGCCGCGGTTAACGAGGTCGCCGAGGAGAACGAGGCGGTCCCCGCCCTTGAGCTCGAGCTGCTCGAGCATCTCGGCGAATTCGATATGGCAGCCGTGGATGTCTCCAACGGCGATGAGGCGTCCGGTCATGAATTGTGCCGCGAGTGGCGTTGCGGCGCAAATTTGCTAGCGTCCACCCGCCGTGGAAGTAAACAAGAAAGGCTCCAACCCATGGAAATGTACCTCCAACCCCGGGCCGCGTCGTGCTCCGTGTCCGGCCACGCCTTCCGCGACGGCGACCGCGTGGCAAGCCTCCTGGCGCGGACGGATTCCGGGGACGTCGTGCGGTACGACGCCCTCGAGTCTCATGCGGGCTCGCTCCAGCCCGGCGGATTTGTGGCGTGCCGCTGGGTCCAGGTCTTCCGGCAGCACCCGAAGGAGGAGAACCCGGAGCGCGCCCTCAAGCTCACGGCCGAGACTCTTTTTCTCACGCTTGTCGACCCCGCGACCGAGGCGACCCCCGAAACCGCTCGGCTCGTCCGTTTCCTGGCGCTCCTGCTCGAGAGAAAGAGGCTGCTCCGCCCGAAGGGCCGGACGCCCGACGGCCTCCGCGACCTTTATGAGCACGCCCGCACCAAGCAGCTCTTCGAGGTGCCGGCAATCGACCTGAGCCCCGAGTTCTTCGTGGCCGTGCGGGAGCAGCTCACCGTGCTTGTGGGAGAGCCCAAGGCGGCGCAGGCGGCGCCCGGAACCTGATGGCCTCCCTGCGCCTCGAGCTGCCTGCGCCGGTTGCCGGGCGCATCGGGACCCTGGACGAGCTCAAGGGCGTGGCCATCCTCCTGGTCATCCTGTACCATGCCGGCGGGGTGCTGGGGCTGACGAACAGGGCGCACGGCGACGTGGGAGTCGACATGTTCGTAATCCTGAGCGGCGCCGGCCTGACGCTGGGCTCGGCGTCGTCGTGGGGCGCGGGCCGGTTCCTCCTGCGCCGGTTCTGGAGGATCTACCCCGCATACTGGATCGCGCTCACGGGGTTCCTCCTGGGGGACGCCTATATCTGGAACAGGCATTTCGCGGCCGCGGACATCCTCCTGCACTTCGTCGGCATTCACGGGTGGTTCGGCGACGCATACGCCCTGAGCATCAACGATTCGTTCTGGTTCGTGACGCTCATCGTCACCCTTTACCTCCTTTACCTCCCACTCAGACGGTTTGTCGACCGGCCGGACATTCTCCTCCTAGTGGGATCCCTGGTCTCGATCGTGCCGGCGGTATATTACTACCAGACCCGCCAGCCCGTTGAGTTCGACCATCTCTCGCTGCGCATCCCGGGATTCTTCCTCGGGCTTCTCTTCGGCCGGCTGCTCAAGGCCGGCCGCCTGGAAGTGTCCGCGACGACGGCGCTGGGGGGCGCCTTCATGGTCATGTTCTACGTGCCCTTCACCCAGAACTTCGTGTTCGCCTCGGTCTGGGTCGGCTCCGCGCTCATGGTGGTGTACGCCTTCCTGCTCCGGCCGTTCCTGAGCGCGGTGAGCCGCGGCGCCCTCAAGTTCCTCGGCGAGCGCTCCTTGGAGATATTCCTGATCCACCAGCCCCTGATGCGCGAGTATAACGGCTTCGTGCACCGGCAGCTGTTCCCGAACGCGGCCCTGACTCCCTGGTCGGTCACGGCGGGGATGCTCGTCGCGCTGGCCGTCACGATAGCGATAAGCGACGGGCTTCACAGGCTGCTGGAGAGGCTTCCGATGCCCGGGCGCGATGTCCCGCATCCCGGGATCGGCCTGACGGGCCGCTAGAGCCTGACGGCCACGCCCCGGTCCGACAGGTAACGCTTGACGCCCGGGATCGTGAGGGTCCCGAAGTGGAAGAGGGACGCGGCGAGGACCGCGCTCGCCCCGCCCCTGTCGAGCACGTCGGCAAAGTGCTCCAGCCGCCCGGCGCCGCCGCTCGCGACAACGGGCACGGGCACCGCGTCGCTCACGCGCCGCGTGAGCTCGATGTCGTAGCCGGACTGCGTGCCGTCCCGGTCCATGCTCGTCAGGAGGATCTCGCCCGCGCCCATCTCGACGCCCCTGACGGCCCAGTCGACGGCCTCGAGCTCGGTGGGGTTGCGTCCGCCGTGGGTGAACACGCGCCAGCGCGGCTCAGGACCGGGCTCGAACTTGGCGTCAATCGCAAGGACGATGCACTGGGAGCCGAAGCGGTCGGACGTTTCCAGGATCAGCCCGGGGTCCGCGATCGCGGCGGTGTTCAGGGAGACCTTGTCCGCGCCGGCCTTGAGCATCGCGCCGATGTCATCCGCCGAGCGGAGGCCGCCGCCCACCGTGAGGGGCATGAAGCAGCGCTCCGCCGTCGCCGCCACGACGTCGCGCATGATCCTCCTCCCGTCGCTCGAGGCCGTGATGTCGAGGAAGACGAGCTCGTCGGCCCCCTGTGCGTCGTAGGCGGACGCGCACTCGACAGGGTCGCCCGCGTCGCGCAGCTCCTGGAACCTCACGCCCTTCACGACCCGCCCCGCTGTGACGTCGAGGCAGGGGATGATCCTGCGCGAAAGCATCAACCTTCCTCCCGCGCGATATCCGGATCGAAGCTTACGGCCAGCCGGTACACGTGGCCCGGCCTCATGATGAGCGGGTGGTCCCTGATCAGGTACTGGAGGTAGTGTATCTTCCCGAAATTGGTCCGGTAGGTCGGGTCGGCGCTCACCACCTCGGTATCCTGCCAGGTGGCCTGGAAGTCGTCCTTGATGACGCTGCAGCGGTGGCCCAGCGGGCCGAGGACCGGGGAGCCCGGCACGCGGTACTTGGAGTGCGGGGCGGCGACCACCAGGACGTAGCGGAACTTGTCGAGCGTGACCTGCTGCTTGACCGTGTAGGCGAACTCGCACGAGACCTTCTTGCCGGAGAAGTTCCACTGGACCTTGACGCTTCCCAGGCCTCGGGCCATCTCCTCCTTGGTCGTGATCAGGTCGGGCTGCTCGTAGCGGAAGAAGAAGCTGTTGCGCATCCCGAGCCCCGTGACGCAGTTCTTGCCGTAGAACGCGGGCAGGGTGACGTGGTCTCCGAAGGTGAGCTCGGGCATCATGACCGGCAGGTACACGTTGTTCGGCCAGTCAAAGACGCCGGGCGAGTGGGGGAAGGGCAGCGGGTCGCTCGAGAGGAACCCCCCGCAGCTTATGAGCGGGAGCGTGAGGTGAAGGCCCGAGTCGGCGTCGCGGTAGAGGAACAGGCCCTGCTCCTTTCGGTTTGCCTTGTCGAAGATGACAAAGCGGCCGGACGTGCGGGGGGGCTCCGACCACGGGGCCCCCGCGGGCATCTGCACGGACTTGATCAGGCGGGACCACTGGCAGAGGTAGCGCGCGGCGTCGAAGTTGGCCATCCGCGTCGTGTGCGGCTCGTAGGCCGTCCGCTCCTCGTCGCGCAGGTCGAGGAAGCCCTGCTCCTGGTCGAGGTACGTCTGGTAGAAGAACAGGAATATCCTCCGCAGGATGTCGAAGTACTTGAGCCTTTGGTCGTCGGGAATCCACCCGTCGCGCAGGCCCTGCAGGATCAGGCTCACGCAGTGCATCTGGCCGTAGACTCCCGCTGCGCGCCCGAACGCCCAGCCCAGGCCGTCGGCCCGGACCAGGTCGGGCATCATCCGGATGTACTTCTCGCCGTAGGTGCGCAGCGTCGGGAGCTTGCGGTCGCGCACGCCGCTGTTGGCGTGGAGCTGCAGCGCCGAGCGGATGAACACGAGCGACCACACGCCGTAGAGGTTGAAGTTTCCGCCCAGCCCCGCGACCGAGTCGTCGAAGAAGCCCGCCGAGCTTGTCTGGTTGATCCGGTCGACCATGCGCTCGATGAGCCTCGAGGTCTCGTCCTTCTTCGAGAGGCCGAAGCTGAAGCGGGCCACGGCCTTGGCGATGTTGAACGCCTGCCAGTGGTTGTCGTAGTCGCTGCGGTGGAGCAGCTGCTTGTCTATCCGCTGCTGGGTCTCGTCGACCAGGCGCTCCCAGACCGGGTTGCGCTCCTTGGACGGGCCGAAGCAGAGGAGGCCGAGGGCGGCGTAGGCGAGGCCGTTCTCCGCCGGCGGATCGGTGAACATCTGCGCCGTCACGCACCGCGCGGCGAGGTCGATGATGTCGAACCCCTTGAGCGTCGTCTCGCCCGTCGCGCGGTAATACTCTCCGAGCGCGCACGCGACGTGCCCCGGCTCATCCGGGCGCGACTGCTCGCCTGGGGTGGGAAGAACGGTTCCGTCGGGTTGGATCGAGTCGAGATTGTGCCCCAGCATCGAACGGGCCATGTCGAGGCATTGCTCGGAGAAACTATGCATGCGTTTGGTTCAGCGGTAGGTGGGTGCGGAGGGGTCAGGGTGCCGATCGCGCGCGGGGGCGCGCAAGAGCGAAGTTTTGGTCAGCGGGCGATCAGCTTGAGAAACTCATCGTTGGTCTTTGTCTTTGAGAGGCGGGCGATCATCGTCTCGGTCGACTCCTCGATCTTCTGCTGCACGAGGGCGCGGCGGAAGAAGTGGATGCCCTCGAGCTTCTTCGCGTCGATCAGGAGCTCCTCCTTGCGCGTGCCCGACGAGGCCACGTTGATGGCGGGCCAGAGCCGCATCTCGGCGCACTTGCGGTCGAGGACAAGCTCCATGTTGCCCGTGCCCTTGAATTCCTGGAAGATCACGTCGTCCATCCTGCTTCCGGTTTCGACAAGGACGGAGGCGATGATCGTGAGCGAGCCGGCCTCCTCGGTGTTGCGGGCGGCGGCGAAGAGCTGGCGGGGCCGTTCGAGGGCGCGGACGTCGAGTCCGCCCGAACCGGTGCGCCCGGTGTTGCGCTGCGTGTTGTGGGCCCGCGCGAGGCGGGTGATCGAATCCAGGAAAAGGACGACGTGCTTGCCCGCTTCGACGAGCCGCTTGGCGCGCTCGATGCAGAGGTCGGCGATGCGCAGGTGGTTCTCGATCTGCTCGTCGTTCGACGAGGCCCAGATCTCCGCGGGGACGCTGCGCTTGAAGTCCGTGACCTCCTCGGGGCGCTCGTCGACCAGGAGGATCATCACGTGGCACTCGGGATTGTTCTCAAGGATCCCGAGCGCCATGTCGCGCAGCAGGATCGTCTTGCCGGTGCGGGGCGGTGCCACGATCAGTCCGCGCGTCCCCTTGCCAATGGGGCAGAACAGGTCGACGGCGCGCGTCGTCATCCGCCCGTCCTTCATTTCAAGCTTGAGGTGCTTGTCCGGGGAGACCGTGGTCAGCGCGGTGAAGTCCGGCTTGCCGCGCCGCTCCTCGAGCGTCATCCCGTCGACGGTCTCGATGTAGCGCATCTTGGGGTTCGGGAAGCGGCCCTCGGGGGGGAACGCGGATCCGCCGACCAGAGAGCCTGCCTTGAGCTTGAAGCGGCGGATGAGCTCCTTGGGCACGAATGTGTCCGTAGGGCGGCGCTTTCCGTTCTTCGCCATGTCGAGCAGCTGGCCGTTGCCGCCCTTTGTCACGTCGATGTCCAGGATTCCCTCGACATGGATCGTGTTGTCAACCGGCGGCGTGGCGGTTGCTGCCGCTTCTGGAGCGGCCGGGGCTGCGGGTGCGTCCGGTGGGGGCGCAGCAGGCTGTTCCGCCGAGGCGGAAAGGGATTTCTTTTCCATACAAAATGAAGGCAGGGCGCGCCCGCGCTTGACGCTCAAAACTCAAGGGGGGATAAGTGCCGCGTCTTTCGAGCGTCCTTAACCCCCAATCAGCCATATTGTGACCGACCAGACGATTACCTCAATTTCCCGGGAAACCCGGGTTGTCAGGCCTTCGGCCGAGTTCAAAGCCCAAGCTAACCTTGGGAGCGAAGCATCGTATAAAAGGCTCTACGCCGAGTCTGTCAACACTCCCGAGAAATTCTGGGGCAGGCAGGCCAGGGAGCACCTGACCTGGCGCCGTCCGTTCAAGAAGGTGCTAAAATGGAAGTTGCCGCATGCCAAGTGGTTCGAGAGCGGGCGGCTGAATGTCGCGGAGAACTGCCTCGACCGCCATCTCACTTCGGGGAGGGCGAACAAGGCGGCGATCATCTTCGAGGGCGAGCCGGGTGACGTCCGCACCCTGACCTACCGGCAGCTGCACGGGGAGGTCTGCAGGATGGCGAACGCCCTCGCCGGGCTCGGCCTCGCGAAGGGCGACCGCGCGGCGATCTACATGCCCATGGTTCCCGAGGCGGCGATTGCGATGCTCGCGTGCGCCCGCTTGGGGGTCGTCCACACGGTGATCTTCGGCGGGTTCTCGAGCGAGGCGATCAAGGACCGGGTGAACGACTGCAAGGCGCGGGTGATCATCACGGCGGACGGCGGCTGGCGCCGCGGCAAGATCATCGAGCTGAAATCGAGCGTGGACCGCGCCGTCACCGCGACGCCGAGCGTCGAGCACGTGGTCGTCCTCAAGCGCACGGGCCAGGAGGTGGCGATGGCCGAGGGGCGCGACCTCTGGTGGCACGACCTCGTCGCGGCAAGGTCCGACTCGCACAAGGCCCAGGCCTTCGGCAGCGAGCACCCCCTGTTCATCCTGTACACGAGCGGGTCCACGGGAAAGCCCAAGGGTGTCCTGCACACGAGCGCGGGCTATCTCCTGGGGGCGACGATCACGATGAAGTACGTCTTCGACCTCAAGGAGGACGATGTCTTCTTCTGCACGGCGGACGTCGGATGGGTCACGGGCCACAGCTACGTCGTGTACGGCCCCCTCTCGAGCGGCGCCACCGTCTTCATGTACGAGGGGGCCCCCAACCACCCGGAGCCGGACAGGCTCTGGGAGCTGATCGACAGGCACCACGCGACTATCCTCTACACGGCGCCGACGGCTATCCGGACCTTCATGCGCTGGGGCGACGCCTACGTCAACCGCCACCGGCTCGATTCCCTGCGCCTGCTCGGCACGGTGGGCGAGCCCATCAACCCGGAGGCGTGGATGTGGTACTACACGGTCGTCGGCAAGAAGCGCTGCCCCATCGTGGACACCTGGTGGCAGACGGAGACGGGGGCCATCATGGTGACGCCCCTACCGGGAATAACGCCCCTCAAGCCGGGCTCGTGCACGCGGCCGTTCTTCGGGGTCGTGCCGAGGGTGCTCGACGAGGCGGGCAACGACGTCCCGCGCGGGAGCGGCGGCAGGCTGTTCCTTGCCAAGCCGTGGCCCTCCATGCTGCGGACGCTCTGGGGCGACGACGAGCGGTTCAGGATGCAGTACTGGAGCGAGCTGCCCGGATACTATTTCGCGGGGGACGGGGCCCGGTTCGACGAGGACGGCTACCTCTGGGTTGTCGGGAGGATCGACGACGTGCTCAACGTGTCGGGACACCGGATCGGAACCGCCGAGGTCGAGAGCGCGATTGTCTCGCACCCCAGCGTGGCGGAGGCGGCCGTGGTCGGCCGGCTCGACGACCTCAAAGGGCAGGCGCTGGTGTGCTTCGTGACCCTGAAGAACGGGGTCGCGGCGACCGCCGAGCTGAAGGAGACGATCCGCGAGCACGTGGCGCGGGAGATCGGCTCGCTCGCCCGCCCCGACGACGTCAGATTCGCCGCGGGACTCCCGAAGACGCGCAGCGGCAAGATCATGCGCAGGATCCTGAAGGAGATCGCGGCCGGCGGCGCGGTGAAGGGCGACACGACGACGCTCGAGGACTTCAACGTGGTCGCCGCGCTCCAGGCCGAGGAATAGGGCTCGGGAATCAGGGCGATCCGTTTCACCCGTAGCGGGTTACGCGACAAAAAACAGGGGATTTGGGCGGAACCTTGAGAAACCGCCATGTTCTAAACTCGTCAGACTACTCGAATGAAATCCAAGCCAATCTTAGCGATAGCAATTGCCGCAGCACTCTGCACCGGGTGCGTCGGCACCGGGCCCAACACGCAGAACGGAGCCGTCGCGGGAGGCGCCATGGGCGCCTTGGCGGGAGCCATCCTCGGGAACAACAGCGTCGGGCACAACTCGGTGGGCGGCGCCGCCCTGGGCGCGGTGGCCGGAGCGATCGTGGGCGGAACCATAGGCAACTCGATCGACAACCAGCAGGGCACGATCTACCGGTCGGAGTACGAGGCGACCTCGCGGGTTGCGATGCCCCAGATGCCCCCTCCTCCCGCGGCCCAGGCCGACTACGTTACGCCCCAGCCGACGCCCTCCGCGCTCTGGATCGCGGGCTACAACACCTTTGACGGCTACCGCTACGGCTGGGTCCCGGGCCACTGGGAGATTCCGCCGCCCGGTGTCAACGAATTCGTCCGGCCACACTGGGTCTACCGCGGCGGCCAGTACGTCTTCATCCGCGGCTACTGGCGCTAGCGCGCCTGCGCGTCGGCCGGCCGGAACTCCTTGGCCGCCGAGTCGAGTCCGCGGCCGTACGCGACGATCAGCCTGTCCCAATCTGCGCAGGCCTCGAGATCGATCTGCCGCCGCGATGCGTCGGCGTCGAACCATGATACGGTCCGCGCGATCCCATCCCGGTAGCGCGTGGTCGCGACGAAATCGGGCACGAAGCGGCGGATCTTCGAGTTGTCGAAGACCGCGGAATGCGACTTGTCCCCGAGCAGCGTCCCGGTCATCGCGGGAATGCAGGCCGTGATGAAATCGGAGGCGATGTGGACAAACCTGGGGGAGGGGACGCCGGCCGCCTCGGCCGTCATCGCGTAGATCTGGTTCCAGGTCAGCGCCTCCTCCGAGGTGATGTGGAACGCGTGGCCGATCGCCCCGGCGTGCCCGAGGAGACCGACCAGGCCCTTTGCGAAGTCGGAGTTGTGCGTGATCGTCCAGAGCGAGAGCCCGTCGCCGGGAATGATGACGGGCAGACCCCTGCGCATGCGGTCGATCGCCGTGTATCCCTTCAGCCAGCTGTTGACCGCAAGCGGCACGATCCAGTCGCTGTAGGTGAGCGACGGGCGGATCGTGGTGAAGGGGAAACCCTCCTCGCGGTAGGCTCCCATCAGCCGTTCCTCGCATGCGATCTTGTTGCGCGAGTAGTCCCAGAGGGGGTTGGCGAGCGGGGTCGACTCTGTGATGAGGTAGTGGGTGAGGGGCTTCTGGTAGGCGCTTGCGGAGCTGATGAAGACATACTGCCCGACCTTGTCGCGGAAGAGCCCCAGGCGCGCCTCGACGTCCCTCGGGTTGAAGGCGATGAAGTCGACCACAGCGTCCCAGGTCGCGCCGGCGAGCGCCTGGGCCGCGGCGCCCGGAACGGAGACGTCGGCCGCGATCGTCCGGGTTCCCGGGACCGGGCTGCGCTGCGAGCGGTTGAGGAGGGTCACCTCCAGGCCGCGGGCGACCGCGAGCTCCGTGCACGCGGTGCTGATGATCCCCGTTCCGCCGATGAAGAGTATTTTCATGCGAGTATCGCATTATAGCGCAGGAGGCCGGGCCCGGTACAGGCCCGAATTCCGGCGGGAGCGAGCGGCGTGGATCGGGCGCGGGCCGTCGAGGGCACGCCTCAAATCGGGCGTTGGCCATCCGGGCCGCAGGACCGGCCCAGGCCGCCGCTGGCCGGGGCCCAAGTGCATTCCGGTGGCAAAGTGGCCCGGGGAGCCCACTCGCGCTTGCGGGTGGGGCCGGCATCTTGTTACTTGGGCACTCGGCATGCGCATCCACGTCGTCGAAGACGAACGCCAGCTCGCCCGGCACGTCGCCCAGGCGCTGACGCGACGCGGGCACTCCGCCACGTCCCACTTTGACGGAGCGGAGGCCCTCAAGGCCGCGATCGCGCACCCGCCCGACCTGATCGTGCTCGACCTGAACCTTCCGGGACTCGAAGGGCTCTCCGTCCTTGCGGGGCTGCGCGAGGCCAATTGCCCCGCCCGCGTCCTCATCCTCACCGCGCGCGGTGAGGTCGAGCAGCGCGTCAAGGGCCTGAACGCCGGCGCGGACGACTACATGGCAAAGCCCTTCTCGATGGACGAGCTCGTGGCCCGGATCGAGGCGCTCGGCCGGCGCGGCGCGACGCCGACGGCCGCCGACCTGCTCGATGTGGCCGATTTGCACATGGACGTGCACCGCCGCCGCGTCGGGCGGGCAGGGCGGCCGGTCGCGCTTTCCCCCCGCGAATTCGACGTGCTGCAGCTGCTGATGCAGGAGCCTGGCAGGGTGTTCTCGCGGACGGAGCTTTGCGAGCGCGTCTGGCAGCGGGACCACGAGTACGATACGCGCACAGTGGAGATATTCATCACCCGCCTGCGCAAGAAGGTGGACTCGGGTTTCGCGGCCCCCTTGATCCACACGGTCCGCGCGGTCGGCTACACGATTCGTCCCCCGCCATGACCGCGCCGGGCCTTCGCCGCCTTGCGGCTGTTCTCGCCACGCTGGCGCTGCCCCCGGCCGCGGTCGCGCAGGCGTCGGCCGAGGGACGGGTGGAGCTGGCGAAGGCCCTTCATGCGCCCGTGATGAACAAGCGCTACGGGATCGTCGCGCACGGCGGCGTCCTCTCGCCGTTTCCCCCGGTGGCCGTGGTGTACCTCGAAGGGCCTTTTCCGCGTCCCTCAACGCCGCCGACGGCGCAGATGGCCCAGAAGGACCTCATGTTCATGCCGTGGCTCCTGCCGGTCCAGGCCGGATCAAGGGTGGAGTTTCCCAACCTCGACGACACCTACCACAACATCTTCTCCTACTCGCCGGCGAAGCGCTTCGACCTCGGCCGCTACCGCTCCGACGAGCGCCCGATCCCGTCGGTGCTGTTCGACGCGCCCGGGCTCGTGACGCTCCGCTGCGACATCCATGAGCACATGCGGGCGCTCATTCTGGTGCTCGATACGCCGTACTTCGTGGTGAGCGACGCCCAGGGCCGCTATCGGCTCGACGGGCTTCCGGCCGGCCGCTACGTCCTCAAGGCGTGGCTGGACAGCAAGACGACACTCGAGCGCCCGGTGCTGCTGCAGGGCGGGGCAACGCTCCACGCTGATTTCCCGTGATCTCGCCGCCGGAGCCGAGGAGTCCCGGTTTCGCGAGCTTCCGAACGAAGCTCGTGGTGGCGATGATGCTGGTTGTCTCCGGAGTCGCGGTTGCGGGCCTCTTGTTCGCGCAGCACAACGTCGCCGAGAACGTGAGGCGGGATTTCGAGCGGGAGTTCCAGGGCGAGCTCGCCGCGCTGCACGCGGTGCAGGAAGTGAGGCACGCCGTGCTGGCGGAGCGCTGCCGCGCTCTTGCGCGACGGCCGCGAATCCACGCGGCGCTCGAGGACGGAGCGCTCGACCTTCTGTATCCAAGCGCCCGAGACGAGCTCCTCGACGTGATGGACGCCGGGGACGCGCGGTCCCGGGAGCCCGGGACATTCGCCCTCCGAGCCCGCTACTACCGCTTCCTTGACGGGAACGGCCGGGTTATCCCGCCTCCAAATGCCAAGGACGTGGGCGAACTGGGGCCCCGCGAAGGGTCCCAGCTCAACCTGCGCGCGCTTCCGGACAGCCCCCAGGCCGGATACGTCACGAAGGGGGAGGGCGGCGCGGGCGAGGCGATCGACGAGGTCATCGCGATGCCGATCATCTCCTCGGAGAACGGCGAGACCATCTCCGCCATCGTGCTCGGCTTCAAGCCGGCCAACTTCGGCGGAGGGCGCGCGGGCATCGAGAGCGGGATATGGCTGAATGGCCGCCTGGACCTGCCGTCACTGCCCGCATCCGCGAGGCAGGCGCTCGCCGTCGAAACGGCCCGCGCGATTGCCGCGGCAGGCCTGACGGAGGGCGGCTACGAGGTGCGCGCCGGAGGCGCGCCGTATATGCTCTTCTGCAAGCTCCTGAATCCGGGCTCGCTCTTTCCACCCGCCTACGAGGTCTCGATCTACCCCCTCGCCGACTCGCTGGCGCGCCAGCGTATCCTGGCCTGGCAGTTCGCCGGCGCAGGCGCATTGCTCATGATGGGCGCCTTCGCCGCCAGCCACCTTCTCTCAAGCCGCCTCTCGAAGCCGGTCGAGAAGCTCGCCGTGGACTCGGAGGAGAATCGGGCGCAGCGGTACCGCGCGGAAGCAGCGCTGGAGTCCACCAGCCGGGAGCTGCAAAGGTCCGCCCGCTTCTCCGCCGATGCCTCCCACCAGCTCAAGACGCCCGTCACCGTCCTTCGCGCAGGCCTTGAGGAGCTGCTCGCGGGAGAATCCCTCTCCGCGGAGGCTCGCGAGGAGGTCTCGGCCCTCGTGCACCAGACATTCCGGCTCGCTGGCGTCATCGAGGACCTGCTGCTTCTCTCTAGGATGGATGCGGGCCGCCTCCAGATTCAGTTCAGCCGGCTGGACCTGACGCCCCTGATCGAGGCATGGCTGGACGATCTCGGGGCTCTGCCCGACGCGCTCGATCTCAAAGTCGACGCCGATTACCCTCCTTCGCTATGGATCGCCGGCGAGAAGCGCTATGCGACGCTCATCCTGCAGAATCTCCTCGAAAACGCCCGCAAGTACAACCGCCCCGGCGGCCGGATCAGCATCGCCGCCCGCGCGGATGGGGATTGGGCCGTGCTCTCCATCGGCAATACCGGCCGCCCCGTGCCGGCCGCTGCGCAGGAGCATATCTTCGACCGCTTTCACCGTGGCTCCGTCGGCGAGAATGTCCCCGGGCACGGCATCGGTCTGAACCTAGCCAGGGAGCTCGCGCGCGTTCACGGGGGCGACGTGCGGCTGGCTCGCTCGGACGAGGCGTGGACGGAGTTCGAGGTTCGGTTCCGGCTGTCCCAGGCCTCCGGCGACCCGAGCGCACCGGCATGAGCACGGACGCCCGCACCCGGATGTCCTCCATCGCGAGGGCCATTGGCGCCGCCGCTGTCTGCATGATGGCGCCTGGCGGGGCTGCTCTCGGCCAGGACGACCCGCTCGACCGCCTCGATGATCGGCTCACGTTCGGGGCATGGAACGACAACCTGCGCGCGCGGCTGAGCGGAACGCTTGACCTCGAGGGCTATTACCTGCGCCAGCCCGCGCCGGGCCTCATCTTTTCCGAGGGAAACGAGGTCTTCAATCCGCGCCTGAGCCTCTTCCTCGACGCCCAGGTGGGAACGCATGTCTACGCCTTCGTGGAATCGCGCGCGGACAACGGGTTTGATCCTGGCGAGCCCGGCCCCCCGGTCCGGCTTGACGAGTACGTGCTGCGTTTCACGCCGTGGGACGACGGGCGCTTCAATCTGCAGATCGGGAAATTTGCTACGGTGGTCGGCAATTGGTCGCTCCGGCACGGATCGTGGGACAACCCATTCGTCACTGCGCCGCTGGCCTACGAGAACCTGACGGGCGTCTGGGACACTACGGCGGCCCGTGAGACCAGCGAGGAGCTGGCGTGGGCCGGCCTCCGGCCCGCGCCCACGTACGGCGGCGAATACCTCCAGGAATACCACGACGTACCGATCATCTGGGGCCCCAGCTACGCCAGTGGCGCCGCCGTTTTCGGTGAGATCGGGAAGGTCGACTACGCATTCGAGCTGAAGAATACTTCGCTCTCGTCGAGGCCCGAAACTTGGGCGCCGACCGAGACGCAGTGGCAGCATCCGACCCTCAGCGGGCGCGTCGGCTTCCTGGCTGGGGAAATGTGGAATTTCGGCTTTTCCGCCAGCGCGGGGACTTATCTCCAGCCAATGGCGGCGCCGACTCTCGCCCCGGGGAAAGGTTTCGACCAGTATCTGGAAGTGGTTATGGGTCAGGACGTAGCCTTCGCCTGGCACCACCTGCAGATCTGGGCGGAGATCTATGAGGCGCGCTTTGAGATACCGGAGGTGGGCAACGCCAGAACCCAGACCTACTACGTCGAGGCGAAATACAAGTTCACGCCGCAGCTTTTCGGCGCGCTGCGCTGGAACCAGCAGCTGTTCTCCAGCCTTCCCACCGCCACGGGAACCGCCCGATGGGGCCGGAACGTGGAGCGCGTCGACGTGGGCACCGGCTACCGGCTGACGCCGCACGTGGAGGTCAAGCTGCAGTACAGCCTCGAGCACCAGGACGCCAATCTGCAGAATTGGGGCGACATGCTGGCCCTGCAGTTCACAGCGCGGTTCTGAAACATAAGGGGCGGCGGGCCGGGACTGTAACAACCCCGTTACGGTAGGAGCCTTCCGAAGCCGGCGCACGCGCCCGAGAATTGGGGCGGATGACGAACCGCCTCGTGCGCCCAGTCCCTTCCTCCGCCATGCTGGCGGCGACTCTGGCGCTGTGCCTGCCGCGCCCGTCGGCGCGCGCCGACGACTCGATCGAATACAAGTTCGAGAACTACCGCGAGGAGGACGGGCGGATCACCGTGGAGACCCAGAGCGGGCGGGCCGACCAGGATATCGGCGCGGACACGCACCTGACGCTCCTGGGCACGATCGACGCGGTCTCTGGCGCAACGCCGACGGGAATTCCGGCGCCGCCCGGAAGCGCCCAGGTCAATCTTTCGGAGATACACACGCGCCGGAAGGCATGGAGCGAGGACCTCTCCCAGCAGCTCAAGAACGTCAACGTGGACCTCGGTTTCGCGGAGAGCCGCGAAACCGACTATGTTTCCTGGGGCTGGTCAGTGAACACGCTGACCGACTTCAATGAGAAGAACACGACGCTGCGCGCCGGCATGGCCGGGACCTACGACCGCGTCGAGGTGTTCTTCGAGCTCGCATACCTGCCCAAACACAACCACGAGGCCATAGTTGGGATCACCCAATTGCTCGGCCCGCGAACATTCGTGACCCTCAACGTCACGTGGGGGCGCGCAACCGGGTACCTCGCCGAGCCGCACAAATACGTGGAGAAGGACATTGAGATCTTCACGAACATCTTCCTTCACGAGGATTTCGGCGAGAACGCCCCGGGCACGCGCGACAAGGGGTCGGTTTTCGCCTCCGTCAACCACGCATTTGCCGGCGTCAACGGGGCCGCCGAGGCCAGCTACCGCTTCTACGCCGACACCTTTGGCGTGGTTGCGCACACGCTGGACGCCACCTGGCTCCAGCACCTGGGCAGAGACTTTATCCTGGAGCCATCGGCGCGCCTGAACGAGCAGGGCGCCGCCAACTTCTATTACTACGACCTCAACGAGACCCCGATCATCCCGGATCACGTTCCGACGGTGGGTCGGGGGCCGTTCTACTCCTCGGATTTCCGGCTCTCCTCCGTGGAAAGCTATGCGTACGGGCTGAAGGCGGTGTGGAAGCCGAAGAGCTGGGTGCAGCTCGACATGGCATACGAGCAATACGTCATGCGCGGCCGAGACGGAGTCACGCCTCAGAGCGCCTATCCGCGCGCAGGCATCACAACCGCTGGGGTCAAGTTCCTATGGTAAACGCGCAGACACGGCTGGCATCGCTTCTTAGGGGATCCGCCGCCGCGGCTTTCGCCGCGCTGGCGGCCGCCCTGCCGGCACAGGTGGCGCCGGGGAGCGTATTCCCGCCGATCGCAGCGGCCGGGCTCACCGGGGGCGCGCTTCGGGAAACGGCCGGCAAGGTGGTGCTCGTCGACTTCTGGGCGTCCTGGTGCGGGCCTTGCAAGGCATCCTTCCCGGCGTACGCGCGGCTGAGCGCGGCGTACGCGGAGCGCGGACTCGTCATTGCCGCCGTAAGCGTCGACGAAAGCCCGTCCGCCTACGCGGCTTTTGTTGCGAGGCTAAAGCCGCCGTTCGCCACGCTGCACGACTCGAAGCAGGCGCTGGTCCGGGTGGTTCAGGTCCCCACCATGCCGACGAGCTACCTAGTCGACCGAACGGGGAGGGTGCGGTTCATCCACCCGGGATTCCATGGGGAGCAGACGGAGCGCGAATTGCGCGGGGAAATTGAGGCCCTCCTCAGTGAAAAGGCCCCGTTGCCATGAAGCCCCTTCGCGCACGTTTCCTTGCGATCGCGTTCCTCGGCGGCGCAGCTGCGCTCCTCGGCGGCTGCTCCACGCCGGCGGCGGTGCGGGTGCGGCCGTGGGAGCGCGCGGCCCTGGCCGACGAGGCGATGAATCCCGACCGCGACCCGCTGGCGTCGGCGATGATCGAGCACGTGTATTTTTCGCGCGAGGCCGCCTCGGGGGGCAAGGGGGTGGGGGGAAGCGGCTGCGGCTGCAACTGAGCGCGCATCCTCCTGCCCAACGATGAACCGGACGCCCCTCAGCAATTGAACCACAGGAATCAGACCAAAACAAAATCACCATGAAAATCATCGAACACGTCCGGCGCCGCTTTGCCTGGATGAACCTGTCAACCCTCACCCTGCTCGCGCTGCTGCAGCGCTCGCCCTCCGTCCGCCTCGCCGCAGTGGCCGACGACTTCGTCGCGGCCTCGACGACCGGCGCCCTTGTGAGATTAACGGGCGCGACCATTGCCGCCCTCGGGGCCATCAACTCCATCGCAGGCGCCACGATTCTCGCCTCGAGCCTGACGCCCAACCCGACCGGCCCGCTCCCCACGTTCGACGCCACGGTCGGAGTTCAGATCGCTCCGCTGGGCTTCACGATCACCAACACGATGAACGTCGCCTCATGGGCGGTCACGGGGAAAATCCCCCCGGGTCTCGATTTTGAGGCGCACGAGAACCCCAACATGGTGCTCAGCGGGCCGGGCATCCTCGACGCCACCACGTCCGGCACGAACGACCCCTGGACCGGGATGAGCTCGGGCGGGAACAACACAACCACCCCCATACTCCTCGGAAAACCGACTGCGCCGGGCACCTACACGTTCACCCTGCAGGGCTTCGCGGAACCCGGCGAAAAGGGCGGTGGCGGGGTGTCGGGATTCACCGGGACCGGCATATCGAGCGTGTTTGATTTCACGGTCGTGGTCTCGCCTGCCGTGAGCGGCGCGCCGGTCTTCACGGTTCAGCCGATTTCCGCGACCGTGCCGGGCGGGACGGTGGCGCTGGTCGCCGTGGCGTCCAACTCGCCCACCTACCAGTGGATGCTCAATGGCACGACACCGGTCTTCGGGGCGACAAGCCCGATTCTCCTGTTGGGCAACGCGGTTGCCGGCGTTGGAAGCTACACGTGCGTTGCGACCAATTCCGCGGGGGCTGCGACGAGCAACGCCGCAATGGTCGCGATCGACAACACGCCCGACATTGGGCGCCTGATTAACATCTCCTGCCGGTCGACGGTCGGCACGGGGGCGAACGTCTTGATCGCCGGATTTGTCTTGGGCGGGGCGGGTACCTCGGGCTCGGAGTCGCTCCTGATCCGCGCGTCGGGCCCGGCTCTTGCTCCTTTTGGCGTCGCGGGCACTCTCCCCGACCCTCAGCTGCAGCTTTACTCCGGATCGACCATGACGGGCAGCAACGATGGATGGGCGGGCAACGCCCAGATTGCGAGCACCGCGGCTTCGGTGGGCGCATTTGCCTGGAGCAGCCCCTCGAGCCACGACTCAGCGCTCCTCGAAACGCTACCAGGCGGAGCCTACACGGCCCAGATCGCCGGCCAAAGCGGCGACACCGGCGTCGCGCTCGCCGAAGTCTACGACGCCACGCCTGCGGGCACGTACACGCCGACGACCCCGAGGATCGTCAATATCGCAGCGCGGGTCCAGGTGGGCACGGGGGCAAACATCCTGATCGCCGGCTTTGCAATAGGCGGCAGCACCTCCAGGACGGTCCTCATCAGGGCCTCGGGCCCTGCGCTCGTTCCCTTTGGCGTCCCGGGGACGCTGCCGGACCCGCAGCTGCAGCTCTATTCCGGCTCCACTGTGATCGAGAGCAACAACGGATGGGGCGGCAACGCGCAGATATCGGCCACTGCCTCAACGGTGGGAGCGTTCGCGTGGGGATCCTCCACGAGCAACGATTCGGCGATCGTCGTCACCCTGCCGCCCGGGGCGTACACGGCCCAGGTTTCGGGAGCGAGCGGCGACACAGGCGTGGCGCTTGTAGAGGTTTATGAAGTGCCATAAAGTTCTTCTCGCTTGGGCCTCAAGCCTGCTGTCGGCCCTGCCGGCCGGCGCCGTCACGGCGGTGCTCCTGCCGAACCCGCAGGTTCCGGGATTCCGCTTTCCCGAAAGCGAGGCGACGATCGTGAACTGGGTCTATGAAATGGGAAACGGCCCACCCGCGGACGCGGCGACTGCGTTTGAGAACATGAACCTCCATGGCTGGGGACTCTGGACGGCCCTCACCATGGAGACGGCCCAGGTCGACAACGGCCAGAAGCTACGCGTATTCGAGACTTGGTTCACGCCACAGGAGCTATCCGACGTGACTAACACGCGACTTTCCCCCGCGCTCCCGAGCCTGCCGCGGCCGCGATCGGCCTTGAGGCACTTCAACCAGTTCCAGCACGGGAGCGACGTCCAGGAGGAGTCGGGCTCGGCTGCGACCGAAGGCTCCGAGACCGTGTTCGGTTACGTGAAGTTCGATCCGACGGCGACCGACCATATTGTGAGGGAGCAGCTGCTCAGCATTGCCGCCCTAAACCAGCTCGGACAGAGCGGCGCCCAGCAGATTCCTCCCTTTCCGTCCACGGCCCTCACCCTCAAGTCGGCGTTTCAGGTCATAACTGTCCAGACGCTGGTGAACGGCCGGTATTACCGACTCAACGCGTGGTCCGGGCCGCCCTCGACGCCCCAGGCGTGGGGCCCCGCCATGTGGCCGGGCGTCGCCTGGATTGACGTGAAGGGCGGCGGCAGCGGCAGCGGGCAGATCGACACGCAGGCCGCTGCGGACGGGAGCTCGCGCACGGACGAGACGACGTATCCGGTGTCGAGCATGATCAACCACCGTCTTTCGGCGCTCGAGGCGGCACAGTTCAATGCGGAGCAGCCGGGAGCGAGCGCTAGCGCCGGAGACTACGCGGTCCTGGTCGCCATGCACGTGGCCGGCCGCGAAATCGCGCGGTGGACGTGGCAGACTTTCTGGTGGACGCCGACGCCGAACAGCCCGCAGGTGCCGAGCTCCGAGGCAATAGCCGGCCTGCGCCCGGCACAGCTCGCGGGCGCGCCGCGCAACTACGCCATGGCGCTCGGGTACGACATGCTGACGCCTGGCCAGCCAAGCGTCGGCGGCCAGAATTCCGGATCGGCGATCTACACCTACAATCCCTACCTCGAGGCGCGATTCAGCCCCGCCAATCTCCCGGATTCCCTGCCGGGAAGCGGCCCGGATGGCCGACCGGCGAGCAACAACGTCGGGGTCAACTGCAACTGCATGAGCTGCCACATCCGGGCCAACTACAATCCGGCCGGGCTCGCCTCTGCGCCGCGATACTCGGGCGCCCGCTACACCGGCATGGACGACCCTCAGTTTGCGGGGACGCTGCAGGTCGACCTTCTTTGGTCGCTGCCCGAGATTGCGAGATAGCCTGCGGCCGGGCGACCGCGCGGGCTGCGCCGGAGGCGCGGCCACGGTGGCTGCTGTTGACCTTTCGGAGTTTTCGGGGAGAATCGGCTTCCTCCATGAAAACTCCACTCGTGCCACTTCTTCTCGCCATGATGGTTCCCGGCGGCCTCCTTGCGTCCCCAGAAAAGAGCGACGATCCGGCAAGCCTGCCGAGGAAGCGGGTGCTCTTCTTCACGAAATCTTCGGGGTACGAGCACTCCGTGATCAAGGATCCCTCCAAGCCATTCACCGCGTTCCCGGGAAGCGCCGTGCCGGGCCTGTCCTTCCAGGTCCTCAAGACGCTGGGCGCCCGCAACAACATCGAGTTCGTCTTCTCGAAGGACGGAAGCCTCTTCAAGCCCGCGTACCTCGCGCAGTTTGACGCGTTCTTCTTCTACACGACGGGCGACCTTACGGAGGCGGGCACCGACGGGAACCCCCCCATGACGGCCGAGGGCAAGGCGGCGTTCCTCCAGGCAGTTTTCGAGGGGAAGGGCTTCATCGGGACCCACAGCGCGACCGACACATTCCATTCGCCCGGAGGGAAGGACATAAAGGGGGACCGGTTCAGGAGCGACGGCGACAATGCCGACCCGTACATCAAGATGATAGGCGGCGAGTTCATCAGGCACGGCCAGCAGCAGCCCTCGCACCTGATCGTGGTCGACCCGAAGTTCCCCGGGATCATTTCCGTGCCGACCGACAACCGGATGCTCGAGGAATGGTACACAATGAAGAACTTCGCGAGCAACCTGCATGTCCTGCTGGTGCAGGACACGTCGGGGATGACCGGGCCCGATTATGCGAGGCCCAACTATCCCTCGACCTGGGCGCGCATGTACGGCCAGGGCCGCGTCTTCTACACGAACCTCGGCCACCGCGACGACGTTTGGGCGAGCCCGATGTTCCAGGCGATCCTGGTGGGAGGGATCGACTGGGCCTTGGGGCGCGTCGATTCGGACGTGGCCCCCAATATCGACCGGGCCGCGCCGCGGGCGGGCGAGCTGCAGGCTGTGGCCGGCCCGTAGGCTGCGGCGAAAGCGTCGGCGGCGGCCGCGGGCCTCGCCCATCCTCAAGGAACGAAGGGTATGAGCGCCTTTGTGCGCTTCCTATACTCGGGGTACGCCTGCGGAAACTGGCGCAGCATCAGCGCCTCCTCGATCCGCAGCTTGGCCCAGAGAGAGATTAGCGCCAATCCGAGAACAAACAGCTGAATCACCTGGCCGCCGCCGATGCCGGCCCCGGCAAAGGCGGTGAGTATGCCTGTGTAAATGGGGTGGCGGACAAGGCGGTAGGGCCCGTCCACGCCAAGCTCATGGCCCACCTTGATCGCCGGGTTCCCGCCCCTGTTCCTTCCCAATGTGCGCCGCGCCCAGATGGCTAGCGCCACGCCCGCGGCGCAGACGATGATCCCCGCCGCCCCCGCCGCGCCAGATGGCGCGTGGAGGGGGCGCCGGAAAAAGCCCGGGTAGGCCCTGAAGATGAGGACGAACAGCCAGACCATCCCGACGCCGGCCAGCGCTCTCCACGACGGGTTGGCCCGGTACACCGTGGGCTTGTTTTCCCACGCGGAGAGCACCCAATAGGCGACCGCGATCATCCATATGAGGCCGATGGCGAGGCTGTAGGACATTCCCAGCACGCCAATTTGACAGCGGGGGCCGCTCCGGCGAGCCCAAGATGAAGCCGCGGGACACCCCGGGCCCGGGCCGCGCCGCCCGCGCCTTGCGGAAGTAATTTTATTGCCTGCCGCCACTCCAGGCAAAGTGTCTCAGGATTCCCAGTCATCCCACAGACCCGTCGGTCGCGAGCCCGCCGAGATTCTCGGTTCGGCCGATCCTGGTGGTCGGCCTGCTGTGCGCCATCGTGGGGGTCTTCTTCGCGTACGCCCGCTCCGACGTCGACTGGGAGATTCTCCAGACCAAGCACTACTGGTCTGCGGACAAAGCGTACTACGGCGGCTACGCGGCCCAGTTTGTCGCGACGCCGACCGGGTACAGGACGCTGATTGCGGAGGGGCTGTGCAACTACACGAACATGCTCGCCCTACGGGAGAAGCTGCCCGCCGAGAAGACCCGGCACCCCGTGCAGGGATTCCCCGGCACAGAGCGCCTGGCCTCGCCCTTTCTGGCCTACGCGCTTCTGCACCTGCCGGGCGAGGAGGCGGACTCGTGGAGCGTCTTCTGGCAGGCAAACGTCCTGCTCTGGCTTCTCAGCATCTACCTCGCGCACAGGGTTGCCGCGCTCTTCTTCGCGGACCGCTGCACCCCGTGGATTGCCGCGATCCTTGTGGCCCTCTATCCCGCCCTGACGCTGACCTTCAATGCAATCAAGCAGCAGACGCTGGGAACGACCTACCTGCTCCTTGGCATGTACCTGTTCGAGGGCCGCCTTAGCAGGGCGGGCCCCTTGTTCAGGGTCGCTGCGCTGGCGGCGCTCATGTTTCTCGGCCAGTTTGCCGACGGCGGCTGGTGGTTTCTGGCCGCGTTCATCTTTTTTCGGGCATGGTGGATGCCGGGCCGGAAAAAATGGACGACCATCATCTGCCTGGGAACTGCCGTGGGTCTCTCCGAGCTCTGGCTGGCGTGGCTGGGGGGAATCTACCACCTGCCCTCGGTTACGCATGCCCTGGGGTTCAGCTATGGCAGGGTGCTCGGGGAAAGCTGGACGTGGCTGAACGCGTGGGCCAGGGGCGCCGACGTGAGCCAGCTGAGATTTCTCAATTTTCCAGGCTTCACCTTCTTCAGCGTGTACTGGCCCGTGATCTGCAGGGGATTTCTATCGGTTCACGCCCCGCTGCTCCTCGTCGCGGTGGCCGGGCTTTTCCTCGAGCCGCGCTCGAGGATGTTCACGTGCCTCGCCGTTCCAATGCTTTTCGTCGGGCACAGCGGGATGATAATAGCCGGCTGGCTCTTCTATTACGGCTACCTCTCGTTCCCGGCCGCGATGATGGTGATCTTCGCGGCTGCGGGGGCATTGGGAAACCTTGCAGGCAGGACGGCGCTCCTTCCCCGGGTCGCGGCTCTGGCCATTGTCGCGGGCGCATGCTGGAACTTCACCGGCCTGAAGAAGCAGGCGGGGATCTATTACGGCGCAGGCCCCGAATACTACCGGCGCAACATCGAGGTTCACTACGGGAATGAAAGCAAACGCGTCAGCTATTGACCGTCTGCTGGGCCCGGCGGGGCGGATGGGCCATCCCTGGCTCCAGGTGGGGCTCGGCGGGGCGGTCCTCGGGGGGCTTTACCTTCTTGGCGTGAACCGGAACCTATTGTACCTGAGCATGTTGTTTTCTGCCGCCGTCGTGATGTCAGCGCTCCTGAGGCGGTGGTGGGCAGCAATGCTCGGTCTCGTGGCCTGTGCATACCTCGCTTGCGTTCCGGCGCCAGTGCCGGACCTTGGACCCCTTTATCCCGCGCCGCGCGACATACCCGGGGCCGAGAGGATGTGGGTCCGGGCCATCGGAAAAGGGGAGACGTGGACCTATCAGTTCACGGTAGGTGATCTCGTGGGCCACAGCGAGGGGGCCGCCCCGGCCGGATACCTGTATATCGACGGCCGCAACCTGTCCGGCCTGGTCATCGGCGTGCAGGGAAGAACCCTGGTCGGCGCCGGATTCTGCAGCAAGAAGAGCGGCCTCGATCATGTGGCGATACCCTTGGGAAACGATACGGCCAACACCTTGGAGGTGACCCTGCGCGGCATGCCGCAGTCAACTCCCAGGATCTTTCACGGGCCGGAGGTTCACGGGTTTGACGTGTACAGCGACGCGGTCTGGCTCGAGTTCACCCGCAACGAGGATCGCATGATCTACCATGCGAAACGGGCCGTGGCGCCGCGGTAGGCGCGGGTCCCGGACGCGGCGCCGCCCCACCACCGAAACCCGGCCGGTGCGACGCCGCGCGGGCTTCAACGCCTCGGCATGAGGCCGCATGGAGAATTCGCAAGAATTGAAGTGAATCAGCGCCGGAGGGTGTTATGCTAGTATGTCCGACTCCAGCGGAAAAAACGAGCCATGAGAACATCCCAAAGAATCCATTCACCCATGAAATCAATTGCAGCGCGGTTCCTGTTCCCCGCCGTTGTCGTCGGCGGCATGGTGACGTCGGCAACGGCCGGCGCGCAAGAAACGGCGAAGCCCTACACGCTCTTCCTGGGCGCAGAGATATCGGTCGGGCAAGGCAAGGAGCTCTATCCCGTGATCGACGTTTCCGGAGGTTCCTGGGTGGTCGACATCAGCGGGAAACCGGTCCTTGTCTCCGCAAAGAGCGGTCCGATCAACATGAAGGTCGCCTCATCGCTCAGACTCGCGGAAATCGTAGCGACAATCTCCAATCTCAAGGCCGACCGCGCCTACACCTTCGATAATGATCCCGCCGTGAAGCTGACGCGTGCGCTCGACAAAGCCGCGACATTGAACGCGGGCTACCACGCTGCCTTGAGCCAGGCTTCCGCCCTCGATATTCTTTCCCTTAGCAATTCGGGAGGGGGCGGCAACAGTCCATCGGCCAGTGGCGGCATGGCGACCTCCGGCGGTGGCGGGGCGAAGTCGCTCGGTTCTTCATCGGCAACCGCGGACGCGGAGAGCGGCAGTGCGGGCTCAGACCTGTTCTTCAAGTCGCCGACAGGTGATTCGGGTGGGTACGACGCCCTCGATGTTTTGTTCGACGTCTCGGCGGGAAGGCCCCTAGGCGATCCCTATATCGTGATGATCACGCGGTTTCACGAGAGGGGCGCCGAGGCGGGCACCTTCCGAAACCTTGTCTATGCCAAGGAGCTCAACCCAATCGATACAAATGCGGCAAGCGTCCATATCCAGCAGGCGGGGTTTCCGCCGGGCTTTGAGCCGCTAAGCTTCGAGATCCACCTGTACGACCATGGGGACGAAGTCGCGACCAATGTCGCACCGAGGCACGTGGCGTTCACGAGCGAGGAGGCTTTCGAATACGTTAAGACGAAATACCTTGAAGCCCACAAGGGCCAGACACTGCCCGCCGTGCCGGTGTTAGGAAAGCTGCCGAACGACCTGGCTCCCCACCTCGCGGCAGGCAAATACAGCGGGACAATCTATGTCAGGGTCTCAGCGGAAGGCCTTGCCGACGAGCCCTTCCTCGACGCGGCCTGCTCAAAGAGGATCGAGGACCCTTATCTCGAGTCGGTGGTTCGGGGCCTCCGCTTCAAGCCTGCGCTGGAGCAGGGCAAGCCGGTCGAGGGTGTCGCTTCATTGAACCTCAGCCAGCTGAGGCTGTAGATGAGCGGCTTGCATTTCAGGCACACTGCCGAGCCGCGCCTCCGGCCGACCCATCCCCCCCGGCGCATGAACCGCCTGTTACGGCGGGGCGCCCCTTTGGGAACATCGGCTGGAACCCTTTTGAGCGGGCGCCGGTCAGTGATGTGTTGCCGGCCAGGCCTGTCCCCGCGGCGAAGGACCAATTTATATGCATAATCCAGTGAAAACAATCGCAGTGCGATGCCTGCTTCCCGCAATGGCCGTTTGTGGCGCGATGAGCCCGGCAACCACCGGCGCGCAGAACACGCAGAAGGCGTACACGCGCTTCATGGGCGCCAACATATCGGTCGAACTCGCCAAGAACATCTACCCCGTCCGGGACGTCAATGGCTCCTCCTGGGTGATCGATATGAACGGCCAGGAGCAGGTGGTTTCGGGAAAGCAGGGCCCGATCAATCTTAAGATCGTGCCGGTCCTGAAACTGACGGAGGTCTCGGCCACGATCGCTGGTTTCAAACGGGAGCCGGCATTCTCCTTTGCCAACGACCCCAGCGTGAGGCTGACGAGGGGCCTCAACCAGGCGGCGGACGTGAGCGGAGGCTACCAGGCTGCCGCGAGCCAGGCGACTGCCATCAATCCCAGTATGATCAATGCGCCGTCGGCAAGCGGCAACCATGCGCCGCCTCCCACAAACGCGGCCGCGCAGATTTCGGCCGCCGATGCAGGCAAGACCGAGGCGGCCGGAGCGGACGCAAGCGTGGCATTGCAGGGAAAGCAGCAGGAGGCGGGATACGACGCGATGAGCGTGGATTTCGAGATCTCGTCGCCAAGGCCGCTTCAGGACCCCTACGTAGTCACGATGACGCGCTTTCATCCGAAAGGCAGCGAGCCGGGCACAGTCCAAAACCTTGTCTATGCAAAGGCGCTGGATCCGATCAGCGCGAATCCGACCAAGGTCCATTTCTCCGAGGAGGGGTTCCCTTTCGACTACGAGGTGACTGGTTTTGAGCTTCATCTCTACAATGGCGGCATCGAGATCGCGACGAACGTGTCGGAAAAGCGCGAGGTGATGACCCCTGACCGCGCCTTCGAATATGTTAAGAAGACCTATATCGAGGCCCACAAGGGCGACACGGTGCGCGCGGTGCCCGTGATGGGCGAGCTGCCTGCCGACCTTGCCAGCCATGTCGCGTCGGGAAAGTACGCTGAGACGGTATATGTCAGGGTTTCAAAGGACGGCCTTGCCGACGAGGCCTTCACTGACAGCGCATGCTCGAAGAAGATTGAGGATCCATATCTCGAATCGGTTGTGCGGAGCATCCGTTTCAAGCCCGCGCTGGCCGACGGCAAGCCTGTGGAGGGCGTAGCCTCGTTGAACCTCAGCAAGCTGGGATCCTAGGGAGCGGTGCCCGGATTATCTCCGCTCCCGTGCGCCGTGATTGCTGTCTGGCGCACGGAACGGCATCCCGCATGTGGATCGATTCTAAGGCACGGTAGTACAACAGGCTCGGAAGTTCGCCTGGATGGTCTGGCGGTAGGGCAGGGGACATTCCAAGGTCATACTCAATTCGCCAGGAATCTGCCGCAAGGTGTGGGAAGGAGGTGCAGAACGCCGCCCGCACATCCAGCGGGACGGCCCACATCGCCACACGGCCGTGTGCCGCGCAACGTGCGACGAATGGCACGGTGGCATCAGTGAACGCTTAATGGGGTTGTTAACCCATGGGAAGGCAGCCTCGCCAGTGCTACCATCTGTGTGTATGAAGACCATACTAGACTTTCGGCAGGTGGCGTTTGTGTTTGCGCTTGGGCTTGGAGCCCTCGCCCTCGCTGGCACCCGCGCCGTCGCGGCAGTCGTTGGCGCCGAACCCTTCACGGGCCACCTGTGGTCCGAGATCAAAGGCGACACGTATGACCAGCGCGACCATTTCGCCGCGGGTGCCAGCCGGTTGTCCGCCAAATTGGGCGAGCAGATTCAGGAACTCCGCGCAAAGCGCGCCGAAATGACGACCGACACAAAGGAATGGGACTTCAACATGAAGGAAGTCGAGGAGTGCAGCGTGCTGCTCACGGGCAGGATAGAAGAGCTCGCGAAGGCCACGACTCCCGAAACCTGGGTCGATGCAAGGGACAAGATCGGCGAGGCATGGAAACGTTCACAACTCGCCGTGGACAAGATGAATTCGACGCGCACCACTTGAGAGGGGTTTAATTTGGGGGCGGGGTTCAGTTTGGCCCGGCGCTGGCTTCCGGGTGCCGGAAGAGGACCGTGACGACCTCTGCAGGAGTTGGAGATGGCGGCGGCCGAATCAGCACCGCATTGACCACAGCGAGGAAGGCGGCTTTTGCGCCAAGGCCGAGCGCGAACGCTGGGCGCGCAGTGTCGGCAAGACCGGTGTCGCGAATTAGGCGGCGAGACACCACGAGCAGATTACGGAGAGCCGGGACAAGCGGAGGCATCCTGAAGCTTTAATTCGTCGGAAGGTGAAACGTCCGAAGAGATCGTTCAGGG
>OCTA010000148.1_pt1 | contig 66480 bp, 49 predicted proteins | sample 1538991 | NCBI WGS metagenome assembly OCTA01 (sample SAMEA3539302, study PRJEB22396) | soil metagenome | biome: tundra; feature: field; material: soil | place: USA | collected 2010-05 | depth 0.15 m
CGTTCGGGACGTAGAGGTCGAGGGTTCGAATCCCTCCGCCCCGACCAATCTCAGCGCACCACGACCAGTTCGATTCCCTTTCCGTCGGCGCTCAGGTTTCGGCTGTATTTCTTGTCAACCGGGTTGTCCCAGTGCTCGTGAACCCCGAGGCTGCCGACAACGACGCCGTTGGGCTTGTACGGCCCGAGCTTGGCGTTCGTCCCTCGCGCGGCCTCGACCAGGTAGTTGTCGCTGTTCCGGCTCGAACCCTTTGGAAACTGCTTCACGCCGCTATAGCCCAGCTCGGGCTCGGGCGAGGTGTAGGTGATCGCGCCCTCGACCCAGTCCGGCGCCTCGCGCCCGTTCAGACCCCGCCCGTCGACCCAGCGCACGCCGGAAAACTCGTGATGCAGCGGGACGTAGATTCGGTCCGGCATCGCGCGCACCTTCCAGCCGACGCTTGCGTCGTATATGACGATGTCCTTCTGCGCGACTCCCGCCTCTTCGGTTAGCTGGCGCAAAAGGGCGCGCGTGGCCTGCGGCGACTGGTCGATATTGTTGTCCGCTTTTTCGTAGGAGTAGGTGTTGTTAACGTTGATTTTTACCGCGACGAGTTCGCCGGGTTGCCATCCGCGATCGCCGCGCCCGTGCACGCGATTGAAATGCCGGAAGAGCCCGTCCCAGGCCTCCCGATCCGACGGGGCTCCGGTCAGTGCGCGCAGCGATTTTGAAATCATCGTCGACAGGACCGTCTCGTCAATGTTGCCCGGTTCCCACCACTTTCCGGTCTTGCCGTCCCACGGCGTCGCCCGAACGTCGCGGATCCAGGTGACCCGCCCGGGGGAGATCCCCTTCGCCTCGCCGATCGGCGAATTGGGCCGCTGGAACGGCGTCCAAAGTTGCGGATCGGCGGCGCCCAGCAGCACGATCGAAAGCAACAGCAAGCCACTCAAGGCAAAGGTCTTCATGAGAATATGCCAGCGGATCCTACCCGGCCCCGATGATCCTGCCCACGCCGCCGGTCGGAATCGACGATAAAGTGGCGGCTCCCGATCCTCCGGCGAGTCGGCCGAGCGATCGCACCGCCGGACTGTCAGCTGGCAATTGTTCAAGTTACTGCCACGCTCTACCCCGCTCTGCGACAATCCCATGTTTAATCAGATTCTCCCGAGGCCCGTCGACAACATCTATCGTGGGCATAAGCTCGCGCTCTGGGCCTTCGCACTGCTCGTCCTCATAAAGTGCGCCATCGGAGTGAATTCCATCCTGAACGGTCATTTCGTGGCGAGTTCCGCCGACGGCATGCCTCTCGATGCTTTTGGTGAGGCTGGAGCCCAGGCAGTAGTCTCCCTCTTCGCGATCTGGGGCCTATCCCAGCTCATCATCTGCCTGCTGTGTCTGTTGGTTTTGGGGCGATATCGTTCCCTGGTTCCGCTCATGTTTTCGCTGCTCTTGCTGGAACACCTGGGCAGGAAGCTGATTCTTCATTTCCTACCCATAGCAAAAACCGGAACACCGCCAGGATCCGTGGTTAATCTGGTGCTGCTCGGATTAATGGTCTGCGGACTCGCGCTTTCGGTTTGGAATTCCAGCGACCGCAAGAATCAGTAGTCATTTCCCGCGCCTGACCATCCGGCCGATCCGGCATCTGTGCCTGTCGCGCTGGCCGCGGGTCACCGAAAAGCTTGGCGCAGGTGTTGATAACCCAAGGCCGCGGCAAGGCTCAGGCCTGCGACAAGGCAAGCCAGCGGGAGGACGCCCAAGCTTGCGCCGGGAAGGGCAAGGACCGGTCCATTGATCGCAAGCTCGATCAGGGCCGAAAGTCCGGCAAGGAACGCGTTGCCCCCGATCAAGAGGATCAAAAGGACAGACAAGAGGCTGGAGAAGATGAGGAGCAGGGAACGGCGATTGGCTCCGGCAGAGTGCCGTTCGCGGGGAAGAGCGGCCATGACGCAAGCCGTGAACCCGGCATCCTCGATGTGGTCGGATTCACAGTTCTTCAAGAGCCGGCCAAGTTTTGAATCATCAGCGTCCATGGGAAAAAGAGGTTGGAATTTCTCAGGCATAGGCATCGAGGAATGAACGAAGGCGCGTCTTGGCCCTCAGGATGTGGGTCTTGACCGTGCCCAATGGGCAACCCATGAGCCCGGCGGCTTCCTCATGGGACAGCCCTTCGCGATAGCAGAGACGGAGGGCTACCTGCTCCTCCGGGCGCAGCGTAGCGAGAGCGGCATCCAGATCCTGGCCAATGTCCGCCAACGGCTGCGTATCGGGCGCAACGCCGTCCGCCACGCCAGACTCTTGGGACGTGTCGACCGGCTCTTCGCGGCGGCGGCGCAAATGGCCACGGAACCGGTTGTAGGCGATCCCGAGGAGCCAGGTGCTAAACCTGGAGCCTCCCTGGAAGCTGCGCAGGCTGCGGTAGGCCTCGATGAGCGCCTCTTGGGCCAGGTCATCCGCAAGAGCATGATCTCCCTTGGTGAGACCCCGCAGGAAACCGCGCAAGGCCGACTGATTGCGCTTAACAAGCTCCGAAAAAGCGTGCCGGTCGGAGGAGACCAGCACTCGCGCGATCAGATCGGAGTCCGAGGGCGGCACAAGGGGTTGTACTCAGTTCTTGTCGCTATTGGCTCCGCCTCGTTCAAAGAACCAATTGATGAGCAGGGCGACGCCGATAAGGCCCGGAATCAAGGCGACCCAGCGCAAATTCCCGGGGATCCTCGATTCCCAGCCTCCCGCCGAAAAGAAGAAATAGAGGCCCACGCCGACGGCGATCAGGATCAGGCCTGCCTTGCGGTCGTTGGACTTGGGCTTTTGCTCGACGGTTGCCGGCATGTTGAGCAGCTCGGGAGGCAGGGGCTGCCCTTTTTCCAAAGCAAGCCGGATCGTCTCGTGTCGAAGCTCGGCTTTCCTGCGAGCGTTGACATGGTTGATGGCCACGATTGCGATGACAAAAGCAAATGGAGTGACGATCGCGATTATGCCAATGAGCATGCCGGCGAACGGAAGCAGCTCGCCTAATGCGGCGAGCGGAGGCAGGGAGAGGGCGTTCATGAGGGTTTGGGTTTGCGCCAATGAGTGGTCGCAAGTCGGCGTTTTGGATTCAGAAAAATAGATTTTTTTGCGAGACGTCAGCAACCGAAACAAGCCCGCGTTGGGCAGGGTTGCGGGCGATCTTTCCAACCGATGGGTGGATGTATTCAAGCGAAGTTCCCAAGTCTGGAACGCAATGCGCTCCGCGAATTCCCATTCGGGCGTCGTGCGCATCCCGGTCCAGCCCCCGCTTCCGGGCCTGTTTGCGCCCGTCCCGTCGGCTAGATCGTGCTTGCCCTCTTGCGATTGGCCGCTCGGCATTATACTTGTTCGCGGGAAACCGTCACAATGAGTACGCACATAACAATTCCGGCAGAAGGAAAAAGAGGCCGCCGGTGGTTGTGGATTCTTGGTGCGTGCGTGCTGTTTGGCGTTCTGATGGCGCTACGAGGTGAAATGCGCTCGGTTGTGCTCCGTGCAGCGATCGCCGGCTTTGCCTTTGCCTTTCTTGGCATAGGGCTGTGGCAGTTCAGGAAGCAACCGAGCTATCCGGCCGAACCGCCGCGCCAGCCGTAGTCGCGGCAAATCGGATTACGGCGCTTGCCGTCCGACAATCTAGCGTTCGGCGTGACCGTGCAGAGGCCTATGTTTCACCCGATGAAAAGCTCTTCATGCATGGGTTGCGGGGCCGTCCTGCCCAATCTGGACGGACCGACCCATGCCTACATGGAGTCGTCACCCGCCTGTTGGTCGATTTACTCCGAGGTGCTCGCGCGCGAATATGACGACCGCAAGCTGCTTGAAAGCGTGCATCGCCTCACCGTCGATGCCTATGCGGTCCAGCATCCGGGCCGCGAATCTGCCCAATGCATTCAGTCGGTCGCCGGACACCTGATCAGCCTTTGCGCTGTGCTCGAGAACGGCGCTTCAAATGAGTGGGCGACCAAGTTGATTCGCGAGGCAGTCAGAATCAAAGGGCGCTTCACATGGTTGCAGCCACCCAGGTCCATGGGATCCGTCACCATTGCCGATGTCTGGAAGACCCAAAGCGCAGCTGAACACGAGAAGGCAGCCAGAGAGTGGGCCTCGTCGGTTTGGACGGCATGGTCGCAACATCATGCAACCGTCCGCTCCTGGCATTCTTCCATTCAGGGGGTCGGACACTGAGAGGAGCGCAGCCTCCGCTTTGATTGGCGGCCGTTTCCGGTCAGGGCCTCGGCGGATTGACGCACGAAATAAGGTGTCCTCCCACGGAGCCGGCCCTTCGCGTCCCTCGGCTTTGGCCCTCTGCGGCATAAAATTCCATTCCCGGACAGAGTTTATGCTAGCCCAGAGCCTGCATATCCAGTTTCACTGCCCGATGGCTTCTTTTGATTTTCAAACAGTCGATGTCTTCACCGACCGGCGCTTCGGAGGAAATCCCCTGGCTGTCTTTCCCCATGCCGAGGGCCTGGACGACGCCGTCATGCAAAACATCGCCCGCGAGTTCAATCTCTCGGAGACTACATTCGTGTTCCCGCCGGCGGATCCGGCCCACACAGCCCGGGTCCGCATATTCACCCCGCGGGCTGAAGTGCCATTCGCGGGGCACCCGAATGTCGGAACGGCATACATTCTGGCGCGGCTGAATCCGGGGTTGCCCGGAACCCTCGTCTTTGAGGAGACGGCCGGCCTGGTGGCGGTCGAACTGCATCACGGGCAGGACGGGACGATCGGCGGCGCAAAGGTCGCCGCGCCCCAGCCTCTCACCGTGGGGGAGGAAGTCCCGGTCGAAGCCGTGGCCGCCTGCGCAGGATTGGCCCCTGGTGACATTCTTCGGGGGATCCATGCTCCCGTGTTTGCAGGAGTCGGCATGGGATTTGTCATCGCCCAACTGACGGGCAGGGCCGCGCTCGCCAAAGCCAATCCCATACTTGGGGCCTTCCAAGAGGCGGCCCGGCGATTTCCGCGGATCGGCGCGCGCTTCCAGCTGCACATTTACGTGCGGGACGCCGTTGAGCCACGGAGGCTGGCGACGCGGATGTTCGCGCCCTTGTTGGGCGTCCCAGAGGATCCCGCAACCGGCAGCGCCAACGCGACGCTGGCGGCGCTGCTGACCCACTTGGGCGAAAAACCCGAGCAGGCCTTCGATATCGAGCAGGGAGCCGAGATGGGCCGGCCGAGTTTTCTGCGGGCGAGCGCCCGCAAATCCGAGAATGGCGCCGTGCGAGCCACGATCGCCGGAGACTGCGCGCCGGTGTTCAAAGGCCAGATCGAATTGTAGGCAGCCACTCGGCCGGCCAGGCGGTCGCAAAATCGCGCCCGCAAGGCTCCGCGTCAATGGACTATGGCGATGCGCAGAACGCTGAACGAATTGGCCGGAAGGTTGAGGTCAAACTTCGCCCCGGCGGGCGTGAATGGGATCTCCCGCGGCGCAACCCGGTCCGGATCATTGACCGTGTTCTCGGCCTCCGGATCGGAAGCATGCAAGACGGTGAGCGTTCCGCCCTTCAGCGTCCGGACTCCGCCCAGATCGACGGTCGCCCCCGAGTCCCGCGCCGTTGCGTTCACCAGCTTGACGATGACCTCCCCGGATGCCTCGTCGAGCGTCGCCGAGGCATAGGTTCGCTGCATCTCCTCGGGCGTCATCCCCGCCAGCGCCACCGGCAGGATCCGATCCCCGCGATTTCGGGCAAAGAGGCTTTGCACATGGTAATTGGGCGTGCGAACAACGTGAAGACTGTCCACCCAGATGAGGTCGGGGGTCCACTGCCAGGCTTCGGTGTTGGCGAACAGCGGCGCGTAGGACGCCATGCGGACGACGTCGGCATTTCGTTCGAGGCCCGTCAGGTACGCCGCCTCGGCCATCGCGCACCGGAAGGTGTTGCGGTTCCTGGGACTGGCCGTGGCGACGCTCTGCGCGGCGTATTCGCCCATGAATACCTTCGGCCCGTTCCTGTCGTGCCGGTCATAGCGGTGCGTGTTGGAAAAAAACCAGTCGGGCGCCGCGTAGCAATGCTCGTCGATGATGTCCGCGTGAAGTTCGCGCAGTTTCGTCCACGCCAGCCGGAATCGCGGATCCGCCGGGTCCGGGCCGGCGGCGGCGACAAGCGAGATTTCCGGATGCTTTTCCTTCAGCACCCTGACGAACCTTTCATAGCGATCGAAATACTGCAGTCCCCACTGTTCGTTGCCGATGCCGAGCATCTGCAGGTTGAACGGTGCGGGATGGCCCATCGCGGCGCGCCTTGCGCCCCACGGGCTCCCCTCCGGCCCATTGGCGAATTCAATCAGGTCGAGCGCGTCCTGGATGTAGGGATCGAGCTCGTCCAGCGGGCAGAGTTCACCGGAGTTGAACTGGCAGGCCATGCCGCAATTCAGGATGGGGAGCGGCCGGGCGCCGATGTCCTCGCACAGCTGGAAGAACTCAAAGAAACCCAGGCCGAATGACTGGTAGTAGTCCGGGGTCGGCCGGTGAAGGAACTCGTTGTTCCAGCGATTGAAAAGCAGCTTCCGATCCTCGACCGGCCCGATCGTGTTCTTCCACTGGTATCGGCGCGCCAGCACGCTGCCCTCGACGATGCAGCCGCCGGGAAAGCGCACGAAGCCGGGATGCATGTCCGCCAGGGCCTGCACCATGTCCGCCCTCAGGCCGCCGGGGCGGTTCTTCCATGTGTGCTCGGGAAAAAGCGAAACGAAATCCAGGTCCAGCGCGCCCTTGCCGTCCACCAGGACGGCCAGCCGCGCCTTCGGGTCGGTGTCCGTCGGATGCAGGGTGGCGGCAACCTTGCTCCAGGATCCGGAAAAGTTCCCGAGGTCGGCCGAGGCCAGCACCGCGCCGTCGCCGCCGTAAAGCCGCACACTCATCTTCGGCGTGCCGGCGACCCCGCGGACCTGCGCGGAGAAATCATAGGCCTCGCCCCGGCGCACGCCCATGCCCCGGAAGCCTTCGTTGGAGAGCCCAAACGGGGCGGTTCCCTCCGACTGGAGGCGGACGTAATGGGGGTTGTCCGGATTGAATGGGTCTTCGGTGCGCACGGACAACTGTCCCCTTGCCTTGAACGGGCTGATTTGCATCCAGCCCATCAGAGGATCGGGAAATTCAAAACCGCGGTTCTTGACAAGTTCCGCATAAAGCCCGCCATCCGCCCCGAAGTTGATGTCCTCAAAAAAGACACCCCACATCGCGGGATTGATCCGCGCGCCGGGTCTATCCACTCCCACGGTCACGGTGGCGCCGGGAACCGGGACCGGATTGGCCATGGCAAAGAACAGCAGCGGAAGGGCCCACCGACGGAGGTTCATATTGACGTCGGGATTAATCGAAGCCGGAACGAAGTCAGCAGGAAAGGGCATGGGCGCCATCGCGGCGGCCATTGACCGTGGGCCTTAACCCTTTCACGGCCGGGGCATGGATTCGGAAAACCGGAGCTTTACGTCGTCAAGGCCGGGCAAGCGGCCGCCATCCGGAGCGGTTGCAAGTTGCTCGAACGGCGTTCCCTCTTCGGCCTGGATGCGCAGCCGGACATCCCCGTACGCCTCCCGCGCCGCGGCAAAAATGTCTGCCAAATCGGATTCGATCGACAACGAGCCATTTGGCCCTGTGCCGATGCCACCTTCGTTCATGGGCGGGCCAGCCGTTTGGGCTGCGCCCAGGTTGGGGACAGGCACTGCCAGAATCTCGAAATCCTTGTCGACGGCTGTTCCCAACCGGCCGGTAGAAACGAAAATCCTGGGATCGCAGTTCATCAGATCGGGGCTGGAGCGATAGAAGATACCCTGGTCCTGGATATATGGGTGAACCCTGGGCGCCGCAACCAGGGTCATGGCGCGGGGGAGACCTGCAAATCCGGCAACGGCAGCTTCCGAAAGATGTGAACGGCCGCCGATTTCATTCGCGGCCCTCTTGGTGGAAACAGCGAGCGCCAAGGCCCGAACGGATCCCGCGTTCGCGCCAGCGCCGTCCGGTTCGACTTTGGCTTCCATCACCTCCATCGCCGGAGCCTTCGCCGCGGCCAAAGGGTTCGATCGCAAAAGCGCGACAACGGCCTCCGGCTCATGGGCCGGGCCCCGCAGGCTCTCGCGAACGGCCAGCACCGCGAGAAAGGCTGCGGCCAGGCCTCCGAGCGACGCGTACCAAAGCAAGGGACGCGGCCAGGACCTTGCACGGCCGTCCCGTTGGGCAGACGGCACGCGATCCGCCCCGCCTGCGGCCGCTTCCACGGTTTCCCCGGCCAACGCAGCCTGCAACTGGTCTGCGGCGACGCGAATCTGGGCCACAACCGCCTGTGCGGCCGGGTCGGCGCGCAGCGCCGCCTCCACTTCGGCCAGTTCCGCCCCTTCAAGCTCTCCGAGCGCGTAGGCGGTCAGCCGCGGGTCATCGGGAGAAATCTTGTTTTCGTTTGTGCTCATCTTTTGCCGGGTTGACGGACATGTCCCGAATCACGGTGCCGAAGCTCCTTCCTGTGCTGCCCTCGCCTCCCATTCCCTCCGGAGACTCGCGACCGCCGTGTGGATCAGGAATCCGACATTGCTTACGGACAAGTCAGTGATTCGGGCGATCTCCTTGTAGCTGAATCCATTCTGGAACTTGAGCCGCACGACCTCCTGCTGGTTGGCCGGCAGCCGCCGGATGAGTCCAAGCGCGATTTTGCGCGCCTCCGCCGCTTCGAGGGACTGCCCGGGGCGCGGCTCGGCGGCAGCGATCCGTTCGGCGCTTTCACCGGAGAGCGGCGTCATGCGGCTCTCCTTGCGAAGGATGTCCAGAGCGCGGTTGCGGCAGACCGTGAAAAGCCATTCGACGACATGGTCATCAATCTCGGCGGCCGGGCGGGCCATGAAACGGACAAACGTGTCCTGGACCACATCGCGAGCCCTGTCCGCGTCGCCGAGCAGCCGCGCGGCATAGCGGGTGAGCGGCATCCGCTGCTCCGCCACGATTCGTTCCAGAAAACGGTCGTCTGCATGGGCCTGATCCCGACTATCCGGGAGTTCGTTGGACATGAGGTTCACCGTACGTGACGAAGCAGCGCCGGGTTTTCCGGAATCCTTAGGCGCGTTTCCATGAGCGTGCGAGCCTCAACGTTTCTTGTCGCGGAGCCTTCCTCCTCATTCGAGTCCGGCCACCACGATTCCATTCGGGTACTCGATGGCAAAGACCAGCGGCACCTCGCGCTTTTCACCGGGCTTGAGGTTCAAGGTCCACTTCAATGTGCCGTCGGTCTCAGGTCTTGTCACATCGCTGTCGGGCGTGCGCAGGTTCACGGCAATCTTCTCGTTGCGCGACACCGGAATCTGATCGGACAAGACGACCTTTTCGGCGGTCTTCTTGTTGTTCTGCACCATAATGGTGTAGTCGTACGTGATCCGCTTCCCCTTCGTCACGAGGCCGGTGTCCTCCGTGAAATGCCGGTTGAGCACCCTCTTCACGGAAATCCCGTCGTCGACTCCCAGGGCGAGCTCGAATTTTTCGCCGGGCATGACCGTACGCAGGGAGCTGGCGGCCACGAATGTGTCGTCGAGAAACACGTTCATCTGCCCCGCGAGCAGAGGATAGTCCGAGGAGTCGGAAACCTCCGCGTTGAGGAATGCGGCCGGGAGCAGCTTTGGGATCGCCACATATCCGGTGGTCGCCTCGAGCTGGAAGGTCCCTATGGGCACCTTTTGCGGAGAGTTGTCGCTGAGCACCGTCGCGGGGACCGAAATCCTGAAAGAAGTGCTGGTCGCCTGGGTTTGAGATTCCGTCTGCGCGAAGGAAAGGGCCTGGCGATCCGCGGCGAAGGCCCTGAGCCTGTTGTCCATGTGTGCGCTGTCCTTGGTTTCGACAACGGCAGCCGAAAGCCCCGCAGACGCCATGCTCGCGAAGGCCCCCTCGGCCCTGGCCGCTCGGAACATGGGTTCCGCCGGATGAATGATATCCACAGCCCACGGTGCGAGAGACGGCGGAGAACCGCCCAGCGACGGGCGGGCCGTGGAGAGAGTGAGATCGACGTTCTTCCAATCCTCGCCGGTGTTCTGGTGCACGACCCCGAAGTAGCCGAGTTGCACCGAATGAGCGGCACCCACCAGGCGGGCGTCGTATCGCGGGCTCCATCCTGCGCCAGCAATCGCGTAGCTGAGCGCCAATTCCGCGCTTCCCGGTCCGTCAACCGAAAGTCGTACGGTCACGTTCTTGTAGGCGTGGCCGCCGGCGTCGCGCAGTTGGGCGAGTTGCCTCTCGGCGGCGCTTTTCTTTGCATCCAGATCCGCCCTCCGCTCGTCGAGCGATCGCTGCTCGGCGGCGATCTTCCCGCGCCATTCATCGAGGAAAACCATAAGCTTGCCCGCCTCCTCGAGCGACAGGGGTTGGGCGGTCTTGGCCGGACGCATCGATGCGGCGGCGATCTGGTCCAGATTCTTTTGCGCCTTGGCCAATGCCTGAGTCCGATCGTCGACCTCCCGCCGCTGCTTCTGCAGATCGCGAAGGCTTGTTTCCAGCGCTTCCACCCGCTCATTGGGGGTAAAATCAACGTATTCGGCCCGGGCGGTGACATCGAGAATCGTCACCTTCGCAGTTCCGGATCCGGCAACCCGCAGCGAGTCATCCAGGATCCCTTGAGGCAGGCGCTCAAAGACAGCCTCGAACGGGCCGCTTGCGCCAAGTGCCAGTTTGGCCGAGCGGGTGACCACCGCCCGATCGGCGTAGACGGTGACAGAGGAAAGGGTCGAATCGACGGGAGTGGCGCGCAAGACGGCCAGGCTTCCGGCAGTGCAGATGAAGAGAAGCAATGAGCGGTGGGTATTCATGGGAATTGGGCCTCCGATACCCATTCAACGCCCGGGCAGGGGAAATATTAGGGCCAATGCTGCAAAAAAGCGCACATCTCCCGTCCTGGGGGCCGCCGAAACGGGGAATGCTCCCCCACCCGGCGGCAACCTCCCGATCAACCGCCAAACCGCCGCGACGTCATGCCGTTTCCGCCCGGGCGGCCGAGGGAGCCGTCATGGCCTGCACCGCCGGGACCGACCTGTTGCGGTAGTCAGCGTAATCCGGAACGATCCGGTCGTACGTCGAATCCATGAGCGGCGACGAGATGATGAAATCCGCCGAGGCGCGGTCGCAGGCGATCGCGATGTTCCACACCACCGCCATCCGCAAAAGGGCCTTCACGTCGGGGTCGTGCGGCTGGGGCTCGAGCGGATCCCAAAAAAAAGATCAGGAAGTCGATCTCTCCATCGACGATCTTGGAGCCGATCTGCTGATCGCCTCCGAGAGGCCCGCTTTCCAGGCGCTCGATGGGAAAATTGAGCTCCCCCGAAAGCAGGCTTCCGGTCGTGCCCGTTGCGTAAACCTTGTGGTGAGCGAGCAGGTCGCGGTTGAATTTCGACCATTCGATCAGGTCGCGCTTCTTGTTGTCGTGCGCGACAAGCGCGATCTTCTTGTTCAGGCCCATCGGGATCTTCTTGGTGTTAATGGTGAATTTCAGCCAAGGAACGGATTGTAGCGAAGTTCGTTCTCGACGGTCGTCATGGGACCGTGGCCCGGAGCGATCACGGATGACTCCGGCACGGCTTTCAGGATGCGCCGAATCTGCCTTTCGAGCTGTTCGCGGGAGGAGAACCCGCCGGCCGCCGAGCCTGCGAAAATCAGGTCGCCGGAAACGAGCAAGGGCCGGCCCGATCGGGCTGCGGGGGCGCGGACCAGATAGCAATTGTGCGCCTGCGCATCGCCCTGCGTGCTGAAAATGGAGACCTCCAGCGGACCGAAGGCCTTAATTTCACCCTCGCCCGCCGGCCGGCCGCAGGGGGCCTCCGATCCAACCGGGACAAATGCCGCCGTGACACCGAAGCGCGACACGATCTCGCAGAGGCCGCCGGCGTGCTCCGTCTCACCGTGGGTCACGAAGACCGCCGTCACCTTCTTGACCACAGCCGGCCACCCTTTCTCCAAATCGGTAATCCCCGCGCCTGTGTCGAAAAGGATTGCCTCGGAGGAGCCGCATTCACCCACCAGGTACGCATTCACGATCCCGATCCCGTGGGGCATGTGGAGCGGCCAGACGCAGAAAGGCAGCCCCTGGATATCGGGACGGGGATAACGGCCCGCGCCAAGCGCGCAAAGCCCGACCTCGTTCAGGCCCAGGACCGCGGCGAGACGGCGCAATTCCTCCGCGTCGAGGGCCGGACGGTAGTCGATCGCATCAAGAATCTTGCCGGGCTCGATCCGTGCCCGTGCGCCGAGTTCCGCTTCGCCGAGACCCGAGCGGCGCATGGCCTTCTCGAGCACATCGCCGAGCTCGTCCTCCAACGGCGTGAGTGTGGGCGGAACCATGCGCACAGTCTAACAATCGGCCGCCCGTTGAACAGAACGAATGGGCGGCCTTGGCCGTCCTTCCATCGCTTCGCCGCTTGTTTTTGGCGCTGGAGATTGGCAATTTGATGCCGTGGACTCCAATCAGGAGGAAATTCTCGGCATATTCACGCGGACGCGGGCCCTCCTGCAGGGCCATTTCGTCCTGAGATCAGGGCTGCACAGCGGGCACTACTTCCAATGCGCGCAGGTGTGCCAGCACTTGGACGCCGTGGAGCGCCTGGCCGAGCTGCTCCTCGCCAAAGTCCGGAAGACCGGGCTCGAATTCAAGACCGTGCTCGCTCCGGCAATGGGTGGATTGGTGATCGGCCAGGAAGTGGCGAGGCAGGCGCGGGTCCGCTATATTTTTGCCGAGAAGGAGAACCATGCGCTGGTCCTCCGCCGCGGGTTTTCGATCGCACCGGGAGAGCCCGTGCTCGTCGCCGAGGACGTCGTCACGCGCGGAGGCCGGGTCCTCGAGTGCATGGAGATCATCCGGCTCAAAGGAGGGACAACGGCCGGCGTGGCCATGCTGGTGGACCGCAGCGCCGGGTCGGCGCGATTCGGCGTCCCGACCGTTTCACTGCTGGAGCTCAGCCTTCCCACCTTCCCCGCCGACGCCCTGCCCGATTGGCTCGCGAAGATTCCCGTCGAGAAGCCCGGAAGCTGAGGCTTGCGGACGCAATCAGCGCACGGTGACGACGAGGAAACCCGGGGTTCCGTTATTGTAGACGAGCAGCAGGTTGCGGCCCTTCTGCAAAAGGGAGCGGGCCGACGTCAGACTCGTGACGGCCGTGCGATTGATCTCCATGATGACCATGTTGACCGCGAGGCGGTCCGCATACGGGGAACTGGCGTCGACATCCGTGATCAGGAGTCCGTTGACCCTCGGGTCGATGCCGAGCTTGCGGCGGGTGTCGTCCGCCAGCGTCACTGCGGTGATGCCCGGCAGCAGCCCGCTTGCATTCTCCGACTGGTTGCCCAGGACAACGGCGATCGTAGCCGGCCTTCCGTCGCGAATGATCTTGAGCGAGATCTTGGTTCCCGGTGGAAACTCCGCGACGGCGAGGCGCAGATCCTCCCGAGACGCCACGGGCTTGTCGTTGATCGAGAGAACGACATCCGAGACCCTGAGCCCCGCCTTGTCCGCCGGTGAATCGCCCGTGATGTCCGACACGATCAGTCCCTTCGTGCTGGAGGGAAGCCCGAGCTGCTCGGCGACGTCCGGCGACATGTCCTGCGTGTCCACTCCGAGGTAGCCCCGGGAAACCGTGCCCGTCAGGATGAGGCTTTGCATCACGGACGAGGCGAGGTTGACGGGAATGGCAAGTCCGATGCCGACATTGCCGCGGGACGGCGAAATAATGGCGCTATTGATGCCGACAAGCCTCCCCTTGGCGTCCACGAGAGCGCCCCCGGAGTTCCCCATGTTGATCGCAGCATCCGTCTGGATGAAATCCTCGTAGCCGCCGACCTCGCCCAGGAGGTTCAGTCGATTTCGGCCCTTGGCGGAGACAATCCCCATCGTGACCGTTTCGCCGATGCCCAGAGGATTCCCAACGGCAAACACTATGTCTCCCACCCGCAGCTTGTCGCTGTCCGCCATTGTGATCGTGGGCAGTCCGGACGCCTCGATCTTGATGACGGCCACGTCCGTCTTGTCGTCGGTTCCCACGAGTTTCGCCGGAAACTTGCGATCATCGGAAAGGGCCACCTTCAATTCGTCGGCCCCTTCGACCACGTGGTAGTTGGTGAGAATGTAACCGTCGGGCGACACGATCACGCCCGAGCCCAGCCCCTCCTCCTTCCTCTCCTGGTCGGGGATCTGAATCCGGTTGCCGAACAGTTGCCTCAGCAGAGGGTTCACGGGCATCCGTATCGTCCGCGAGGACGAGATCGTGACGACTGCCTTCTGCACGGGCTCAACGACATCGGCGTAGCTTGCGACCGGACCCGATTTTCCGTCTGTCACCGGCGATGCGTCCCGCCGCAACGCCGGGACGGATGGTGCGGGCGTATCTTTTGCAGCAGAGCCGAGGCCAAAGGCCGAGACGGCCGAACCAAGAATCAACACGCCGGAGACAAGCCTGTTCTTCATGATTGGAAACATCTTGCGGGGCATGGGAAAAAGGGCCATCCGGGCAGCGCTTCAGGCCGGATCATCCGGGCTCCGCGGCGGACGCCCGACGGAGTCAGAAGCCCTTGATGCGGAATAAGCTGGTGACGCTTTTGTTGCTGTTGATGCGTTGAATCGCCTCGCCCAGGAGTCCCGCCACGCTGAGGACCTTCACGGGCAGGCCATGGGGATCGATGGGCACCGAGTCCGTAGTGATCAGTTCGTCGATCAGCCCGGTCCGCAGCCGTTCATAAGCGGTCTCGTTGAGGATGCAATGGCTGACGGCCGCACGGACGCTTCGCGCGCCATGCTCCCTTAGGATCTTCGCCGCAGCCACGAGCGTGGCCGCCGTTTCCGTAATGTCATCAACGATCAGGACGTCGCGCCCGTCCACATCGCCGACGACATTAATCGCCTCCACCTTGCTCGCGGACTGGCGCTTTTTCGCAACGAAGCAAAGGCCGGCGCCGAGGACCCCGGCATACGCCGCGGCCATCTTCATTCCACCGACGTCCGGGGAACTGACCACAAGGCGGCTGTTCCGGGGCTTGGAAAGGTACTGGAAGAATACGGGCGAAGCGTAGAGGTGGTCGACCGGGATGTCGAAAAATCCCTGGATCTGCTGGCTGTGCAAGTCCATGGTCAGGATGCGGTTGCTTCCGGCCGAGACCAGGAGATTGGCGACCAGTTTCGCCGTGATCGCAACCCGCGGCTGATCCTTCCTGTCCTGCCTGGCATAGCCGAAAAAAGGCAGGACGGCCGTTATCCGCTGGGCCGAGGCGCGCCGGGCCGCATCGATCATGATCAAGAGCTCCATAAGGTGCTGGTTTGTCGGCGGGCACGTGGATTGGATGATGTAGACGTCCCGGCCCCGGATGTTCTCGTTGATCTTAACGAAGGTCTCCCCGTCCGGGAAACTCGTCACAACGGCGTCGCCCAAGGGGACTCCGACCGATTTGCAGATGGCCACGGCCAGCGCCCGGTTCGAGTTTCCCGCAAAGATCTTAAGGCTCGATTCGCTCATGTGGCGCGAATCTGGCGGCCTGAACGGCGGGAGGCTATACCAAAATGATCCCGGGATAAATCCAGGGACAATTTCATGGACAATTCCCGGTTCCTTTGTCTCTTTTCAGGTTCCATGGCCGAACCCGAAAAGAAGTTGGTCACACGCTCGAGTCTCGCCGTCGATGGCATCCTGGTCATCGCCTTCTTCATCTTCATGTACCGGGTGGCGTCGACCCATGTCCCGTCGAATGATCCGGCCATGATCCGCCTTTGGGGCGCCATCACCTCCTCCTGCCTGTCGGCCGTCTTCTGGCTTGCACTGCAAATGTTCCGGGCGACCCTAAGGGCCCAGCGCGAGGCGGGCAAAAAATAGGCAGTTTTGGGCCAGGAAAGCGGAGTCTGAGCGGTTGACAGGCCTGTCATTTCCCATTCGCCTTGAGCGCCTGCGCCTTTATGCGCATGGTCCGCGTTTTTTCACCAGCTAATCACCCACTTATGGCCGTCAAATCCAAAGCTAAAGGAGCCTCCCGAAAGGCCGCTTCCTCCTCCTCGAAATCCGCCAATGCCAAGGCGCCGAAATTCGTCTATCTTTTCGGCAAAAAGAAGACCGATGGCGATGGCTCCATGCGCCCCCTGCTCGGAGGCAAGGGTTCCGGCCTCGCCGAGATGTGCCGCATCGGACTTCCCGTGCCCCCCGGATTCACGATCACGACGGAGGTGTGCACCTATTACTATGCCAACAAGCGCACGTATCCGAAGGCGCTCGATCCGCAGGTGAAGGCCGGAATCGCCTCGATCGAGGCCCAAGTCGGCAAGAAGTTTGGCGACCTGCAGGACCCGCTGCTCGTTTCCGTCCGGTCGGGCGCCCGCGATTCGATGCCGGGCATGATGGACACGATCCTCAATCTGGGCCTGAACGACGAGACGGTCACCGCCCTCGCGAAGAAGACCGGCAACGACCGGTTTGCCTGGGACTGCTACCGCCGCTTCGTGCAGATGTACGGCGACGTCGTCCTGGGCGTGCAGAAGCGTCCCGACGAGGATCACGAGCCGTTCGAAACCGTCATCAGCAAGTTGAAGGAGGAGCGCCATCACAACCACGAGCTCGACGACACGAAACTTTCGGTCGATGACCTGAAGGAACTCGTGGTTCGCTTCAAGGCATTGGTCAAGGAGCGCACGAATCGCAGCTTCCCGGCAGATCCCTGGGCGCAGCTTCAGGGGGCCATCGGCGCGGTTTTCGGCTCCTGGATGAACGACCGCGCGATCGTCTACCGCCGCAAGTACAATATTCCCCAGGAATGGGGCACGGCCGTCAACGTGCAGGCGATGGTCTACGGCAACACCGGCGACAAGTCGGGCTCCGGCGTCGCTTTCACGCGCGACCCGGCGACGGGCGAGAAGGTGTTCTACGGCGAATTTCTCATGAATGCCCAGGGCGAAGACGTGGTCGCCGGCGTGCGCACGCCCCAGCCGGTCCTGGCCCTCCATGATGTCATGCCCTCCGCCTACAAGGAGCTGGAGGGCATCCGCCAGATCCTCGAGTCCCACTTCAAGGACGTGCAGGACTTCGAATTCACGATCGAGGATTCCGTCGTGTACATGCTCCAGACCCGGAACGGAAAGAGGACCGGTGTCGCAGCCGTGCGCATCGCGGCCGAAATGGTGAAGGAAAAGCTCATCGACTGGCAGACCGCCATCATGCGCGTGCCGGCCGACCAGCTCGACCAAGTGCTCGCCCCGATCTTCGACCGCAACGCGGTCGCCGCCGCCCCGGTCATCGCCACCGGCCTGCCCGCCGGACCCGGAGCCGCCACGGGCAGGATCTACTTCAACGCGGATCGCGCGGTCGAAGCCGCCGAGAAGGGCCAGAAGGTCCTCCTCGTGCGCGTCGAGACCTCCCCGGAGGACCTTCGCGGAATGATCGCCGCCGAGGGCATCCTGACCGCGCGCGGCGGCGTCTCCTCGCACGCGGCGCTCGTCGCCCGCCAGATGGGCAAGGTCTGCGTCTGCGGCGCGAGTGCGCTCCAGGTCAATTACGACGCCCGCGAACTCAACGTCGGCGGCCGCAAGTTTGCCGAGGGAGATTTTCTCTCGATCGACGGAACGGCCGGCACGGTCTATGCAGGCGAAATCAAGACCGCCCCCTCGGAGGTGATCCAAGGCCTCCTCCATGGCGACGCCGATGCGAAAAAGAGCCGCACATACACAAACTTCGTCCAGCTCATGAAATGGTGCTCCCAGGTGACCAAGCTGGAGGTCCACACGAACGCCGACACGCCCGAGCAGGCGAGCTACGCAATCGCTTTCGGCGCGACCGGCACGGGCCTGACCCGCACCGAGCACATGTTCTTCGAGGGCAACCGCATCGATGCGATGCGCGAAATGATCCTCGCCGACACCAAGGAGGCCCGCGAAGTGGCGCTCGCCAAGATCCTTCCCTACCAGCGGGGGGACTTTCACGGCATCTTCAAGGCGATGAAGGGGTACCCGGTCACCATCCGTTTCCTCGATCCCCCGCTGCACGAATTCCTGCCCCAGACCCTCGAGCAGCAGCAGGAACTCGCCACCAAGCTCGGCATCAGCGTGGACAAGATCGTCAGCCGCGTGCACGAGCTGCACGAATTCAATCCCATGCTCGGCTTCCGCGGCTGCCGCCTCGGAATCAAGTATCCCGAGATCACGGCCATGCAGACGCGCGCCATCTTCGAGGCCGCCGTCCAGGCGTTGCAGGAGGGATACAAGGTCCGTCCGGAGATCATGATTCCGCTCGTCGGCTTTAAGAAGGAGCTCGACCTGCAGGCCGCCATCGTCCACGAGGTCGCCGCCGCCGTGCAGAAGGAAAAGAATGTCAAGGTGCACTACACGGTCGGAACCATGATCGAGGTCCCGCGCGGCGCGCTCACGGCCGACGAGATCGCCCAGACCGCCGAGTTCTTCAGCTTCGGCACGAACGACCTCACGCAGACGGCCCTCGGCATGAGCCGCGACGATTCCGGCTCGTTCCTGGCCCCCTATCAGGAGGCGGAGATCTTCAAGCGCAACCCCTTCGCCACGATCGACCAGGGCGGCGTGGGGCAGCTCATGAGGATCGCCGTCGAAAAGGGCCGCGCGACGCGGCCCGATCTCACGATCGGCATCTGCGGCGAACACGGCGGAGATCCCGACTCGGTCAAGTTCTGCCACAGGCTCGGCCTCAACTATGTCTCCTGCAGCCCGTACCGCGTCCCGGTGGCGAGGCTCGCAGCCGCCCAGGCCGCGGTCGCCGACCTGAAGGCTGCAAAGAAGAAATGAACCGGTGAATCGAGACCCCGGCGACACGCGGCTCCTGGCCTACCTCAATCTCAAGCTTCGCGAGATAGGCCAGCCCGGCGTGTCGTTGCCGGCCGGTGACGGCTTCACGGAGCTCGTCGATCATTTCCTCAGCCTCAGCCGCGAAAAGGACAGGGCGCTGGCCAGGCGCCTGTGCCCCGTCGACCAGCGGATCCAGAACTTCCTGTACGAGTGCCTCGACGGGTCGCCCGGGGCCGCCCATCTGCCCCCGACGACGCTCGTCCTCGACCGGGCAGGCCTGGCCCGCGCCTTGTCGCTTCCGCCGGGCCGCGACGAATACATCAGCCCCATCCTTTCGTCCCACCGGGTCGCCCAGGGCGTCCTGCACAATCCCCGAAGCGACAGGCGGACGACGCAGGGCATCTTTCACGTCGCCGAGGGCGGACTGCCGGTCCCAGACGACAAGAAGGCGGTGCCCGCGGCCGTCTTCGGGCGCCTCCTGGCCCGCGCCTTGGCGCCCCCATCCGAGCTCCTCCGCCTTCCGTTCACGGCCGCCGAGAAGGCCCAGGCCGAATGCTGGACGTCGCTCTACCTGCGGCCGACCGTCGTTCCCGCCGTTCCCGGGCGCTCGCCGGCCCGCGCGATGGAGACGCGCCTTTTCGCGCCGGGAAGCCTGGTCGCCAACCTCGACTTCATTGAGAGCGTGTTCGGGAACGCGGGCGACCCCTTCCTGCCCGAGCGGGACGCGGCGCTGAATCCGGAGCACTGGAGCGGCCACACCGGCTGCGTTATCCTGGCACCGCACCTGAACGGCCTGACGAAATCCGAGCTGGGGCTTCCAGGCTGGCAGTCCGCTACGCAGCGCCAGCGCCGCGACGGCATGTGCTGGAGGGACCCGAAGGAGACCTACAACGACGGGAGCCCGTTCAAGCTGACGGCCCGCGACGCCTCGGGCGTCATCGTCACGATCCTCTCCGACAATTACTTCGGCTACTGCAAGAAGGAGGTGAAGGCGCAGATCAGCTACGCATCCAACCTGCTCGGCGGGGCCGAGGAGGAGCACGCCGGCGGGGCGATCGTCTTCCCGAGCTACGACCTGGGGGAGAACTTCCGCCTCCCCCAGAACCTGCCCGAAGTCCAGTACACCTTCGCCGAGGCGGCGGCGCTCCTGGGCGACCGGGCCGAACCCGACCCGGACGGCTGGGCCCGGGACAAGATGTATTCTAACATCTATTACGTACCGGCGGAGGCCTCCTTCGACCTGCGCACGCAGCGCATCAGCTGGACCGGCTCCCCCGGCCTGAAGCTTCTTCCCGGGATCACCTACATCCTCCCTTCCGGGTACAAGGTCGAAATGGTGAAGCCCGACAAGGGGCGGTTGTGGCGGCTGCGCGGCACGACCGCCGAGGGGCTCCTGTGCCACAAGCCGTGCACGGTTTCCGGCGGGGGCAAGTCGGAGATCTCGAAGTCGATCGCCGATGCCATATTCACGGGTCCCGTTTTCGTCAGTGACCTCGCCTCGGACCTCGAGCGGGTCGATTCGATCCTTCGCCGGGACTATACCGAGCGCTTCCGCGACCCGCGGCTGAACAAGCCGAGCGGGCGGCCGATCCTGAGCCCGGACCGCTCCCTGGGAAGCGTGATCAAGCTCCTGAGCCGCAGTCCCGATTACTCGGACGAGTACAACGCCTGGCTCGCGTCCATCCCGCGGTCCATCCGCGACCTGGTTCTGCTCGTCAAACGCATCTACAAGCCCGAGTGGGGCGACGGCTGGCGGCGGCTGTTCAGCGTCGACACGATCAACGCCCGCCCCGGCCATGAGCTCAAGTACGGCGAGGAAAGGCTTCTCACCCACTACCTCCGCGTCGGCTACACGAGGGACGGCGGCTGGCGCACCTTCACGCTCCGCACCGACTACCTTCCGGCCGAGAAGATCCAGGTCGAGGACGATATAACCGCCTCGACCGTCGCTCCGCGCGGCCAGGTTCCCTCCCTTCCGGCCTGGGTGAAGGAACCGTCCGTCAAGTTCGTCCACAATTGCGAACTGCGGCTCTTCCAAAGGCCGGACGACGCGATCATCCGCGGATACGATCGGCGCACCGAACGCGATTTCAGCGGCGCGGGCCTGTTCTTCTCCAACTACGAGCCGCTGACTAGGGGCGCCGCGCAGGACATCATCGAGGACACGCACGGCTTCGAGAATTTTACGAAGCCGATCCGCGACCTGTTCCGGCGCTTCGCCGCCGGGGGCGGCCCGGCCTACCTCGTTTCGCCCGCGCACCCGCGGATCGTCGATGGAAAGCCCTCGAAGAATCCCCGCTATCTGCAGAATCGCCCCGACCTCGAGGATCCCCGGGCGACCTACATAGCGCACACCGGCGCCCGGCTGTACCGCCGGGTCGAATCCTCCGGACCCGCCCAGTTTCCCGTCGGTTCGGTCCTGGTGGGGAGGCGGCTGAACCCGCCCGAGCCCGGCGTGCGGCCTCTGTGCGTCTTCGCCCCGATCCATTACCAGGAGCTTCCCGAGGCGTTTATGGACCTGATTTCGAGCCTTACCGGCAAGTCTCCCTCCACCACGGGTGCGGGCTCGGAGGGCGCGCTCACCAAGGGGCCCTTCAATTCGCTTCCGCCGATATACGACCTCAACACGGCCCTCGTCTCCTTTGTCCTGACGGGCCTTCCCATCTTCTCGACGGCCGCCGGCTGGGTCGGCCCCCGGCATCGCGTCGATCACGACATCAGCCTGCTCGTGCCGGAAATCTGGTGCCGGATGACGCCGCCGGAGCGCGAGCCCGAATACCTGATCCGCGAGGGCCTCCTCGAAAGGTGCAGAGATTTCGACCACAATGGAAAGCGCGTCCTGGCCAGCCGTCTCGGCTGGCGGATCACCGCGCGGTTTGTCCAGACTTTCTTTGGCCGCGTGCTCGGCAACCCGAGCACCGTGTTCGACGACGAGTTTCTCCGCCCGGAGATGCAGGACCAGGATGTCTTCGCGGACGGCGTGGACAATATGGTCGGGGCGATGCGGGAGGCGGCGGGACACTATTTCGCCGACGGCTCGGTCGCAGAAGCCTGCCCGCCGCTGCAGGCGCTCCTGCACATCATGCGCGACGGTGCCTGGGAGGGCCGCGACGCCGATGACCCTGCTTTCAGGGCCCTGTTCAAGCGCGAGACCCTTCTCCAAAGCGACTGGTACCGCGCCCGGCTGGAGGCGCAGCAGGCCATCGACGCGCGCCTTGCCGCGGACCAGACGCGGTATCTGGAAAAGTTCCTTGCGCTGGAAAACTATGCGGACGTCGCCGCCAAGCTCGATGTCCCGGGACGGCTTGCCCGGGTCCGCGGCGAAGCAGCCGCTGTCCGCGAGCCGGCGTTCATCGACAAGCTCGTCGGAACGCTCGGAGCGGAGCCGGCGATCGCCGCCAGACTTGAAAAATTGAGCCCGGGACTCTGACGACTGCTAAGCCGGGCTGGAAACGTCGTTTGTGTCCTTGCAGACGACAAAACGGCCACCGCCCGCGAGCAGGATGGTCACGAATCCCGCCAGATACGTGAACGCCAGCTCGCCGGAAGCCGGCCCCATTGCGATCGAATGGTGGTGCACCCCAAAAAATGCCACGGCCAGCTCGATCGTGATGACGAGCGCCGCAAACCGGGTGGCAAAGCCGATAGTAAGTGCCACGGCTCCAATGACCTCAGCGAAAATCGCGAGAGCCACCGTCGTCTGCCCGCCAATTCCAAGCGGATCCATTCCATTCTTCGCGAAGTAATCAGCCGTTTGCGAGAAGTGCATCATCTTGTCCAAGCCATGGTTGAGCAACAGGGTGAGGCCGAGCCAGAGACGCAACACGAGGAGGCCAAAATCGGCGCTCCGGGGAATGAAGCTAAGCTGCAACAGTTTTTTCATGTGACCTTGGGTGATTTTCGGGATTACCCCTCTATTATTGTGCGATATGCAGGCCTTGTCTAGGCGCAACCAGCTTTAATGAACACACCGGTATCATGCAGTTGAACGAATAGATCCGCCCCCATTTCGACGTGCCAACTACATAGTCACAGCCGGAATGGCAGGATCGTTGACAAGCGGCCCACCCGCAGGCAACCGTATCGCAATTTCTTATGGCAACCCCGTCTGTGTCGCTCCCCCAGGGGGAGTCTTCCTCATTACAACCGCGCCCGATTCGCGATGTCGTCATACGCCTGGCAGGCAACTCCCAGGATGGCATCCAAACGATAGGCGGATTCCTCGCCCGCCTCGCCGGCCGATCCGACCAGGAGGTGATGACCTACATGACGATTCCTTCGACCATTTCCGGGGGTCCGTCCATCTTTCAGGTGCGAATGGGGACCGGCGACGTCCTCACGGCCGGTGACAATGCGGACTTCCTTGTCGCTTTCTATCAGCACAGTTACGACAGCCACATCAACTCGCTGCGCCCCGGGGGGGTCCTCATCTACGACTCGGATCATGTGACTCCGGCGGCCGACGAGAAGAGGTTTACCTGCATCGGAATCCCGATTACCGGGCGCACGGTCGAGGCGGTGGGCGGGGCCGGCAATGACAAGGGAAAGAACCTCTTTGTCCTCGGCCTTATTGCCCGCATTTTCGATTTGGACGTCGCCAAGCTGACCGCGCTGGTCAAGGAGCGATTCAGCGGAAGGTCCGAGGACATCGTCCGCAATGCCCTGGTCGCCTTCGACGCCGGCTATGGCTCCACAACGGAAGGCATCCGCGAATGCCTTTGCCGCTTCGACATGAGCAGGCTTCGGACCGCCGGGTCCAAGCAGGTCACGATGGATGGCAATCAGGCGCTGGCTTACGGCCTGATCGCTGCAGGAGTGCGCTATGGCGCCGCCTATCCCATCACGCCGTGGAGCTCCGTCATGGAAATTCTGCGTTCCGAGCTTCCCAAGTACGGGGGCACCTTTGTCCAGGCCGAGGATGAACTCGCCGCAGTTTCCTGCGCGCTGGGATTCTCGTTTTCCGGGCACCTTGCCGTCACGGGAAGCTCGGGCCCCGGATTGTCGCTCAAGATGGAGGCGCTGGGATGGGCCGTCATGGCGGAGATTCCGCTCATCGTGATCAATGTCCAGCGCGGCGGGCCGAGCACGGGTTTGCCGACCAGCGTCGAGCAAAGCGACCTCCTTCAGGCGATCTACGGGAGCCACGGCGACGCCCCGCGCGTGGTTCTCGCCCCCCGCAACGTTGCGGACTGCTTCCAGATCGCCCTGGAGGCCGCCCGGATCGCAAGGGAGTACAGCACGCCCGTGATCATTCTTTCCGACCAGGCGCTCGCGACCCGGATCGAGGCTTTCGACGAGCCGGATCTTTCGAAGCTTATGGTCGACCCGAAGCCCGACCTCTCCGAGCGCGGGGCCGACTTCAAGCCCTACCCGCTGGACCGGCTGACCCGCCATGCCACGCCCGGCTCGCGAATCGCGACGGGCAAGTACCCTTCCGTGAGCGGTCTTGAGCACGACGAGCTCGGCCATCCAACGGCGAACCCGGCCCTGCACGCGAAGATGACGGCCAAGCGCCGGGACAAGATCAAGGCTCTCGGCGCGACCCTGCCCCTGCCGGAAGTCTTCGGCGATCCGGACGGCGATGTGCTTCTCGTGGGCTGGGGTTCGACCTGGGGCCCTGTTCGCGAAGCGCTGCGGCGGCTGCAATCGTCGGGCATCCGCGTGGGCCAGCTCCACCTCCGCCATATCCATCCGCTGCCGGACGGGCTCGACGCGATCCTAAGGCGGTATCGCGATGTGATCGTGGTCGAAATGAACGACCAGGGGCTCTACGGCTTCGGGCAGCTCGCCATGCACCTGCGGGGGTGCTACGCCCTGCCCTCCATCCGCAGCCTGGCGAAGACCGACGGGCTCACTTTCAAGATCCGCGAGATTGTCGACGGGGTGAGTGCCCGCATTCATCGCAACGGCGGCAACGGCCACGCGGCCTGAGCCGGGATTCCGCACGAACCCAGGTCACGCACCCAGTTTTAGAAAACCCTCCCTTTTCAATCCATGTCCTCTTCCGCAGCAGCCCTTGCAACACCGACCGCCCCCTCCGTGCCGCTCACGAGGAAGGCGCTGACCGCCGACCACCCCACCTGGTGCCCCGGTTGCGGCGACTTCGCCGTCCTCGCAGCCTTTTACAAGACGCTCGAAAAGCTCCAGATCCCCCACGAGAACATCGTCCTGATGGCGGGCATCGGCTGCTCGTCCCGATTTCCGTATTTTGTCAACACCTACGGCGGCCATTACATCCACGGGCGCTCGCTCCCCTTCTCGGCCGGCGTGAGCCTGGGCCGCGACGACCTGCACGTCTTTGCCTTCGGCGGGGACGGGGACGGCTTCTCGATCGGAGGCAACCACCTGGTCCACACCGCGCGGAAGAACGTCCGCCTCACGTATGTGATCATGGACAATTTCGTCTACGGCCTGACAAAGAAGCAGACCTCTCCCACGTCCCCCCTGGGCTTCAAGTCAAAGACCGATCCGTGGGGCTCCTTCGACCAGCCCATCGAGCCGATGCGGACCCTCGTCAACAGCGGGGCCACTTTCGTCGCCCGAAGCCATGCGGCGCAGGTCGGCCACATGATCGAAATGATGGAACGGGCCGCGCGGCACGACGGGTTCTCGGTCGTTGAAATCCTTTCCGAGTGCGTTGAGTTCTATCCCGGCGCGTTCGATTCGGCCGTTCCCCGCAAGGGGGGAAAGTTCCAGGTCATCGAGGAGAAGAAGAACGACGGGACGCCCGAGGACGCGCTGAAGCACGACCCCTCGGACGTGTTGGCCGCCTACCGGCTGGCGTTGCTTCCGTGGCCGGGCGTCTTCGGCGTCTTTTACGAGTCCCAGCGCCCGACCAAGAACGCGCTCGAGGCCGGATTGATCGCGAAGGCGAAGGCGAAAAACCCCGGGGCGACCGATCTCGAGCTGCTCCAGGCCAGCTTTTCCAAGATGCGTTAGGGCGCCGGCCGCGCCGCTGCGCGCCGGACGACAAAAGGGGCGAACAGGCCTGACTGGGCAGGCGGATACTGCGCCAAGAGGAGGACGCCGTCCTCCCGGTGTTCCTCCCTGTGAATCCGCCCCACTCGCTGGAGGCGCGCGACAACGTCATAACGGTCGTGCGGCACGAGAAGCTCCACCTGGCCGTCATTTCCTGCGCACAGCTCCCGGAAACATTCGGTGAGCCCCGGCAAACCGGCGCGGGTGCGCGCGCTCACAAACAGGGCGCCGGGCACCAGCCGCTTCGCATCCGCAATCTGCGCGGGATCCGCTATGTCGATCTTGTTGAAAACGGTGACGATCGGGCGGTCCGCGGCGCCCAGCTCCTCGAGCACTCCCAGCGTGGTCGCCCGGTGCTTCTCCCAATGCGGGCTCGTCACGTCGATGACATGGATCAGAAAATCGGCGACCACCACCTCCTCCAGCGTAGCCTTGAACGCCTCCACAAGGCCGTGGGGCAGCCGGCGGATGAAACCCACGGTATCCGTGACGAGCAGCTTCCCGTTGCCGGGCAGACCCATCTGGCGGGTCGTCGGGTCGAGGGTCGCGAACAGCTTGTCCTCCGCGAGGACCTTCGCGCCGGTCAGCGCGTTGAGAAGCGAGGATTTTCCGGAATTCGTGTATCCGACGATCGCCGCCGTGGGGACAGGCACCCGCTGGCGCTTGCGCCGCTGCACGCCGCGTTGCCGGACGACGGCGACCAGCTCGGCCTTGATATGGGCGATCCGGTCGCGCACGACGCGCCGGTCCTGTTCGAGCTGGGTTTCGCCTTCGCCGCCCATGGCTCCCCGCCCGCGCTGGCGGGACAGATGCGTCCAGGCGCGGGTCAGGCGCGGGAGCGAATACTCCAGCCTCGCGAGCGCCACCTGGAGACCCGCCTCGCGCGTGTGCGCCCGGTCGGCGAACACCTCCAAAATCACCTCCTGCCGGTCGATGACCGCCACCGCGGCCAGTTCCTCCCAATTGCGCTGCTGCCCGGGCGAAAGGGCCGCATCAAACACAATGACACCGGCGCGGTCCTCCTTTGCGAGTCCTGCCATCTCCCGGGCCTTTCCCTCCCCAAGCAGCAGGGCCGGGGATCCCCGCCTTAACTTCACGAGGGTCGTTCGCGTCACGACAAACTGGAGGTTTTCGACCAGCTCGGTCAGCTCCGCCAGGAGTTCCTCCCCTTCCCCCTCCGGCATGTCGGGTGTCTGCACGCCAATGAGAAAAGCGCGTTGAGCGGGAGCCTGGGTGTCTGGTGATCGATCCATCAGGATTGGGCCAAAGGTTCATATTCACCGGCTGAAGCCGCATTTTTACAACCCAAGAACGCGCTTCTCCGAGAGCGGCTGCGCGTTCCACCCTTGACCCGTCGGTCCCCCGTTGCACGCTGGCTGGTCACTCTCTTGCCTGGTGGTGTAAAGGTAGCACAGGTGACTTTGACTCACCTAGTCCCGGTTCAAATCCGGGCCGGGCAGCCATCGCTCTTAGGGGTGACGTGTACTCCCCTAACGACAACGAGGAGGCCGAAGTCGGACGCTTGGAGCCAAACGCCGCACTTCCAACAGGCCCTCCTGAACATCGAACATTGCTATGCAATGACGCGCCCAACGCGTGTCCGTCATATCGGGGCAAGCACACGTTTCATTCTTGTGACTGCGATTAAAATTGACTCGACATCGAACGGAAATCATCCGAGCCGTACTTCGCAAGCGGCTTTGTGACCGGCCGCGAACAACGGTGGATTCACCCTCTATAGCCTCTGAGCGACCGCCCAGTGCAGATCAGACCCGCTGGTTTGCCGAGGAAGTGCAGCCCAACGAGCCGCTCCTCCGCGCCTGGCTTCGCGCGCGATTTCCTTCGGTCCGCGACTTGGACGACCTGGTCCAGGAAAGTTACCTTCGCCTTTTGCGCGCCCATGCCGCCGGTCCGATCCGCTCCGCAAAGGCATTTCTCTTCACCACCGCGCACAACCTCGCCATCAATCACCTCGCGCGGCGCCGCTACGAGGGCCGGAAAGCCTTAGGGGATAGAGACCCCTCGACTGTCTTGGATGAAGGAGCGAGCGTGCCTGAAGCGGTCGCCCTTGCCCAGGAACTCGAAATGCTGACCAAAGCGATCCAGTCTTTGCCGGAGCGATGCCGCGAGGCCTTCATTTCGCGTCGGCTTTATCGCCTCTCACAAAAGGAAGTCGCGGCCCTGCTGGGTATTTCCGAAAGCACAGTCGATGCCCAATGCATCATCGCCCTGCGCAAATTGGCGCATTTCTTCCGCCAAGCCGACCGGCCGGCCGCTTCGGCCATCAGAGCGGGCTTGGTGCCGGAGTTCAGGCGCAGGGGTCGAGAAGGAAAGGGCAAAGCCTATGCCTGACCCCATCCGCAGTTCTTCGAAATTGGACGCGATTGAAGAGTCGGCCGGAGCCTGGGTCCTGCGGCTTCAGACTGGCCTCACGCCTGCCCAGAAGAGGGAGCTTTCCGACTGGCTCGCGGCCGATTCCCGTCACACCGCCGCTTATATGGAGCTTCAGCAGGCTTGGGATCGCCTGGATCCGCTCGAGGCTCAGGTTGCTGCCGGCAAACCGATTCCAACGGTGATGGCTGCGGAGGATGCCCGAGGTCACATGCTCCATTCGCCTCTGGTCCGTTTCTGGGGACCCGGGCTCGCAGCCGCGGCGGCACTTGCCATTGGTATCTTCACTTGGCAGCAGCAGCATCCGGCTCAAGTCTCCGTGCCAAATCCGGCCACATCCGCCGTGTCGCCATCCCGGCTGACTGCTCCTCAGCAGCATCAGCCGGCTCAAATCTCCGTGCCAAACCCGGACGCACCCGTCCTATCGCTATCCCAGCTGCCCGTTCCCTGCGAAGAGAGAACCCTCGAAGACGGTTCGGTCGTCCAACTCAACCACAACGCCCAGATCAGCGTTCACTACACGCCCGCGACCCGCATTGTCGAGTTAACGCGCGGCGAAGCGCATTTCATGGTCGCCAAGAACCCCTCGCGACCCTTTGTCGTCAAAGTCGGCGCGGTGGAAGTCCGCGCCGTCGGAACCGTTTTCGATGTTCGGTTCGATCCCGCCTTGGTGGAGGTTCTCGTCACCGAGGGAAGAGTACGGGTCGAAAGAACGGCAGCTTCCTTGATTTCAGCCGCCACTTCGGACAGTTCGGCTCTGGTCAGTGCCGGCCAAAACGCCGCTGTATCGCTGACGCAAACCATGTTTTCCCCGAAAGTTACTCCGGTGACAGCGGCCGAAATGGAAGCCCGGCTCGCTTGGCGGCCGCAGGTCCTGGAATACGACGACGTCCCCCTTTCGACCATTGTGGCGGAATTCAATCGCCAAAACCCGGTCCATCTGGTTGTGGCCGAGCCCGCATTGGGTTTGCTGAGGATGACGATCTCATTTCGCTCGGATAACATGGAAGGCTTCGTTCGCCTGATCGAATCCAACTATGGAATTCGAGCGGAGGGTCGAGACGGGCGCGAAATCGTCCTCAGTCGGAAATAGGCCCAAGATTCTTTTCGGGTAATCCCGGCGCTCAGCTGTCTTAGGGGGTAGCCAAACTTCCTCCTGAATCATGATTACCCTAAATTCCAGATCCTTTGTCCATCGGGCTTCGGCGCTCGTGGCCATTCTCGTCTTTGCCTTCGGCATCCAGCCGAAAGGGGCCTCGGCCCAGAATGCCGACTCGCAAAACAAGAGTTTTGATATTCCTGCGGGCGATGCGCGCCCGATGCTTAAGCTTTTCGCCTCCCAGGCGGGACGCGAGATTGTCTTTCCCGTCGAGTCAGTCGAAGGAGTGAAGACCAATCCTGTTAAAGGAGAAATGATGGCCCGCGAAGCGATCGACCGCATGCTCGCCGGGACTGGCCTGGTGGCCGCACTCGATGAAAAAACCGGCGCCTTTGCCATCCGCCGCGACACGGCGGAGGCGTCTCAGCCGAGTGTCGGCGCGCAGGAATCGGGCCCGATGGCGCCCTCCCCGGCGATGCCCACGGCAGACTCCGAAAAAGCGATCGTACTGCCCGAATACCAGGTCACCAGCACCAAGGCCAATCAGTATCAATCGGAAGACGCCGCGTCCATCGCGCGCATCGCCGGCAGTATTCTCGACTCGCCGATGACGGTCAATGTCATCTCGCCCGCCATGCTTGAGGATTTAGGCACTACTGTGCTGCTTGATGACGTGACGTATTTTGCCGGCATGAGTACGGGCCGCGGCTCAGGCCCGGGAGCGATCCAAGACCGCATGACCTTTCGCGGCTTCGATACCTCGGGTGGCAAGATGGTCGACGATTTTCCGCAGTTTCTGCAGCCGACCGGCGTGGGCCCCCACGCCAACTTCGATCCGGTGCTGGTCGACCATGCCGAGTTGGTGATGGGTCCGGACACGATTCTGTCACCCACGGGCACGCCCGGGGGCTCGATGAATGTCTTTACCAAGTCTCCGCTCTTCAGTGCCGGCACCGATATCTCGATGCAATACGGCAACTATTTTGCAGGAGGCGTATCGATCGATACGACAGGGCCTCTTGACGCCGGCAAGCACTGGGCTTACCGCGTTATCGCCGACTATCAGGAGTATCAGGCTTTTATGCCGGGATCCGTGAAAATGGCCACGGGCGCCGCGGAATTAACTTATAGATTCTCCGACACGGCCAAAGTCACATTCAAGTACATCAGCGAGTCGTGCCTTCCTACGGGTGAAGTGTCCATGGTTGGCGAACAGGGCGAGGAAGTGTACGGTCCCAACTCGGTCGGCGGAGCCACTTTGCCGAACACCCCAACACCGGGGTTCACGTACGCTGGCTGGAATGGCGTCCCCACTTGGGTCCACCAATATGACCGGTTGAACATCGCGGAGGCAGAGCTGACAGCCGCATTGAGCCCGCGGGTCAACATGCGCCTCGCCTCGCAGGTTCTTTGGGACGACTTTACCGCGGACAACGCCTTTCCAAGCGCCAATCCGGTGGAAAAGTGGGACCCCGCCACCGGCGTGGAGATCTCGGTCACCCCGCTCGACCCCACGGCCCTCGTCGAAACCGCCAACTACAATCACGACATGAGCCGGGATATCCAGGTGCAAAATGACTTCGCTGGCAATTTTAAGGTGGGCGGCATCTCCCTCCAGCCTCTGGTTGGCTGGGAGTACGAGCAGTTTGAAACGACCCAATTTCAAATTCAGGATAAGAACATGCCTACGGCGGACATATTGGGCCAATCCGATGGGCCAGGTTACACCCCTTATAACCCGGTCCACCCACCGTTTTCCGCCTACACTTCCTTTTCCGCCAATCAACCTGAGAACGGGTGGTTCGCTCAAGGTTATGGCCTAATCCGGGCGGGAATGTTGAACGACCATCTGTACCTGACCGCCTCTTGGTCCAGGACTTGGGCAGAGGTCAACGACTATCATTTCAGCGGCATCAATCTGCCCGGGATCGGGCAGGTCGGCTCAACCGCCGCTCCCACTGTCAACACCTTCAGCAACACCGGCGTCGCGGTGTCGCCCTCGGTCAACCCCCGCCGCGACGAGTATATTACCGGAATTCTCTTCAAACCCCTGCCGAATGTTTCCATCTATTATTCGTTTTCCAACAACGCGGCTATCGCGGGAAACACCCCCTTGTGGCAGACCGGCAAGCAGGATGAATTCGGCATCAAGGCCAACTTTTTCAATAATCGCCTTTCTGTCTCCGCCGACCATTTCCAAATTACCGAAACCAACATCACGCTCACCAATCCGCTGTTTAATACGGGCCAGTCCACCATCGCCAATATTCTCGCCAACGAGACCAACCATGGTGAGGAACTCAGCGTCTCCGGGGGAATCACTCGGGATCTCTCGGTGGTGTTCAGCTATACCAATATGAAGTTGCGCGATGTGGCCAACCGCAGAGTACGCAATATTCCCGACAACATGGCCAACATCTTGCTCAACTATCACTTCTCCGAGGGCGTGCTGAAGAATGCGGGCGTGTTCGTGGGGGTGCAACACATGGGCAACGTGGCGGGTGAGAACGCCCCAAACCTGGGCTACACTGCCCTCGGCGTCCCCGACCAAGTCGGCTACTACATCAAGGCTTTTACCGTGGCCAACGTCGGCGCCAGTTATCGGTGGCAGCGCTACCACTTCAACTTGAATGTCGACAATGCATTGAATGAAAGATTCTGGTGGCAGCCGAGTTCCCGCATTGATGTCGTCCCTTATCCCGGTCTGGCGGTGAGAGGGTCCGTCACGATACATCTCTGAGCGAATTACGCGTTGCCACTGGCGGGGGAGGGGGCTGTTGCTTGACTCCCTGTCTCGACGCCCCCTTCCGACGCCACGATGACGTTGATCAACAGATTTATCCGTTTTTTTGCGGCCGGGGCGGACAAGCCGCTCCTCACTGACCAGGGGGAAATCGATCGCAGATACCGCCGGCACCGCCTGTCAGTCATCTTTACGATCACGTTGGGCTACGGGATCGCGTACACCTGTCGACTGGGCCTGTCGGTGGTCAAGAAGCCCCTGATCGATGCCAATATTTTCTCGGCGGACGATTTGGGGAAGATCGGCTCGACGCTGTTGTACGCATACGCGGTGGGAAAACTCGTCAACGGCTTTCTGGCGGATCACGCCAATATCAAGAGATTCTGGGCTGTGGGCATCCTGCTGTCAGCCATGATCAACCTCTTTATGGGGTGGTCCCTCCTGCTGTGGGTTTGGATCGCGCTGTGGGGATTGAACGGCTGGTTTCAGTCGTTTGGCGCCCCCGCGGGCGTGGTTTCCATTTCCCAGTGGTTTAGCAACAAGGAGCGTGGCCGCTACTACGGCATCTGGAGCACCGCGCATCCGGTGGGCGAAGGGTTGACGTTTGTCGCCGCCTCCGCGGTGGTGTCCTATTTTGGTTGGCGCGCCGGCTTTGCGATGCCGGGGATCGTGAGCGTCGTGGTGGCCGCCGCAGTCTATCTCCTGGTCCAGGATCGTCCACGGACGCTGGGTTTGCCCGCGGTCGCGGACTGGAAGGATGATCACGCCGCCGCCCTGCCCGCCGGCGCCGCGCCGGCGAAGTCCACCTGGGGGGCGCAGCTTTCCATTTTGAAGCTGCCGTCGATCTGGGTCCTGGCCTTCGCCAGCGCCACGATGTACATGACCCGCTACGCCATGAGCGGCTGGGGCATCCTGTACCTGCAGGAGGCGAAGGGGTATTCCATCATCCAAGCGGGAAGCCTCATCGCGCTCTATCCGCTCGCCGGGCTTGCGGGGTGCGTCTCATATGGGTTCATTTCCGACAAGCTTTTTCAGGCGAGGCGGCCTCCCGTCAATCTCGCGTGTGCCGTTTTGGAAATCTCGGCGCTGGCATTCATGTTTTTCAGCGCTCCCGGGCACCCGATCCTGCTTGCGGGGGCCTTCCTGATCTACGGATTTTCCTTGAGCGGGTTATTGGTCTCGCTGGGCGGATTGTTCGCCGTGGACATCGCGCCGAAGCGGGCGGCGGGGGCGGCCATGGGCTTCATTGGCGTATTCAGCTATGTCGGCGCGGCCGTCCAGGAGCGAATCAGCGGCATTCTGATCCAGAATGGCACAAGCCTGGTCAACGGCGTCCGTCACTATGATTTTCACCGCGTTGTCCTCTTCTGGATGGGGACGTCCGTGATTTCGATGATCCTGGCCGCGTCCCTGTGGCGCGTAAGGGCGACGGACTGATGGCGGAGGGCCCCTCGCCCAGATTCATTCATGCAATACGATATCGTCATTTTCGGCAACTATACCAAGGACACGATCGTGTCTCCCGCAGGGACTCGGTCGGCGGACGGCGGGGGCTTCTATTACGGCGCCCATGTCGCGGCCATGATGGGGCTCAAGACGGCAGCCGTGACCCGCCTGGCCCGGGAGGATATCCGCATTGTCGAGGCGCTCACCCGTTTGGGCATCGAGGTATATCCGACCTACACGCCCGATTCGACCGGCATGCATTTGCATTATCCGACGACCAATCCCGATGAGCGCGTTCTGACGGTGACCAGGACCGCCGGCTCCTTCACGCCGGACCAGTTCGAGAATCTGCAGGCCAAGGCCTTCTTGATCAATGCTTCGATCCGGGGCGAGGTGGGGCTGGATGTCATCCGGGAACTGGACCGGAAGGGTGGATGGCTGGTCGCCGACCTGCAGGGATTCATCCGGGTCGTCGGTCAGGACGGCACGGTGAAGTTCGAACCGTGGCCGGAAAAGGCGGAGGTGCTGGCCCACGTCGACATCCTGAAGACGGATGCGGTGGAGGCGGCGGCCCTCACGGGCGAAAAGGACATGAAGACGGCGGCGCGCAGGCTCGCGGAGCTGGGGCCGAAGGAAATCGTGCTGACTCATCGCGACGGTGTGCTGGTCCTGGCGGAAGGCAAGTTCTTCGCCGCTCCCTTTCTTCCTCAAAAACTGGTCGGCCGCACCGGCCGCGGCGACACCTGCATCGCATCGTATGTGGCCATGCGCCTGAGTGCGTCCCCTCCGGTGGCGACCGTCTGGGCCGCTGCGCTCACGAGTCTGAAATTGGAGGCGGAAGGCCCCGTCAAACGCAGCCAGGGCGAGGTCGATGACCTGATCCTGAAGCGCTACGCGGGCGCGCCCTTCTCACCGGCTTGAACAGCACCCCATGGAGGCTTCCGGCCAATTCATGCCCGAGATGGATGCGCGGCATCGGAAACCGATGGATCGAGGACCCGGCGCCGAATCGCTCCCGCGCCTGTGACGCGCAACCGCCCGGGCACGCTGCAGGTGGTCGCCAAAACTCTTCACCAGCATCTGGCAAACCTCTTGAGCCACTTCATGCATCTGATTACAAATGCCATCAGCGGGGGCTTCAACTCCCGCATCCAGGCCATCAAGACCGACGCCCGCGGTTTCCCACCGTTCCGCCAATTATCGAATCCGAATTCTCTTTCAAGGTGGGAAACTCAGCATGCTCCCAGTGCTTCCCGCCTCAGCCAACCGCTAAAAAACAGGAAGAATCAAACCATGCTGATGATTTTTGACGGATGTTGCCATTGTAGAAATATGGCGAATCGGATTTGTTCGGATGCCGTGCGCACGATGCGCACATCCCGAATTGTATTTGGGTGTCTGTCAGTGTTTTTTTCTTTGTCTCCCGCACACGCTCTTGGAGCTGATAATAAATCGTTGCGCGATTTCGACCTGGTAAAGACACTGAGCCTCGAAGGGACCCTCTACCACGTGCAAGGCGTGGATCTTGACGATAGACATATCTGGGTGACGTCTGCCGACACGGGCCGGCATCTGGGACATCTCAGCATGTTTTCCCGAGCAACGGGCGAATTGGAGAAGGATGTGACGGTGGGTGGGAAGGAAAGATTCCATCCCGGTGGCATATCGACGGAGGCTGACTCGATCTGGATACCAGTGGCTGAATATCGCCCCAACAGCACCAGTGTGATAGAGCAACGGAGCAAGCAGACGCTCGCACTCTTGTTCAAGTTTGATTTTCCCGATCATATTGGTTGCTTGGCAGTCAGCCCGGAATGCGTGATCGGAGGAAATTGGGGAAGCCGCCATTTTTATGTGTGGGATAAGAAAGGACACCTGCTTCGTGAACTCACGAATCCTGAGGCCAACCAATATCAAGATATGAAGTTTTTGGGCAATTATCTAGTTGCCTCGGGTGTAGTGACCTCGACCAGTGGTTCCATCGATTGGCTTGAATGGCCAAGCATGCGGGTTATCCAACGAGTCTCAGCGGGCATAACCAGTCGTGGCGTTCTTTTCACCAATGAAGGCATGTCGATAGATAAGGAGTTTCTTTATCTCCTGCCCGAAGATGGCCCCAGCAGATTGTTCATTTATCGGTATCAGGCCCCTTCCTCGCCATAATCAGATCAAGATGGGGGAATCTGGGGAGCCTCCCAAGCCGCACACCCCCTACCGCCGAAACGAAGAAGCGCTTCAATCCATCGCCAGCGGTATGATGAAAATGCCATTAGTTACTCGTTGGCAAAGGGGGGCATGAGCAGGCTGTGCTTTCCGATCAATTCGGCCTGGCTCTTGTGCCGCGCCGTGAATTGATCGAAATGCTGGTGGTCGAAAAGGTGCGTTAGGGCGCATCACGCCCACCGCGGATCATTCACAGCTTCAGGAAGCGCAGCGTTGGCGTGATGCTGCCGCCGCCGGCGAGTATGGTGCTAAAGGCCGTACTGTGAACGATCCCGTACTCCTGCTGGATCAGCGCGAGCAACAGGTGGCCGTCCCCGTCAAAGGCGACTGCTCCGGGACCGGGCTGGCTGCCGGTTTCCCGCGAGACTTCTGTGGCAACGGTGGTCTTTGTGACGACGTAGGTCTTGCGGCCGGCGTTGTTGGTGACGTTCACCGGCGCGCTCCATTTCCCGTCCCCGGTGCTCATCGAAACAAAGTTGTCGCCGCCTCCCCGCTCACCCGTGTCGTTCATCTGCATGACGGCCACCATGCGGCCGCCGGGGCCTTGATATGCCTGGAACCCTTCAATGACACCGTTTAGGCCCATGGCAGCCCGGATCACCGTGGGTTCGTCTTCGCTGCCCATCTGATAATCACGGATGTTTGGGTGATCCCCCGCGAGATAGAGTGCCACCAGATGCCGCTTTTCCTTGGCGTCGATCAGCAGCGTGGGAATATCCTTCACCGCATGGAACGAGAGATCCGGGAGCTTGATGATCTGCCCGGTCTTCCCATTCTCGATCAATTCATAATCAGGCGGATGCGGATTGGCGCCGTACATCGTTCCGGTGACGGCCGCGACAAAATGCGCCGCGCCGGCAGAGTCGAAGTAGCCGTCGAGCGTGTCCAGATCGTCGGAAGAAGGGGTCGCCCAGGCTCCCTTGCCAACAGTGCCGGTGACAGGCAGGAACACCTCTCGCGGACTGCCGGCGGTCGCGCCGTCGAGAGTGGATTGCAGGACCAGGCCAACCCCGACGCCGGGCAGATGCTGGTTGTTTTGCATCAATTCGGGGTGCCGCTCGTTCGGGTCCACGTTCCAAATGACCTGGGCGCGGCCCACGGCATCCAGCGCGGCAAAGCAGGAGCGCCCGGCATTGTCCTGCGGATTCTCACTGATCGGGTTCACCTTGCTCCACCTGCCGCCTTCCAATTCACGGAACCAGAGCGTGGATAAACCGGCGACTCCCCCGCGCGGGGCCTCCCAGATCACGTAGACCCGATTGCGCGCATCCGCCACCAGTTGGGAGCGGGCGACATCCACGTTGGGCATGTCTTCGGAAAGGTTCTTCGCTTCAGACCAGGTCTTGCCGCCATCGGAGCTGGAACGGTGGTAGACGGCGTTTGCAAACGTCGTGCGGTGTTGTTCGATAAATGCGACGTGGATGGTTCCATCCGGCGCGACGGCCATCGACGGGCTGCTGATCGCAACGTCGTATTGCGAGAGTTTGATGCCGTCGATGCCGCTGCCATCCTTCTTGGCTACGACCGGTGCGCCATCGGCTGCCCTGACGACGAGGGCGGATTGTTCGAGCGGACGAAGCGGAATATTCGTCGCTGCGAATGCGGTGGCCGTTGTCGCGGGGGCCGCTGCGGCATCCGGAGTGGCTCCCGGCGCCTTCCGAGCCTCCATCTCGGCGAGACGGCTCTTCAACGCAGCGATCTCGGCGGCCTTGTCGTCGGCAGCGGGCGCGGGGCCGCCGGGTTGATTCGCGGCCTGGGCCGCGGGCGGTGGCACAGGTGCCGCTGGAGCTCCGCCGGAAGATCGACCCCAGTTAAGGAATAACCCCTGGGCCGTCGCCTGCCAGAAACCGACGATCCGGCCCTGCTGGTTGGACTCCGCCGCAAACAGCGTCGTCGTCTGCCCGGCGGCCAATTGCGTGCCCGTAACCCTATAAGTGAACCCGCCCTGGCTGAGATTATCGGTGACGAGCTTTTGGTATGCCTCCACCGCCTGCGGATTGAGGGCATTGCGCCAAAAGATGACTTCGACGTCCGACACTCCGGAGGCGGGATCGGCCTGCTTGGCCAGTTGGGTCAGGTAGTCCGAGCTGTTCGAAATCACCTGGGGTCGAAGGTCGCGTTCCGGGTTCGCCCCGAACGATGTGCCGGTCAGTTTGGAGGTCTGTGCGGCCTCGGTCTGGGGCGCCGGCTGCGCCAGCGCCGCCGATGGCAGGATCATCATGACTACCCCCGCCGCGACAGATCGCAATGATATCATCAAGTCTTCCGCTCGAAGCGGTTTTTTGGGGGGTGTCGAAGTTGCCAAGGCTGAGAGTATATGCGTGCGACGGCATGCTGTCAAAAATCGAACAACTACCTGCGCCTTGAACTCGATGAAAACAAACAGCCAGGCGGCCCCGGCTCCGCGCCAGCCGGCTGATCCGGCTATCGGGAGGCGACCCCGCCCCAATCCGGCCGCGGAGCCACATCTCCTCTCCCTCCCCTTGGCTCATTAGTGTTCGCAATCCTCCGGCGGATTCCCTAGAAGACTTGCTGTTCGGAAAAGCCCCCCTCGGCCCTTTTTCAATCATGCACGTCACTCCACGCTCAAGGGTTGCACTCGTTTTTTCCTTCATCGCCCTCCTTTCGGCCTGCAGTCCGAAACAAAGCCCCGAGACCCGGCATTATCTCGGCCAGGTCACCGCAGCGATCGATCAGTTTAATCACGACCTTTCCCAGGAGACCGCTCCCCAGGCTCCGCAGGTGCCGGAAATCTTGAAGGCGGATACGCCCGCCGAGACGGTGGCTCTCCTGCAGACGAGCAAGGACATCAGCGCCTACTACGCGGCGGCGGGAAAGACGATCGACCGGGTTTCTGCGATTTGCGACCAGATCCAGAAGCAGGTCCATGGCCTGGACATGACCGGCGTGGATGCAGCGGCTGTCGAATTCTGCGACCGCTATGCCGGATTGACCGATCGCCGGGTTCAACTGGCGGTCAATCTCGAAGCCTTCAAGATGGCGCAGCAGAATGCACTCAGCGACGGGCGGATTTCGCGGTATGCCCCGAAATTGCTGGCCGCCGGCCTCGCCACACTTCTGGCTCCGACCGCCGGGGCCGGCGGCGGAATTGATTTCAAGCCCAGTGCCGAGGAAAAATCCGAGATGAACTCGCAGGCCCGTTCCGTGCAGGACGCGATCGTCCAATGGCAGAGCGAAGCCGTTGCCGTAACCGCAGCTTGGAGCGACCTGCGCGCCACGCTAAAGGCAAAGTACCCGGGAGATGACTGGGATTTTCTCTCCGCGAAGTAAGCAAAGCGCCGGGGACCATGTTTGGGATAAATTCAATAAAAGCGATAGGAGGCTCGTCATGAATTATTTGAGACGCATTCGACTGCTTGCCGTGGTCTTCCTGGCGATCTTTGCCGTTTCGATCGAGGCATTCGCCGCTGGCAGGACAATCCACTTCACCTCCCTCGACCAGAAGCATCCGTTCAATTTGTCGGGGACGCTTTACATGCCGGAAGCCCGTACAGGGCCTTGCCCGGCAGTGGTCGTCGTTCACGGGACCACGGGAATTGACATGCGCAACGAGTTTTATCGCGGATCGATCCTAAATGAGGGGATTGCGGTTTTGGACGTGGATTTCAAGACAGGGATCTATACCGGGCCGATGAACCGGCCGTCGCCCGATGCTTTGCTGCCCATGGGCTTTGCGGCGCTTAAGGAATTGCGCAAACTGCATGCCATCGATCCCAACCGGATCGGAATCATGGGGTTTTCCATGGGCGGGCACCTGACCGTGGACACGGCATTTGAATCAAGCCGAAAACTGTGGATGGGCGATGAGAAGGGCTTCGCGGCCCATGCAGCATTCTATCCGGTGTCAAAGACGTTCGTGAAGCAAAGCGACTGCAGGGTGACCGGAGCCCCAATGATCATCTTTTACGGGACGGAAGACGTCTACGGCGATGGCACCGCCGTTCCGGAGTTCAAGCGTTTGCTCCTGGAAAGGTACGGGTTTAAGGTGATCACGGTTGAATATGCCGGAGCCCAACACGGGTTTAACAGGAATGCGCCCCCCATGCATTATGTCGACCCCGCCGCCAAGGGCTGGAAAGGCTACACGGCCTGGGATGCGGATGCCGCAAATGACTCTCTGACGCGGGTAGTGGCCTTTCTGCGAGATACCCTGGCCGCCAAGTGATCGAGGTTTGGGTCGGACCGGCTGGCTTCCTCACATATTCTTGAAGGCCTCGAACTGGCCGCCGAGCTTGTTCATGAAGTCGCCGAGGCCGGAGAATCCATTGGCGCGCAGGGCCTTCTGGGCGTCGGTGACGGCCTTGGGATCGCGGCGATTGGGGTCGGCAGCGAGTTTTTCGGTAACCGCTGTCACGGCCTCCATGGCGGCCTGCATAGGTCCCGAAATCGTGCCGATATCACGGCCCTGCACGTTGTAGCTCTTGCGCAGGCAGATGAGCTGCTGAACAGCCTTGTTTGCCTGCACGAACGCCTCCTGCGGCTGGGATGCGTCATGAACCTTGATCTGGTACATTTGCCCGAGCGACTGCGGATCCTCAAGACTGACCCGCAGCGGATTGGCCCCTGAGCTGGCAGGCGGAACCACGTCGTCGACCCCGACCGCCGGAGTCAGCGAGGAATCCTCGGGCACCGTCTCCCATTTCCGCGTGTCCATGTCCCATTTTCGCCGCTGCAGGACGGCGGCGACCTGTTCGACGTTGGAGACCACCTGCACATACCCGTACTGGCCAACGCCCTTGTTGAAGACGTACTTCTGGTCGGAGAAGGCGGCGCTGGCTTCGGGATGGAACTTGTCGGTCGCCAGCTGCTGATGGTCGGCCGCCCATTTCTTGCTCGCGGCGGGAGAGCCGGTGGGGCCACCGGTCAGGCGGGCGAAGGTATTGTACGATGTGTCTTCCCAATGTTTTCGGGGCACCTCGATCCACTGCTCATTCCCGTTCACATCATGGCCCCCCATGTAGCAAACCCGGTAGTCGCGGTCGGTGTTCAGGCTGGGCCCGGTGGCCCCCGGCGTGCGGAACTCCAGCACCTTGACCTCCCGGTCGCTCAATCCGGGCACCGTGTCCTTGACGTGTTGCACGACCTCGCCGTCGTGCCACCGGTAGATTGTCTCGCGCGTATTGGCAAAGGCCTGCTGGACCTCCGCGGGCGCATTCTTCAAGGCCCGCACCATTGTCGGATCCGTCATGATCGCGAGGACCACCTGAAGATTGGCCAAGGGCTCGCCGGCCAGGCCATGGGTCGTGTTGTCACGAACGAGCGCGACCACCTGGGCCTCCTGGGCTGGTGTCGGCTCGGCCGCTGGAGCAGCCTGCTCGTTCGTGCCAGGCGCCTGTTCGGCCGGGGTTGCGGCCGGAACCGCCTCAGGCGCCGGAGCCTGCTCGGTCGCGCCTTTGGCCGCTGCAGCTTCCTGTGTCTGGGGCGCCGCCTGATCCTGCGTTGCGGGCGCCTGTTCGGCCGGGACCGCCTCGGTTGCCGCCTGTTCGCTCGCGCCCTTTGTCGCAGTCGTTTCCCCCGACTGGCGCCTTGCCGGTGCCGCAGTCTCAGGGGTTGGCGAGGTCCGCTCGGATCCTGTTGTGTTCGGAGCGGAGCCCGCCGGCGCCGCCAATGCCTTGAACTTTGCCATGGTCGCAGCAATCTGCTGGCCCTTTTGGCCGGTCCACTCGGTCACCGAAGTGTTGCCGTGCATCTTGACCTCCTCGCCGAGCCAGGAGCCGAGCACGTTGCCCCCTGCCTCCTTCGCTGTGTTCTTCAGCGCTTCCACAAGACTCTGCCCTTCGTAGAGGTTCTTTAAAAAGTGGTAACTCACGTACAGGGCCCAGGCCTTGGCCTGGCTTTCCATCCCCCACTCCTTGAACTTGGACGGATCGATCAACTGGCCTTCGACCATTCCCGGGATCGTGCCGAGGTTTTCCCAAAGCCACGCGTCCGCGGTTTCGCCCTCCTGATACGCGTTGACCGCCGAAATCACCGCCCCTTTTAGCATGCCTGCGCCGGCCGCCCCGAACGGACCGGTGAACGATCCGATGGCCGCGTTGAACGCCATGTCCCCGGCCCATTGGCTCCATTCGAGAACGTCGGTGATCGCCCCGGCCCACGCCGCCTCGCTGGCATAGCCCTGGCCGCCTTCGCCCAATGTCAGCTCCGCGGCCGCGCTCCAGATCTTGCGCCGCAGTTCGCGCAACCCGTCCGGCCCCAGCGTCATCTTCCGCTGGTCCAGCATCGCCTGCATCTTCGGATAGTACGCTGCCGGGACGAACTTGGTGATCACTTCCTGGCAGCGATCCAGCTCCTCCTGCCAGTTCGGGCTTCCCGGGCCGTTCCCTGTGGTTGCAACACCGATCGTCACGATCGAGGAAAAGGCGCTTTCGCTGCTGCCGTTGTAGCTGATCTTGAAGTCGCACGGGACCACCCGCCCGTCCGCCGGCACTTCCTTCGGCAAGACAAGGCGTAGCACCGCCGCCGGATCATTGACCTGGCGCACCCGGTCAAAGCGGGAATCGAGCTTGCCCACTTCCAGCACGTTTGACCCCGGCGATCCCTTCAGCTCAAGGCACGTCGCGCTCAGGGCCTTGAGCGTTTCCGCCTTGGCGGTAAGATTCACGACCTTTTTCGTCTTTGAATCCTTCCCATACACCCGCACATCGATCTCCGTCGGCGCTCCCTTGCCGTCGCCGTTCACCACAAACAGGTTCGTCTCGGGGTCGCGGCCCGTCTTGGAGACGAACAGCCCCTCCTGCACCACATTGATCTTCAGGTCGTATTCGAGCGCGGCGCTCCCCTTTTGCTCGGCGATGATCTTCAGGATTGCCTGCTCCCGGTTCGACCCGTCGTGCAGCGGATCCAGCCCCGCCTCCTTTAGGGTGAGCGTGGCGGTCTTGCCGTCCGCCGACTTGATGTCCGCCAAGGCGACTTTCCGGCTGTCCTTGGCGTACTCGGCGCGGAAGTCCCAATGATCCGGTCCGGGATTGTCGATTGCCACGGCCACCTTCACCGAATCCCCGGACTGCGAGGTGAACTCCACCACGTCGGGCTTTGTGCTGATCTCCGGAGTGACCACCGGGATATCCAGCGTCTGGGTCAATGTCACGCCGGCCTTCTGCGCGTGTGCCATGACCGTGAGGGTTGTCGGAGGCTTGCCCGCTCCCCCGCGCGCCGCATCCGGGTTGGACGCCTGTACCATGGTCACCTGCCAGCCGTCCCGGACCTCCGGCTTGTAGTGCAAGTCCATCCATTTGCTGTTCACCCCTTCCGCCGTGAATGTGATTCCCGCTGTCGCGGTTTGGGCCGTTGCAGCGTCCGACTCATCCTTCGGCTTCACCCGAGCCTGCACGTAGATCCCGTCATGGCCGTCGGCCCGCAGATCCTTCTTCGGACCAGGCTGCAGAACCACCTCCAGCGGATTGGCTCCGGCACCGGGAGCCGGCGGCGGCCCCACCCATTGATACGTGTAACGAGCCACGACATATTCAGCAAAGGCCCAAGGCGGCGGGGGTTCGACTGTCACAATCAGCGCCAGGTTGGAGCCCCAATTCTCCAGTGGCAGGACCACAGGACCGCTCGGCGGGCTCGAATTAGAATCCGAGAAGTTTCCCGTGAAATGCGGCCTTGGCATGCTGGTCGATGGGTTCTCCTTCCCGCCGCTCAGGGCGTACTTTTTGAAAAGCGGAACCAGGTCGGGCAGCGTGATATCGACATTGACGATGCGCTCCGGCGGATTATCGCCCGGTTCGCTCGCGAGACCCAGTATATACCACGGATTATGGGCGACCGTTCCCGGAAACCACGAGTCATTCGCTTCCGGGGCCGGGCCAAAGTACATGATGCCGCCATATGCCAACAATAGCTCCGGCGCGGCGGCCACCGGAGCGTCCAAATGGAAGTGAGCCGGCACGCCTGGAATCACGTTGGCCGGCGCGGTCCAGTGCAGTTCATCCTTAATTGACCGCCACAACGGAGGCAAAGGTGCGACACTCTGCGGTCGCATGTAATTGTTTTGGTCGAACGTCAGATCAAACACAAAGCGGGCATCCGTCGCACTTCCCTCAAAGTGAGCGTCGACCTTCCTGGACTCTGTGTCGCTCGGATGATTGGAATTCATGGCACTCCGCCAGTAGTTTCCGAGAGCCCCCTCCGGTGGCGTCTCGACTTTGACCAGCTTGTAAAAACCGCTCTTGGGAACGGGGCCTTTCTCGTCCGGGATGAAGTCCAGGTCATTCCGCTGACTCTGAATGTCTTTTGTCGAGTCAGAGGCCGGTGTTTGCGGCTTGTTCGCGGCTTGATCGGCAGGCTGCGCGGTTGGAGCAGCCGGGCCCTTCGGCCCGGCGGGCGCGGGGGCCTTTGCATCCGCACTGGTTGGCACGCCGGACTCGGGAGCTGCGGACGACCCGTGGTAGGCCACCGAGGTCGATGTCGTATCCGGCGCGGCAGGAGAAGGCGGCAGGTTTGCCTGGGGCGCGGCCAGCGGACTTGCTGCGTTGTCGGTTCGCGGCGCTGCAGCTGAAACCGCGGGTGCAGGGGCTGCGGTTTGCAGCTTGGGGGCGGTCACGATTGCAGTCCGGGCTGGGGTAGTCCCCTGGACAATGGATGCGGGCTTCGCCGGCGCTTCGGCGCCTTTGGCCGTGACCGCGACAGTCTTTGGCTGTGGCGTATTGACCTCGGATGACGGGTCGGGGGCGGCGGTGGCGACCTTTTGCAGTGCCGCCAAGTGGCTCGCCGCATCCTTTTGCTTCGGATCGAGAACCAGCACGAGGCGGTATTCCTGAGCAGCCTTTTCCCCTTCGCCTCGCGCCTCATAGATCATGGCCCGGTGGGTGAGCGCATAGGTATTCCGCGGGTCCAGCTTGATGACCGCCTCAAAATCGCGAAGCGCCGAGGCCGGGTCCTTCAACTGCTGCCATGCAAAGCCCCGCCAGTTCAGGGCCATGATGAAATTGGGCCTGATCTGGATTGCGCGCGTGCAGTCGACGATCGCCGCATTGTAGTCCTTGAGCGCCACTTCCACGGCTCCGCGGCTTTCGAAAGCCGGCGCCGATTGGGGCGCAAGTTCCGCGCCCTTGTTGAGGTCGTCCAAGGCCCCCTTGTAATCCTGTCTGAAGTACCGGAAGATGCCGCGATAATGCCAGGCATCCGGATTGTTCGGGGCCACCTGCACAGCCTGGTCGAAGTCGGCGGCGGCATCGGCCTTCCGGCCCAGGTTGTCCCGCGCCTGGGCTCGTCGGATCAGGGATGGCGCATCGTCGGGTTTTGCAGCAAGCACTTGCGTGTAGGCCGCGTCGGCCTCCGCCATCTTGCCGGCCTTGAATGCAGCGTCCCCGTCTTCCTTTGGACCGGCCCAGGCTGGCAGGATCCCCGCCAGCATGATTGCGCAGGCACACCGCAATGAGCCGGCTCTTCCGGAAACTGAGCGCCGTTGATGTTTCATGATGCCACCCTCAGCCCTGTTCTCCACGCTTCGCCGCGGCCGCCAGTTGGCTTTGCCGCATCTTTTCCCTGAATGTCTTCACCGGCACGCCGTAGCGGGCCCCGACCGCAACCGCGATGAAATCTGTCACGGCGGGTGTCCGAATCGCCCCTCCCAGCCACCAACGACGTTTATCAACGGTCCTGACGGCAATGGCAAAGTCCACGCTGCCCTGCCAAATCCCAACTTTGTGCAACTGGCGCACGGTTTCCAGTTCTGCCAGGTTGTCCGCGGGCATAACCTTGCGCCCGGGCCACCAGACGGGGCGGTGCACAACCTCGATTCGCCTCGGATAGGCAGTGATAAACGTCGTGTTGTAGATGCCGGCCAACATCCAGTAGAGCAGCCAGAGCGTTGCCGGCCAAATGAGCATCCCCAGAAACGACGTTATCGTCCCGTTCGAAGTCGGGTCGTGATGATCGTGCCACGTCAGCCAGCCGAAGAAGCCCATGATGGCCAAGGCGAAGACGACGCCAACGACATAGCCTACATGGTACCAGCGCCAGGCAATCACCAATGCATCGCCTTCAACGCGCGTCGAAATGCCCCGCGGAAGCACCGGGAGTCTTGATTCGACGCCCAAGGGCCCCGCGCTCAAGGAGTGCGGCGCCGCGGCCGTCCCGTCCTGTCCGGCGCCGCATCGCGGACAGAAATGGTCATCCCTCTGGATTTCTGCACCGCATTTTGTGCAGCGCCTGCCGGGGTTCATTCTGGATGGGGAAAGGCCTCTTCGCCGTTCCGGTATCCTTCTTATCGCATCTTGCGGCGCAACCTGCTCAGCGTTTCTTGGTTAACGTTGGTCGTTTTTTGATCGCTGTGGGGACAGGCACCGCGCGTATTTTCGCTTGCCGAGGCAAAGCGGCAATTCGGCGCTTCAATGCGCGGAACCGGCAGGCGGCCGCTTGGAAATCGCAGCCTGCACGTCGCGCATGAGGATTCCCCACGTTCCGTGCGCACCGCTCACGGCGCGCGCGAGAAAGTCGTAGAGAGGATGAAGATCGGGCTGGCCGACAGCGCCGCCGATCGTCAATTCCTGCGTCATGGGACGGAATCCATCGGCTCCCTCCCGGTTCAGGAGCCTCATCCCGCCGAGAATCACGGCCAGATCCTGGCGGGCGGCCAGGCTTGCATGGAGGACGATCGGCTGGCGCAGCAAATCTCGGGTCCGGGCGTCGGCGACGCGGCCGGTCGCGCTGAAGCGCAATTGCGGCGAGTCGAGATGGAATTGCTCCACGGTGAGCTCGCCGTCGGCGGACAGCCGGCCCGATGCCTCGCACCGGTCAAACTGCACGTTTGACAACTGGCGCACCAGCCGGCCCAGGGCGCGCAGCTCCGGGGAAAAGGTGAACGAGCCTCCCAAGATGAGGAGGCTCGAGGTCATGTCGGCTTTCGGAAGGGTCAGCCGCAGGACGCCGTCGCGGGCGCTCATGGAAAAGTCCCCGGTCGCATGGTCCGCCAGCTCCTCGATCCGTTCCGCGCCACCGGACATGGAGATGGCGAGACTCAGCCGGCCGTCGATCTTGGCCGGTTCGTTCGGGAATGCGAGAGCCACGGCCTTTTGCGTGTCGAGTTGATTGACGCCAAAATGTGCAATCATGCGGTACGGACCGGCCGGGTCCACGGCCGCGTATTTGACCGCCAGATCCGCCGTCCAGTCTCCGCCCAGCATTCCACCCGTCAACTTCTGCAGGGCAAACGTGTCATCCGTCACGACCCATTGTCCGACGAGATGTTCTATCGTGTAGGGCGCGAAGGCGAGAGTGCCTATGTCGAGGCTGAACGTCCCCCGCAAACCACCCCAGATCGGTCCCGCCGCGGCGGGGGTGGAAGGAGCCTCGGCCTGCAACGGCATGGCGGCGCTGGCCTTCTGCACGGGCGCCTGCGCCGCTCCGGCAGTTTGGGATTGAGGCACGGTTGGCGCCGCAGGCCGCGGCTTTCGCGGGCGGGCAGGCGAGAATGCGGCCGCGAAATCTCTCACCGCATCCAAATCGAGATACCGGCTCTCAAACTTCGACGAAATGTCCAATAGTTCGAGGTTCTGGCGGTCCACCTTCAACAGGAAGGTGGCATCGCTCGGACGGGGCGTTGAATGCAGCGTGGCTTCGACGCGAAAACCGCCGATTCGCTCGGCGGCGTCGCCCCTGGCCCGCGCAACCCATTCAACGGCTGGCGCCGGCCGGCCGTCGCGCCCGACGAGGCCGGTCAGCTGGCCCCGCACCTCGATCACCTGGGTCTTCACCGGGTCGTTTGATATTTCCAGGTTCATGATGCCCTGCGCCGGGAGACGCGCATGGGCCAGAAGGGGCAGCCGGCCGATGGCGCCCAAATCGGCCCAAATTGCCCCGGATGCCTTCCGCATCTCGGCCTGCTTCTCGCTTCCCGCAATTTCAAGGGCGCTCTCGAAGCGGGCCAGGCGTTCGTTGCCTGCGGCGGCGATGCCATAGGTCATGTTCATTCCCGCCGTGTAATTGACATGAAACACCGGCAGCAGCGCATAGGAGACACTCAAATCGAAGGCATTCCTGAAATGCAAAAGGCCGCGATCGACGAGGATGTTCCCACGCCGCTCCAGCTTGAAATCCGCCACGGCGAGCGGCTCGACCGATGAGAGGTGAAACTTCCCCGGCGATAGCTGCAGTTCCATCTCCGTCGCCTGAAGCGTCCCTTCGGTGGCAAAGCCCTTCGCCGCCAGATAGGGATTGAGCCAGGCGAGCGGGATCCGGCCACACGCAAAACGCAGGGGTCGCGGCGAACTAGCGAGCCATTCGGACTGGGGCGTACGCTCGATGAGGACCGGTGCGTCGCTTCGGGCTGAGACAAGAACCGAGCCGCCTGCATTCACAACAGTGAACGCGAGCCGGTCGAGGTTCGCCGTGGCGGCGGATTCCGCGGATCCTGCGGCAGAGAAAGTGGCTTGCAGGGGACCAAATGTCTCCCGGCTGTTCGGAAGCGCGGGCAAGTCAACCGCCAGGGAGATGTCGACCGTGGGCCGGTCCGCGGTTCCGTGCATGTCGAAGGTGATCGAGCCACGGAGCCGATTTTCATTCGCATCTTCTCCGGCAATGTCTTCAAGACGGATCCAGCGTTCGCCAGTGCCGAAGGCGGCGCCGGGTGAAAGACTGAACTTGCCGCGAAAAACCTCCCGTCCGCCCACGGCGAACCTTAGATCTGTCGCGTTCCAGGGGGTCGTCGTCCTGAGGATGAGACCCCTGCCCTTTTCGTAGCGAACGACCGACTCGCCTTCGCTCCAGGTCCCATCCAGGGAGCGGCCCGGCAGCCAGCGCGAAATCCATGCCAGGGGCAGTCCCTTTACGGAGAAATGCGCCAGATCGGAGGTGTCGAGCGCGCCGACGACGGCCGAAAGCCGGCCGGCCTCGAACGCAAAGGGATGCGCCAGGCCCAAGGCGACGAAAGGCGTGGCCCTGGGGGCCGGGCGCAAGGCAAACTGAAGCGCGCTGAGCGTCACCTCCTTCCCGCTGCGGCTCATGGCGCATCTTCCGGTGATCAGGAAGGGCAGCGGATGCTCCGATCCGGACAGAAGGGTTGGAAGCGCGCCATCGAAGCCCGCCTTGAGCTGCGTGACCCCAGCCTGCCATGAGATGTCCATGTCCAACTTTGCGGTCACTGAATCGCCTTTTTCGGTCTCCAGGCGAAAATCGTCCGCGACTATGCTCATGCCGGTCGCCGTGAACCCCAACCGCGGACTGGCGCGGAGGTGCAGCGCCAGGACGGACGGCAGCGAGCCTCCGCTGGCTCGGATCGGCTCCAGGTCCAGCGGTTCGACAGGCGACAGCTCGATCGCGTCAGGCGCCAAAGCGACCCTCCACGCCGCGTTCAATTCCCCGGGCCCAACCAGGATCCCGTATGGATTCAGCCAGGGATTGGCCCATGGCAGGGGCAGATGATCCAACCTCAGCTCAGCCACCGCCGCCCCGGACCGCTTCCATGGCCAGAAGACCATCGGGCCAAGCAATTGCAGCCTTGCCGACCCGGGCCCGCCGGTGGGACTGATCGTGACGGCGCCACTCGCAAGCGTCCACAGGCTGCCGTCGCCCTGCGCAACCGCTTCCGCATGGCAACGGACTGCTCCCATGACGCCGAGTTGGGGCAGCACGCGGCTCAAATCATTGGTCAGGATGTCAACCGCAGCCTTCGCCTGCATCTGCTGCGTCGCAAAATTTGCGGAAAGATCGATGGCGGCCGTGGCGGTTGCATCTGTCGCGACGGCGCCCGGAAGGAGGCCGGCCGCGGCCGGCTTCATCTTGAGCTCGATTCGACCCGTCAGGACGGAGGTTTCCCGGCGGAAGCGGCCGTTGAATTCCAAGCCTCCATCTTCGGGGAATGCAATGACCGCACGGTAATCCTCGCCCTCCAACCCGCCTGAAACGGACAAGTCGTACAGGCAGGCGGGGGCCGGATTGGGTTCACCCGGGGCGGCGGTCTCGCCGCGAATGGCCAGACTTTCGATGGAGCCATCCCGGCCGGCCACGACCCGGATCGTCCCTTCGCCACGCCAGGAACCGGTCGCCGCCGTCGTTGGGGAGCTTGATTCAAACGAATAATGCAGCGTCCCTGTTGAACCTGGCGCGAATCCCCCTCCGCTGCATTGCCAGGTGCAAACGGCCACGGGTTCCGCCCCGCGAACGAGGTTGAGCCGCCCGCTCAGATCCACGGTTTCCACGGATGCTCTCAGGCGAAAAGAGGTGAGCAACCCGGCGAAGATCCCGCTCGGGGAGCGCGAAATGCCGGAGGAAGAGGAGGCCGCGACCGCCCCTGAGGTCGCGGAAGCGGAGGCTGTCCCCCCTGTCCCGATGGCTGCGGGCGCAGTTAGGTCGTAGGAGCAGTCAAGGTCCCGCCCCACGCATTCGGCCACGATCAACCGGCCCTTCGCCAATCGGGACGGGACGACCCGGACGGTGAGGCTCCCCGCGTCCACACGCAGCCCGTTGCGGACAAACTGCACCCGTCCCAGGGAGAAGCCGGAGAGGCCGGCCTGGAACCGGCCGATTTCGATCTGGCCGGCGCCCGAGGCGAAAAGCGCTTTTCGCAGCAGGGCCCGCTGGACCGCGGGGACCAGGCACAGCCCGATCGCAAGAAGAAACGCCGCCGCGATTCCGGCGACGACCGGGATCGCGCGGCCGAAGCGGGGTCTCATGCGGGATCCAAGGCGAGCCATGCCGAAAATATTCTCCTTGTTGATTCAAAGCGCCCGGCGGAAGAGCAGCGTGGTCACGCCAAGCGCAACCAGGGCAACGATGAATGCGCGGCGTTTGCCGATGGGGCTGAGATTCAGGCTCACGTGTCGGAAAAATGCGGGGCGAATACGAGTGGGATTTCCGGTTACCAGGCCAAAAAACTCAGCCGTCCGGGTGTTGCATGCGAGCAGAATATTATTTTCACTGCCTGTTGCCCGCACAAGCGGGGACCACCGCTGCACTGCTGTTTGCCCCTGCATGATCACCCCCGCACAAGCTCAAAAGAATATCCAGGAGTCGCTGGATGGCTTTCCGCAGAGGATCACGGCCGCCTACCTGGTTTTTGCCGAAAGCGGGGATTTGGCCAGCCTGGACCTCGTTGCGATGGGCGTCCTCGAATTCTATCTGGCCAGAAAGCCCGAGAACCCGCTCGATGAGCTTCCGGGATCGACGCGTCTCGTGGATGAGCTGGGCTGCGACTCCCTCACGATGATGGATACGGTTTTCATGATGGAGACGCTGTTCAATATCAAACTCGAGGACAGCGAGCTGCCCAAGATCATCACGCTGGATGACCTGCGCGCGCATTTGACCCGCAGCCTCGCCGGCGGCGCCGCAGCCGCGCTGTAAGCGGACCGCCTCATGTCCGCACCGCGCGCCGTTGTTTCAGGAGTCGGCTTCGTCACCAGCATCGGCAACGATCGCGCATCGGTCGCCGCAAGCCTGCGGGATCTCCGTTCCGGAATCGAATCTTACGATTTCATCCCGGGCGCCAATCTTCCCGTGAGGGTCGCCGGCACGATCAAGGGGTTCGACACCTCCTCCGTGCAATGGGCGGGATGGCGCTGGCCGGAGGGTTACTCTTTCAGCCGCGAAGCCTTGCGCGGCATGCCTCCGCACGGACTCTATGCCCTTTGCGCGGCCGAACAGGCGATCGGCGACGCTCGCCTGGCAACGGCCGATCTGACGGCGGAGGACACCGGACTGTTCTGCGGCTCGGCCGGGTCGCCGCGGCTCATGCGTCATTTTCTCAACCAGCTCCATGATTCGCGCGGAGCGCGCGCCGCGCCGATGGGCGTTGTCAGCACAATCGCGGGCACCCTGAACTTCAACCTCGCCGCTCATTTCGGAATCCGGGGAGCCGTCGCCGGCTTCGTATCGGCGTGCGCCTCGACGACACATGCCCTGGGATACGCGTGCGACGAAATCAGGCTCGGGAGGCAGCGCCGGATCTTGGTGGTCGGCGGCGAGGACCTGACCATGGATTCGATCTATCCGTTTCACGGCATGCGCGCGTTGTCGCGCAATCCCGACCCTGCCCGGGCCTCGAGGCCCTTTGATCGCGACCGGGACGGATTTGTCGGCACGGGCGGTTCGGTCGCCCTCGTGCTGGAGGAATCCAAATCGGCCCGCTGCAGAGGCGCGCCCGTCTATGCGGAGCTCGCGGGGTGGGGCCAGGCCGGCGACGGATACCATATGGCAATTTCGGATCCCGAAGGCCGCGGCCTTGCCGCAGCGATGGCGCGCGCCTTGGCCTCCGCGGGGGTGTCCCCGAACGAGATCGACTATGTGAATGCCCACGCGACATCGACCCCTGCGGGCGACGCCTCCGAAGCCCTGGCGCTGCGTTCGGTCTTCACGCTGGCAGGAGCGCATCCATACGTCAGCAGCACGAAGGCGCTGACGGGGCATTCCCTTTCCTGCTCCGGGGTGATGGAAACGGCCTTTTGCGCCATTGCCATCGCCCAGGGCTTCATTCCCGGTGCGGCCAATCTCGACAACCCCGACCCCGCGTGCGAGGGCCTGAACCTGCCGCGGAAGACCGTCCTGTCGGCCCCTCGCGCCGTCCTGAAGAACAGCAGCGGATTCGGCGGCAGCAATGTCTGCCTCGTCCTGCGCAGGTGGGCGGAATGACGGGAGGCTCCAATGGGAAAATTTTCGCGAAAGACTGACGCCGGTTCATCCGAGCCCGGATTTTTTCGGGGGCTATTCGACCCAATCCGGCGGATAAACCTCGACCGGTGGCTGGAGGATTGCGGCCGATTCTGGTGGGCGCTGATTGCGCTGAACCTGAGCAAGACGCTGTTTGCCGCCCGCGGCCGGCGCGGCCGGTGGCCGTGCCAAAGCCCGAGCGATTCCGGCCGCGCTTGGGAGACGACCTGCGAGGCAAAGGCTTTGTGGAACAACCCGGCGCGATTCCGGCGCGTGTGCCCGATCCTGAAGAAGGCGCCCGACGGCCGATGGGTCTGCTCGGCCAATACGGCGGACGTGCGCCCCTTCTGGGGCCGTGCGGCGGCCTGGTTTGGCGGGGCCGCCATCGCCCTGTCCGTTGCCGGCACGATCCTTTACTTCGTTTTCCTGCGGATCGTCGGGTAACCGGTCCGCCTTGCATCGGCCGCCTGGCCCCCGGCCTGACGCGAAGTCCCGGAAGCCCGGCGCGTACGCATCCCTGATTTGCGCGGCGGGTGCGTGATCGCGCCTCTAGTGGCCGGGGATTAGAAGCCATCCCGCCTCCCGGTCGAAGATCGCGGCTGTCCCCTGCCCCGCCTGCCGTGCCCGGGCCTCCGCCTCGGCGCGTTCATCCTCCCTCATCAACCCCGTGATCGTGATGCGCGCCGCGCGTTCCGGATCAAGAAGGGGAGCATCCGGCGGCACGGGGGGAACTTCGCGGCCCGGAACGAGATCGGATCTGTTCGCATTGGCCTGCGCTTCCAGATTCGCCGCAGAAACGAATCCACGGCCGCGTTCGACAGCCTCGATATTCCAGCCGCCCGGTTCCGCAATCTGGTACATGACCTGCGGTCCCAGAAGCCGCCCCTCCGCATCCTGATGCGCACGGAGAGTGACCATTGCGATCTTCGGGTTTCGGTAAACCGGCTCCGGAGCCTCGACGAAGCGGACGATCTCCGCCGCCGGCACTTTGACGACGCCGGATGCCGCCGGAATCGCCGCGGCTGCGCCGGAAGGATGGATTTGCCGGGAGGCGCACCCGCTGAAAAACGCCAGCCAACAGGCTGTCACCACGCCGAGGGGCTTGAATCGTGAATTCATCGGATTATGGGATTTTCAATGGAGCGACGCGCCGGCGGCGGACGATGGGCCGGAGCCAGGTCCAGGTCCGCCTCGAGCTGCAGGCAGCAGGCCGTGCCTGCGGGAATGACGTAATAGGCCGCATACCGCTCCTCGACTTCGCGCAGTCGCGTCTGCGCGAAATCATCGACCGCCTGCGCGGAAGCCTGGTACAGCGATCCGCGGAACCTGTCCGGCACGGAGGTCTGCACGCCCAGGCTGTTGTCCCCCACCGTCAACTGCGTGGTTGCACGGGATCCCAGAATTCCCATGAGGCCGGTGAACAGATCCGCGACATACGGGGTCGCCTGAACCCAGGGGGGAGGCGGAACATAGCTGGCGCGAACGCCGGGACGGATGTTGCACCCAATCTCGTCCGCCTCGACGGCGCTCGCGCTCGCCGGCACCTCCAGGCCGTCCGGATAAAGGACGGTGTCCGCGACCAGGTTCAGGCGGCCGTGCATGGGCCGCCCGGAAAGACGGCCCAGAAGCCGGACGCCAAAATCCAGCTGGCGGCGCCGGTTGAACACAAGGTCGCTTGTGACGCCGAACTGTATCACGGCGGACGGATTGCCCGTATCCACGCTAGTCAGAAGGCAAGTCCTTACGAGGGTTCCTTTCGGAACGACAAAGTTCGCCGCCCTGGGCCCAGCCTCCGGCTCCAGGCCGGCCTGGCCGTCAGAGAGCATGTCGGCCGCCGGATCACGATATCCGAGGAGATCCGGATGTTCGCCGCTTGCGGACGCGGAAGCGCCGGTCCGCGCGGTATCGGCTGCGAATGCAGGGGGGAGCGCGGCGAACTTCGATCCCCGGTTTGCGTCTTCGCCCCCGCTGTCGAGCGGCGTCCGGGAAGGGCCTGCGGCGTGGATGCCGTCCTCCGGCGGCGCGTTGGCCAGGGCGGCTCCGATCGCGTCAAAGGAATCGCGGGAGGGCGGCGTTCCGCCAACCGGCGATCGCGCGTCCGTCGAACCCGAAGACCGCAGCCGGAAACTGCGCTCCTCGGGCGTCACCGTTTTCTTCTCGGACTTCATCGGGGACATCGACGAGGCCGCCCGGGTGATCGGCGAAATCCGGGCCCCGCGGTCAACCGGGGCCCGCGACAGGCGACTTTGCCCAAAACGGCTGTGCAGAACCGCGACAGCCACGACAACCGCCGCGCCGGCCAGCGCATAGGCCAGATAGCCCGGCGCCCGGCGGCCGTCCCGCTTCTCGCGCAGGAATGGATTCATGGCCAGGAAACGTTGCCGAGGGCCGAGGCGTCCGGAGGAAGTCCCAGTTCCCATCGATTATTCCGGCCCAGTCGGTAGCCTTGGACGGCCAGATACACCGTCTCCACCTGTCCGGGAAAGATGAGCGGTCCCGCGCCCATTTGGTAGCGGGCGGTGATCGGGATCGTGGTGCCGCTGGCGAACAGCCCGTATTGGCTCGCATCCAGGTAAAGCGCCTCCTTTGTCCTGTTGACCCAGCGCACGCGAAAGACCAGCAGGTCGAGGTCGAGAAACTGGGCCACCGCGTTGAGCGACACCAGGCAGTCGTTCCAGAGATAGAGCCGGTCCAGAGCCTCGATCCTCAATGCCGGCCGCGCCTGCCGGAAGACGGGATCGACCTCCGCGCGCTCCAGACTCCGGGCCGCGCCGACAAGATCGATGTCGGACGGCCTGAGTGGCCGGGCCTGGCCCAGCGCGTTTTCGTCCTCCGCCGCCGGATCGTCTTCAAGGGCAAAATCGCGCAGAAACTGCGCCCGCACATCGCTGACGACCCTGATCAGGAGAACGTACACATTCGGACCGATTCGCAGGTTCAGATTGGTTTCAACTCCCGAGGAACGCACATTTGGCGTGATCTCCAGCTGGTTCAGGGATTTGTCGTACTTGTACGAAACGATTGGCGAGGCGAGAGAGATGGCCGCGATCTTCCTGACGGTATGCAGGAGAACCGTGGTCGCGCGGCCGGGCGCCACGCAGACCTCCTCGGGCACTCCGGGCGTGAGCAATTCGCGGGAGGGAGGCTGCGCGGGATCCGCACGGAGCGCCGCAGCCGCCGCGAAATGCAGGAACATGAAAGGAAGGCACCTCATGGCGTTCCGGGCGGCGGCAGATCAAGCGCTTTGCGGGTAGCGCGCTCCTCTTCATCCCGGTAGTACTCCTCCCGGCTCAACGCATCCACGCGCACGACCCGCCAGCCGGTCGCATTCAACGACGTCGGCGCACCGATGACGAACGTCGCTTCGAGATAAACCGGGCTTGCCTGGGCCCGGTCGACGGACCGCGACGAGAGAAGTCCCCGGTACCGCATCCGGCGGTAACCCGTCCGCGCAGCGACAACCCTGGCCTCGAGAAGGGCTAACGTCTGCACGTATCCTGCCGGATAGTCCGCAGCCGCATCGCGGTACGCCCGGTCGACAGCCGCAACCACTTCCGGCGCGCAGAACTCGTGGATCGCAGGAGGCAGCCCTTTCTCCGTTCGACCAAAGAGGACCTCCATCGAGTCCGAAAGTTGTTTGTCAAAATCCTCATCCGTCACGGAAGCAAGGGATTCCGGGCGTCCGCTGAAAATCAGGCCATGGGCGACTCCCACGAATGTCGGCGGTGCGAGGGCTGCCTTCTGCAGGCGCAACAACCCCCCAATCGTGAGCGCCAGAAGCCCGACCCCGGCCGCGGCAATCAGATAGAACCCAGCATGCAGACGGTCCTCATCGACAAAGAATCCGTCCGTTTCCTGAACGCGCGCCCAGCGCGCGTTTGTGATGCGGTCGTCCACTTCACCTGACTCCGCCGCTTCAGCCGCCTTGCGAGCCATCATGGGAGCAGAAACCTGCGGTTGTCGTGCGCTGCATCCCAGGCAGGAGCCTCCGGCCCCGTTCGCTCCTCGCACCGGAGGAGGTAGAAAGGGTATGGGTTGAGGCGGCTCACCGGATTTATCGCGAGAAGAACCTGCGCGCGCCAGGGGAAGAATTGCGCCCCGGCGTGGCGCACGGTTACGGTGAGGTATCCGCGCACGTACGCCGCAGCCCGCCCGCTGCCGGCATCGGCCACGACGTCAGTGACGCCCGTGAGCGAGAGCCCCTGCGTCATGCGGTTGGCCTGCACATCAGGCCCCGAGGCGCCCAACCTTCGCTCCGCCTCGCCGTAAACTTCCGGCGCCACCAGGCCCTGGGCGAGCGGAAGCAAAGGATGCCCGGAATCGTCGATGGAATACAGAAGCGGAAGGCACCCGTGCAGGAAAAAAACCAATGCGTCGTACGAAACGTCGGGAACGCCGTAGAACGCCGCAGCCGCCTCCTTGAGCGAGGGTCCGGCGCGCACCACCACCGGAGGCTTTCGGCCGAGATGGAACGCGAGAACCCAAACCGAGATGCAGCCTGCCAGAAGGACTCCCAGGATCAGCAGCACCAGCCGCTGCTCGTGGACGACCCATGAGAAATGCCGATAATGCGTCCACACTTCATGCGGCATGTCCGCCCTCTCCGGGACGCCGGAGGCATTCGCCGAATGGCCGGGCGGCCGGCGGCGGGAATTCCAGCGCCTCAGAATGGCTGCGGCCTGGAGCCGGCTAGGTTCATCGGTCAATTGCATCGTCACGCGTATAATAGCAATCGGGCGGACTGCGTTCGTATTGCAGGATCTCCCGGTGGGAGACCTGTCCGTCCGCCGCCAGACGCAGCCCTTCGCGGACAAAGGGCGATCCGCCAAGATCCAGCCAGCGTGTCCGGAAGGCGTGCTCGTTGAAACCGTCCGGGCCGGCCCTTGCGATTTCCTCCTCCAATTCCCGGCGTCCGGCCACATGCAGGAACTCGAATATCGGCACCAGGCCGCGCTCGCCCCGCCCCCCGCATGAAGAGCAGCCGCCCGGCACATGCAAAACGGCCGGAACCGGAAGCGCGTACGATTCGAAGTGGCGCACCTGATGCGCGTCGAGGGGCAAGGCTTGCCGGCACTCCGGGCAAAGCCGCCTCACGAGCCGCTGGCCGATGACGAGCGACAGGGCGCCGGCAATCTGCCGGCCGGTGACGCCCAGGTCCAGGAGCCGCGCGATCGCCCCCACGGCATCGCGGGTGTGCAGCGTGGCCAGGATCAGGTGCCCGGTGTCGACCGCTTCGATACAGGTTTGGGCAACCGCATGATCGCGAATCTCCCCGATCAGGATCACATGGGGGGCCTGACGGAGCAGGCTCTTGAGCCCCTCGGAGAAGCTCCGCCCCGTGCCGGCGCCCACTGGAATCTGCGTGATCCAGGGAATTGTAAACTCGACGGGATCCTCGAGCGTCCGAATGTTCAACTCGGAGCGATCGAGCTGCCCGAGGCACGAGTAAAGGGTCGTCGTCTTGCCGTGACCTGTGGGTCCGGTCGCAATGATCAGGCCCTGGCGCTGCGAGAGGCAGGCGCGGGCGACGCTCAACTGGAGCGGGTCCGTGAACGGCAGCCTTCGCATCCGATTCAGTTGCAGCTGCCGGTCCTGCAGCCGGGCGACGAGGCTCTCCCCGTGCACCGTCGGGGTGATTTCGATCCGAAGGTCGGCACGGCGATCGAAGACCGGGACGCTGGCGAAGCCGGATTGCCACACCGTGGCGGTGTGGGTCGACAGTCCTGCGATTTCCTTGAACGCCCGGAAAAGGCCGGGGGCGAACGCCTTGTCGATGGGCGGCAGGATCTCCTTCCTGCCGGCCAGTTTGACAGCCACTTCCATCCAGTTCTCCTGGTCATCAAGAAGCAGGTCCGAGGCTCCGCTGCAGAAAGCGAAGCGAACCAGGTCAAAGGCGATTTCACGCGCAGTCCTTGTTGCCGCATCCCAGGCATCCGGAGGCCTGATCCGCTCTCCATCGTCCGGCTCGGTTGTGTCGGTCCGGCGCGCGTTCTCAAGCGCATGCACGGCCCGGTCGTAATCCAGACGGGCGATGCCAAATCGACGCACTTCCTGATGGGTCGCGTGCCGAATGGCCGCCACTGCGGCCGGGTCTTCAGGCGCGATCATCGCCGCGTCCAGGATCATCCCATGGCGAAACGAGGGCAGGAAACCGATGCGCAGGCATGCCTCCCACAATTCCGCATACGCGGCGACATCGACGTCTCCGGCCGAGAAGGGCACGCGCGGTATATCCGCTGGGGGCTGGCCTGCCACGCGAGATGATAGCAAGTCAAGTGGGTCTCGATCTTGCTTTAATAAGAGGCATGAATCCGACCCAATCGCCGGCCGAGAGCACACGCCTTGGGAACATGGCCTTCACCTCGGCCGGCGTCAGCCTCGACGTCGAAGGCCGGCCCGTGTGGATAAGAAAGGACAATGACGCCCTCTCCGTTGCAGCGCTCCAGGCCTTCTACCGCGTCGCGCTCGGGGACTATCAGGCTCGGCAAAGACCCCCGGCGAAGCCCGGATGGATCAGCCGCCTCAGGCGCTGGCTCGGCCGTGTCCTTGGGGGACCCGAGCATGCCGGCCGCGATCCCAGGATGGAATCCCGCGGAGTTGCCGACCCGGCGGCTCCCGCTGATGCGCCCGAGCCAAAGCGTGCGCGCCCGGCCCCTGCGTCCCATCCCGAACCGGCGGTTCGGACTCCTGAGCAGCCTGCCCCGGCACCGACCTCCGCGGCCGAGCCCTGTCTGCGGGCGGTTTTTGCGGACCCGGGCGGGGTCCATCTGGTTTGGCAACGAACCAACTCCAGGCAGCAACCGGAGGAAACTGAAACATTCTGCGCCCTCGATTCGCGCGTCGCGGACAGCCTCCAGGATTGCTACGGTCACCTGGCAAGGCTCGGGTACAAAGTCATTGGAGTCGATCTGCAGCCCGTCGGAAGTCCCGGCGTCGGGAAAGACGGTGCGCTTTCGGCCCGGCACCCGGCGGCGCCAGAGTCCGCCGGGGAAAGAACCGCATCCGATCCGAATCCGCATCACGACGCTTCGGTCAACAAATCCGAGACCGCACCGGCCACGCAGCCCGGGCCCGGAAGGGCGGACGGGGCTTCGGCCAGGAAGAACGAGGCAAGGGAGCAGACGATCGTCATGCGCCTGAATCCGGAAATTCCCGAACAGCCGAATCGAGCGCTTGTTTCGCCGGTGGACAGCGCCGAAAACACGCAAATCCTGGTGGCGCCGGAACGCCTCTTGCGCTCCCTGCGCGCGGCGGCCGATCCCGCGCGCCCGGCGGAGGACCGGCTGACCTATCTCAGGTGTGCCATGGGCAGGGGCGGATTGAAGGTCGTCGACGTCGGATTGGGCGAGGGGAAGGAAAACTCTCCCGGCCGCTGGGCCGAAGTCTCCGCATGGTCGGCCGAACAGGCCGACAAGGCGCCCAATCCAAGAAGATCCCAGACTGTGCCCGTCACGGCCCAAGCTCCGGATCCCGAGCTCAACCTCTCGCTCTAACAGGCCAATGAATGACTACACTGGCCGGCGCGAATGGAAAGGCCAGCGGAGAACACCCGGCTTGCGCCGCACGGGCGCGGGGCCCAAGTTGGCGGGCTTTCCATGGCATCCCTGCTCACGCTGCTTGACCTCACGCTCCACTTTGGCGGTCCGGCGATTCTGGAAAAAGTCAACTTCCAGCTCGAGCCGGGCGAGCGCATCTGCCTTGTCGGTCGAAACGGCGTGGGCAAGACCACCCTCATGGGAGTCATTACCGGCCGGATCAAGCCCGATTCGGGCGATGTGTTCCGGCCGCCAGGCGCAGTCTTTGCGCAGCTGCCACAGGATGTGCCGGCCGATCTCCGCGGCAATGTGCGCGACATCGTCGCGAGCGGCCTCCGCCCGAGCGACGGCAACCATGAGGAGGAGTGGGAGCGCGATGTGCGCGTCGACGATCTCATCCATGAAGTCGGACTCGAGGCATCGCGCGAGTTCTTTGAGCTTTCCGGCGGCTTGAAGCGCCGCGCCCTGCTCGCCCGCGCGCTGGCGGGGCGTCCGGACCTCCTGCTGCTCGACGAACCGACGAATCATCTCGATCTCGAATCCATACTCTGGCTTGAGGAATTCCTTCTGGAGAAAAAGCCGACGCTCATCTTTGTCACGCACGACCGGGCCTTCATTCGCAGGATCGCCACGCGCATCGCCGAACTTGACCGCGGCCGGCTTGCCGGCTGGGCATGCGATTACGACACCTACCTCGTCCGCAAACAGGAGATGCTCGAGGCCGAGGAGAAGCAGCGTGCGGCCTTCGACAAAAAGCGCGCGCGCGAGGAGGAGTGGATCCGCCGCGGCGTGAGGGCCCAGCGCTCGCGCGCCACCGCGCGCGTCCATGCGCTCCAAGCCATGCGCGCCGCGGCCCTCGCCCGTCGCGAGCGCGTCGGATCGGCCAGCCTCAAGCTCGCCGAGGCGGAGCGCACCGGCCAGAAAGTGATCGAGGCGGAAAATCTCACCTTTGCATGGCCCGGCGGCAGGGTCATCGTCAGCGACCTTTCGCTCACCGTCCAGCGGGGGGAAAAGATCGGCATTCTCGGCCCCAACGGCGCGGGCAAGACGACGCTCATCAAACTTCTTCTGGGCCGGCTCGCTCCGACCTCCGGCTCGATCAAGCACGGAACGAACCTGGAGGTCGTCTACTTTGACCAGCTCCGGGCGCAGATCGACGACGGCAGGACGGTCGCCGACAACATCGCCAACGGGAACGCTACGGTGACGATGGAAGGCCGCACGCGAAACGTGCTCAGCTATCTCCAGGACTTCCTTTTCGAACCCGCCCGCGCCCGCATGCCGGCGGGTGCGCTGTCCGGCGGCGAGCGAAACCGCCTCCTGCTTGCGCGCCTCTTCACCAGGCCCGCCAACGTTCTCGTCATGGACGAACCGACGAACGACCTCGATGCCGAGACACTCGATCTTCTCGAGGACCTGCTCGTCGAGTTCCAGGGCACGCTCCTGCTCGTGAGCCACGACCGCTCGTTCCTTGACGAGGTCGTGACGAGCACGCTCGTGCTTGAGGGAGAAGGCAGGATCGGCGACTACGTCGGCGGCTACACGGACTGGCAGAATGAGAAGAAGAAGCAGGCGGCAAGGAAGGCGGCCGGGGCCGCCGGAGCCCAGGGCGGGGCTCGGCCATCCCCCGTCCCCAGGGGCGCGGAGGGAGGCCGCGGCCCCACGCCGCGAAGGCTCACGAACAGGGAACACCAGGAACTCGAGGCGCTGCCGGCGCGGATCGAGGCGCTCGAAAACGAGCAGGCCGGACTCGTCGCCAGGATGGCCGACCCGGCATTCTGCAGAAGCGAGGCCGCGCGGTTTGCAGAGGTGAAGGCGCGGCTCAACGCGCTCGAGGGCGAGCACGCCGCCGCATTCGGGCGTTGGGAGGAACTCGAAGGCCTGCGGTCCGCTTCCTGCTAAGCACAGCTCAACGACCTGCGCCGCGGCAGGGCATCATCTTCGCGCCCACCACGCCCGGAACGAATCCACGCCGTCGTGCACCGCGGGCGGGATCTTGTCGATGAATTCATGCGCCTGTTGGGAGTGGTGAATTCCGTACCAGAGGATGAAACCAACCACAGCCGCCCAAATCAAAAAATCCAGGATAAGAACGGCAGGCCGGAAAACGAACGGACCCCAGGCACCGCAGCCGTATGCGTGCTTCATCGCCCGCAACGGCCACGTCAGGACATGGTAGGCTACAAACAGGATGATCAGCGCCAGCCAAAGGTGCATTCCGCCGGGAAGATGAAATCCGAATGCCGCGCGGGTCGCCAAAAGCGAGACGACCACAAACAGGAATGCCACATCCACCAGGGTCTTGAGCAGCGAGACGAAGGGCGTGGCAACATAGGGCCTGCGCCCGTAGGCGGGATGGCGGGTCCAATGCCAGTGCCAGTTCCGTCGCCATTGGTCCGCGTTTGCGCGCATCTCCTCCTTGAAGGACTGCCTCCACCCCCGCATTTCCTGTTTGAATTTCCTCCTCCATTCGCGGTGCTCCCGCCTGCTCCTGAATGATTTCATGCCCTCGTAGTAGCCCTCTCTCGCGCGCCGGATGAACTCCTGCGCCGTCGAGGGGGACCCCGTGGCGGCCGCCATCTCCTCCGGTGTGTTGGCCCGCGGCACCACGATCATCATGATAAGGTATGCAAGCGCCCCGATGCCTGAAACAAACGCGAGGAGCACAAAAACGATCCTGATGATCGTCACGTCGACCCCGAAATAAACGGCGAGCCCGTTGCAGACCCCTCCGAGCATGGCGCCGTCCCGGATGCGGTAGAGGCGCCGGACAGAACCGCCCGCCGCCGGCGCGGTTCCCGCCGGACCACCATGCGCTGCAGCGCCACCGGAGGATCCGGCGCCGGCCGGCCCGGCCTCGGAACCGGGTACGCCGCCCTCCACCGGGCCCATCTCGACGATGACTCTCTCCACTTCTTTTAAAGCGACCACCGTCTTGTTGGCGCCAAGCAGGGAGCGAAATTTGTCCGCGATGGATTGTTCTATGTCGGCGATTATCTCATCCCTGTCGGGATTGCCCTCCAGCGCACGAGCGGCGTCTTCCGAATAGGTGCGCAGCGCCTCGTAACCGCTTTCCTCGAGGGGGTAGGCATTGCCGTTCAGGTTTATGGTGATGACCTTGTTCATGATTGGGATGATCCGGACTTCTGCCCCAGGTTTTTCACGGTGCCGCTTATCTTCTGCCAGTAATCGGTCGTTTCCCGCAGCCGTTCCCGGCCCGTGACGGTGAGCTGGTAGTACTTGCGAGGCGGGCCCGCCTCGGACTCCTTCCATTCGTAGTCCACGAGCTGCTCGCGCCGCAGCTTGCTCAGGAGGGGGTAGAGCGTCCCTTCCTGCGTCGCGAATTCGGTTTCGCTGAGTTCCCTCAGAATATCGGCCGCATAGACCTTGTCGGCTGCGATGATCTTGAGCACCAGGAACTCCAACAGGCCCTTTTTGATCGGGATGAACTTTTCGTTGATGCTCATGTTACAAGACAAGCTACCTTTGTTAATAAAGGTAGTGTTTTTGAAAAAGGCCGTCAATGGCAAAATTGAGATTTGTGATTAAGGGCGTCCTGCGACCTGGCCAAGCAATCGCGGCAATCCTGGGAAAGGCGGCCTCGCCGGGCGATGCCGCCTTGTCCGACCGCCCTTTAGGAAGATGAGGGGACCACAAATCCCGGGTCGATCACCCGATGAAAGAGATCTTCTACGCGTTCGAGAGGAGCGTCGTACCCCGGGGTCGCGGCGCTGCATCCCGGCATGAATATGGGCGCGACCACCGGAGGATTTTCGAGCGTCGGCGCATCCCCAGCCCGCATCTGCTCAAGCGTCTGGCAAACATAAGAGAGCCGCACAAGGGCCTGTCCATCGACACGCCTGCGCCTGAGTTCGAAAACGAGGGCCCCCCCGGGGAAAATCGGATCCTCTTGCGAACCATCCATGCGCCAGGAAACGCCCATCAGGCCCGCCAGGTTGACCAGGTTCGTGTCGTGGCCGACCAGGACGACGATCCGGCCCGCGGGGCTGCAGATGGCTCCCGCCACTGCGCGACCCGTGGCGGCCTGCTCCAGCGTTGCAAGGATATGGCTTGCGAGGTTGGAGGCCTGCACCTGCGCGGGGTAAAGCGTCGTCTGGGTGAGATTGAAGTAGAGCGAATGAAGCTGGAGCAATTCCGTCAGGTCCGCGCGGGACAGCCGTCCCCACCCCACGTCCGGGAGCGGCATGCCCTCCGCATATTCGAGGACAAAACCATCCGTGCAACGCATGGCGTCGCGCAATGGGCCCCTGATCGCGACAGCGTTCCCGCCGCCCAGATCCGGATCCACCGAAACCGGCGAGTCCAACAGCGACTTCTTCCCCGCGAGCACCTTCCCGTCACCGCCCAGCAGGACCCGCTCCAGGAGCGCAATCTCCGCGGCATGAGCCGTCACGGGATTTGCGGGATTTCCTCCGATCCGCCCTAGAACCGCGGCCGCGGCCAGTGAAAAATCGGGGTGTCCTAAACCCGCCTTGACCGGCTCGAAAAGGGGGTCGGGCTCGCCCTGGAGCCGCGCCTGGATGACGGGCTCCCTTCCGGGCAGCAGGCCCGCGCCCATGTCGCGGGCCGTCTCAATCGTGCGCTGGTCGCTGTCGGCGCGCAGAATGATGCGCTCGGCGTCCTGATCCGCCCGGCCGGAAAGCAGGCCTGCGCGAAGGTAAAACTCCCGATAATACGCCCCCAACATCTTCATCTGCCGTTTCCCGTGCGGGGTGAGCTGTCCCGGACGAACCGGCCACTGCGGCCACGCTCCAACGGAGTAGATGCCGAATGCCGTGTTCGCATCGAGCAATGGCGAACGCACGCCGTGCCGCGTGACCACGATGGACACCAGCACATCGGTTGCCGGTTCGGCCGGAAGGACCTCGGGCAGGGCGGCGCCTGCGGCGAACACAACCAGCCCCGACGCTGCCAAACGGAGGCAGCGGAAACAATGCTCGGTCATGGCTCCCGCCTCCTACTGGCAGGCCTCGCAGGATCCGCCGCTTCGGATCGCCTCCACCGAGCAGGCCTGCCTTTCCCCGTCGGAGAATTCGCCCTTCCCGACAACGGGCGGAATCGCATCCTCTGCAGCCATGGCAAGCGGGGTCAGGGCCTTTTCGACGATCCCGGGCGCGCCCGCGGCATCGCCAATGACCGCTCCGCGCATTTCCTTCTTCACGGACACCGTTGCTTTCTCGATGTTTGAGGCTCCCAGGCTCCGCAGGTAGTAGGTTGTCTTGAGCCCGGCGTGCCACGCATGGCGGTACATGTGCGAGAGCGTTTTCAAATCCGGCGTCTTGATCCAGAGATTCACGGACTGCGACTGGTCGATCCACTTCTGACGCCGCGCCGCCGCGTCGACGATCCATTTGGGGTCGATGTCGAACGCGGTCAGGTACTTCGCCTTGAGGTCGTCCGGAATCTTCTCGATGTCCTTCAGCTCGCCGTCGAAGTACTTGAGGCTGTCGATCATCCCCTGGTTCCAAAGTCCGCGGGCCTTGAGGTCCTTTACGAGGAACGGGTTGAGCACAATGAACTCCCCGGAGAGGTTCGATTTGACGAAGAGATTCTTGTAGGCCGGCTCGATGCAGGGCGACGTGTTCGTGATGTTCGAAATCGTCGCCGTGGGCGCAATGGCGAGGACGTTGCTGTTGCGCATGCCCTGCGCGGCGATCTTCGACCGCAGAGGCGTCCAATCCATCTTCCCGCCCCGGGCAACTTCCACCGGCAAGCCCCGCTCCTGCTCGAGCAGGTCGAGCGAATCCTGCGGGAAAATGCCCCTGTCCCACTTCGAACCCTTGTACGAAGCGTACGCACCGCGTTCGCCGGCGAGGTCCGAGCTGGCCTCGTACGCATGATACGCGACCGCCTCCATCGCCTCATCGTTGAAGTCCACCGCTTCCTGCGAGGCAAAGGGGATTCCCTTGATGTACAGCGCATTGGCCAAGCCCATGATCCCGAGCCCGATCGGCCGATGACGGAGATTGGCGCACTTGGCCGCCTCGGTCGGGTAGAAGTTGATGTCGATCACATTGTCGAGCGCGCGCACGGCCATTCGAATCGTCTCGCGCAATTTGACGTGGTCGATCGAGCCGTCGGACAGGAGATGGGAGTCGAGGATGATCGATCCCAGGTTGCAGACGGCGGTCTCTTCCTTGGACGTGTTCAGGACGATCTCGGTGCACAAATTCGACGAATGGACCACTCCCACGTGGTCCTGCGGCGAACGGATGTTGCAGGCATCCTTGAACGTGATCCAGGGATGGCCCGTCTCGAACAGCATCGAGAGCATCTTTTTCCAGAGGTCGATCGCCTCGATCCGCTGGCCGTGGATCTTTCCCTTGGCAGCCAGCTTCTCGTACCTGACATAGGCCTCCTCGAACTTCCGACCGTAGCTTTCATGCAGGTCGGGGACCTGGTTGGAACGGAAAAGGGTCCAATGCTCGCGCGCCTCGACCCTCTTCATGAAGAGGTCGGGAATCCAGTTCGCGGTGTTCATGTCGTGCGTGCGACGGCGATCGTCGCCTGTGTTCTTGCGCAGCTCCAGGAATTCGAAGATGTCGTTGTGCCAAGTCTCCAGGTACGCGCAGCCGGAACCCTTCCGCTTGCCGCCCTGGTTGACCGCGACCAGCTGGTCGTTGTGGAGCTTGAGGAACGGAATCACGCCCTGCGACTCGCCGTTTGTGCCGCCGATGTAGGCGCCGGTGCCGCGAACCG
>OCTA010000151.1_pt1 | contig 66185 bp, 62 predicted proteins | sample 1538991 | NCBI WGS metagenome assembly OCTA01 (sample SAMEA3539302, study PRJEB22396) | soil metagenome | biome: tundra; feature: field; material: soil | place: USA | collected 2010-05 | depth 0.15 m
TGTTGATACCACCCATCAAATAACTAGACGCAGTTATACTGTTTACAGATATATTGAGTGGTATTGATGAAGCAAATGATGATGTATTTACAAATGAAGAAGTTTGAGCCAGAGTTACATAACTTGCAGTCTGTGCAGTAGTGATATAAGAACTGGTTACAGAATTATTAGCCCATGAAGAAGTTATCTTATATGTTGACCCCGTATAAAGTGTTGTAGCTCCTTGATCAGGAGACCAGGACGAACTAAATGAGGCACTTGCCCAAGAACCACTTGCTTGATATATCTGCGGATAAAGATTAGGAACATAAGATGCACTATCAGCATTTGTAATGTGATTAGATGGTGCATATGATGATGACAATGAAGACGAGGCCCAACTTCCACTATTCTGAAATGATTGTGGATACAGATTCGGCACATAGGAAGAACTATCGGCGTTAACTATGTGATTACTTGGGGCATAGGATGCAGAAACCGCATTTAGTATATAACTTGCCGTATCAGCATTGGTTATATGATTAGATGGTGCCCAGCTTGCTGATACAGAATTACTAGAAGTAATTTGATAGGCTGAACCTGTATAAAGTGTAGTGGCACCTTGATCTGGAGACCAAGAAGAACTTAACGATTGTGAAGCCCAAGAACCGCTTGGTTGGTATGTTTGTGGATAAAGATTACTTACCCAAGAAGAACTCAAACTCTGACTTGCCCAACTGCCACTTGTCTGATAAATCTGAGGATACAAATTAGGCACCCAGGAAGCACTTACTGCATTTGGATTATCAGTAAATGGTGCCCAAGAAGCACTAATAGAATTACTAGAAGTAATTTGATAAGTGGAACCAGTTATAATGGTTGTAGCTCCTTGATCAGGACTCCAAGAAGAACTTAATGAGGAACTAGCCCAACTACCGCTTGGTTGGTCTTGTTGTGGATATAAATTAGGAACATAAGATGCACTGTCAGCATTGGTTATATGATTACTTGGAGCATATGATGCTGATATACTAGAAGAAGCCCAAGATCCACTTGACTGGTATGTTTGTGGGTAGAGATTAGGAACATAAGATGAACTTAAAGAAGCTGATGTCCAACTACCAGAAACTTGATAAGTTTGAGGATATAAATTTGGAGTATATGAGGCACTAATTGATTCAGATGCCCACGAAGACGTTCCAAATACTGAACCCGTAAACCCAGTAGCAATTAATTGTCCGTTTCCATCGGTGATTATTTGGCCATTATCTAAAGTTGAAACACCCACTACGTAAATAGTGCCGCCAACACTTATATTACCAGCACCATCAGTGGTTATTTGACCAGCATCCAAAGTTGTAGTGCCAGTGACATAAAGATTACCACCCACAGATAAATTTCCTGCTCCATCAATATTGGTTGCAGCAGCAAAGGTAGCAGTTCCATTTGGTATATTAAGATCACCTAAAGGATCAATGGTGGTTCCATTAGGAAAGCTAGATTGTGCATTTAGTACAATAAGATTTCCGCTAGTATCAATAGAAGTTCCATTAGCAAAATCAGCAGTTGTGATCGTTGTAATTCCGGCAGAGTTAATGGTTGTATTACTATTCTTAAAGTAAGAAGAACTCAAGGAACTACTAGCCCACGATGAAGATGTGGAAAAATCAGAATTTACTGCTATAAGAGCCGTATCCGCCAAAATAGCCACATTAGATACATATGAAAGAGCTGATATGTTAGAAAAAGATGATGTCAATACTGACATCGATGCTGTTACATCACTAGTTATAATAACTTGGTCAATAGAAGATGAAGGAACAACTAATAATACATTACCAAGACCATCAAGAAAATATTCTTTTGTATCCCCTCCTCCAGGAACGTAGTTTTGAACCACATTCTGATAGCTTTGAGATATATACTGTAATGTTAAATCACGTGATGGAAATGATGTCGGCATATTTGTAACTAATAACTACTTCATCAATATAGGTAGTTTATCTAAAATATTTAGTTTATAATTTTTATATTCTGAATTTGATTTGAAATATTCTTTTAGAATCTGATAAAAATCATATTTCTTCTTCTTTATATTATTCTTTCTAACTCCAAATTTTTCACAAATAAGAGAAATTTCTTTTATTGGTGTGGAAATATTCTTTTTTTCATGTGTTTTTTGTTTTGGATTATATTTTACTTGAACAATGGGTTTATTAGAAGATTGAGTATTTTCATTAACCTTAACTTTAACTGATGTATGTTCTTCCACTATAAAATCTGATTTCCAGGGAGCAAAATAAGTATCTTCAACTATAACTTCCAAGTGCATATTTCCCGTAGTATTTTCATCTAATAATCCTTTTAATCTTTTGATTGGAATAATACATTTACCATCTTCTATTTTTCCATTGAACGCCAGACACACTCCATCAGATTCAACTATTAATCTAGCTATAGAATTTTTCAATGAAGCATTTTTCACTGATACTTCACATTCAAATGTATCAGATTTATCAGTATATAATTTATATAGCATCTTATTCCTTTAATGTCAAATCTATATTCGTAGGATTGACCCTTATATTTACATCTTCTATTCCAACTTTATAATCTCCGGTTTCTTTTTTCTCACTATATTCTTTACCCATCATTCTAAAAGTTAATTCTATTACTTTCTTTTTCTTTATCTCACCAGCCCTATATGGATTCCAAGGTTCTATCAGCCAAGGCTGCATGAGAGTAGTTGCATCTACCCCTAATGGTTGACTCATTACTATTACAGGAACAACTGGTGGAATTGGAGGAATCGGCGGAATTGGTGTATTCTCACACATCGACCACCACCAATCCGCATCCTTCCACAATACATCAGCATTACCCCATTTATAGCAAATAATTGGAAAATAACACTCAGACCACTTCCAATTTGCATTTGCCCATTTAACATCAGCATTATCCCATTTATAGCAAACGTGCTTCATATTATAAATATACCATTATTTAATATAAATCTTATCTACTTTTCTCCTTTTAGAGGAACCCTATCTATTCTCTGTACAAATCTTGCTGGTATATTTTCTTTGACGAATACTTCAAAATCAAAATTATCAGATAAAGAACCTTTTATTTCTGGATTATTTCTAATATTTTTCATTATCTGACGTATTTTACTCCTAAAAGGAGTGCTCCAGTTTGGATGTGATAAAACCATAGAAAGTGGAACATTTACCGTAACCACCGCCGGTTCATTAGTTTGAAGTTTCTCAAATACATTATTATTATTTATGCCTTTGTTTTTATCCCACAGATAATTACCCAATACATCATAAAATAACTCTCCGCCATATTTGATCGATACACGAGCATAATCTTCTGCTTCTGATTTATCAGTTGTAAAAAATATAACATTAGGATCTTCTTTTCTTGATTTAGAATACTTTTCATAATATTCTTTGGCATCTTGAGGAGTTTCATGATAGACATTAACCAAAACATCCACTATTAATTTTTCCATATTCTGGGGTCCTAATTCTCCTTTTTTTGCTTTTAATGCTAAAGGCCAAATGGTTCCATGATATAAAGTAATATATCCATCATATAAAGATTCTTCTGGAGTTATAATACGAGTTTCGCTAATTTTTCCCAATTCTCCTCTCATTATATCTCTTTGCATTATTTCATCTATTACCCAAGCCCCAATTGTTCTATAATCATTTCTTTGAGCCCAATAAACTCTATGATTTCCATCTACTAAATATAATTTACCATTCAAATCTCTTCTAACTATTATAGGAGGAAATCCTTTTTTAACCATTCTAAACTCGCGATATTCATCTGAATCTATTAAATCGTTATCTGTGTGAGCATCAAGTTCATTAACATCCAGTATGGATGGATATATAGAAATGAATGAATTTGGTAAACCAACAAATTTTCTTATTGAATGTCTATCCCATTTTTGAAGTAATGGAATATCTATAGCATCCCAATTCATAGGAAGATCGGGGTTATTGTGTTCTGGGTCATATCCTATTTTATTTACTACCTCATTTAAACTATCGTCTTTATCATAATAAACTATTTTATCATTTCTACGGCCTGATATCTCATCCATTGTTTCAAAAATATTAACCGGTTTACGACGAAGATGTGCTCTTTCTCTTGCCCTATCAATATTAGTAACAAGATAACGAACCAATGCAGCCAAGTGTTTACATAGTTTTGTTTCTCCTTCTGGATTGGTTTTTATTGGAGGAGCATTAGTAGCCTTATTTAAACTATTAGGGCCAATCACACTTGCATCCTGTTGAGCATCTACATAAGAGAAACGAAATTGAAAATCCTTGCAATCACAGTCAACCATACATTCTAGATCTTCTGCATTATCTTCAGGTTCTACACTATCTTTAAAGAAAATGATTCTTCCTTTATGTCCTGATTTTCCACCATGTCTTTGATATTGGCTTTTTTCTTGCGAAGTATATCCGAAATTCCACGTTTCATTACCATTTTCCATTGATATTGCCATTGGACGAACACGCATTCCTGGAAGTTTAGATTTGAAAATTCTTTCATCATCGGTATCATCATATAAATCAGCAAATGATAATCTTTCATCAAGTTTTTGAATAGATTCGTCAATATCATCATCTGGCTTACCAAATATATCATAATATGATACGTGTTTTTTAACAGGAAATCCTCTTTTTTCCAAGTAACTATTTACAATATCCTTTAACTCGTTTGATGGATGTCCATTAGACCAATCTACTATCCCGTCGGCATATCTAAATGTATTTGCTCCACCCGGATTCCCCATTCTACCATGAATCTGATCTCCGAATGTATCTCTTGAAAATTCTTTAAAATCTACTCCACCATTTGCAGAAACTACACCAAGACCAAATCTTGAATCTGGAGAATAAGTTTTTTTAATGGAAAATACAGATTCATTAATCATTTTCTTAAATTTTGTCTTTTTAACAGATTGGATTTTCTCTCTTACAAATTCTTTTATTTCCTTAAAAATTTCGTCAATAGTACGTGTGGTTTTTATAGCCTTATAATTCTTTATTTTAGGAAGAATACTCTTATAAATCTTGTCCATCTCTTTTTCATATTTGAGAGCGGATTGCTCTTCATTTTCGGAATATCCTATATCTCTTCCGGCACTATACCATTTAAATCCTTTATCCTTTAGAAGACGTGCTACGGCAACATCAGGGGGAACTATAAAATGAAGGATTAAGTCCGGTTCAAGAAAATTCTTATATATTTCATCTAAGAGTTCTTTTCTCACCCCTCTTAATATGTCTCTAACATAACTTGTATAATAGAATCTATCGCAAATTACGACATGTCCTTTATCTAAAGAAGGTTTAATGACATTTTCGTATCTCCAAATCATATCACTAGCATTAAGTAAACAAAATAATGTAGGAGATAACCAACGACTCTTTTTTCCAGCCTTGATTGCGTCTGAAATAGCTGGTGAATTACTCCATTTACTTACAGTAACTTTCCATCCTTTATCTTCCAACCAATTTTTAAGATTATCACATTGGGTTGATTTACCAGCCCCATCAATACCTTCCATTACTATAAGATATCCATCAATTGTTCTCTTCCTTTCCAATAGAAGATTGGTGAACGTGGATAATGGAATATTTAATTTAGAAGCATGTCTCATAGCTTCTTTTATCTCTTTTTTAACATCGTAGATTTCTTTACTAATATCTTTGATAATATTTTTATGAAAATCTTTTAAATCCTTTACATCATCTATCTTATCTACTAATGACCATTTAACTCCTTTGGCATCTGTTCCTGATTTTGCTTTTTGTTTATCGGTAACTTCTCCGTAATAAGCATGAGTTATCTTGTCTTCATCTTCTATTTTATCCCAATGCTTAATAAAATCGGGAACTATATTTGTTTCTTCTTCCAATTCTCTCCACGCAGTTTCATTATAAGTTTCTTTGGTATCTGCTTGACCACCCGGCATAGTCCATCTTCCTTTTCTATCTTTAACCAATAGAACTTCTAATGATGGTTTATATCTAAAAACTGCCACAAAAGATCGAGCCTTTTTTCCTCCGGGTCTTTTGTGTTCCTCGGTTACAATATCTTTAATAATATTTGGATCATCAGCATTAAAATCCCCTATATTTCCTATTGCGGATTTTATTTGAGTGGAGTACCAAGAAACAACGTGTCTAATTTCGCCGGCACGATCTGTGAAAATGATACCATCATATCCCTTTCCTTCTATTTCTTTACGTAAAGAGTACCCCCCTCTTCCATTCATTGTATCTTGGCTAATATCACGCAATGTTCTTCCATCAGGTAATACTCCCTGTGTTATTAGAAAAGGTTTCTGTAAAGAAACATAACATGGAATCACATTAGAGTTTTCACCCTTCCCATATTGAGTATTTAACGAATACTCACCAGCCTCATGTCCTGAATACGTAAAATAAAATCCCTTTCCAACGAGTCCTTGATCACTAGCACCAAATTTCTTGATATCAAAATACTCAACATTGGATTTTGTTCCGTGATATACCACCAACGGTTTCCCTTCTTTATCAACAACTTTACTATTTCCGAACCACTTCTTAAAATTTGGATTGTCTAATATATTAGTCTGTTCTTTAATCGTGGCTGCTTCACCAAAAGAAGGAAAACTATTTATAGGAACAGGAACAAAAAATAAATCGTCTTTCTGAATATTAGCGTAGTAATCAGAATAAGTGGTCGACCAGATTTTTACTGGTATAAATTGTTTCTTTTTTGACAAATAATCTACAATTCTATGATACCCATCGGTAATGATAAACTGACCATTTTCAATATTATACATTACTTCTACTGGCCCTTTTGTGAAACTTCCTCGGTTCTGCCTCACATCCATCATACTTTGATTTATTCCTCTTTTTGACAGAGATAATGATTTAATAGGAAATTTTTCTATAAGAATAGCATCTTCTTTATCTATTCCTTTTTTGAGGGTATCCATTAAATTAACCATATGGGTATAAATATACTTGAAATATCAATAGTTGTGTGTTATAATATAGGATAATGAGCAGTGGTATTTATAAAATAACAAATCTTAAAAATGGTAAGTTTTATGTTGGGAGTTCCAATGATATTGATAATCGTTGGATTTGTCATAGAAGGGATTTGACTAATGGAGACCATGTGAATCCAAAACTTCAGCATGCTTGGGATTTTTATGGTAAAGACACATTTAAGTTCGAGATTGTTGAGGAAGTAGATCCAAATCCAGAATTACTTTTTGAGAGAGAAAATCACTATCTTTCTACATTAAAACCATATGAACGCAAAGTAGGATATAATATTTGCCCGAAAGCTGAAGGCGGAGATAATTTCACTCATAATCCAAGAAAAGAAGAAATTAGGGCATATTGGTTAATCCACAATAAAGGGGAAGGAAATCCCATGTTTGGAAAAAATCATACCGAGAAAACTATTGATAAACAAAAAGAAAAATCTATAGGTCGTTATACCTTAGAATGGTTTATAGAAAGATATGGAAATGATGGACAGAAAAAATTTCAGGAGCGCCGACAGATGTTAATGAATAGAAAAATAAACTATTCATATGATAATAAAATGAGTGGGACTAAAAGAGGTCCTATGAGTCAAGAAGTAAAAAACAGAATATCGGAAAGAAGGACAAAAATGAAATTTATACGAGACGATTTACGAAAAGATATTCTTACTGAAAAATACACTATAACAGAATTGACTGTTAAATGGGGAGTATCAAAACCTACGATTTTAAGAGAACGAAGAAAAATGATTTAGTGGTACATGAAAAGAGCCCCGATTGCTCGAGGCTCTTGTGAATCTAACTAAGATTTAGATTATACTGTGTCGAGGTCCGCTATAAGCAACTTGCCATAAAATTCGGGCCTGACTATCTTCTTAGCATAGCGAGTCATAACTCCACGCCTTGGCGTAAAGTTAACTGGATCGTAGACCAATGGGGTCTGGACCAGAGGAATATATGGAGCATATACTGCACCAGTTTCGAGGAAGTTATTTCCACGGAAGCCCATCAGAATGACGTTATCAATCATATATGGGTTCTTGTAAACCTGGAAGCGACTTGCGAAAGAACCTACGCGACTTACGCCCATAGCGAACTTAGCTTGGTCACCGTCAGTGCTTACAACATAGCCTGGAATTGATTCCAGAATTGTTGCTACCGATGGGGATACTACCATAAAGTTAGCACCACCACGGAGAGTCAACTGATGAATCCTGTTAGATACCTTCTGAACCTTGTTACCAAGAGTCTGATACCAAGTTGCCTTGGTGTAATATCCACCGGTTCCTGCAGTAGTCTGATCAACTGCCACATAACCGCCTGAACCGTTAGGAACGATTTCACGGTTAATCTTAGCACTCCAACGTTCAGTATTGAATACTGGAGCGTTGACGATCAACATATCAAGGATTTCCAAGTCGATTTCCATCGACACATACTCGCTCAACAGAGCGGTAAGTTCAGCTTCGGCATCAATGCTGTGATAAGCATTCAAGTCCTGAGCCAATTCTGGAGTCCAGACAGCTTTCAACTTACGAGTCTTAGCTACGATAGGTTCGCTCTTCAACTCAAGGTTGACTTCTGGAATACCAATGTCTCTGTTAAGACCAGTATCGGTATTAGATTTACCAGGGTATTGGTTATTAGCATAGCTTGTGGCACTTTCTGGACCATTTGGACTAACTTCTGAAGGACTATCTTCAAAGTCTCCACGAGCACTATCCTTTGGCTGAACGCTATAAATAACGTTACCATACAAAGAACCAGTGTTAGAAGACGATGCTGATACTACGAATTGAACTTCACCAGTACTTTGCTTGGTGAATGATGGGAAGTATTGTCCAGGAGTTATAGACGTAGCAGGAGCTGCAGAAGCAGTCAACACTGGAACGAATGAACGAACTCCGTTAGCATCAAATACATTACCATTAGCTGCACTCAATGACAATAGGTTAGTTGTGGTTATAGTAATAAGTTGACCTGCGGCATAGGATGCCGAGATGCTATTTACCAAAGTTTCAACTGAACCAGATTGTGCTACCTGAGTGTAATAGTTCTGCAACCAATTGATATCTTCTGCAGTAGAGGTTACACCAGTAAAGGCTACCCCAGTTGCTATTCTATCATTGATTGTATAACCGAAACGACCGGCACCATACAAACCACCAATAGTTTTATCAGTAGAACCGAGCTTAATGCCCGTACCACCGAATAGTGATTGATATACGTTAGAGCTGCTATTATCCTGAGGACTACCACCATGAGATGAACCATACTTGAAATCCAAGTAGAATACAAGACCTGAAGGCAGATTCATTGGCTGAACGGAGACGAACTCCTTAGCAGCAAACTCTGCGAACACACGGCGAACGAGTGGAAGTGCCACACCGGCCCATTGTTCTGAGTTGGCGGAAGTACCCGTTGAGGTAGCTTCATTAATAAGTTGTAGGGCTTGGTTCTCAAGCAGAACAGACATATTAGACTTTTCTGTATCACTCTTAATACCTTCAAGTAGACCAGTCTTATCCCACTTGGTCACAAGACCACGGGTCGTCTGCATCATTTGAACTTGAGGATTAGAAGTATTTGTCAATAATGACTTAATATTTTCCATATTTTTAATTTAGTTTCTTTTGTTTAATACCCGCTTACTTCTTAGCATTTGCAACTGGCAACTTGATTCCTGCGAGTTTTTGGAGTCTAGCTACCATTACGTTAGTGCTTCCGTTGATTACTTGCACTGGTCTTGTTGATGCTACTGGCTTCGATGCATACCCTTCGGTAATCTGCCTAACGATGGCTCTCTTAGTAGGATCAGACTTTTGGACTGGTCTACTTAGAATTACACGTTTGCTACCGAAATTAAGGGACTCCGCCAATAAGGCGTATGCCAGCTTAACTTCACGAACGCTCTTTGTAAGGTCAAATGCTTCGACGATTTTCATACGATATGGTTCGTCAATAACACTTGCGAATTCTTTAAACAGCTTGTTCGTGTAAAGCAGTTTAGCATTCAGCAAGTTAACCTCATTAATCTGTCCACGGAGGAATTCGATGGTATTATAGGATTCTTTGAGAGCTACTTGATATCTAGCTACCTCTCTCATTGGCTTACCAAGATCGCTTCCGGTTCCGATGTTGCCTCTACCCTGAATGTTATGGTTATGGCCCTTATCAATCCTTCTGCTAGCATCTATTGAAGCTTTTGGATAGGTGTTTGTACCACCTGTCTTGTCCTGGCCGCCGACGTTCTTTGGAACACCATTATTGGTGATTTCATCCATTTTCTCGTCGTCGTCATCTTTATCCTTATCTTTATCTTTACCTTTCTTGTCTCCCTTTTTCTTGAGCCAAGGAGGAAGTTTTCCTTCATCAACTTTATCATCCTCTTCTTCAGCTTCTTCGTTAAGAGCAGCTAGAAGTTCTTCAAGAGAGATTTCCTCTTGGCCTTCTGCTCCCTTTTGTGGGAACTGAGGAGGAATTTGTTGACCATCTTCCTGACCAAATTGTGGTGGAACTGGACCGGCTGCATCAGCTTCTGCATCTGCGGCACCGGCTTCTAAACCAGCAGCATCAGCATCACCATGTGCGGTTTCAGCATCATCCTGTGCGGCATCAGCATCCCCACGTGCTAAATCAGCTTCTGCATCTTCTCCGGAACCTGCTCCCGGCATCTTTGCAGCGTCATCAGCTTCACCGGCTTCTGCATCTGCGGCACCAGATAAATCATCTGCTTTACCGGCTTCAGCATCAGCTTCACCAGCTTCTGCATCTGCGGCATTAGCATCAGCATTTGGACGTGGTGGAAAAGAAGGTTCTTCAACTCGTTGACCCTCTTCTTCTTCACCGACTTCTTGCTCGAGTTCCTTAATGATCTCATCTAAATCGTCTGAAGAAAATCCAGATTCATCCATCTTAGATTCTTCTTCTTCTTCATAGGACTCTTCCATCTTATTGTCGGCGGATGGAACATCTGTTGGGCCCTGACCCATATGAACGGTCTTGAAATTGGTTGAACCGTCAGATACTTTCTTTGGTTGACCTTTGGATACTGCCTTGGTCTTTGGACCTTTGGCTTCTCCACCGGTACCAGATACTTGATTAGGAGCTTCCACTTCTTGCATCATGGATTCATCCTCTTCTTCTGCTTCGGTACGGAGTTTTTCAGCAAATACGGCTTCAAATCTCTTGTCGAAACGTTCTTGTAGGGAAGCTTTGGCATTAGCATACGCAGTCACACGGACCGCTTTAGCATCAGCAATGGCTTCTTTTAATAGTTCGCTATTGATCATAGTTTTTGTGTTTCTTTATCTGTGGAGCTATTATAAAGCTTCAATGAAGTTTAAAACGATTGGTAGCAAATGAAGTTGCTACATTATACTATTTATATATACTTTATTTTATGTAAAATAGAAAAAATCTTATATATTTATAGTATAATGGGTAAAATAGATAAAAATATTAAAAAATATTGTATCAACTGCGAAAAACAGTTGATAATAAAATCTAATAGAGATATTATAAAAAAGAGATTTTGTTCACATAAATGTAGTTCCTATTTTACCACAATAGAAAGGCAGAAAAAAGATCCTACTTTACTGATTAAGTTTAGATTGGCAGGATTAACATCGGATTCTAATAGAAAAAAAGGATTAAAATTAGAAAAACATCCAAAGTGGAAAGGTGGAAATCAGCTACATTTCTGTAAATTATGTAATAGTGAGTTTTTTATTCCTATTTATCGTTCTAATAAAGGATATGGATTATTTTGTTCAAGAAAATGTTGGAAATCTCATTGCGAAAATATGAGAATAAAAACAAATTGTTTAAACTGTGGAAAAGAAATATCTTATTTACCAAAAAGAAATAGAAAATATTGTAGTTGTTCTTGTAGAATGATACATCTTTTACCAAAACAAAAGTTTAAAGGAACTGATATAGAACTTAAACTTAAACAATTTTTAATAGATAAAAATATACAATTTGAATATCAACCTCGTATAAAAGATATAGTGAATGCTGATTTTTTTATAAAACCAAATATAGTTATATTTGCGGATGGTGATTATTGGCATAGTCTACCAAATGCTATGCATCGTGATATTATAGTTAATAAAAAATTAAAAGAGAATAACTACTTGGTATTACGATTTAAAGGAACGGAAATAAACAAAGATTTTGACTTGGTTCAAAATAAAATAATGGAGACATATAATGCCCTCAAACAGTAAACGTCAGAAAAGGTTCTTCCTGGCCGTTAAGCATGCAAAGCACAATCCTGGGTATGGAGATCCACGACTTCATAAAGTAGCCGATTCAATGACAGATAAAGACATTGATGATTTTACTAAACACGTGACGGAATTTAAGGTAAAGAAAGCAATACTATCCGTAATCAAAGATTGTATGGAAATCACAAATCTTGATGAGTTATTTAATTCTGGAGAGAAAGCAGATTCGGATGAGACCGTTATCACAAAGGAATTCACCGTTGAAGGTAAGTTTGAAGATTATGTAAAACGATTTATGGGCCAAAGGCTTTCTGAAAAAGAATTAGAAGCAGTAAACACATTTCAAGATAAAAAACCAAAAAAAATTGAGTCTAATTCTATTAGATATGAGATAACTGATCAATTTAGAAATAATACCACTATAGTTGTAAAAAAATTACATGAAGGTGTAGATTTTATATATGTTGCTTTTGTTAAACAAATTAAACCTGGAAGTCCTGAAGATAAACAGCAACAATCCGGAGGAGATACGGGAGGAATGGGTGGAATGGGTGGAGGAATGGGTAGTCCTCCTATGATGGAAAACTTGGGAGCTTCTGATCAACCAACACCATCGAATGATATGAGTGTTCCAACCAATCCTGATTTTGCAGGTGGTACAGCTCCATATGAAGAAAGCAAAGATTATTTTAAAAAGTTTCTTCCAAAGAATGAATCAAAAGCTTATGTAAATTGGCCTGACAAACTTAATGAACAAGGTCCAACAGATCCTTTGGGTGCTCTTGGATCTCAACCACCAATGGCTCCACCTCCAGGTCAAATTCCTGGTCAAGGTTCAACAACTATGACAGCACCATCGATATCATCTCCAAAAACTCCCGATCAACGAAAAAAGGAAATGGGTGTTGATGATATCACAATCAAAAAATCAAATACATTTAAAAAAGATATAGATGGTGGAAGAATTCTTGTTGAATTTCTAAAAAACGTAGTAGTATGATAAAACTAAAAGAAATTTTGCATCGGTTACAACAAGATGAAGATAAGGGTAAAACTCCTCTTGATAGTTGGAAAATAACAGATTATGATTTTATGGAGGATATGGATTTTAAACCAGATGGTCAAACTTCATTTTCTTTAAAAAAACCTAATATTAAAGTATATCATAAACAGGGAGCAGGATTTGTGATAGAAGATTATTCTAAAACAAATGAACCAAAAAAGCAAGAGGGTTCTGGATATGATAGTGCAAATGTGGAAGAATCAAGTTCACCCGTTCGACATGTATTTAAAAGTTTTACTGAGATGACTGATTATTTTACAAAGTATAATCAAAAATGGGAAAATGAACCGTATAAAAGTTAACACATTAATAAACAACAAAGATATTTATAACATATGAGAACACAAGATTTAACAGTCCAGCCATTTAGTTTAAAGCAGATCATCGAAAACATGGAAAAGATTCCAGAGAAGACCGGCAGATTCGGTGAGCCAAGTAATACCCTCTCCCCAAGGGAAAAGAAAAGAATGATGGAACTCTTTGGAAGATTTAACCAGCATGGTCAATCTCTCCGTGGTGATAAAGCCATTCAAGAAGCAGCAAAAGAATTGAGTGAGATGTCAGAAATGGCAAAGAAGTATGCCATGAATGAAAATAACTCTGACTTTATTCAAAAAGAGACAGTCCAACGTGATTTCAAACAAGTAGATAACATTACCAAGCAGTTTCAGAAACTAGCTCAGGAATGTGTAAATCGTCAAATGCAATTATCTGCCCTATATGAAGATGTAGGAAATATAATGGAAAGATATTATTCGATGGAAAGCGTTAATGAAGTAGGATCAAGCACTACTATGCCAGAAGATGTTCAAACCAATCTTAATACCAGTGAGTGTTCAAGTTGTGGTTGTGGAAATCCTGATGATGATCATGGTGTAGGAATGCCTACCGAAGGATTACCACTGAATGAATTTTATGGAGTAGGAGATAAAACTTGCCCTACTTGTGGTGGAAAAGGTAAAGTTAAAGGAAGTCTAAGCGGTAAGACTTTTAAGTAATTTATTCGTTCGGGATGGGAGAAAAGACGATTAACTTCGGTTGATCGTCTTTCCTTTTGTACAGATTAGATTTATAAGAACCATGAAAATCATCCCTATAATACCTGCACACACTATAATAAGAGCAACCAACGGTCTTAAAATTTTCATACCTCCCACGGATATACTATCCAGTTTTCTTTATTCTTTAGTTCTACGTAAAAATTGGGTTGTAAATCGGGACTATTTTCTTTGCACCAATGAAGAGTAGCTACATAGAAATCCTTGTCCATCTCTAAACCAGTATAATCTATAAACCATCTAAGAGTAGAACCACTATCTACAATATCATCTACCCATAAAAACGTTCCGCCTTTTTTATCTTTAAGTGAAAGTATCTTAGGCAAATCATCCAACGATATGATAGGAGCATTCATTTTTTCCTCTCCATTATAAAATGATATATGAATACTTTGATGTGGAATTTTTAGTTCTTTAGAGAGGGGAATACTTACATTTAATCCACCATTTTTTATTCCAACAACAAAATTGAACAAATCTTTGTGATTATATGTGGTATCAATAATTCTAAACAATAAACTATCAAATTCCTTTTGAGATACGTAGTGTTTCATATTAGATAGATTTCCGTAATTCTTCTCTAATTTCCATCCATAAAATTCCCAGTCTATTCTTTCCAGAACCATCTCCACCATCAGCCCAATAGTGATCTCTGGGAGTATGTTCCATCAATTCATTATTATCCGTGGATAGAAGAGTATCTTTAACTTCTTTATGTAGAGAGACTTTCAACCAAAGAGCTTCTTTCATTATTCTCTCTTTAACCTGATCCCAATCCTTACGAAGTGGCAAACTAGGATCTCTACCTATCTGAGCAGCAACCCAAGGACTAACAGCTAATCTAACTTTTTCTTGAAGTTCCGGATCTTCATATTTCTGTGCCTGATAATAAGCCTCAGTGGTTTTCCACTCTTTTCCATTCACCACGATAGGATGTTTAGAAAAGTTAGAAAAACATCCGTATGGTTCTGCTATTTTTAAAAATAATATCTTCATGGATTAATTTACATTTTTGAATGGAACTCCACACAAAAGATCTACATATTTAGAAATTTCTTTATACACATCACTATCCTTTGTAAATTTAAATCGTTTAGTAGCTTCTTCATCTACCCACTCTCTTAATGAGGTACCAAATTCCTCTGATCGGGCCTTCCAGTCTGCAACACACTCTGCCAAATATACACTTGGCATTTTTTCTATCGTTCCCCAAAACTCTGGGTGGTGCGAATTTGTAGATTTATGATGATTAACCGCCATTTTAAGTTTAAGTTTATTCTCTTCTTTTTCGGTTGGTGTTCCAATAACTAATTCATCCCATTCTATTCCACTAAATTTACTGGCGTCGTGTACAAATCCATTAGCAATCAAATGATGCCCCAAATCAATTTCTCCGGATATGATTAACTTCTCGCCCAAAATGAGACAGTTATCCTCTACATTACGGATGTGACGGGTCAAGGCTCTAACCTTTTCCATCGTTCTTTCTGCTTTTATTACTAATGTCTTTTTCATGGTTCACAATAATCCCACTCTTCTTTAAAAATGTGACGATTTTCAGATTTCTTGGGTTTTGGTCTGCCATATATACGTTCCTTCCAAGCACTATCTCTACCACATAACGGACAATACTCGGTAATAAACTTATACCAATACTTCTTATTTTTCATGAATATAATATACCACGGATGTTGAAAATGTCAACTCACCAATAGAAAGTATAAATATCTCTGTGTCTCTCTATTTCAAACCCTCTTTCTCTGACATTTTCAACAATGTGATTTATCTCATCTTTTGTGAATTCTTCTGGAGCAATCCAATTACATTTCGATTCACCTAATTTTGCTCTGCCCTCAATCCAATTGTAAACAAACTCTAATTGCCGTGCAATTATGTGCATTGTTTTATTCTCTTTTCTGAGTTTATTAGCTTGGGCTGCAGTAATCATTAAAACTTTCCATTGGTTATGAGAACCCTTGTAAGTTCTTTGGTCTTGATTTTTAGTTTCTTTTCCTTAGTCCACTTGGTCTTAAGACTTTCGAAAAGACTAATAAGGTCGGTGATATAATTCTTCTTTCTTTTGGCTGCTTCATTACTTGCCTTAGCAGCTTCCTGAAGTTTAGGAATTATTAATCCTGCATCAGAATCCTGTTCTTGTTGAACTACCCAACCAGCAATTTCCTTACCAGTAAGAAATCCTTCCTTGTCATTTAGAACTATAACATATTCCCACTTAGGCTTTGGAGTAGTATCTTTATCGGCCTTAAGTTCTTCAACTACTTCTTCAAGTTGCTTAATAATTTCTGCAACTTTAGTTGCATCAATCTTATTTTCTAACAACTTTGCTTCAACTTCTTCTATTGATATCTTGCTCATAATTTTTATTTACTAATTGTGTTTAATCCACCTAAAATTTCTGTTTTCTTCCATTTGGATTTCTTTGCTTTCTGCTTATCTTTCCAATCCTTGGTTTTATTCCATTTCATATGTTTATAATGATCCTTACCAGGACTAAGAAAACTATGAAGTTCTCCCATTTCATTAGTATTATATGGAACAAATACTTTATTACCCTTCCCATCTATTTGATTATATCCACGAGATATATTAGAATGAAATGAAGCTGATACCTCCGATGGAGATTTAAAATCCTTTGCGTATGTCCAGAGTCTCATAATTCCATTACACTTTCTGTTATATTACGGTTAACCATAATAACTTTTGCATCTGTAAATTTCATTGTTTTAATAAATTTTTTAGCATTTCTTTCGGTGTCAAATTCAAATAATCTAATGTGAGAATTTCCTTCACATACTAAACTACTCTCTCTTTTTACACGAAAAAACTTTTCTGTGTATGAATGTGTGTATGATGTCATATTAATGTCCCCATTTAGCTGCAATCATTCCTCTTGCCAAACGCTCCAACTTAAGAGCTTCATCAAGTTTTTTTCTAAAGAATGAAATTCTTCTAGTAATCCTGTTTTCTCCCACGTATGTAATCTACTTAATTCGTATAATGTCATATTAGTGATACGGCAGTATTCTTTCCCATTCAACGGAGTTAAAAGCACTCAAATCTTCTCCACCAGCATACGATATGCTACTTTGAAGAGCTTGTTGAATCTCAATTAATCTTTGTTGATATGTTAAACCTTCTTCTAACTCTAAAGTTCTTCCTTCTACGTGTCTTCGTTCTCCTTTTACTTCGTATGAGGTAGAACCACGATAAAGTTTTTTTCCATTTACAATTTTTGCAGGAGAGTCTATACATGAAGCAAACCAACTTCCGGCCATAACCATAGTAGCACCAAACGTAAGTGCCTTTGCTATATCTCCATAGTATTTTGCTCCGCCGTCGGCAATAATTGGAATTCTATTTCCTACGACCTGATGGGCCTCAAAAACTGAATGGAGAGTAGGAAGATGAAATCCTGTTTGATATCTTGTGGTGCATATTGATCCGCCTCCTATGCCCACCTTTATAGCGTCAACTTTTAAGTATCCCAGCCCATTTGCAGCTTCTTTAGTTGATATATTACCAACAATAAGTTTTGAGGAAGGACAATTTTCTCTTATATAGACTACAGCGGGAACAATATTTTTGTGGTCAGCATGTGCAACATCAATGGTTATAAAATCTACCCTATAACCATTCAATTTAATAAAATCTACTACACTTTTATAATCGTTGGTTCCAACACTTATACTAATTAATTTTAAATTAGCTAAATTTGCTGCTCTTATGAAATCTTTAGTAGTATCTTCAAACCTATGCCATATATAAAAATAATCATTTTCAGATAACCATTTTGCATTATCTTGACCTATAACATCTTTCATATTGGCAGGAACCACAGGAAGTTTAAATGTTCTTCCTAAGAAATCTACAGATGTGTTAGCATCATCTCTACTATTAAGTGTGGAGTATTTAGGTCTGAGACATACCGTATCATAAGATAACAAAAAATCCTTCGTCATGGATTAACATTACCACACAAACGAAGGATGTAAACTAATTATATGATTATTGTGATTTTTTTAAAATTAACTCGACGTTCCTTATAATTTCTTTAAGTTGATTTTTAGTAAGAGTTTCTTCTAATTTATAAACTCTCAGTTTTGGTAAACTACTTCTTGAAAATTGTTTAACTTTATTCCAATTATTCTCATCCATTAATCCATTTTCTGTTAATATTCTATTAACCATATTAATTAATCTCGGTTAGAATATCACGTATAATATTTTCTATAGTCTCCCATTTATTAGTTTCAGGATTCTTGACCATATTTCTATTTATACCTTCACTAAGAGCACCAGACGGAAACATAAATGCTCCCCGAGTAGAAGGATTACTTACAAAGTCAAAAGCGATAAGTTCAAAATCATCTTGAACAAAATCTGCATCTTCATTTACGCCCTTCTTGATTGTTCCCAATCCACGACTAGAGATACCCAAACGAATGTTTGAACGAAATAATTCTCTCAAAATATTTCCATTAGGTGTCGTCAGAACTTCTGCTGTACCAACTAAATCATCACCCTCCCAATGCATTTCAACTACATTATGAGAAACATTTTGAAGGTTGACCACAGAAGATTCTGGGTGATCTAACTCACCAATAGCTCTACGTTCTTTAATAAAGTTCTCTTCATATTTTCTGGATTCACGAACCAAAATTTCTTTTGGATAAACTCTACCGTTTTGATTTTTAATACCAGCCCTTTGTAAAATACCCTTGACCACCAATTTTTTATTAGGATCTCTATTAGCTTCTTCAAAGAGAACATCCTTTACTGGTTCGAATGAAATACAATTTATTAGTAGTTGTCGATTGTCCATATTAGTAAACACTCCCACGTTTATATAACGCTTTACCACCAGTACCTGGTTTTACAATAGGTCCATTAGGAGAATGAATATCTAAAAGTTCTTGTGCCCAAAGTCTAATTTGTGCAAAATCAGCATCTCCTTTATGTCTAGAGGAAAGATCAAATATTTTTCTGCTAATCTGAACCTCCCGTTTTTCTGCCGGGTCACCCATATCAGTTTCATCTTCATCCATTCCCAAAGATTTTCTTACTTCTTTTCCTTCTGGAGAATTGGAACGATCCTTACGAAATTGATCTTTATCTTTTTCTTGAAACTCTGGATTTTTGTCATTATTATCTAGATCATCATCTTCCTTAACAAACTTGGCATTATTTTCATCATCCTTATAGCCAAACTCTAAAGCTAATTCTCTTGCTTCTCGCAAAGCACATGTTTTAGCTTCTGAAATGTCTCTTATATATCCCAACCCAACGCCCTCTAATTTCTTATATGAATATTCCTTTTCTCCTTCAGAGAATACTTTTTTAAGACCCTTTCGTACCAAAGAAGATTTTGGTTCATCATTAGATACACTTTCAGAGATTAACTTAAATCTATTACCATCTATATTCTCAAATAATTTATTCATATTAAAATTTCCATGCTGTTTGTTTGGTGTAATCCATTATATAAATTTTACCTACTTGAGAGATTTCAAGTGAACCTCTGTTGAATTTTGAATCAACATTTCCTGAAGACCACATTGACTCTTTTACTGCCAGTTTAACATCTCTGGTATCAAGAGGTTGTTTCATGTGATTAACAGGAATTTCTATTCTTGCTTTATATACACTAGCGTTTCTTCCTTCATTAATTGCTGACTTAATTCCTTTAATATAAGGTTCAAAATTTACGTTTCCTCTGGAATCCTTAATACTATCTGACATAAATTCTAACAAGAAAAATCTTAAATCTTTTCCTATAGTTTGAATTCCGGATGCTTTTTCAGCTAATTTCTTTTTTTTCTGTGGAAATTCCTCCGGTGGAGGAACTGTTCCTGGCTGTGTTGGTGGTTGCTGACCTGGAACTGGAGGAGGTGTGGTTCCAGTAGTTGGAAGAGCATTGGGGTCTGGAGGAGGAGCACCTGCACCAGGCATTGTCATGGAGGCATCTGGCTGAGTACCCATAGCTGTTCCTATTCCACCCATTGCGTCTGGGGCTCCAGGAGTTCCAGCAGAAGTAGGAGCTTCAGCATTTGGTTGTTCTTCACCTGTTGCTCCAGTTGCCGCTGCACCTGGCTCTTCAGGAGATTGATCTTCAGGTCCACCTGCACCATCTTGACCACCTTCAATCTTAATATTGACACCAGGAGTTAGAAAATACTTTTTATCATTCTCATCCTGCATGATGACAACCCATTCCTTATACCAAAATTCTACACTGAGTTTTTTAACCTTCTCGATCATATGATCGGTCTTTGGTTGCCCATATCCGCGAGAAGCATTCACTGTGACTTTTTTATTGACAAGTTGTTTGTTCATCTTGTCCAGAAGTTTCTTTTTAGCTTGTGCTTCTGCTTTATTCTTAGCATCCTCAAATGCACGAAAATCTTTTGTCCAATCATATTCTCCTGGGTCATCTGGCGTAGGAGTAGCATCGACTTCTGGTTCAGGAGTTGTAGGTTCTTCTGGAACTGGTTGATCCATAGGAGCGGCTGGAGCAGGAGCTTGCATAGGCTGAGGAGCTCCACCCATACCAGGCATCGGTTGTGGGGCCTGTTCTGTAATATTTAACATTGATTTTAGCTTAATCATATTTTCTTTTTCCTTCTAATAGCAGTAGAAGTTATTCCCAGTTTGGCCTGAAGATTTTTAATATCTTGATCAGTATATTCTCTAGAACCACAATAGGGACATTTTACCATTTCAGATCTACCACCACTATAACGAAGTTTAAGTTTTCCTTTTCCTTTACATGATGAGCATCCTTCAGATATAGATTTCACTACTTTATATCCAAGACTTTTGCTTGCTTTTATTGCTCTCGGACTTCCATCTTTATTCTTAGTTCCCCAGGCTGGAGTAGAAATCATTCCACCAGCTTGTCCTACAGCTCCTGAACCTGTTTCTTCTTTTAACTCTCCCTCCAAAGTAGACATACGGTTGTCTCTTTTTCCATCCAACATATCATCGGTATATGTTCCATCAGTATTGGTTTTCTCGTTGGCCATTTTTTTAACCTTTTCTCCAACATTAACAGGTCCATAGGTATCAAGTTCATCATCTTTCATATTATACATCTCAGAAATAATATGCTTTAACAATACTTTTAACTCATGTTCTTTCATAAAGTTTAGGTTAATACTCCTTTACATTCTTTGACCAATTCATATCCTAAAAGTACAACCATTATTTGTGAATCCTTAACTACCTTTCCGATTTTTACTTTATTTAACTGATGAATTACCTCATTTATTTTAATTTTAACTACCTCAGAGTCCTTTATCTTGATACTAAGTTCGGTAAGCTGCGCCTTTACGTCACTAATCTTTTCACAGATAAAGGACCCCAGGGAGTTAGTGTTAGATACATTATTAATGTATTCTCGTAACACAGACTTTTGATCATCATCAAGAGATTTATATTTCTTATTAAGACCTTCTACCAATAGTCTATAAGATAATAGGCGAATCTCTTCGTTTTGTTGTTCGTAGAACTTAAGAAGATCTTCTTCCTCACTAGGAGACTTTTTTCTATCTGATACATGTTCAACGATATAACTTTTTGCTTGATATACTTCCCTAACGTCAAACTTAACATCTTTTGAAGTAGCATCTTCGAAGAGTTTGAATATTGATGCCAACGCCTTATAGTTTCTGATGTTGGATTTAAGGAACTCATCTATTGGATAGGTTTCCTTAATTTCCTTAATAAGTTGATATTTTTCTTTGAGTAATTTAGAGGAACTAAGTTTTTTTCGTTGTTCTAATATAACAGATAGAAATCTCTCCGCATAATGTGTATCTCTTACCTTTTCACTTAAAATAAAGTTATAAAGACGCCATTCTTTACCGAGTTCGGTGTTCTCTTTAAAGTATCTAAATAATAGATTTTTTGCATGGGAATCTTCATTACCAGCTATAATATCGGCCGTTATTTGCCTAGTTAAAAGCTCAAATAAGATGCCGGTATTTCTGAATTTAGAATGGCGCATTTTCTTAATAGACATATATCAAACTCTTCTATTTTATAAATATGACTTATTTACGTCAAAATATATTATTTCACTATTGGTCAAGTAACACGGAAGGGTCCATTATAGACTTATTTCCTTCTGATTCTTTAATTAGATTTTTCTTTTCATTCCCTTTATTCTTTGTTAAGTAAGCCTCAAGGCTAGTAATTATATTTCCCCTCTTCATAGTAGCCACTTTATTCTTCATCTCTTCCAAACTTAATGGAGAAATTTTAGAGGTTTTATCGGTCAATCTTCTATCTGCTCTATCGGTCGCCATAGCAGTTTTAATCTCTAAATGACCAAATGGATCTTCCCCGTGTGGATAGTCTCTGGCTTCTTTTTCACCTGTTTGATCCCTGGTTCTATTATATTCATCAGAATGAACACCGGATTCTTCCGAGATTTCTGAATCAGTAGGAGACATAGGATCTGGTTGATTGGTCAACTCTCTTACTACATCCTTATCACTTTCTTCTGTTTCCATGATAGGTGTAGAACCACCCAATCCCCCTCCTATGCCGCCGCCTAAATCAGCTCCTGGAGCTCCGCCGCCCATACCACCCATACCACCCATATCTGGAGGAGGTAATCCACCACCCATACCACCGCCGGCACCTTGGGCATTTGGATTGATTTGCTTAAATGGCTGTGCAGGGTCATTACCTTCTTCTTCAATATTACGAAAACGGTATAACTGCTTAGAATCATCAACAATATCATCTTGTAATCCCTCAACATCATCTATTGATAGATTAAATACCTTTTTGTAAATCCAAGATTTAGGAAAGAGTTTGATTTCCATCATTCTTGATGATACATCTACCTTATTACCCCAAATTTCAATCTTTTCCTTTTCAAAGATTGTGGATGGATTAGTAAGTTCGAGTTTAAAGTTAACCAATGATTCGTCACGATATCCCTGCGAATAAAGGTGAACAATAGCAATCTTTTCAAGTTCAGAAATAATGATTCTTTGAACACGTTGAATGGTTCTGGCGAATCGAACATCTTCGGAGGCTAATGTGGCCTTACCAGAAAGTTCTTCTTCATAACCCAAGAATGCTTTAGGAATCTTAAGAGCAGCCATCATTTTATTACGGACATACTCAATATCATCAATTCCAGTCCATTCAATACCACTTAAAGTCTCGATGGATGTTCCACTGTCGGTTCCACGAACAGGAAGATAAAAATCTTCTACCATATTCATTAGATTAAATTTTAGATTATAATCTCCGGTCTGCTGATCAACATAAGGAACCTTCTTGGTTTTAGCCATCATTTTTTCCATGAAAGTATCAACTTCTTGAGGAGGAATATTACCAACATCAATCTTGAAAATACGACGTTCAGGAGCACGCATAATACGATTGATTAACATGGCGTCTTCAAGTAGAGATAACTGTTTCCACACACGTCTGCCACCCTCAATCATTGATTTTCCATAAGGAAGGAAGTTGGAGTCTGATAAGAGTCTAAAGTGGGCGCACTCGAATGATTCTAGTGTTTCTACCTGTGATGTATCCGTTGGTCTAATTTGAAATTTTACGTAGTTCTTATTAAGGGGATCTGTGTTTTCAAGACGTTCAACATTATAAGCGGAGATTGGCTCAATTTGATAAACACCGTATTCTGGAGAAATATACAATCTCATATAAAAATCTCCATATTTACACATATTCCTTGTCCAAGACCAAAGATTATGTTCAATATTAAGAATATCATAAAATAAGTTGGTAAGAATACCCTTAATATTATCATCTTCTGCGTTAACCACTAAAACTTTTCCATATTCATTAACCGTTAAACATTCATCCGCATAGATATCCAAAGCAGATGCTATGATTGGATCCATATCCATAGTATCATAATCACGAAATAGGTCAATACGTGCTGCCTGATAAGCTAGTGAAAAATCTCTTGAGTAAGCATTATAAGAAGTGGAACGAACTCGGTTAAATCTATCTCTCAGACTGTTTCTATCTGTGGCATACATCAAATCGCCAGTATCTTTAACTTTGAGTTTTTTACCTCCTACGTTACGTATTACTACACCTGTAGAAAAAAGTTTCTTTAACCGTGCGAATAATGACTTTTGTTTTACGTCAATTTCATCACCGTTCATTTTCATCTCCGGTCTGAGTATTGGATTATTGGGCATTTTATTATTTCCTTTATTTTATTGTGTGTATATGTGTATTTAATATAAATATCTATATCTATATCTTATCAAGAAGAAACTTTCCATCCTTTATAATGTGAATATTTTCCTTTATACAATTCGGTTATTGATGGTGGATTTAATCCGTATTTCTTGGCTATATCCAATATGCAATAAACCGGAACTCTTTCTCCGCTGGGAGATATTAAATCTTTCCGACCACCTTTAGGAGTATAAGCCTCTATAATTTTTTTTCTTTGTAATTCAGAGCAAGGATGGCTCACACCTTTTTTGGTATTACTTATTTTTTGTTTGGTTTCTTCACTCACAGGGTGACCTTTGAGAGAGTTACTTATTTTTTCTCTTGTTTGATTTGTCACAATTCGCCCCAACATCTTCTCTCCAAATTCTTTATATGATTCTTCACTTCTCGGAGAAGAATAAACCAAATTACATAGATTTTTTATTCCTATTTCTTTTATTCTTTCTACCTCTTTTTTATATGCTTCAGCATTATCATCTGTAAAAAATATTTGTTTATATATTATATCATATCCTTCATTTAATATTTGTTTTATTCTATAAAATAAATGTCTATTTTTATGTGGAACCACACCGCATTTAACACTTCTTACGTGGGTGTACATTCTTTTATCTTTTCCTTTTCCCACATAAAATACTTTTAAATCCCTGGGATCTATCAATTCATATACATAATATTTACTCATATATTAATAAATAGTATACTACCTAAGTAACCATGTTAAACTTTCCACATCCCCTGGTCTACCCCCCACCCTCATTTGCCATGTAGATTGGCCCGTATTTGCGGTTTTAGCAGTATAGATTGGGGTATTAGCCTCATTTGACCTTTTAACGTCTATATTATCCAAAATATTCCTACTAAGAATGACTCCCTCCTGCCTTAATCTAATAGCAGTATCTCTAACCCACATTCCCAAACATAGAGCCATAGTTAAATCGTCATTATAATTCTCGGCAGCCTGAGCTTTTCCCGCATCCCAAATGAAAGTTCTTAATTCCTCAATGGTTCTAGAAGAATGAATATCCACTATTCTTTCTCTAAAATATGCTTCAAGTTTTGAAATAAGTAAAGGTCTTGTGCTTATGGTAGTAGTAAATCCAGGTTTTAACTTCTTTTCTTCTGCGTAATACCGATTGACAATCTGACGTTGAACTTCTACAACTTTAAGGTCTAAACTGCTATAGAAGGTATTTTTGTATTGTCTATCTACAATTCGTTGTAATATAGCAGGTCCGAGACCGTTATATTCTACTATAAGAAGAGCATCATTATATTCAGTAGATAGATTTACAAGGATATCTGCAAATTCCTTTGGAGGTATCTGTTGTTTAAACTCAGCAACTTGTTCAAGAGTTTCTATGTTTAAAACGTGTGCAGCAGAATAGTCAGAACCATCTCCTCGAGCAGGATCAGCAGAAACCACATATGATTTTTGTTCTTTAGGCAATTCCCAAATCCACAAAAAGTTTGAATATCGAAATTCTATGGGATCTCTTACTCCCATTGACGGACGAGGATCTCCTTCAATGTGAATATTGTTAGATGAATATTCCTCTAAAATCTTAAGATCAATGACGTTGGTACCAGATGTTAGAAAGTCACAATCGCACTCCTGACTAGCTCCCCTTTGTCCCAACTGCTTCTCTTGTTCATCTCTCCAACTTTGACCTCTTTTAGGATGAAGTTGCCATGGGAGACGCAAGGTTATAAAATCATTCTGTTTTCTCTCCGCTTTAACCCACATCTCATGAAACCAATTTCCTACACCATTAGGAGTAGATAGAACAATTGCACGACCTCCTGTTGACAGAGTATTAAATGCTGAAGTCCAAATACTTTTAGCTTCATCAATGAATGCTGCTTCATCAAGAACCAATAAACTCAAAGCTTTTGAACGACCAGCATCTTTAGCAGAAGATGTGGCAGCTATCATAGATCCATTCTTTAAACGTAGAGATAACCTATTATCTTCGGTAGCTTGAATTCTCAACCACGATGGCAAATGTTCATTAGCAAATCGAACTTTGGTTATGATTTCCTTGGAGATTTCTTGTTTAATAGAAATAACAAGAATGTTTCTATCACTATTAAATAGCATCTGCCATAAAGAATAAGCAGATACAAGAGTGGTAATACCTAATTGACGAGATTTGAGAATAAGAAGAAATCTGTCATCGTGAAAGCAATTAAGAGTTTTTTCCTGGAAAGGATATAGATCAAATGGTACTGTTCCTCCCTCATTTGGATTTTGAATTTTTACATACTTCCGCATGAAGAATATAGGGTCAGCCATACACTTCTTAGTTTCTTCTCTAACCCATTTTCTTAAATCCGTTTCTTCAGGCATATTAAATGGGTTGTTCTACTTCTTTTTCTAAATCAATTATCAATTTATCAACTTTTTCCAAATCTTCCTCTGCCTCTTTAAGTAATTTCTCATTCTGTGATCCAACAAATGTAGTAATAGTTCCATTAGAATGAACCATTTCTACTTTAGAATCATCTTTCTTTAAAAAGTTGATTGATTCTAAAACATTCTTGCGAAATTCTTTAGCTGTAGATAATTTGTTCTTTAACATTTTTTTGTCGGTATAATCTTTGTAAGTTCCATTACACTCCATAAAGGTTTCTTCGACCTGAAGGCAATCTAGGCACTTTCCTGTCTTAGAATACACTTTCTCATCAAGACGATTGCCCAACACCCCTATATCAAATCCGCATATAGAACACTTACGTTTGACTAACTCTCGAATTAAATCTGCCTGTGGATTAATTCTTATTTTTGCTCCATTTTTGATGGACCATTTTACTCCTTTTATATCATCCCAGACATCTCCTTCTTTGTGTCTAATAGCAGTAGGAGCATATCCAATTTGAAAAAACGGATTCTCATTATCAAGAACCTGTTTTATTGTTTCATAATTCCATTTTCTTCTAGACATAATATTATTTTTCTATTTTTTCTATACAAATCCATTTTTTGATAGAGTTTCTTTTATTTCTACACATTTTTGAAATAGCTGATGTATAATTTGATGGTTTGTTTCCTAACATTCTTGCTAATTCGAACTGTCCACATATAACTTCTTGTTTTGTTTGAGTATTTAAAAATTTATATGACCCTAAAAATCTACCACCTTTACTATTTTTTAATTTTCCTTCATTTCCCCACAATGATAAACGAACTTTATTTATATGATCTTCAGATTTTGGTTTTCCTTTTAAAGATAGAGAAATTTTATTTTTTCTTTCTTCTGATAAGGGTTTACCTTTTAAAGATTGAGATATTTTTCTTTTGGTTTCTACTGAAAGAATTCTTCCTCTAGGACTTCCAGCAATTCTATAAATATTGTATTCTGGATTTAATGTATCTATATAAAATTGTTCACGTATTAAACATTGTTCCGGAATACATTCCTCAATTATATCAAAAATAAAATTTTCTTTTCCATATTTATTCCACGAATTTTGAAGTCGTGAATTATGATGTATATTTTTATTTAGAGTATCTGTATGAGATCTCCACCGATGGTCAAATCCTTTACCAGATGCACTTCCAATATATAACTTATTATTAATTATATTTTTTATTTGGTAAACACCCGTTTTCATATAGTTTATATATCGTACAATAGGGGTTAAGATATTTTTATATACTGTCAATCTGTTTTGAAGGGTTCCAATAAATCCTTCTAGCAATAATAGAGTTTATAGATTGTCCTCTATACACATCATTGGTTATAGAAGAACCAGTCAATACGTAAGTATAATTTGAATCAGCCCCTACATCTATTATAGGAGTATATTCTAATTCATTTATTGGAGCAGTATTATCAATTCTAGTTATTAATCTACTATGACTTATTTGAAAGTTTTGTCTAGCAGGCAAAGAAAGAATGTATAAATTTCCATTATTAATTAGAATATCCCCTGTTTGAACATCTATACTTTTAGATACAAATAGACTTCCAGAAATAAGAGCATCTTGAGTTCCTGCTTGAATTATTCCTCCTGCACTTGGTATAAATGGAATTAAAGAACTTCCAGATGAATCGAAATTCTGAACTGCGTGCAAATCTGAGAAGATTAAATTATGGTTAACATCAAATAATTCTGCTTTAATTTGATAAGTTTCATTTGCTACACCTATGGACCAAGGAATTCTAGTTATAAAAAGATCAGGAGAAAATCCGTCATCCCCATATACTCTAAATGATATATTTTTTAAATACGATTGGCATTTATAGGGAACTATAACAAGAGTTCCAAATAGATCGTCTGTGGGGGTATAAAAGAAAATTTGCTCATAAAAATTGTTTAAATTTCCCACTACATCTGCATTTAATGTAGCAAGTTTTATTCCATGCTTATTATTAAAATTTGGATCATTTTTTGCTGGCGGAACAGAACTAGTAAAATAGAATTCCAAACGTGCATCAGTAACAGTTGGATCTTTGATAATTACAGAATCCATTTGCAAAATATATTGAACATTAGCTTTAAGTTCTATAAAATTGGAATCGTAAGATGAACCGGAAGTTTGATTAAATTGAACTTGATCAAATGGAGTGTATATAGAATTTCTATCTGAATTTATGGAATCATTTTTTACAATTATATAATCATTTCCATTTAAATTTAAAGGAGCCGGAGAAGACACAATACAAGAATCTATAAAAACTTGTGGAGTATGAGTCATGTGTAAATTATTAGAACTTGTGAACCAATAATGTGCTATATGTTCATCATTATAAAATTTTCCAAGAAGTTCATAAAATTTATTTAATGTTAAGCTATCTCTAAGTTGTTCATTAATAAAAAGAGGTTCATCTGCAATTATAGAAAAATCTCCTGTTGACAGAAGACTCTTTCTATATAATTTATGACGTGCAACAAATCCTGTAAAAGTTCTTATATTTCTATAAATTATATCAGCATAAGAACTCTGTACAATATAAATTATTCCATTGATATTTGTTGTTTGATAACTTGATGTAACTGTATTATATCCAATATAAGGATATGTTATACTAAAATCAGCATCAATTATATTTGTAATTATTTGATTATTATTGTGGTCAGCATAGAAATATGGATCTACAAGTTTTAAAGTACTGTTGGTGACTATATCTGAAATTATTACAGAAGAAGTTTGTTGAGTTGGTATTATTAAATTATTGGAAAATGGCACCTTTATCTTATTAATGTTAAGATTTACTGTAGCACCTAACATTTGAGAGTTTAATCCACTTCTATCATCTGATATATTTCCTATGATTGGAGGGATATCCACTGTCAATCTATAATCTATATCTATATTTCTTTTATTTACAGAAGAAAAATTTACATCTATTGCTGGATTTATAGCATTTGTGTGAGCTTTTCCACCAAATGTTATGGATTGTTTTAGCGTTGATGCTATATTAGAATTAATAACCGGAACTAATATCGAGTCAACTTCCAAAATTGGCTTATTGTAAAATCTTACTTTAGATATATTATTTAACGTTTTATCTATCGTTATATTTTGTTGCCACTTTACTGTTCTATTATCTATTAAAGTTCCATAACATATAATTTTTCCTACCCCATCAGCAGTATCATTATAAACATGTATGGATATAATATAAGAAGTCCCCTCTCTATAGGTAAATGCTCTGGCGGTTGAATCTGTGGTAGTTGCCATTTCCAAGAAAAGATTACTTCCAGCAGAATCCAAACATTCTACGAATATCTCCGATCCAGCATTAAGAAAAGTGGATCCATTAAGAGAAAAAGCATTCCTTCCCGCGGTAAATTTTGGATTAAACTCGGATACTACGAAGTATTTTGATAGGTAAGTTGTGTCGTTTACGTCTGCTACAATTGTAGAGAGACCGTATGAGACTCCACGTTTTCCGAAACTATCTAATAGATTTAATGCCATACTCCTATAAATAGAAGTATGGATGATTTTACACGAAATTGACCTTAGAAAATCCGTTTTCCTTCTTGATTTCCATCTGGCTATCAACCATATCTCTTAAAGCATCTAAGTGAGATATAATGATTATAAAGTCAAAGTTTGTCTTTAGAAAATGAAACAGTGTCTGCATTTCAGAGAGATTTTCTGATGCCAAAACACCGAATCCTTCGTCTATCACAAGGAAGTTAGAACGCGGCAGACTACTCAAATTTGTAAGGGCAACACGTATAGCAGTAGATAGAATAAACTGTTCCATACCACTACCAAGACTCATAAGCCATCGCCGTTCATCATAAACAATATAAGGAATGACATTTTTACCATCTACATCAAACTTAGAATGAAACTCAACAATTTGACTTAAGATGCTATTGACTTCGTTCTCGATATGTGGAACAGCAGCAATAATAACTTCATACGGAATACCATCTCTACTTACGGCTTGAACATATAGATCGTAGGATTTATACTGTTTTTCTACTTCTTTCACCTTCTCCATTTTCTTCTTAAGGTCATCAATCTTTGAAGAAAATACCGATCTCTTACCTACGAGATTTTGAACAAGAGTATTCTTTTCCTTCTGCTCCTGTCTTGCATCCCAAAGATGAACATTCAACACAGAAACAATAGAATCTACCTTAACGTTATTTTGTATTATCTCTTTGTTCTTCAAAAATATCTCTAATTCCTTTTCTACTTTGATTAAATTTTCCTTGTTTCTTTCATAAGTTTTAAGAACTTTTTCCACCGATCTTTGATAATCTAAACACTTTTCTTGATTTTTACTTCTCTCTTTAAGAAGATTATTATATCTTTTATAATCGTCTTCGACGGATGCTAGTAATTTTAACTTGGTATCTAAGTCGGTTTGTTCTGTTAACAATTTAGAGATTTCATCCTTACATAACTTCAATTCCTTTTCAGCATTATTGCTTTCTAGAGTTACAACATCAGCGTTTTTAACACAAAATTTACACTCTATGTCGTATTCATAATTCTCAGATTTGATCATTTTTTCTTTGAGAATTTTAGCTCCAGTAAGCTTGGTGGATATATTGAATAAGAGTTGGTTCCTTAGATTCACTAAAGATTGCCACTCATTATAAAGGGTAGAGATGTTATTATCTTCCAAATATTTTATACTATTTCCCAAATTCTTTATCATTTTCTCACACTCGTTTTGAGATCTGTATATGGTATCTCTCTCCATTTCATCTTGATAAAGAGATTCTTTAATGAGTCTTATGGATTTTTTAATGTCTTCCTCTAAATTAAATGAACATCCATCAACCTTAACAAGTTTAGAAGATTCTTCCAATACATCCTTGTAAAGTTTATCAACTTTCTCATTCGATTTAATCAGACTCTTATTTTCACTCTCAAGAGCCAATTGAGTTTGAGACAAAGAATCAGAATTGATTTTAAGATCCCCTTCAAAATCTTCATTCTTATAAACTTTAAGAGTAGAGATTATTTCGTTTAGTTTTTTATTTGCTGTTTCATGTAATATGTCAAAAATATTCAGTCCCAAGAACTGAGCAAGGAGATCTTTTCGCCCCGAATCGCCCAGGTCAATAAATGATGTTTCATATTTTCCTGATTTCTGAACGCTAAGGCTAGTCAAAAGAAAATCCTCATAACCTCCTATATAAGCACGAATGACATTGTTAGTGTCAGAACGTTCAATTCCGGTCAAATCTTCTTCCTTACCATCAACAACCCTCCAAAACTTAACATTGACCTTTACGGCACCCTTTTTATCCATTTTACCAGTTCGATCTATAAAGTATCTAACTCCTCCTATATCTACTTCTAATGAGGCTCGGCAACTCATTTTTTGGTCATTTATGATGTTGTTAGCCTTGAAGTCACGTTCACATTTATCAAAGACACACCATGAAAATGCGGAGAAAACACTAGATTTTCCAGATGCATTCGTAGCAAAAAGACCAACCACATCATTCATCTTGGTAAAATCAATTATGTTATCTTCACCAAATGAAAATAGATTATTCCACTCAAACCGAATTGGACTCCATTTAATGTTCTTAGAAATGTCATCAGTCTTTATTCCAGAATTTGTTTCATCATTTATTCTTATAATATCATTTAAAATACCTTCATCGGTTATTTTAAGTTTATTTTTGACAAACTCACTGATAAGTTTTATCTGATGGTCCCTGTTTCTTAAGTCTCCCTTAATTAGATTCGCTACAGAAGAAGTCTTTAATTCTTCATTACTTATTCCCTCTCTTGTAAAAGTAGGAGGTTCAACCAATGTCGTAACTTTCTTGATTTCCTTAATAGCAGCCTTAGTTTCTGTAGGCAAACTCTCAAAACAAGATAATCTGACACGAGCTTTTTTAGGAATGTTGGTGAGATCAGTCCTTATTTCACCCTTATCAATTTTAATCGTGAAGTATCCATATTCATTTGGGATCTCTATGTGTTTGTAAGTTTTGGTTTTAAGGTCCCATAAAGAATAACCATGTCCTTTTAAATCTTCTCCGTGATTCTGTTGTACTAAACTTCCAACATAATGAACCGTTGGTTTATTATTACTACAATTTTGAAGATCTTGTGGTTTATGAATATCACCCAGAAGAACAATATCATGATTATCAAAAAAAGAAATAGGTATATTTTTATTTACCAACTTAAATCCCATCTCAGAAACAGCACCATCTACAGTTCCGTGAAAAAGGCAGATAAAATAACGGAATTCATTTCTATAAACAGATGGTATTTTGTCTCCCTTAAGATATTGAGATTCATCATCAAAAATACTATAGTTGTTAAAACAAATATCACCCAAAGAATATAAATCACTTTTCTTTAGATAAAAAAGATTGGGGTGATTTATTGCTTCAACAATGGGACTTAAACTATCTAAACGATTTTTGTTTGTTAGATTTGTATCGTGATTACCAGCAACCAAAATTGTTGGGTGTATATCAGACAACCCAACCAAAAATTCTTTGGTTACTTGAACACATTCAGGAGAAAGATCCAATTTTGAATGTAAAATATCTCCTACAACACAAATAGCCGTAGTTTCGGGAAGATTGGCAACCGACGCAAAAAGTTTTTCAAAAACTTCTCTATATTCATCGTGTCTTTTTGTAAGACGAATTTGAATGTCTGCCAAATGGACAATGTGAGTGAATTTTTTTATGTCGTTGGTTAAAGTAATCATGATAATTCGTATTTATTATGCTCCAGAAAACGTTTTAAAACAAAGTTGCAAGCTTCACAATTTATGTGATAAAATTTATGTTCTACACATTCTTTTGGTATTTTCATTAGATTATATGTCCTCCAATCTACATCAAACAGATATGAATTCTTTAATCCAATTCTGTTCTTTTCTATTTCTAAATGTTCTTTAATAGTCATAATGATAATTTATATCTTATCGAATCTGAAAAATCCAAGGGTCTGGAAGATTTTATAATCTTATCTACTTTGTCAAACCCCAACACGGATGGGTCCTTATCTTCCAATTTGACCAAATGCACGTCTATTTTAGCCACCTGAATGTCTTCTATATGGTCGAATATATCAATTGCCTTCGTCAATGCGTCATTATCTAGAACTATATTGACCCTTTTCACCTTATTGGTGACCATTGCTAGTTTTAAGGAGAATGGCATTAAAGTCCCAAATAGAGGAATTACGTTTTTCCTGATAGCAAAAGCATCAAAAGCACCCTCAACCAACGTGATTGGTTCCTTCCAATTTATAAAAACCTCAAACCCAATAATGTCTTTTGACCACGGGGATAACATATATTTAAATCGAGATTGTTCTGTATAATCTCTAGCGGAGAAGAAATTAAGATTACCATCTTTATCATATGATGGAACTAATATTCTCTCAGAATATTCACCACGTTCACAATAACCAATGTTATATCTCAAAACATCGTCTCTGGTGATTCCACGTTTAGACAAATAATACCAAGCATGACCAAATGAAAATGAATCAGAATCCTTACTAAGAGGTTTAAAATCTTGAGGAAGGATATGAGCTTCTTCTTTATAAACTTCTCCCCTTTCTCTATAAACGTGGCCGGTTATAGAAAATAACTCTTCCACATATTGTTTTGAGGCATGAAGTTTAAAGAATAATCCTTTTAATGTGGTGCCACATGCATTACAAATCCAACAATGCCAACTTCCAGAATCAGTTCCACCAAGACAGATTTCTAATTTGGGGACTTTTTTCTGTTCATTACATAAGGGACAATGATACATCGCCTGGGCATATCCTTTTCGGAGCCTAGCATTTTGGTTCATTACTCTATTTAGTAGAGACACTAATTTTTCCTGTTGTAACATTACGTACTTACAATACAGAAAATATTCAGGAAGTCAACATTTTATAACTATGTGATTGTTCTAAATGGAGAATTATAACTCCAATCAGGTGTTGGACCTAATGATGATCCTGTATGATTAAACAAAGATGCAGTTATTACAGTAAAATCCATATTACAATCATCTAAGAAGTTTCAAAAAATATTAAGTAAATCCACCGCCGATTTGTTTTCTCATATTTTGGACTAAATTAAAGAAATTGTTTCCATCACTAAACGATAACCCATCATGAAGTGCCATAAATGAAAATCGTTTACTACTGTAAGCTTGAGTGGGATTGATTGTAAATGCATACATTTCATCATTAGTACCAGCTCCAGTAGCATTAGTTTGAGATACTTTTGTAAAATATGGAGTAGTTGAATTTGCGGCATCAACTCTACATATAGTGGCTGATGTTCTGTTTCCACACAAAAATCCAGTCCAAGTAGATTGAGAATCCAATAATTGTAATCGGGGACTTGTGTTGGTTAAACAATCGAAAATTAAACCGAGAGTTGGATAGAAAATAGCCATAAACATGTGATTGGTTACAACAGAGCAACCAAAGTCAATTTGATTAGTACCACTTCCAAGTGTTGTGTTATATAAAGTTAATCCACAATTTCCAGAATTGTTATACATGTTAGTATTGAATCCTGTTTGTAGATATTTATTACTTGCATTTCCAGCTAAACCATTTATTGTTAAATCACCAACAATAAAATTGTGGTTTGTCCACGGGTCCACACCAAATGTTTTTATCAAAGGTGTAATTGACGCTATCAAATTATCAGGAGCATAACACATTACTGATTTCATTTTAGTAGTAAGACCTGTTTCATCCATTCCAGTCATAAAATTACTTAATGCTAGTTGTGTATTACCAGAAGGTAAAGACCCTCCATTTCTTACAACACGAACTGCCCAATCTTGTACTTTAGTATGAATTGCTGCACTGGATGCTATATTAAAAATCATATATTAAGGTTGTGTTAAATATGTTCCTACTACTGAACTAGTATCAATAGCTCTTAAAAATATCATAGCATTTTTGCTTGCTGTAATATAAGTTGGCCATCCTCCATTAAGATTAATCCACGAATCAGTAAATGATAATGAGGCTGTATTTGATGTTATTGTATTTGTGATATAAACCGATGTGTCAGCGAATTGACCTGACGATGGTTGATTACTAGAAGTAAATGAATATGTCACTCCACCCACAGACAATGCTACTATTTGAAAAGGTACAGCAAATGAAACAGTAATCCAATTGTTACTACTAGTAACAATAGTTGTGTATAGTTGGTAATTTGATACTATACTTGCAGTTGATGAGTATGAAGAACTGATTATGGTTCCAACAATATTACTGGATGTAATGTAAGAACTAGTTATAGAGTTATTAGCCCATGATGAAGTTATCTGATAAGTTGACCCTGTAAACAGTGTGGTTCCTGATCCTCCAGAAGAATTAGCAGCAAAGCTTGCAGTCAGTGCATATGATGAACTAAATGAATTATTAGCCCAACTAGAAGTTCCAAATAAACCCGAAGAAGTAATACTACTAAATATTCCAGAACTAGCAGTTATAAAAGAAGAAGTCAAAGATGTGGCTCTTATATCTACAGCTAATATATGAGATTCTGTTGCAAATGATTCGGTAACCTGTGACGCGGTTATTGATGTTATTGTGAGTGAAGTTATTAAACTTCCAGTACCATTGTATAAACTGGTACCATCAGTAGTTACTAGATACTGAAATGTATTTCCGGGTAATTGTCCTGTTAAATTCATATCTTATAAATATAGGGTTATCCGAATAATGCACATATTACAGCATCATACGTATCCGAATTGTGAGCATCCCACTCGCCCTTTCTATTCAATTTTTCAAACTCTTTTATACTTGGTATTACTTCTGGAAGTTTCATTTTGACATACTCTTTGGGCTTCATTCCTTTTATTCTTGCTGCTCCTAATACCACTTTTCTCATAGAGTTTACATTACACAATACTATAGGTATTCTCAATTCTTCATATAAAATATACTCAAGAACCGCATTCCATCTAGAAAGAGTTATAATTGTTTGTTGGGAGGTTAACCCTCCGCCAAATCCAGACAGAGCAGCCTCAAGGTTGATTTTTTTTGTATATTTGATGGCGACATGATTTTTTAGAAAATCACAAACAAATCTACCTTTTACACGATTGGTCTCCAATTTAGAAATATTAAGGAATCCAGCGTCACGAATTTTACTTCGTTCATCAGTGAAAGCATAACCAACTATAGATGTAGAGGCATCAAGCCCTAAAATAAAACCGCCCATATGGAATACATATGGGCGGATTATCAAGTTAAGGTAAATTATCTAAGATTACTATTACTAGTATATTTTGTATTATTGTGTTTCCAAAATCCGGTGGCAAAATTTAGTGCTTTGGTATTGAATTGTGTCATTAAAGATTGCATCTTAGTTGTAAAACCAGGAGTTGTATATACCGTTTCCAAATAATCTTGGGTCTTCCCATCAAGAGTAAGTGATACTTGACCACCATCGGTTATAATTTTTTTGGCGTCGAAAGCTTCGCCTGCTGGAAGCTTATTATAAACGTCTTCCATTCCCTGAGTCAATGACTGCCGGGCTGCCTCTGTTTTTATATCGCGTGGATCTGCGGCCATATTATTTTATCTTTCTATTTGCTTATAAATATAATCAAAAGTCAACAATCTTCGGAATATTTACATTACCACTCTTATATTTTTTCCAATCATTTTCCCATATATATTTTATTTTATAACCATTTTCTCTGAATACATCAAACTTTTTTAAGGTAATATTATATAATTCTCCAAACGTTTTATTACAGGTTGGATTATATTCTTCCGATTTATATATTTCAGGATTTCCATGATAATAATTACCTAAAAACTCATAAATAGTATTATCCTTGATGCCATCCACTTTTTTCCTTCCAATTTTAACCTGTCTATTTTCTTTTGTATCGGGAATACTTAAATAATTAAGAAACTCTATTTCCGGTTTTGATATTCTATAATTACATTTTGGACATCCATGACCGTCTAAATGGTCATGAGGTGTTTGCCTAAATTCTCGATGTTTTGTACATATTATAACAACTTTACTGTCAGTATTTTTATATACTATTTTAGAATAATCATATTTATTTCCGTGAATTTTTATAGCTTTTATAATAAACTCTTCTTTATTACTCTTATATAAATTTGATAATTTTTCATATCCACATTTTTTACATCCACGTTTATTTAAATGACACCCCGGAGTCTGAAAAAAAGGTCCATGAGTAGGACATACCATTTCTACTTTTTTATGACAACTTATATATTCTATTTGAGAATAATCATAAAAATTATTATGAATTTTATTGGCTTTATTTATAAATTCTTCAACTGTTAATTTTCTCATTTTTTAAAAGTCCATTTTCACAATAAAATTCATTGGAAAGTCAGGAGTAATTTTGATTGGAGATCCCAACTTAGCTACGGCTACCAGATTAATCCCTTGGTATAATCCAATAGATGTTACATATGGGGATAAATATGAACCTGTTGGGTCTGAGTGAGATAACCTCGAATAATCCAAAAAATTAGAATTTATCTGTGGGGGATGACCTTTTAAAGTCTTTCCATCAATAAAATCCAAAATATCACTCAAGAACTTTCTTTGAGAGTTTGGAGTTATGTATGTCTCATAATTCTTCTGATTTAAACGATTTATGAAATACTTCCATAAAATATTCATATCATTTACATTAGTTTTATTGTCTTGATTAAAATCTAAAGCCGTGGAGAAATTATTGTTTATGAAAGAATAACTGGAGGTAAATAATGTTGATGTACCATCTCCAAACTGAGTATTATACATGTTATAAACAGATAACTCTTCATTGGTTGTTGTATTTAAAATTGATGAACTCCAATCTGTGGAAGGATTTCCTGTTATTTCTGTGCTCTTATACATCATGTATTTTAGAAGTACATCAACATCCTGAAAATCAAATTTACCATTACCATTTATATCAAATGAAGAACTAGGTAATACAATAGCTGTAGGATTTGTACTAACATTGAACTCTCCTGCATCCACCGAGCACACAACTTGTTTTTCAAATACTATCAATTTGGATCGAAAACTGAGATCATATTCATATGAATTGTTATCTATATTTGAAAGAAGAAGACCCTGGAATGCAGATCCTGACGCCATTATTACAATCTTACCATTTCTATAAAATACATTACCTACATAAAAATTCTCTCTGAGATTTTTTAAATTGTAAATATAAGCTTTGCCTGCCAAATCTTCAAGTTGATCCAAATCCGTAATAAAACTTCCGGTTCCATTTGATAAATCCATTATTCTATTAGATCCGGATATAAACATTGGGGAACCAATAATAATAAAGGTACTTGAAATTCCGCAGGAAAATCCAAAATCTCTATATGGTTCTAATACATGTTTTTTTACTTGAAAAACATTTACAATATCCCAGTCTAATTTTGAAGTATCTGGTAATGAACCTGTGGTTTGTTGAAATAAAATATATTGACCTTGTAATGTTGAATCTAAAGAGTCTCCACAAAAATTTTGTTGAAATAATGATCCTCTAATGTAACATATAGATGCTGATGTAGCATTAAGTTTTGGGCAACCTGCTATGGCATAATTATTATAAACATCCACCGAGGTGCCGAGTGCATTATTTACTATAGTATTTTCATTACCATAACTTTTTCTAGCTAAATAATATCCAGCACTTCTATTAATACATCTTTCAAAGAAGTATACAGCTCCTTCATCATAATCTAGTGACCCACTGAACTCATAGATGTGTCTATCTGTAGGAGCACCAACTATAATAGTATCTTTAAATATTCCTACATCATAACCGAATGAATCTGCTGTATTAGGATAAGGTCCTGATATTAAAGGAAGTGTGGGATAAAATGTTAAAGGATATATAGTATTATTATCCGGTTTTAATGTAAACATTTTATTCCAGGTAGTTCCATCAAATTCATATTCATAAACGTAAGAACCACTAGGTCTTAAACTTCCAACAACTAAACTCCCACTATATGATCCTGATGATTTACTAAGAGCTATAGCATGACCAAATTGATCTCCAAAATTAATTTCTGTAGGAGGTGTAATACTCTGATACAATGACCAACTTGCAGCACTACCATCAGGTCCTCCAAATTTTCTGTACATGAATACATTACCTTTATTTCCAGATTCACACGGAGAACTTATAGCAAGCCACTCTCCATTTATAGATACAGCACTACCGAAAGATGAAGTGATTGTAGGATCTGGATTGTATATGGTGGTAAGATATGGGTCTGTCCCAACTATACCAAAAACTCTAAGTTCTATAAATGATATATCAGTATAGTTAGTATTAATTAAAATTTCTCCTCCATTATCAGATATTCTCGCCATATTAATAGTAACAAATTCCGGTTCCGGATCCGAATTATTCTTTCCTTGCAATAAAATATACGAAAAATTTTGATTTGGAGGAACAGTAATAAAAACATTAATAAATCCATTTATAACAGGAAATCCGGCACCAAAATCAATAGTAGGAGCTATACGTTTAGCATATGGATCAATGTTTAACGCGGATAAATCAAATATATCCACACTCCCAGACCCATGAAAAACATTAGATGAAGTGTTAAATGAGTTAAATGTACTAGTAAAATAAGGACATCCTACAACTAATATATTATCCTTGATATCTACTGAATATCCATAACCATCTTCTGAAGCCGTCAAATAAACACCTACATCTACTGCAATATCTAAATCTGCTGTTAGTGGAACGGTTCCTGTATATTCAGTATGTAATATGGAATCTGGAGAAATAAGAATAGATGATGTCAGAGCTAAATACCCTGGATATTCTGTGGCTAATAGAATTGTTTCAAGGTCACTTATGGATCTATGTAAAATAATTTTTAAATCATGAGTGTCCGTATTTATATTATATTTATAAACTTCAACGGATCCAGTCTTTACTAAACTAGAAGTTAATGAATTATATTTTAAAGAATTTGGATTACCAACCGCAGCCCAAATACTATCAACGGCTACTGAATAACCAAAATAATCATTTATGATGCTTGTTATCATGTAAATAACTATGCAGACCCAGTATAAAATACATTAGGATATCGGGGTTTAAAATAATTATCAAATAGATTTGTAACTGCTGTTTGATTAATTGAAGATGACCAAATACATATTTCTGATATTGATGCATTTGTATAGCCACCGAAACTTGTTGCTCCCATTTCATTAAATACATTCTCAAATTCTACCCATGATGCTGGTCCTCCTCTGTTATATTTATTTTCATAAAATGTTGCTTCAGGAGGCATATCATGTTGCCACCAACAAACAACAGGTTGGGAAGCAGAACTACTAAAAATACTGGATGGTCTATCAGAATTATCTATTGGACCACCATACATACTTATATCATTTGCTCCAATTCGGAATTTTCTTATCTGCATATTGATAGTGGAATTACCAAAAATAATACCATCTATACTAGCATGACAAACTACTGCGATAGCAAATGTAGGATGACCAGCAGATGTAAAATCTAAAGGTGGATTGATAGACAGAGATTGATTTATTCCGTTAAATACTACTCCCGGCTGGCTAGAATTCTGATTTATTTCATATGTAGGTCCAGAACTAACATTTCCGCTTGCTGTATAATTACCAACTATGGTTTTCCAATTAGTAGAACTTTCTATGGGTGTTCCAACGCTCAGTGTTAAATCACTCGCTCTCCACCAAGCCATCAAAGGATAATCGGAAGGACTAGGTGCAGCTATAGATAAACTTGCAGTATTGCTATATACATTTCCAACTATATTACTAACAAATACTTTATAATAACCAATATCACCTATTTGCACATTATTAATTATAATAAAAGAACTATTACTTCCAGTTATTCGTGAATTGTCTACTAAATTTGTACTACCCGATATCCATTGATAACTAAGTGGTAAAGTTCCGATAGCATTCACAAAGAATGAAGCAGTATTTCCTACTTGTACTATTTGATTTTGGGGTTGTGTTATTATTAAAGGAGGATTTTGAGGTGTGTATGGTGGTATTATATCAAAATAATTATCACATGAACTATTACTTCCTGATAAATATTTATTTTGGTGATTTCCAACTTCTTGTCGTATAGAAAATAAATTGGTTCCAGCTATAAGATTTCCATTTCCATCATCTGTTATCTTAACGTTGTCGTCGATTGAATTATCCTTAATCTCTATTGTATTTGGTATTATTTTTTCTCCATATACCAACCGCGGAATATCAAAAAGTTTTAATTCATCAACAATATATCTTTTAGTTTTTGATAATTCAAAATCTAAAGTATCTATTCCCCATATTTTTGTAGGATCTCTATAATCATTATAAAAAGTAGTCTTTACTTGAGTATAAACTATTCTCTTATAAGTTCCATCCACATTAACTGGATCTATATCAGGATAGAATATTCCCTTTATATTAAGTCCGAGTCTTGTTTTAACAAGATCATCTGGTTGTTGTTCTAGTGCTATATCACATTCTGAATTTATTATAGGATATGGTTGGCCCATCTCGCCATAATCAATAAATTCTAGGGCAACAGGATCATCTTCATTGGATCCAGTATCCATCAATAATACGTCCTGATTATTAATATTGCTCATTTTCCAGTCCTTTGTGGCTTCAAAAGGAGTCAATTTAATCTGAAACTTTTTAATGGTTTTGATCATGTATTATACTGGTGGAGATTCTTGCAAAATTACGAATTTATTAAGTGATCTATAATAATTCATACGTGTTTCATAACTAAATGTAGGCGTAGGATCAATATTAACTAATGTCCAGTTAATAGTATCAGTAGAAGTAAATATATACCCTTTATTATCACAAACTGCAAAATATAGCCCAACAGAATTCCATGCTACACCACTTAAATGACTATCAACTATTATAGCAGGTTGACTACAATCTATCCAATTAACACCATCCGGTGATGTAGCCATTAGACCATTTTCACCAACCGCTAAATATAATCCCAATGAAGGACTATAATCTACTGCTTGATAACCTGCGGTTGTAGGAACAGATGATGATACAGCTGCCCAGGTTTCAAGATCAGTTGATGTGTAAATAGTTCCTGTAGAAGTTAATGGGGAAGAGATATTAAATCCAACGGCAACATAACGTCCACCATTGTAGATTATGCGATTCAAAAAATCAGATGTACCAACATTTGATGCTCCCCAGTCTGAACCATTTGAAGAAGTTAATACAGTTCCATTATAACCTACTGCTACAAATTTTGTTCCACTATAAATGACATCATACATTATATCCGATGTAGGAATAGATACCATATTCCATGTAATGCCGTTATCATCCGAATACTGAGCATCAGTAAAATTACCACCATAATTAAGGCCTACATAGCGACCCATTCCATATCCAATTGTTCTAGAAGAAAAAGAAGGAGATCCAGCTATACCCCAATTAATACAATCTGATGAAGTAAGTGCATAAGTTACATTTTCAATGGGAAGATAATCAAAAACCATAAAAGAACTTCCACTGGTTATATCCTCAATTGACTTACTCCACCCTATATCGTTCGGTAAATTTGTATCTGTTGGTATAAAAATATAATCAGGTGCAGAAGTAGAGGGACCTAAAATATCTCCAGCATTAGGCACAAGGGTTATATCATAAGCATTACCAGAAGTAACTGTAAATGATCCAGACAAATCAATTGGTATGTCAGTACCAACTAATTTATTAGTAAAAAACTGAATATAACTAGCTGTATCACCATAAACTATACTTCCACTAACAATTATAGGAGACTGAAAAGAAATTTTGGTTCCATCATAGGGTTTAGAATCAAAAACAGCTGCAATTGTAAGAGACAAAGTTACCGGACCTGAACCTGAAATATATACACTTGCTATATTACTAAAGCCTCCTACACCATAAGGATTTGTTGCTGCAACGTGATACCAATAAGTTCCACCGATTACAACATCACTGTCTATATACTGAAATGTAGAATCATCTGTAGTATAATTATTAGGCCATGTTGATGCAGAGTCAACCGACCTTTGCAATAAAAATCCAGTGTTATCGTGAAGTGCATATGCCCATGTTACTAATACTTGAGTGCTCACATTTTTATTCTTTATTTTGGGATTTTTTCATAAATTAAGGTATCAAACTTGCGTCGAGTGTAGGAACCGCTGATGGAGGTGACCCTGCTGGAGGATTTTCATAAGGTTCAAGGGATCCAGAAAAAGAGTAACAGCATCCTACACCAAAAAATTTAGGAATAATATCTCCCAAATTAGGATCTAATGCATTCTTAATATCAATTCTTGCCGTTGGATCTGAACCCCAATTAGGATTTGCTAAATTTTGGATGGTTTTTGCCTTCCAATATTCTTCTTTTTTCTTTTGTACTTGTTGTGTAGGATCCATATTAAATCTGTATCTTTTTAATCATTATGCTAATTTAGCAGCTAAAATATCACTTATATAAACTGCCGGAAATGGTTTATTCCAATAAAAAGTAACAGTATCCAATGGACCGTATGTACCTTCATTTATAGAGAATGTAGGAGGCAATCCCGTATCACTATTTGTAAGTGGTGGTGCCCCCGATGGATCTTGGCCAGTCATTTCATACTGAGAAGGGTTAAAAATAGGCGATACCTGAGTACACCATTGTTCTAACTGAGCAACAGTTGAATCTATGTTACTGAAATTAAATTTATATCCACACTGCATTGTCCAGCCATAATTATGTTTGGTATATTCTAATAAAAATAGAGTTCTGTTTGGATTTGGACCATAAGTGGTAGAAAATGAATCAGTAAAAGGTGTAGATAAATTCCAACCTATCTCAGCTCCACCGTGGTTGGTGCCTGGATCATATGTTGCTGAAACAAAAGAAGAAGTATCGGATTGAACGTGCCATATAGTAAATGGCTGGTGTTCACCCCTAGTTAATGGATTTGTATATCCCGGAAGGAAATTACCAAGATTATTACTAATACTCGATGGATTAGCTGTAGATGATGTAGATTCTGCATTCACAAAGCCAAGAAAATGTTTACATGATACAGTGTTACTTCCAGATAACATAAAAGAACTTCCAGTACCACTACACAAGCCAAAAGCCATTCGAGGATAATTTACTATTTCTACTCCTGGAGATTTATTAGACCCACTTTGCATAGACCACCTCATAGCTATACGAAGTCTAGTCCAATCATTTCCTATACTGAGTGTTCTTGCTATAGATGATTGAGTTATTTCTGCTACTCTATCTGTTAATTGAATTATATCTGCCATATGTTTATATTCATAAATAGTTTAATTTACAATAAATCCTCATACAAACGTTATCGTTGGATGTTGGGCTATAGTAATAGATCCGTTTGCTACTGCTGTTATATTTTTTGACCCTGTTGTAGTTGAAGTAACAGACCCCGATGTAATCCCACTTGTGTTGGTAAGAGGTGATAATGAGCATGATGCTCCACCGTCGGCTGATATCACTACTGATTGTCCTATACAAGGATTAAAATTACCATCATCTAAAGTTACGGTAACTATTGATTGAGAAATTCCGTTCGCCGCTACTCCACTAGTAGGAAAAGCTATTACAGATGAAGCAAAAGCATTCGGTGCAGCAGCAATAAATGTAATATTAACAGGTGGTCCGATATTAGGTATGTTTACACTAACTATCTTGGTTTCTGCTAATGTTGTAGTCATTTGAGACGTTGTTTGTCCATTTATATCTGTTGGTGACGGTGATGTGAGAGAATAAGAATGCCCAAATATAACTATCATTGATACTGTCGCACCAATAACAGGATTATTATAAACGTCTCTAAAAGTAACAGTAATAGTAGAAAATGAACTTCCATCTGCTATTATACTACTAGTTGGTGATGCTATTATAGAAGAGAAGGTCATTGGCATTTGAACATTGGTGGCATACCAAGGAGATGAGAATCCATATCCTTGATTTAAACCATTAACATCACTACCTGTATTATATTCATCCCAAGGTTCCCAAATACCACAATATGATGCATTAAGGTAGTAAATTTTACTTGTGGTTTCATTTAAACTATCAGTGAGATTTAATTGTATTTGATAAATTATAGAAGAAGTAGACATCACACTTGATGTACCAAATATTGTAGCAGATGACGAATCAAAATTTAATCCTGTAGGTAATGATCCAGAAATACTATAAGTAAACGGAGGAGTACCACCTATTACACTAGATGACTGTATGTAAGGTGTATTAAAACATACAGTATCAAATGATGTATTACTAAATCCAAATAATATAATTTCTACACTAGCAGTATTACTATATCCTGAGTTTCCCCATTGATTAAAGGCATAAACTCTGTACCAATATGTGTGACCATAAAGAACATCAGAATCAAAAGAAGATGTGACTCCTGCTGGTGTTGATGATAAAAAGGAAAAAGAAGATCCTGAATTGTCTACTCCTCTCTCTATATTAAATCCTTCAGACGGAGAATCCAACCAATTTAAATAAACAAGTTCTTCTGCATCTACTTGTGATGCTGTAAGTGCATATGAATCTTTTGGAGGAGTAAAATCAAAATAATAATTACAAGTAAAATCACTTCCTGATTGAAAAAGATTAGAATGATTACCAATCTCTTGACGTGCAGAAAATAAGTTGGTTCCTGCAAACAAATTATTTTCTTTATCATCTGTTATAGTGTGTATATCATCTATGCTATTATCTGTTATTTTTATTGTACCCTCTATAATCTTTTCTCCCATTATATTAGTGGGTACATTAAGAGTTCTTATTAAATCTGACAGGAATTTTTTAGTATTGGAGGAGTCAAAATCTATTTTTTCTAATCCCCACATTTTAGTGGGATCTCTATAGTTGTTATAAAAGATAGTTTTAATTTGAGAATACACCACTCTTTTATATGTTCCATCATCATTCACGGGGTCTAATTGGGGATAGAATATTCCTCCTACTTTTAAACCTTCACGATATAAAGCTAAATCTAATGTTTGATTTTCTTTAGCTATATCACAATTATTATCCGGAAATACTTCTGATGGAGTGAGAGATACGTGTTCAAATATAATGGGATTGCCTGCTTCACTGAGAACCAAATCGGAATTGTCTATGTTAGACAATTGCCAATCTTTAGTGGCAAGATAGGGTGTTACGGTGGTGTCATCACGATGTAATTGTTTCAACATTTCATCAATAAATATAAGATGATAATGTTCTTATTACTATGGATGGGTCTTTTTTAATATCACTCTCCCACAATCTAATAACTTTTATACCTCTTTTTAAAGCAATTTCTTCTTTTAAAATATCATTTTGTCTTGTCTTTTCTACTTTATTATGGTGATTCACTTTTTCTGGATTACCATGCCAAAAATCTCCATCTACTTCCAATATCAATGGTTTTTCTTTTATCTTAAAATCATATGATTTACACACTCCATCTTCATTGATAAAGTATTGGAATATATAAGAGACATGGGCTTTATCTAACTCATCAGCGACCAACTTTTCCAACTTATTCATTGGCCTATGAGAGAATATTTTTTTGATGGCTTCTGGAGTATGAGTTTTTCCATACATACCATTTTTTTCTCCTAATAATAAACCAATATGAGATTTAGATATTTTCTTTTTAGTTTCTTCTGTATGGTGTTTTCCATAAAAAGGATGATTATCTGTAATAGAATAAAATTCCTTATTCTTCTCTGATATTTTATCTTTTGTAATATCTGATAAAACCGCACCAAATCTTGTACTTTCCTTTCCTATCCACGTTTTTCTTAATTCAGAAGAGCATATGGTAGAGCAAGTTGGCTGATTGTGAGATTTTGATTTATTTCTACAAATTTCTCCGCAAACTATACAATGACACCATCCAAATTTTCTAAAATCTTCTAAATATTCTTTAACATAATCTCTAAATAAAACATTATGATAGATTTTTAGATGTTGAGATATAGTTTTGGAATGTTCTGGTTCGTTACAAATTCTACAGATTATAAATTGATCTTCTTTAATTTGATGGTTTTTTGTATAGCATTTACCACATTTATCAGATCTTCCTTCTTTAAATGGAGAACCGCATTCTATACATTTCTTCCAGCCGAAGTCTTTAAAATCATCAAAATTTTCTTTGATATATTCGTTGTAATCTATTTTATGAGTAGATTTTAAATGGTGAGAAATGTGGTTTGATTTAAAGAAATTTTGTCCGCAGATTTTACAAATAATGTTGTTCATATATTAATAAATATATCACAACACTATCAAAACTCAACTTTATTTACAATTCTGTTCTAAAAATCCAGGCGAACTTTTATTAAAAGTTCAGTAGAAAAATCCTTAATTGCCGGTCTAGAAAGTTTGGCCACGGCAACCAATTCATTATTATCATTATACAAACCAACACTTGTAACATATGTTCTTGGGTCTGAAATGAAATCCGGCCAACGAATTGTTCCCCTTGAATGAATATTGTCCTCGGTTCCATCAAATACAAATGTGGGATTATTAGAATAATTAAAATCACGGTTCTTAACTCTTACGAAATAATGTTGGGATGGAATAAATTCGGATTTACGAATGATTATAGGCATGTTAGATTGTTGTATACTCTGAAACAAAGCCTGATTATTATAAGTGGTATGAACAAGACCAGTAATTCCTGGTACAGATATACCATCTATACTACCAGGATTATATCCAAAAACTGTCAATCCTACAACCTGATTAAGTATTTTAGCATTTAATACCAAAACTCCATCACTTGGATACAAAAGTCCAATTCCAGGATAAGCAGGTGCTACATTCGTAGAATCATTTATAGTTCCTGGAATCAAATCATATACATTAAATGTTTGATTCAAGAATGGTGAATCATCTCTAAAAGTGAATAATCCATTAGAACCGGTGAAACTTATCTGAAATACCCCTTCATCAATTTTATCCTTCATTTTATAAGAGGAAAAGTTCAAAACATATATGTCATCAGGAGTATCAGTAGTACTGGTAGTACTTCCACTTGTAAAAGAAAATTGTTCTTCTACATTAGAGGAACCAAGCAAAAGATTCTTATATTGAGTATAAATCGTTTTAGCAGCAAAAGCTTTGATACTTCCTGTGTCTAGATCAAATGAACCAGAACCAAGTTCTCCATAAAAATTTCCATACGCAATAGCAAGATATGGGTCATTATTTTGATGGTGAACGCTGTCAGGGAATACATCAATATAATACATTGTACGTCTTATATCGTATATAGAAGATCCATAGGAAGGAGATGGAGTAGCCGCAGACTGTGTAGCATCAAACAATCCACTTTCTATCAAACTTGCACTCCATATTGTAGTGCTACCGGGCCAAAAACCACTGGCAACTTTGGCTGTTCTACCGGCGACTATATCCGTTGAATCAAATTGGTTAAAGATCATATGTTTTTATATTACATTGTCGTTGGAACTGTAACCGTAACTTCTATACTTAAACTTCCACCACTCTCATTACCAATAATTGTAAGAGTTGTACTGGTTGTATTTCCAAGACTACTATTAGGAATAAACTTAAAAGACTGACCAACTACTACTTGAGCACTAGTTGTATTGATATCACCAGCAAATGTCGGAATTGTACTAGAAACAGAATTGATGGAATTTGGTTGCTGAACAACAAGTACTCCTACATTCTTATTAGATAGAATTGCCGTGTATCCAAGAGATAGATTATATGCTGGGTTGGTAGAAGGAGAGATAATGATGTCACCAGTAAAATCTCTCTGGACAGAAATTTTATCCTGGGCAATACTAATAACAGGAATTGACGTTACTCCCTGATTTAGACTTACCAACTTATATTTCATCGTTTGAGTCTCATCAGAAACAGGTTCAAATACAGGCGTGTTTCTAATAGCAATATCATAGAAAGCACTACCATTTGGATGATTTGGCTGATAAAGTGTATAGTCAATTTCATCATCCGCCAAAGCGAAAGATGAGATATTCAAATTACCATTCTGTGCCAAGAGTTCACGTCCCTTTTTGGTAAGAATAGCATCTACTGTGATAGTCTGGTTGTCAATGTATGCCATATATTAATCTTTCTTCTACTATAAGTATTCTTCTGAAGTTGTTTTTTCCTTATTTTTGGTTAAGAATTAAAAGAACCAGGGTGTAGGACCATATAATTTATAATTAATTCCATTCATAGTCAATGTCTTTCCGGTCTTTAGATCTTTAATCTGTTGAGGAGTCAATTTTATAAAAGATGATCCTATATTATGACCCTTATTATCAACAACTGACACTTTGAATATTCCTGTTATTCCACTAAAGAAACTGTTAGATATTGTAACTAGTTGAGGAGAAGGAGCAGTAGCGGGGGTAAGGGTAGTGGTAGTAATAGCAGAAGTATTAGAAGCATTTGTTGTATTAGACGATCCGCCGGGAATTACGGTTCCAGCATTAGATGAAATGGTTTGTATTACATTTCCTGCATTCTTAACATTCATATTGCTTACATTGTTGGATGCTACAGGATAAGTTCCATCACTTACTCCTGTGGTATCAATAGTAGTATCTATAGTTTGTTTACCTTTTACGTAAATTGTATTTGTATAAAGAGTCTGAAATAACGGATGTTGAGATTTACTAAATCTTTCCATTTTGTGAGTATAATGATTTCTTGGATATCCCTGAACCACTTCAAAATATGTATTAACTGATTTTAAAACCAAAGAAAAATTCGTTGTACCGAAAACAAATCCAATATCAGGAACAGCAATGACATTATTAACTTTTTGATTTGGTGTATTTATGAATGTGTCAACATTGTGTAGATACGAACCCCCGAAGAAATTATATGATAAATCTGAAGCATCATATATTGGTAAAGATACTAAATCGGTGTAATACACCATCGATCTCATAAAAAATTCATCTACTACCAAATATTTATATAGGAACACCGAATTAGATGCATAAGTGTCTGCCAGTGGAATATCAGAATGAGAATATTCTCCGGTTTTTACAAAATAATCATATTTATCCCATACTTTTAACAGATAGTGAGGTATAAGGTGATTATTCAAATTAAATCCAGTAAAATAAGAAGAATTAAAAACTCCTGAATCAGGTCCTACATTGGGATTTTCATTTAAATCATTTGTGCTTATAGTTCCTTTTAATGGATTTATATAGTTGGAAAATGATAAAGGATCCTGACTTATGGATAACGACCAATCCCTTCTTATATTTTCGTAATCTGGATAGAATCCATACTGAACTTTATCTAGACAATCTGGAATATATCCAGCGAGAATATTATTTGAATATTCTCTTTTTGCATTACTAATATAAGATAAATCTATTACTTGTTGATAACTTGGAGGTAGTGGTCCACCTATGGTGCTAATGGTTGAAAAATCAGTACTAAAATTTGCCCATAATATATCTTCAGAAAAGGTATATGGTTTACTTATGATTCCGTCATTTATTACGGTGGTTTCTAATACAGAATTGATTGGCCTATTTTGATACTTAGGTCTCTCAAGTATAGTAGGTTCAATTACTACTCCTGTGAATAGATTTGCTCTAGCCGGAACCACATTCTTAATAGCTTCGAATATTGATTTATCAAAATAAAACTTATATATCGTCAGCATTTCATTAAACAAAGTTCTCTTATTTCCTACAGAATTATACTCTTTATTTTTATTAACCAAATCATAGTATTTGTCTGAATAAAGATTTCGTGGATCGCTAATTAGATTTAAAACTCCTGACTTTCCGACATAACGAACGATGTCTTTGTTCTTGGAATCCTGAGGATCAATGAAGAATCCCAATTGATTAGATTCTCCTGTAAGAGTTACATTTGAATCAAACGTAGAACGGTCCTGAGAGTCGAAACGTGCTTCTACTGAGTAATCTATCTTTCTTATCTTTTTATTTCTAAACTTATTAGGTCCATATTTTGACCCATCTACGTTTTCTTGATATGTAAGTTCTCTAAAAGAATATGGATAAATCGATGAACTAATCCAATTGCATCCGTTAAATGATGAGGACCAATTTGGATTAATAATAGGAGGAAAATTTAAAGCATAGATATCAACCGAACCACTTAGATATTGTGGTCTCCATAAAGTATTGATTATATCTTGAGAAGCAGTATATTCTGACGGCACTACAGATGAACTTATCCAATCAGAAGTTCTATAGTTGGGTATAGAATAATAATCCGACACGTTGGATATCCAATACACACTAGGACTTCCAGTATTCACATTAACAGGATAATCAAAATTAACTCTGACCAAAAGATTTTGATAAGCTATAGAACCACTATATCCATAGGAGTTTAAATCATTTACATGAGACTCTAGATCACTATCTGATACAGGAATATTCCAAATACTTAATTTATCTAACGTACCAACATATGTTCCATCACTTAACCAAAATCTTCCATATTGGGAAAATGCCGTATTATCTTGTGTATAAAAATATGCGGAAGATGTAGAGTAAAATATTCTCTCTCCATCTTCATTTCTTTGAACTATCAAGTCGTATTTAAGAGGGACAACATCGTTATTAACACTTACCTCAAAATTGGGATCTGGATTGTTTCTTCTTACCATTACACTAAAGATTTCACCATTAAAAAGGGGAAGCGGATTGCTCACTACAGAGATTCCCGTAGAACCACTCTTCATTTGAAGAGTTATTTTTCCGGTATATTGACCGGGGACTTTGTAAAGATCTATTGACCAAGCAGGAGAAGAAAATCCGTATGGATATAATGTAAATAGTGAAACTCTTTGATAATTACTATATATCTCAGGATTTTCTACAGCAAATTTAAATTCGATTGTCTGAGATGATTGTGGAAATGGACCTTCGATTCTATCGGAAACTCCTGAAAATCTGAGCATATACGTCTTTTCATCGAACTTATATGTAGGTGATGTATCCTGAGAATAATCAGTTCCTCCGTATTCACGAATGGATATTAAGGAAGAAGGCAATCCATATGCTGCCATCAAATAGTTAACACACGCTTCTGTTCCTTTTGTCTTATAGATTCCAGGAAGAGTAACTAATATTCGATTCCATATTATTCTTAGTCTTTCCTGCGCTGATAAAGTATCATATGCTGAAGAATATAAACTATTCAAGTAAACATCATCAATATTCAATCCATTAATAATATCATCTATATTCCAACCAAAGGAATAAAGCAACTCTTTAAGAGTTTGAAGAGGTAAACTGGAACTTATATTATTTTTTATTTGTTTTTCGATTGGTAAAGAAGAAATGTAAGTATAAATATTATCAAAGTGATGACCTATCATAGCCAAGAATGTAATATAATCTTGGTTATTATTATCTCCTATAATATAATCTGGGGTATTATTGATTAAACTATCTCTATTATTTTTATCATAAAGGGATGATGAATTGTCATAATCTGATATAAATCCTGAATTTATAAATGATGATGATTGTGGTGAATAAACATAATTTCCACCATTAAACAAATATGATTCATATGCATCAAATGAATTGATTAAATCATTCATCTGAGATTGAGCATCATCCAATTCATTCTTGTAGAATGGATAGATAATAGAAGAAGAAAGAGATGATAAATATTTGTTATCAATAACAGAAAAAGAACTACTCAAGTTATAGAATGAAATTACTTTATTTTTGAATATATTAATGCGTGCAACAGCAGAAGAAAAAACAATGAAATTATTGAAATCGGAGAAGTCCGTGTTTAATTTGGATATGTTCTTTTTTATAGTTACATTATTAGTGGTTTGATCTGATAAACTTAAATCATGAGAAGAATATAGTTTATTAGCATTTTGTTTATTAATGAACTGAGTAGGTGTACCAAAGTCAGGAGGACCAATCGTTGTGGTTTTGAATTTAACCGGATTTTGTAAAATGGTAGTAAACACAAAGGGTTCCATACCAAAGTTAGAAACCCAACATTCATCTTTAGGAGAGATATCAGCGGGCAACTCAGTCCCAAATTTCAATATTAATGTGAGTGGATCTGATGGAGATTGTCTTTCATCCAAGAAACTATTAGTTAAAATTGGAAAAAACTTATTCTGTCCGAAGTTCAATACATTTTTGAAAAATGCAAAATATTTTTCTTGATGCATTTTCTGAATTGGGGTAATAAATTCAGAATAAAAGAACTTAGCAAAGAAATCATAACAGAAGTTTTTAGCATCTATATAATTTCGAGAATTCTGTCCCTTATATTGAGAGAATGCTTGTTCAATCCTCGATTTTACGAAACCATCAAATTTCTGTTCAATGTCATTAAAATCTGCAATGGTGTTGTATTCTTGAAGAAGATAATTGTTAAAATATGATCTGATTCCTTGTATGCGATATATCCTTGTAGGATCAAATCCCGCATCAATTTGTCCTTGAGATAAATTGGTGTACTTTACAAAATCCTCATACAAATTCTTAAAAAATGTTACGATGGAACTATCATTGGGTAAAAAGAAAAGAGTCTGTAAAGATTGAATACCATTTAAGTATGGTATACTGCCTGAATATTGCATACTACTTGAGTATTGCATACTACTTGAGTATTGTATACTGCCTGAATATTGCATACTACTTGAGTATTGCATACTACTTGAGTATTGTATACTGCCTGAATACTTTTGCATGACCTTATAGATTTGGTCATATGGACAATTTTGAGTTTTAGCAAGTAAAATTTCTGAAACATCACTTATTGGGAATTTCTTTACACAAAATGCTGCATAGGCTATACTACTCTCACCCTTAGGCAACAATTTTATTTCCGTTCTCGATGGAGAAATATCATTGATAACTAAATGATCATCCATACTTCCAGCCATATTTCGTGTAAAGATGTAAGATAACTTAAATGTTCCATCAAATACCCCACTAGAAGACAGATCATTTACCGGAGCAATTAAAATCTTTTCACTTCTGTAAGTAATAAATTGATTAGATAGTTCTCTGTATGTATAACTCTGTAAATTATTAAGAGAATCAATATAACTAAGTGTAATGTTATTAAACTTCTTTTCTTTATTTAATAGACTCCAACTTATTTGGTTTTCTAATGGATCGAATATAGTTAGTTCAGTTATATCTCTATCAGAATAACCAAAAAATATATCAGCACTTTGGGTAGTTGAAAACAGAGAAGTATCTTGAATTCCTAAATAAGAACCAGAAAATATACTCCCTGTAAAGTTACCTGTTATTGAGAATTGTAGTGGCATAAATTATGCTGGTGGGGCATTATTTTTATTATCTATTGAAATCGGTATATATGGAAATACAGTATCAAAATCTACGGATGAAAAGCCCTGTCCCATTTGTATTCTCAGACCTAATATAATATCTCTTACAAGTTGTATGTTCGCGGCAGAATTGTTTAATTCACTTTGAACTATAAGAGAATCCAATCTGCTCTGCAATTGTTGACTCTGAGAAATAGAAGAGTTCAATTGATCTGTAACATCACTTAGAACTGAAGAAGTGATGTTTAAATTGGGATTCACAAATTCGGTAAAAGTGGTATTATAGAAAGACGATATTTTTGTATCATCATAATTTATATCCTCTAGAGGAATAGAAACATAGAATTGTTGATATATAGAAGCTGATGGAGTTAATACAACATTACCGGCTTCATCAAATTTATAGTTGAATACTCCGTTCTTTTCAAAATTGACAACATCTTGTGTAAAATCTACCATATTATCTCACAACCTTAAATATATCATTATTATCCATAATATATATCGCACCCTTCTGTTCTACCTTAATTAGTATTTTTACATACCTTTCTTCTGGTAAACCGCTAGTATCTAACATAAAATAACTACCACTTGGATCGCAAGATATTAATGTATTATCATCGAAATCTAGAATAATTTCTTCTGTTTCATTGTCTTTAATAGAATAAAAAGATCCTGAAGGTAAATAAAGAGGTGTGAGAAATTGAGAAAACTGCGTTAATCTCTGGAAATTCTTTAGAGGAAATTGTTCTCTTCCAAATACTTTAACTTTTATAATTTCATTGTTTTTCACCTTTTCTGGTATTCTAACCACTATTATAAACGGAGATGAAACAAGAAGGGGATTAAGACTATTGCTAGTATATGTTGAGCTACTAGAAATAAATAAACTTGATGTTAATATACTTCCTGAGAATGGGGCATGAATTTTAGATCCAGCTAATGAACCACTGGTAAACACACCATTAAATATACCATAATCATTAAGTGAATTGTTAGATAAAAAATTAGTTATAGAACCAAATGCTGGACCATTAACATATGTTCCTGCAAACACTACATTCATAGCCGATGGGAATAGTGGTAAAAATGGATAAGTAGAAGTAATAGACGTTCCATCTAACATAGACTCATTCCAAGGACCTACTAAATATCCCCCCTCCAGTTTATATCCCTTTATTAAGAAGGATGTAAAGTTGCTTCCACTAAAAGTTCCATTAAATAAAGTTCCATTAATAAAGGACATGGTCACTAAACTACTATGACAAGGGCGATCTATAGGAGATGGCTGATATAAACTAAATCCAAAATCATTAGCTTCTTCTAGATAACTTCTTACTCCCATTGAACCAGCCGTAAGAGTATCATTAAAGAATGGATCTCCTGAAAGAATTGGGTCCCAACCGTCTGATGGAAATGACCAATCATATTGTGTAAATTCATTAAACGAGTGACCCCAACCGTATATATCATGTCCCTGATATTGAGATTGATCTTGTCCACCAGAAAGATTATTAATACGATGAGAATCTTTATCAGATCTGCATTTCTTAAAAATACGGCGTATAGAACTAGTTATTGACCCGGAAAAGTCCCCAAGAATAGATATACCATTTATTAAATCGGAAGTACCTACCACATTTATTAATCCCCAACAGGAACCACTAACAGGCATACTAGCTGATACGGGTCCCTCTGCAATTGTAATATTTCCTATACCTCTAAAATTTCCAAAAATTACTCCGTCCAAAGATGCACTATTAGAAACACTTCCTGACAATCCAGAAGATGCATAATAATTAGTTATACTACTTGTTATTACACTTCCAGTAATAAAAGAAGAATCATCCCAACTGGCGTCAAGATATGGAGAATAAATGGTATTGGTTTCTTGACTAAAGAAGTATAATGACATTCCAGTATTGAGAGGATTTGTCTCGGCATCACTTATAACCACCAAACCATTATTTTCAGAAGTTCCATTCAGCCAAGAATTTGCAATGCTGGTTACATCCATAGAGATGTCTCCTGATTCGTAACTGAACAATTGTGTTCCAGAAAAATTAGTTGTAAATGTTCCACCTGGAGTTATCCACTTGAGGCCACTCTGAAAATCTCTATATACCCAATTAGCTCCATCTGTAGAACCACCATCGAAGAAATACCCATTTCCCATTACCCACGATTCAGATATAGGAAAAGCATGCAGAGAATATTTTACTGGAATATTTTGTGCTCTGGCCACCTTCATTTTCAAAGTGAAATGAGGATTAACAATGTCTCCGGATACAATAGATGATGAAATAATATTAACGTCAAATTGAAGGAAAGCCCTATTAATATAAGATGATGTTTGTACAGATATGTTCTGTCGATCTAATATTTCTACTCCGTTTAAATATCCTGATATTATCCCTCCTGTAAATGATATTACACTACCACTAAAATTGTTTATAAAATCCGACTGTAGTGAACCAGATATAATGCCACTTACTATTCCTTGTAAGCTTCCAGTAAAGTCTGTTAAAGAACCCGTAAAATTAGAAGATGATGAATAACTTCCGGTAAAAGATGATGAATAACTTCCAGTCAAAGTTCCTGTATAATCGGATGCTGTGATATAAGAGTTTCCTGATATAGTCCCAAGAGCAAGAGATGCAGTTCCATATATCTCACCATCTACAAATCCAGAAAAATTAGACACACAAAGATTGGATGCTGTGTTATCAAATAATGGCACAGATGTTGTAGGAGACACTAACCTAGATGTGACTCCCTGTGTACCAACCTGAAGAATCTCATTTAATCCAAAATTTAAAGTATCTAAACCTTTGGCATTAGTTACGAATGTATCCTGAATTGGATATATAAAATGGTGCATGGCCTTTAATTATTATGTTTTCTAAGATTTTCTTCTTTTAATAACGGTTGTAAATTGGTGAAATGAAATGCCTTCTTTTGTTCCATAGGGTCATTTAAATCAAATTTGCTCAATGGTCTAATATGGTCTATATGCCATACTGAACCGTGGTTTTCCCAATTCCATTCTTTTCGAAATTGTTTTTCTAAATGATTCTTGAGGTTTTTTACATCGCAACCAAATAATTTGATAGAATGATCTGATTTTCTAGCATTTTGGGATTTCAGCGCATGCCACAATCTTGTTCTATGTAAAGATATTAACTTATGAATTGGATCATTATGATACTTATTTTTCATGCGTTTTTTGTGAAGTATTCTATATTTCTTACTTTTATATCTTTCTGAAGACTTTTTTCTAATCATTTCTTTATTATTATCTCTATATTTTTTACACGAATTTAAAATAGAATCTTTATTTTTTAAATATTTTTCTTTATTATAGATACTAATTTTTTCTTTATGATTTTTTTGATATTTCTTCCAATATAAACTTATTCTTTTTTTATTCTTTTGATAATAAAGTTTTTTTCTAATCTTTTCTTTTTGTTTATTATTTTGATAATATATTTGCCATTTTGTCATAAATTTAAAGAACTGTGCCTTTTATATCTTTATCTGGATATTTTACTTCAAAAATTGATGGATCTATCGATGGAAATATCATATCATTTTGAGTGGCAGCTTGCACATCATAGGCGATTGATGAGTAATTATCTCCATTAGTTGTCAGTGGAGTAAGGTTCTTAATATTAAGAGATGCTACAGTTTGAACTCCTTCAACCTTGGCGATTTCAAGTCTTAAACTACTAAGATTGATTGGTTGAGAAAACTCCCATTTATCAATATCAAAAAAGTTTTGAACAGTTAAAATAGCATTAGATAGAACTTCTTTCTTATTATATCCTTTATATGCGGTAATAATAAATTCTACTCCCACATTAATAATGTATCCATCTATAATATTAATACCATCTGTTAACATTCTAAATTGCCTTAAATATGTTATAATGTTGGAAATTAATGCTTCGTTAGCTTGAGATAAATTTTTGTTGTTATCATAAGTAAGAACATACAAATTGATAGCAAATGGATTACTTCTATCAAAGGCTATTTTTCTAAAATAGTTTTGAGTATTATTGTTAATAACCGTTGCTACATTCTGGGAATTGACAGTTCCCACTAATATTTGGTTCTGATTTACATCTAAACTGTTGTATGTAATAACTTGAGCTTTAGATACGGCTCCATATTTTGGAGGCATGGAATACACTCTGGCCAGATAATCGCTTTGAGTAACAATACGGTTTTGAGCAGCAAAAGAACCAATAGCATTTTGACGTATTTCATCGTTAGTTTCAGGACCTTTACCACCTGTAGTGGCATCTTGGTTATTTATTCTTAATGAACTTTTCACAGTATTAAAAAGATTAACTTCCTCGGGAAGTAATCCATCTGTAGAATTGTCTATATCCATTGATGATATATTAATAACAGCATTGGAAGGTGAATTAGACGTAATGCCACCGCCTATTGTATAGGTTACTGTAATAGATGTATTATTGGGAGCCAAACCATATGTATCATTCTTTAGGAAATTTGATGGATCTAATGAAAGGTTTAATGAACTCAAATTAGAAAGTCCGACTCCAACCTTTTCTGAACTCAAATTAATGATTTCATCAGCAAATCCATTTGTTCCGCCGCCGAACTCCAAATACGTCCTATTATTTTCATCAACGTTAACAGTAAATCTTCGTGAAGTCTTTAAATACTTTAAAATATTAGGGACGGTGGAATTGAATTGAGATAAAGATCCCTCAAATGCATCATTGTTTGGAACTCCATATAGAACATTTTCTTGAGCTAAAAAGTCAACTTGATACCATATATTGTTATCGGAATCTGTCACTCTTATAACTTCCAAAACATTATCTTCATCAAGAAAAAGATTTAAAAACTGCTGCATATCTCCAATTGTAAAAGTTTTAGTTACTATCTTTCCCGATCTTATATGTGCTTGTTTTTGTAGTAAAAAATAAATTGGAATACCAGTATTATCTCTACTATATACAGTGGTTGTTAAAGGAGATACTGAGGTATTGGCAGAAAAATTAACTGGTTCTGAGGTTAGAAACGACGTTCCTGAATTGTCAGAAACCTGCATATTCTCTCTGATACCTAACGAGAATTTTGGATCAGGAATATAATTACCATTAACATCAGTGGTAGAAGGAGCTAATTGAAATATATCTATAATTCCTGTAGAACCCCTAATAGGTTTGGCAGTATAATTTAAAAACTTAGCTAATGATATAATATTCTTTCTTTCCTGAGTGTTAACAAATAATCCTTCCTTGAAAATATAATCAGTATAATAAGACATTACATCTCCAACATAGGAAGCCATGTCAATAAACATCATACCAGGGGAAGAATCTGTAAAATCCTTATAGCTATTGGGATAATAATACTTTGCAAAATTAATGAGTCCATCACGGAAAGATGCAAAATCTCTATTAAGATATCTTATATCTTTACTTTGAGGCTGAAAGCTTTTTGGTGTTGTTGCCATCGTATTTTATTCTCCTAAAATATTCCTACACTGTTTATTTACAGAATCATATCTCCAAAACTTTTTTGGATTTAAAATACTTATTATTTTATTCTGTCTAACCAAATCTTTTTTCTGTTGAATAAGTTTATGGTGATATTTTCCATCATATTCTAATACCACATTCTTTTCTTTATCATAACCGTCAACATAACAAAGGAAATCATCAATGCGGATTTGATAATTTGGTTCAAATTTGAATCCCAATTTATTCCATTTATCTAATAACTCTAATTGTCCTCTATCTAATCGCCTGTTTATCCATTTAGAAGTATGTATCATTTTTTTACGGATCTCTATATTTTTCCAAGATCTTTTTGTAGATGCTGATGCTTTTTCTCTTTCTTCTAATTTTTTATATCTTTGTTTCTGAGAATAGGATTTTTTTAAACATATATTTGATGATTGTTTAATGCCAAAATTTGGATTATTTATAGATTTTTTAGAGCAAGACATACACGATCTATATTCTTTTATAGATTGATTTAATATCCTTTTGGTGGTATGATATACTTTTTTTCCACACATAGGACAGTTTCTTATGTATTCTTTATTTTCCATTTTACTATACTGTATTATTAATACTTATATTGACAATATCGACCTGCTTTGTCATATTAACCTGAAATTGAATGGCTATGTCTAATTTATAAATATCTCGATCAGCAACTATTTCATCAGAAGTAAACAAAGTAGAAGTCACATTTAAAATCGTCACATTGGGTATCCACATAGATACATCTTCTCGAATTATGTTTTCTGCTACATCCTGTAACGTATCTACGTTTTGCTCAAATGTTATATTCCACAACCTAGTTCCAAAAGTAGGTTGGAATCTTCTTTCTCCTTGTCTCGTATTAAGAAGATTCACTATATTGTTCTTTATCTGAGTGAGGGTATCAAAAGATGAATCAAAAAACCCATTGTTACCATTTTGAATAGGAATTGTTAATCCGATTGGTTTAGAAAAATTTAAAGTCATATTAACCTGATAAAACCATGCTGGGATTAATTAACCCCGATGGACCATTTTTCTTCACCTCATCTATTTTTTTCATTTCTTTTCTAAAATTCTTATTAAATACTGCCTTTAGAACATCTGGAACCGCATCCGTTCCCAAAACTGATTGTTGTTGACCTACTGAAGCAGCATCTTCAGAAGAGACCATTGACCTTAAGAATGCGAGGTTTGTTCCATCTTGTTGAATTCGGGGTCTTGGTGCAGAAGGGCCAGATTCACTAGTATATACTTCTTCTCCGCCGCCAATCTTATCAAATCCTCCATCCATCAACTCGGCTAGTTGCCCTGCAGGCCTTCTAATAGGTTGAGAATATCTGGCAGTTTCAGTCAAAACGGAGTTTAACCTTGGATCTTTAGTAAAGGTCGGAATTTCCGTTTGTGATACTGGTATAGATTGCTTTGATACAGGTTGTTTTGACTCCTTAATCATTTCCACAAGCATTTTACCCATTACCTTATTAACTTGAGAAGAAACTTCCTCTCGTATTAATTGTTTTACCTTGGTATTTAATTTTTTTTCTACCAATTTATCTATTACTCTTACAAGATCTTCTGCTTTCATATACTTATCTTCTATTTTTTCCATTAAAATTTCCAGGAACTCCTGTTCCACTCAATACTCCAATGGTAACAGGTAGTGTACCACTTGGTATACTTCCACCATTTTGACCAGGAGCAAGACCTCCCCCGACAGTAAATACTCTTCTACTTAATAATGTATTCAACGTATCTCTCAAAGTAATCAATGACTGATCTTGAACCGTTGTTTGAGTCTGTAAATTGTATGGATTTCCAGTACTTCCACCTTGAGCATCTGGATGTTGATGATAATACCAATGAGTATGCGTTAACAACCATTGACACAAATCATACATCCAGTTTACCGATGTCTGCCCAAGTAAAACAGGTTCATTTGTTTGATTATATTCTCCTAAATAAATAGCCGGGGAATTAATGACCGTCTTGTTATTTGTATTGATAACTACCTGATCTTGTGCATCTATAGTAAACTCGGAATCAGTAACAAATGACATTCTCTTCTTAGAAAATTGAAACATCTCAGCTTTTTTAGATGAAATTATAATTCTATCACTGTTTATAACAATTTGATCTCCTGAGAGAGTAGGATATACAAATGGCGTTGCACCAGAAGGTTGAAATGTTGATTGTTCTTCTCCAACACCCCACATCTTCTTACTACAATTGGTCTTAAATTGACTAACGGTTACTCCAGAAGTAATGTGAATAGAGGAACCATCATTGTTAACATCTTCCAACATATAACCACCAACATTCTTTTCCTCTTCTGTTCCTGTAATAGATGGAAGATTTCCATCTTTAGTAGTTTTACCTTTTTCTAAAATAGGTCTTTGACGATTTCTAATAAGGATCATCGGGTTTCCTCCGCCGGTTTCATATACTGTAGAATTTATTGTATATTTAGTTCCATCTCCAGCATAATCCTTATTTCCATCGTTAGGAGTATTTGTATAAGCTTTGTCATTATTTCTATTATCATCATACGCCCCAAATCTTATAGATTGACCAAATCTACTTTCAAAAATTAAATCTCCCTCACGATGTTTAAGATTACGAATATTTTCATTGAAGAGGAAATATCGTCCTAAAACACCTTTAAACTGTCCATTAGTCAGAGGAGCTGTATGAGATATAGGGCCTTGGAATGGTATATAACTAGCTCCGGGATTAGAATCCCGCATCAACTCTCTATTTCCATCTATAGGAGATATTTTTTCAGGCCTAAATCCTCCTATGGTTTTTTCAATAGAAAAATCAGCATTAATATTTGGCCAATTGAATAAATTAATTTTTCTTGTATAATAGTATCTTCCTAAATGTGTTATCACTCCTACAACTTCGTTTAAAAGGGGATATTCTGTTATATTAGACTCAAGAGGAATAGCCCATACCAAATCTTCTTTTTCTACCATCTGTTGACTATAATACAATCTAACTAGAGCTCTACCCATCCATGTATAGTCTGCATCTAAGTTTTTAACTGGATTACCAGTAACATCCATAGGCCATTGTTGAGAATTGAGAGTGTGTTGTGGTTGCCCAGGATCACTAAAATATGGATGGTTTTTATCAAGAATAATATCTAAAACGAGACCAGCTTCAATTTCATAGAATTCTACATTTTTAGTACTGGGTCCGGCAAGCATTGTAATGCTATCCAAATTTACCATTGCATTCTTTGGAGTATTCCAGTAGGACATATTACTTCTTTTCTATAACATTAACTATATCATCACCGGATTTAACTATAGAATCGAATTCTTTACTAATCTCTCCCATAATCTGTCTTCTTTCTTCATCTGACATTCCAAGACCACCAGAGATGGCTTTAGTCTGTTCATCGGCTACAATAAGCTTTTGAATTATAGCTGCTAAACGAATAAGGTGTTCGTCATTTACATTTGCAGCATTGATATAATCTTTGATGAAAGGAATAATTAGGGGAGCATCATCAATCTTTTGACACATCTTACGGAGATCGCCTATAAGAATTTCCAACTGGTCTTTTCGGTGCAATTGGTTGACATAAATATCCTTACACAAATCTTTGAAAGATTTGCCATTAAATATTTCGAAATCAGTATCCATATAACCTATAAATAGAGATTTATTAGGATTATACCTTCATATAACTGTCAGTATTTATATAACCACTATTTATATATGACCTAGAAATATTACTTTGATACTGTTTCATTTTATTAATCACCTTAGTAATTTGCTGCGTCTTGCAGTTTGAAATCTCTCTAATATACAAATAAAGTGCTTTTTTATTAAAAGCGTCAATTCTATCAGATCTGCGGAAAAGCTCTATTACAGCATTTGCAATGTCTAAATCACGTTGCTTAGTAAATATCTTGCCAACATTATTCTCCCAGAAAGTGACCATCAATTTCATAAATTCTTGCATCTCTGCCTCTTTATAATGTTTATCTTCACTTTGAAGTTGAACAGTATTCTCATCTCTTTCCTCGCTGATATCCACATGTTGATTAAATCTCTTGTAAGTAGAATTATTTAATGCTATCAGATAATGTTTAGCTATAATTGAGAAATAAGAGAAAGCTTTGCCCTTGCCTGCTTCAAACTTATGAATATTTGCAACAAGATGGGCTACAGTTTCTCTTTGAACTTCCAAGGGGCCGGTTTCAAAATAAGAAAACTTAAATGTATTGAAAATATTTTCCACAAGTTTGTCGAATGGGTATTTTATCCTCCCATTGTAAAGATCTTCTCGCCTATCATGATCATCAATTTTATTAAACTCAATGATTGCATCTTCTGTATCTTGTGAAAAGTAAATGACGCCGGGAGATTTTTTGCGCCTTGTCTTTCTTACCTTTACCGGAAGCGAACCAGCTTCAACAAGTTTTACTTGTTTTATCTTTGGTTCTTCGATTTTAAAAGTAATCTTTTTTCTATATAATTTCTTTATTTTTAAAGATACCTTTATTTTAGATTTTTTATTTTTGGGGACATTGTGGATCCTAACATTTTTCTTTTTACTCATAAAAAACTTATTCTCCTTCTTGGATTTCTTCTTCTTCTTGGGTTAGTTGATTGAGTTCTTGGAGGATATCTAGCAACTCCTTAAAGGAGACGCCTACTTCATCATCTTTGGAAAAGATTTCTTTATCGTCTAGTTGTTTCATCTCAACATAGGTTTTCATGATTCTCCGTTTCATTACAGGAACAATGTTATTATACATTTGTTCATAGAGATCAGCACGATTTAATTGACGATTGCCAGCTATCCAAAGTAGAATATTGGCGGCGAGAGATGTAATAAGAAACACACCGAGAACTACCGAGATTAATATAAACATAATTTGCTGTTATTCTTCTTCAAGATAGGGTATGTCTTGGAAATCTATAGCATATTCTAAAGCTTCGGCGACCTCTTCCCAGTCTTGATGTTTAACGGCAGTGCTTAATAATTTTACGATGTAGTCGATGTCTGATTGGTTCATTGTTGACATATATAGTATTTAGATTATTAAAATGCCCTAATTTTGCTTAACAATAGTATATTCTTTACTATTTGTCAAGTAATTATTTTTTAAAATACGCTTTAAAAAAAGGATCATCACAAG